>Ga0182030_10009901_pt1 | contig 19449 bp, 14 predicted proteins | sample 812S3MmetaG_FD_121299 | JGI IMG/M metagenome (GOLD analysis project Ga0182030, IMG submission 121299) | Permafrost microbial communities from Stordalen Mire, Sweden - 812S3M metaG (Illumina Assembly) | ecosystem: Environmental > Terrestrial > Soil > Wetlands > Permafrost | place: Sweden... | reverse complement strand
CCCGTCCTGAGCCTGACGGATGATACGCGCTGGTTCCAAAAATATTCTGCCGGCATCCGCTGGTACCCGCTCCGCCGGTTCATCATTGATGTGGGCGGGTACTACAAACGGAACGAATACGACTACAACAATGTCCAGGACAGCACGTCGAATATTCCGGCCAACGGGGATGCCTACCCGGCTTTCCTGGTCATGCAGAATTTCCGGACGTACGACGGCAACGTGCGTCTGACATACCGGCCCCTCCAAAACGTCACCCTGGTCAGCCGTTACGAGTATCAGTACTCAACCATCAACACCATGCCGGACTCGGCTTCCGGGCTGGGCGATGTCGAGTCTTCGACGATGACGAGCCACATCTTTGCGCAGAACGCCAGTTGGACACCGTGGAGCCGTTTGTACCTCCAGGCCGGTTTCAACTATGTGGTGAGTGAAACCACAACCCCGGCGTCCGCCATCACCCAGGCCGAGCTCAATTCGCAGAACAATTACTGGACCGCGACGTTTGATTCCTCGGTGGTATTGGACGACAAGACCGATCTCAACCTCGGCTACGTTTATTATCAGGCGGGCGATTACAGCAACAACTCCAGCGTCGGCCTGCCGCTCGGCGCGGGCGCGAACGAGCAAACGGTGACGGCCAGCCTCAGCCGGCGGATTTCCCAGAACCTGCGCGTCAGCCTGAAATACGCATACTCCCATTACAACGACTGGGCCTCGGGCGGAAACAACAACTACAACGCCCAGATGGTTTACTCCACCCTGCAATACCGGTTTTAACGCGCCGCAGTTTCAGGCGAAGGCCGATGATAAATTGCTCCGGGATATGCCAGCCTCAACTTCCGGGCGATGCGCAGATTGATTGGCAGACGAACGTCTCTGCCTTATCAATTTAGGGGACTTACTTACAATGTTACCCTGATTTTTTAAAATGGAAGTTGCCTGATTCACAAGATGATTAGGGTTTTTTCGCTGGTGGTGTGCGGTCTGTAGCCTTGACGATGTTTTGCCCTGCCGATTTATCTCTGGCCAGCTTCAACGCCGCTCGCTTGCCAACACCGCTGCCCATTGCAACGGATGAAAGGATGCTGTTGAAACTGCCCTTGATGGGCGGGATTATTTTTTGCGGTCTGCTCATATGGGTTTTTGAATCAGTGTCTTGTACGGGAGTTTGGTGCTTTCCGCAACCCGCGCAATCACGTCTGAAAATACGCTTTGCATCAGGTTAGCTCGACGGTTGAAACGGAATGTGAATTCGTTAACGTAGCGTTGCATGTGCTTCCGGCTCATGTGGTGATAAACTCCATGATAACCACGCTTGAACAAAGCCCAAAACGATTCAATGCCGTTTGTGTGGCAATCGCCGTTCACATATTCCTTTGCCATGTGGTCAACGGTTGAATGATTGAACTGTGCGGCCAGTCCGCGATAAGCAACCCACCCGTCCGTGTAAAGCGTTGCGCCTTCGGGATGCCCTCTGACGATGATTTCACCGCGCTTGAAATCACAATCCGCCCAGGCGACAAATTTTGCCTCACCGATCCGCAAGCCTCCAAACGCGAGAAATTGGACAAGTTCAGCGGCGGTCGGGGCATAGCCGCTCCCCGAAGCCCTCACCTCGGTAACGAGTTTTTCAAACTGTCCATACTCCGGCAATTCGATGTGTTTCCGGGTGCGTTGCTTGACACGCTTGGCGGACAGGGCGGGATTGTCATAACGAGCTCCGGATTCAATGGCAATCGCGAACACCCGCCGGAGTATGCTGACGGTGTAGTTGTGCGAGGATGAGCTGTTCTTACTGGCGTTCTTCACACTCCGGTCAAAGCAATCCGTATTTGAAATCCGGCTCACGTCCTTTTCGGCCAAGCCTGGCCATGATTTCAGCAGGGCGGAAATTCGATAAGCGCAATACTCCTTGGTCCGGGGTTTGAGGGCCGGATTGTTTTCCACCCTTGTTTTGAAAACCGCCAGGGCGTCCCCAAACGTCATTTTCCCAGCGGCCACTGCGTTTGTGCTCCGGGCTTTCTGCTGCTCGCTTTTCTCAAAATCGGCCAGCCGCAATTTGGCAACCGAGAGGTGGTTCGTTTTCAAACTGCGGCGAATGAGCTTGCCCTTAACCCGGAATCGGGCAAAATAAACTTGTGACGGCTTGTAGCGGATCAGGTTCACGTAAGGCGTTTTCTGCCAGACGGGGTCTTTATCCGGTTTGCGGCTTGCAATCATGATACCAGTATCAGATTGTCAAACGGTGAAACAAATAAAATAGCCTCATTTATGCCAGTGTTTATCAGCGTCGGGGCGTAGCGTAGCCTGGTAGCGCGCTTGTTTCGGGTACAAGAGGTCGTGAGTTCGAATCTCACCGCCCCGACCATTTTTCCTTGGTTTTCCAATAGTTCCAACCTTATAGGGCGCTTTAATGTCTGAATGTTCGCGCTCTGGTAATGGAACCATTGAAAACGATCAGATTCCCCGTTGTGGTTACGCGGGACGGTGTGACCGCAAAAATCTACAAGGCAACTCAGGTTCAGAACGGTCAAACGTATTCCGGCTTCATGGTGGTTTATTCCCTGCTTGGAAAACGGAAGCGGGTTTGGCGTTCTGATCTGGCACAGGCAGAGACAGCTGTCGAGGATGCGTGTGAGAAAATATCCGGTGGTGAACACCTCGTCCTGACACTGGCAAACACTGACAGGATGGCATACATGCGGGCAACCGAGGCGTTGTCCCCCATGTGCGTCAAGCTGGACGTGGCCGCGCACGAATACGCCAATGCGGTGACGCTCCAGGGCGGCGCTGCGCTTGCCCTGGCAGAGCTTGGATTTTTTCACGATCCAAGGCGATGAGGTTGGAAAGAAAGACATCCGCGGTCATCCCGGCGACCATGGCGCCGGCGAATATTGAAAGAACCCATCTTGATTTGCAAAGACCGGCGTACACGAAGTGTCGCGCCCTGCCTTAAAGTTGCATTCCAATTACCGCCAGAATAAACTTGAATACTCATCAATCCACCAACTACTTTGGTATGTGTCAAATTATCCGACTGGCAAGACAAACTGCGGGTTCCCATTCAGCATCATGAATTCCACCGTCATTTTCTCCCCATCTTCATTCCACAAACCAGCCTGGCTGCCGCTCGTCCTGCTGACGCTGACCGGTTTCGTCGCCGGCTGTCATCGCGATGAGGTCAAAACCTACCGCGTCGCCAAGGAATCGGACCAGCCGGCGCCGCAATCTGCGCCCGCCATGTCAACGGACTCGCCCAATCCGGCCCTGCCGCCGGGACATCCGGACATTTCGTCCGAGCCGGGCAATTCCGTGCCGCCAACACCCAAGGCCGGTCTGCCGCAATTGACGTGGCAGACACCGGACGGCTGGAAGGAAGTCGCGCCCGGCGAAATGCGCGTGGCGTCTTTCAAGGTACAGGGGGCAGCCGGTCAACAAGCCGACGTCAGTGTCATTCCCCTGCCCGGCCTGGCCGGCAGCGACGACGCCAATGTCAACCGCTGGCGCGGTCAGGTCGGCCTGCCGCCCTTGTCTCCGGACGACCTCAAAAAATCCTCGGAAGATGTCGTGGCCGGCGGCCAGCCCGCACAGCTTTATGATATCGCCGGCCAGAATCCCGGTAGCGGCAGCGCGGAACGGATTCTCGGCGTCATCCAGCATCGCGATGACACGGCCTGGTTTTACAAAATGACCGGCGATGCCGCGCTCGTCGAAGATCAAAAACCTGCGTTCGTTGCCTTGCTTAAATCGCTGAACTTTGCCGCAGCTTCGGCTCCGGCTGAATTGCCGCCAGCGCATCCGCCGGTCGGCGACATGGGCCTGGGCGCGCCGGCGGCTTCGGCGCCGATTTCCAGCGAGGGCAAACCGAACTGGCAGGTGCCGGCGGGCTGGCAGGAGATTTCCGGCGGCCAGTTTCTCGTCGCCAAATTTACGATCACCGGCGATGGCGGGGCCGCGGCGGCCGTCAATGTCAGCAGTTCCCCCGGCGAAGGTGGCGGCCTGCTTGGCAACGTGAACCGCTGGCGCGGCCAGCTCGGCCTCGCTCCATTGTCCGAGGACGACGCGAACAAACTGGTCACCTCGATTGACGTAGCCGGCGGCAAGGCATCGCTCGTGGAAATGAGCGGCACGGATCCACGGACCGGCCAGTCCACCCAGCTCGTCGGAGTGATTGTGCCGCAAGCCGGTCAGACTTGGTTTTATAAGCTGATGGGCAATCCGCAGGTGGTGGCGAGCCAGAAGGACGCATTCACGAAATTCGTTCAAGGCGTGAAATACTGAAATGTTCAAACCTTTCATCCGGTTGTTTTCGTCGCTCAAGCTGACCGTGGCCTGTTTGTTGATGGGCTGCGTCCTGGTGTTCTGGGGCACGCTGGCGCAAGTCCATCTTGGACTGTACAAGGCCCAGAATGAATTCTTCCGCAGCATTTTCGTTTACTGGCAGCCGGGCGGGTCGGGAATCCACATTCCCATATTCCCGGGCGGCTATTTCCTTGGCACCGTTCTCCTCATCAACCTGCTGGCAGCGCATGTAAAGTATTACCAGCCCGGCAAGCGGAAGATCGGCATCGCGCTGATTCACCTCGGCGTGGTGTTGCTGCTGGTCGGACAGATGCTCACCGATTTTCTGTCCCAGGAAAGCAACCTGCATCTGCGCATCGGCGAGACCAGAAACTATTCCGAAGCCGACCGCGCCTTCGAGGTTGCGGTCATGGACACCACCGACCCGGATTTGGAAACCGTCGTGGCCATTCCCTGTTCGCGGCTGGTGCGGCGGGGCGAAGTCAGCAATACAGAAATGCCGTTCACCGTGCATCTAAAAACTTTTTACGCGAACTCGCTGCTCGCGCAGGCCAGCCAGCCAGGTTACGAACCAGTCAAGACCACCGCCGGATTCGGCGGTGATTTGTGGTGGCAGGAAGTGCCGCGCGTGACGGAAATGGACCGGATGGACATGCCGGCGGCCCTCGTCGAAATTACATCTCCCCAAGGTTCGTTGGGCACCTTTCTCGTGTCCGGCTGGCTCGACCGCCCGCAGGAACTTGCCTTCAATGGCCGAAAATATGAAATCCTGATGCGGCCGGAGCGCTTTTATCTGCCGTTCAGCCTGCATCTGATCGAGTTCAAGCACGACCGATATCCCGGCACGGACATTCCCAAGAATTTCTCCAGCCGCGTCCGGCTGCAAAACCTGGAAAATGGCGAGAACCGCGAAGTGTTGATTTACATGAACAACCCGCTCCGGTACTCGGGCGAAACCTTCTATCAGGCGAGTTTCGATCCCGATGACCACGGCAGCGTGTTGCAGGTGGTCCACAATCCCACCTGGCTGACGCCGTACCTTTCCTGCGTGATGGTCGCGGTGGGACTGTCGATCCAGTTTCTGAGCCACCTGATCCCGTTTTTGAAGCGGCGGCTGGCCGTGGCCGGGGGCGGTGGTGTCCCGCCCGCGGGTGATGCGAGCCGAGGCAACGCGGCAAGCCGTCGTGTCGGCGGCGCGGCCGGCAGGGAGAAAAAGTGATTATGAAAAAATGGATTCCCCTCATTTTGGCCGTGGTGATGGCGGGATGGTTTTTGTCCGCGCTGCACCAGCCGCCGGAAACCGGTTTTCAGACGCGCGAATTCGGCAAGCTGCCCGTGCTGATGAACGGCCGGTTCCAGCCGTTCGATTCCGTCGCGCGTAATTCCCTGCTCCAGATCCGCACCAAGCAAACGGTCATCACCGACGACCACGGCAAGACCCGGACGCTGACCGCCATGGAATGGCTGCTGGAAATGATGATGAAGCCCGAGGCGGCCGATGACCTGAAAGTTTTCCGGATTGATAACAACGAAGTCCTCGGGTTGCTCAAGGTGCCGGACAACCAGAAATATTATTCCTTCAACCAGCTCCGGCCCCAGATGGACGAACTGGAAAAACAGGCCGAACGCATCGAGAAGGTTGAAACGGCCAGCCGCACCGTTTTCGAATCGCAGTTGATGAAGCTGTCCGACGCCTTGAACCTGTATCAGCGGCTGGAAATCAGCCTCAAGCCGCCAGGCTCGGACGATTTTGCCGCGGAACTGGAAGCCTACCAAAAGGCCATGGCGCCGGGCATGGCCGCCGTGCAGGCGCGGGAGGCCGGACAGAAATTCGACCAGGAAGCTTTCAACACGCTCATCGGATTCATGGGCGGCTACAACACCATCGCGCGCTTCGCCCTGCCCCTTGTGATTCCGCCCGTCAACATCAACGTTCCGCGCAACGCCTGGCAGAACATCGGCACCAACCTCATGGAATCGGCGCGCACGGGCGAAATCAATCCCGTCACCACCCTCTATGCGGAGATGGTCACCGACTACCGGGCCGACCAGCCGGATGACTTCAACCGCGCAGTCGGAGAATGTCGCACCTGGCTGGCGGATCGTTTTGCGCCCCAGGCTCAAAAGGCCGACCGGGAATTTTTCTTCAGCACCATGGAGCCGTTCTACAAGGCCTCGGTCATTTACGTGCTGGCCCTCCTGCTGGCGTTGTTTTCATGGTTTATTCCGGCTGACTGGCTGCGGCGCTCGGCGTTTTACCTCATCGCGCTGGCGTGGGTGATCCATACTACCGGCCTGTTGCTCCGCATGTATCTCGAAGGGCGGCCGCCGGTGACCAATCTTTATTCCTCCGCCATCTTCATCGGCTGGGCCGCAGTGATCCTCGGCATGGTGCTGGAAAAAATTTATCGCGACGGCATCGGCTGCGTGGTCGCGGCTTCCGCCGGTTTTGTCACGCTCATCATCGCGCACAACCTCGCGCTCACCGGCGACACGATGGAAATGATGCGCGCCGTGCTCGACACCAATTTCTGGCTCGCCACCCATGTCGTCGCCGTCACCCTCGGCTACGCCTCGACCTTTGTGGCCGGGTTTCTGGCCATCATTTACATTCTGCGCGGATTGTTCACTACCACGCTTTCGGCGGAAACTGCCAAGTCACTGGCACGGATGGTTTACGGCATCGTTTGTTTCGCAACGCTGTTCAGCTTTGTGGGCACGGTGCTGGGCGGCATCTGGGCCGACCAATCCTGGGGCCGGTTTTGGGGCTGGGACCCGAAAGAAAACGGCGCGCTGCTGATCGTGTTGTGGAACGCGACCATCCTGCACGCGCGCTGGGGCGGCATGGTGCGGGAACGCGGCCTGATGAACCTGGCGGTGTTCGGCAACATCGTGACCAGTTGGTCATGGTTCGGCGTCAACATGCTTGGCATCGGGCTGCACAGCTACGGTTTCACCGACGCGGCGTTTCGCTGGCTGATGCTGTTTATCGCCACTCAGCTCGGCCTCATTTTTCTGGGCCTGCTGCCGGTGAACTTGTGGCGCAGCTTCCGGACGCCAAATCGCGCCGGAACGGCTTAACTTGAATACTGGTGCCGCCACGACGGCATGGTTAAAGCACAACTGGCTGTGGACGTAGCCCAGGAAAGCACCAACGACGCGAAAGCGAACACGCTCCTGCCGGGTTAACTGCTGAAACGCTTCCAGGCGCTGCCTGAGCTGCTTGGACAACTTTTGAAACGGTTGCGACAACTTCCCCAGCCGTGACGGCAACTCCCCGAGAGATTTGGCCAATTATCTGAGCCGTTCCGCCAACTTTCTCAGCCGCTCCACCAATTGGCTGGACGGTTCGGCAAATTATACGGACGGTCCAGCCAGTTGTACGGACGGTCCAGCCAGTTGTACGGACGGTCCAGCCAATTGTACGGACGGTTCAACCAGTTGTACGGACGGGTTGGCCAACTTATTTAGCGGCTAAGAAAGTTCTTGGAATGGTCCGAAAAGCTGAAAAACAGGCCAAAAGTGATGAAAACAGGCATTTGTCAACTTGTAGCGGCCTCACGAACGTTCCGCTGGCAAAAAAAGACAGTTTTCCGGTTTGCTGATTTTTTGGCCGGATGATTCTGGTTCATCGTAGCGGCGGGTCGGCAGACCGCCGCATTACTTCGGAGCATCGGAAAATGAATCCGGCTTTCTGCCGAAAGCCGCCACGCCCGTGCGCCAGTCCGGCTCGGACCAACCCTGGGCTGAGGGATGGAAAAGCGGCGGAGGGCCGCCGCAGTCCAAAACGCTGGCGCGAATTTGGACGACTCCCGGAAACGCAGAGCATCCTGATAATAGCCCAGCCTTTCAAGGCTGGGTCAATCGCCACACAAAATGGAAAAGTCCCGGAGGGACGACAGGACAATTCTTTCGTCCCTGACGGGACTTGAGAATTTGGCGGATGAAAACCCACGGCTGAAGCCGTGGGCTATTTTCTTGAACCATGTGCGGGAGGAACGGCGAGGCAAACCCGGCGGGGTTGAATTTGTTTTGGGACGGCTTCCCAGGATGGCTTTGATGGCAGGTCCGGCCCGGACTCGGCAGTCCGGCTCGCTCAAGGGCCGAAGCCAGCACCGCCACCACCTCCGCCGACTCCGGTTAACGTAAATTCACAAGTTAACACTCCAAAGAAGTAACCGAAGTTTATGGGTGACAAATCAAAAGTAAGACCGTTAAGCGAATCAGTAAATAAAAGTTGGCAAGGAAGAGGCGCAAACTCTTCAGCAAATCCTAGGCAAGGCCCAAAACCTGCGCCGCCACCGCCACCACCTCCGCCAAAGCAAGGAAAGTAATTAAAGTTTCAAATCTTTGTCCGTCACGGCACCGAATGAGGCGCTCGTAACGTGGGCGGCGTATTTGGCCAGCACGCCGCCGGATGTAACGGGCGTTTCAAGTCTGTTTGGGTTTAATTTCACCGCTCAAGATTCGTTCCAATTCGCCGGCCAGTTTCAATTCCTGCGCCCATTGCCGCATGTAGTCTTTGTCCAGGGCATCGGCTTGCACGGCCACCACGCCCGCCGCATCGCCAAGCTGCCGGTCAGATGGCGTGATGCGATTCCAAACCAGCTTGTGCAGGATGACATCTTCCGGCGTGGAAATCCAGGCGGGTTCGCCAAAGAGCGTTACTTGCATCCGGCGACGGAACATTTCCTTGTCGAACGGTTCGGGTTTGGGCAGCCAGAAATCCACCTTCAACGCGGAGCGGGTGTCAATGGCGTTGAACTGGTGCGGCGGTTGATACGCGGCGCGCACGGCGGCTTCTTCGATATAAAAATCACCGCTGAATTCCCGGATGATGCGCGGCACGGCGGACATCGGCAGTCGGACGACAAAATCCAAATCATGCGTGGTGCGCGGGATGCCCCAAAAGTTGCTCGCCATCGAACCGGTGAGATAATAGGCCACGTTCGCGCGGTTCAAGCGGCGCAAACAATCCGCGAGCAATTGCTGTTCATTCATGCGGCACGGGCAAGTTTGAGGCGGGCTTGAAGAAAGCCTTCGACTTCAGCTTCATTCGCGTCTGGATGTTGCCGCCTGATGCCTTCGCGCGCAATGTTGCAGGACATTTCGTGCAGGTCCAAAGCGATCTGCAACCGCTGCTCGCCGGTCATCTGACGATAGCGTTCAATCTGTTTGTCCAATGCCGTTGCGGCAGTCATGGCTGTTTAATAAAACCATTCTCCATGCTTTACAACTTCAAATCTTTGTCCGTCACGGCACCGAATGAGGCGCTGGTGACGTGGGCGGCATATTTGGCCGGCTCAGCCTCATCCTGCCTGGCCGGCTGCCGGTGAACTTGTGGCGAAGCTTCCGAACGCCAAATCGCCCTGGAGCGGCTTAAACGAAAACGAACATTTTATCGCCACCGTCTCGACCAGACCAGCCGGTCATCCGAACCAAACTCGAAGCGGAAATTGGTTTTCGCCGCAGCGCTGATTGGTTAAGTTCGTCCCCGCGCAAACGCATGAGCAGCCACAAACGCATTCCCACCGACGGCGGATCGGATTTTGGTCATAATCCCTTTGGCGCGCTGTCGAGCGCGGGACTCCCGCCGGCTCCGGAACATTTGCCGGAATATTCCCCGCCCACGACCGCGGCAAAGCCGGCGCAGAAAAATCGCGGGCGGGTGGACATCATCCGGCAAAAGGCCGGGCGCGGCGGCAAGACGGTCACGGTGGTCAAGGGCTTTGCCGGCATCGGCCTGCCGGAAAAGGAGCAACTGGCCAAGAAAATGCAAAAAGCCTGCGGCACCGGCGGCACGGTGAAGGACGGCCAGATTGAAATTCAGGGCGACAAGCGCGAAGAGGTCGCCCGCATCCTGACCGAGGCGAACTTCCGGCCGGTGTTCGCGGGAGGATGAAAAACGGAATTCAGAAATCAGAATTCGGGAGCCAGAATCCAGAACTCAGCCGGAACGATGCCGCGCCGCAATTGTTGCGCAGACCCACGCCGGGCAGAGGACTGCCCGCCCTGCCAAGATCCAATGCAGCTTGATGGACCGGGACTATTTTGCGGCCAGGGCGGCGGTGATGGCTTCAATCGCCTGCGGTGAGTCGGGCGTGATTTTGGAATCGAAGCGGTTGAGAATTTTCCCATCGCGGCCGATGAGGAACTTGTTGAAATTCCACTTGATGTTGCCGGGAAACGGCGACGTGTCACCCGCCAGCATCACGTAAAGCGGATGGCGGTTCGGCCCGTTCACCTCAATCTTGTCGAAGAGCGGGAAGGTGACGTTGTATTTGGAGGTGCAGAATTGCTTGATCTCCGAGTCCGAGCCTTGTTCCTGTCCAGCGAACTGGTTGCAGGGAAAGCCGAGGACGACGAGACCCTGGTCCTGGTATTTCTGATATACCGCCTCGAGATTTTTGTACTGCGGCGTGTAGCCGCACTTGGAGGCGACGTTCACGATGAGCAGCACCTTGCCCTTGTAGTCGGCGAGCGTGGTGTCCTTGCCATCAATGTCCTTGACGGCGATGTCGTAAATGGAACCGGCATGAACCAATGTGGTCATAAGCAGCAAGGCAGTCAGGCTGATGAATGTTTTCACGATGGGATGATTGGCCGGAACCGAATGGGTGTCAACAGGGGATTCGGATTTTGGTTTTGAATTTAGGATTCAATTGCACCACCAAAACTTATGCTCCCAAACCGAACATTTTCAGATAGCTGGATGGTTTTTTCAGGGCGCCCGCATAGCTCCGTTCCCCCATGACTACAGCCGCCACAAAGTCACTTAGCTTCTGGCCGCTGACACGGAAGGCCCGGTTGCGCAGCCGGGGAAAATTATAGAGCACGTTGGCCAGCAACCGGCCCGCGCGCAGTTCACGAAGAATTTCCGTTTCCAGCAATGATTGGTAGTACCGGCCCACCCTGGAAACATCGAGCTGGCAATCTGACAGCGCCTGGGCCGCCAATTGTCCGCTCCGGATGGCGTGAGATATTCCTTCCGCCGTGACCGGATCCACCAGACCGGCGGCGTCACCGGCGAGCAAAATTCTCCCGCGAGCCAACATTCCCCGCCGGGGTGCCAGTGGAATGAGATAGCCATGCTTTTCGATTTTTTCCACCCGGGTGATCCCGATTTGTTCCAGGTAATCCCGCAATTTCGCCTGCAGGTCCGTGCTCACCCGGCGTGTGGTCAAAATGCCCACGGAGAGATGCGACCGCTTGGGAAAAACCCAGGCATAACCGGCTTCAACCGTGTTGAAGTCGAACCGCGGAATTTTGCCGAAGCGTTCGAAATCTTCCACCGACAAATACACTTCATATTCCAACGCCGGAGCCAAAGCCGGGAGTTCGGGCCAGCCGGCGGCCTTGGCCGTGGCGCTGTGTACGCCATCGGCGGCGATGACGAACTTCGCCCGATAATCGCCGCAAGTCGTGGCAATTTCAACGAACTGATCCCGCACCGTCAGGCTGCCCGCCGCGCAGGATTCGACAAGGTCAGCCCCGGCCTTGCCGGCTTCGCGGGCGAGCAGGCAATCCAGGTCCGCCCGCATGGTCATGTAAACGATGGGCTCCGTCCGGGTCGCAACAAAATTCAACTTTGTTCCCAGGAAATTCAATTGAACCGAATTGAATCTGCGCTCGACGACCTGTTCCACGCACGGCGGCAGGAGCTTGAAGGCACGGCTGAGCACACCGCCGCCGCAGGTTTTGTAACGCGGAAGCTTGTTCTTCTCGATGAGAACGACGGAAAACCCACGACTGGCCAGGGCCAGGGCCGCCGAAGATCCCGCCGGCCCGGCGCCAATCACGGCGACATCGTAACACTTGGGCTGTTCCGCGCTCATTTGCAGCAGAATCCAGAATTCAGAACCCGGAAGCCAGAATGAAGAATGGGATCTCCCGTCAATAAACAAAGGTGGGACTGGTCAAGCCGCGGCAATCGGCCATACTGCTGCAGAGTCATGAAAGATCAAATCGTCCGTCTGTTGGACCAAAAAGATTATGTCCCGGCCAATGTGCCGGAATTGCTCCGGCTGCTGCGGCTGCCGCCCAACCGCCAGCAGGCGTTGCAGGGCGCGCTCCGCGAACTGGAGCAGTCGGGCCAGATCGCCCGCGTCAAAGGCAACCGTTACATCCAGCCCAGCGAAGCGGATTTGATACCGGGCCGCATCCGAATGAACCGCCAGGGCAAGGGCTTTCTCCAGCCGGACGATGCCGGCCTCAAGGAAATTGCCATCCCGGAGGACGCCACCGGCACGGCCCTGCACGAAGATCGCGTGCTGGTGCGTCGCGATGTCCGCCCCAGAGGCTTGCGCTCCGACGTCGCCGAGGCAGCCACGGGCAAGGTCGTCCGCATCCTGGAAAGGAAACGCACGCACATGGTCGGCACCCTGCAACGGGGACGGCAGTTTCTCTACGTCATTCCGGATGATCCGCGCGTGCCGCACGATATTTACGTGCCCGAGCCGCGTGACCTGGGCCGGCCCGCGCGTGTCGGTGACAAGGTGGTGGTCGAATTGCGCGAATGGGAATCGCGCCACACAAACCCGGAAGGCGAAATCATCGAAGTCCTCGGCGCGCCGGGCGAGGAAGGCGTGGACATGCTTTCGGTGCTGCGCCAATACGATTTGCCGCTGCATTTTCCCAAGGCCGTCCTGCACGAGGCGCAGGCCATCGGCACCACGGTCCATCCCCGCGACACGACCGGCCGCGTGGATTGCCGCCAACACCGGGTCGTCACGATTGATCCCGACGATGCGAAGGATTTTGACGACGCCATCTGCCTGGAACGTGTTTCGCAGGAGCAATGGCGGTTGTGGGTCCACATCGCGGACGTGTCGCATTATGTGAAACCCGGCTCGGCGCTCGACGTCGAGGCGCGCAAGCGCGGCAATTCCACCTACCTGGTGGACCGCGTCATTCCGATGCTGCCGGAAGCCTTGAGCAACGAGCTGTGCTCGCTCAAGCCAAACGTGGACCGCCTGACCAAGTGCGTTGAATTTCTTATCTCGAATGACGGGCGGGTGTTGAACGCGAAATTTTATTCCGCCGTGATCCATTCACAACGGCGCTTCACCTACGGCGCGGTGCTGGAAATTCTTCAACGCAAACCCGCGCCCGATCCCATCGAACAGATGCTGCATCAGGTGAACGAACTCGCCCAGCGCATCCGGCGGCTGCGGTTCAAGGCCGGCTCGCTCGACCTCGATTTTCCCGAAACCAAAATCCGGCTGGACGAACACGGGAACATCCTGCGCATCGAGAAGACCGTCAACGACGTGTCGCATCAGTTGATCGAGGAATGCATGTTGCTGGCCAACGAGGCGGTGGCGGGGCGGTTGATGAGCCAGCGCACGCCGGCGGTTTATCGCGTCCACGAGGTGCCGGACGAGCGGCGATTGCAGGAATATCGCCAGGACGTATTGAGTCAGAATGTGCCGTGCGGCAACCTGAACCATCCGGCCGAGGTGCAAAAGCTCTTGAGCCGGCTCGGCACCCTGCCCATCGGCCCGGCGCTGAAGATCGGTTTTCTCAAATCGCTCATGCGCGCGCGTTACGCGGTCGAGCCGCTCGGCCACTACGGCCTTGCCAAGAAAAAATACACGCATTTCACTTCGCCGATCCGGCGCTACGCCGACCTCGTGGTACATCGCGCTTTGTTTGACAAAAATCCGGCTTCAACCTCCGTGCTCAAGGAAACCGCCGCGCACATTTCCGTGACGGAACGCAATTCCGCCGACGCCGAACGCGACAGCAAGGACGTGAAGCTGTTCGCCTTCCTGAAGGCGCAGTTGCAATCCGGTGCGCCGACGCCCTATCCGGCGCTGGTGACCGATGTGCGCAATTTCGGATTCTTCGTGGATGTGCCCGGACTGGCAATGAGCGGACTGGTGCCGCTGTCCACGATTGAAGATGACTTCTACGTGTTCGACGCCGCGCGGAACAATCTCGTGGGCCGCCGCACCCGCCGCACGATCCGGCTGGGCGACAAGTTGACTGTGCAGGTGGCCAAGGTGGACAGCTTCAAAAAGCAGGTGGATTTTCGGCTGGTGGAAGAACGCAAACCAGCCGCGCGACCTCAGGCTGGACGCTGGAATGCCCTTCCTCGCGGCGCTTCAACCCAGCCATCCCGAAGGCGGCGGCGCGGAAGATAATGCTGGAAGGGCGGCCTTTGGGTTTAGAAATGGACTCGCGGCGGGAGGCAACTATGTTAAATTCTTTTCAGTGACCCGCCGAACCAGCGGGTCGCCCAAAGCCCAACGAAAGGGAAATAATATGGCACAGGCAATCATGGATCCCGAAAAGGTGCGGCGGTTTGCCGACGAACTGCAACGGTTCAACACCGACCTGGAGAACCGGCTGGTTTTGCTACAGGCCCGTTTCGCGTCGCTGGGGGACACCTGGCAGGACCAGGAGCATGAGAAGTTCGCCGATGAATTCAGGCTGGCGATGAAGGCGCTGAAAAAATTCGTCGAACTGTCCAAGGACCACACGCCTTTCCTGTTGAGAAAAGCCCAGCGCATCGAGGAGTATCTGAACCAACACTGATTTTCATGGCCGATCGCGCCCAAGTCACCTCCGTGGAGGCCGTGGAATCGTTCCGGGCCGACCTGATTGTCTTCCTGACCCGGGCGCGCGCCGTGCTGGAGGAGGCGAGCGACGATGTGATGCGCACGCGGCTTTGGGTCCAAAACGATCAAAGGCGGGTCTGGGAAGGCGAGACGCGCGTCCGGGGCCGGAAGCTGGAGGAGGCGCGCTCGGAATTGTTCAGCGCCCAGTTGTCCCAGTTCAATGAATCAACCGCCCTGCACCTGATGACCGTGCAACGGGCGGAACGCGCCGCCCGCGAGGCCGAGGCCAAACTGGCGCTGTTGAAAAAATGGGACCGGGACCTGGAAAACCGGACCGACCCGCTGATCAGGATGGTGAACCAGCTTCACAGTTTTTTGACCACCGACATGGGCCAGGCGGTCGCCTATCTGGGTCAGATGGTGCGGTCGCTGGAGGCATATGCGGATGTGGCCGCGCCGGGCGGTGCAACCGGCTTGACGGCGACGGGAAACCATGAAGACACTCCCGGCCGGCCGGATTCCACGTTAGGAGAAACGGCCCAACCGGGCGGCGAAACCGGAAAATCACCATGAGCCTGAGCGCCAGCAGAAACCGGCTGATCGCCATCACGAAGGAACTCAGGACCCGCTGGGACGAAACCAAGAATTCCTGGCGGGACGCCAAAAGCCAGGAATTTGAACAGCGTTACCTGGCCGAGCTTTATGCCAACGTGGACCGGACGGTCACGGTGATGGAAAAATTGAACGAGCTTTTAACCAAGGTAAAAAACGACTGTGAATAGGCATCTGGGAGTCAATGAAACGCTGGCGCTGCTGGGCCGGTTCCGCAGCGTCATTCAGGATTTTGCCGCGCACGAGGAAAAGTTGAACGCCGAGTTTCGCGCCCGGACCGCTGCGGAAACGAAGGCCTTTGAAACGGCCACCCAGCAACATGCCTCGTTGGCGGCTCAACGCTTCGCCGACGCGGAGACAACCCTCGTCGCAGCCAGGGAAAAAAACCAGGCCCGGTTCGAACGGCGCAAGGCGCACATCACCCAGGCCCACCTGACCAGCACCCGGCAGGTCATGGAAGGCACCGACCGGGAAGGCCGGCAGAGACACGGGCTGCAGGCCAGCTCCCTCGCAGCGGAACGTAAACGGGACGCCGACCTGGCGGGCACCGTCAATGATCTGGAGAATTTCCGCATCAAGCTGACCGAAAACCGGGAAGTTTTCGGGCGACTGGAAAAATCGGCCCGCAGCTCGTTTCGCGGTTACGGCAAATTCCGCCGCCTGCTTTCCCCGCAACGGCAATGGCCGGAATCGCCGCTCCCGCCCGACGACGAACAATTGTTTGATGAACTCAACCACCTCGAATTCCAAACGCGCGACGAGTTGAACCGGTTTAAATGCATTCCGCTGCCGCGATTTTTCAAATACCTGCCGATGTGGCTGCTGACGATTGTGCTGCTGTTGGGATTCGCCGGCTCGGTTCCCCTGCTCCATTGGTTGGGAGTAAACTCCGTTCCGTATGTAGGATCGGGCATTGGGCTGGGTGTTCTCTGGGTGATTTTGCTGGCCATTCATCAACACGGGAAACGCCAGGCCGGGCCGGCCGCCAACACGATCGCCGGCAACCTGGCGAAGGTGCGCCGGCTTCACGACGCCGCACAGGACCGGTCTGAATTGCGGTACCAGCAGGAGCAGGAACGGATCAAATTGGTGTTTGAGAACACCAACCGCACCCTCAATCAACAATGGAAGCAGACGGTCAAGGAGGGTCTGGACACCCGCGGCATCCGGGCGGAGAAGGTTGATGCCAAAGGTTTCCGCGCCCTGCAAACGAACAAGCAGATCCACGCCGCCAGGCTCAAGCAGTTGGAAAGCGAACATGCGGACAACACCGCACGTCGGCAACAGGAGGCGGAAGCGCAGGCGGCGCAGCGGAATGAAACGCATACGGCAAAAATGGCAAAGCTGAACGCGGACATTGAGGCCCGCTGGTTGGCGCTGGAGAAGGAATGGAAAGATTCGCTCTCGCCGATTTATGAATCCATCCGCGCCGTCAATGCTGCCGCGGAAACTTTGTTTCCTGAATGGCAGTCGCCGGCCTGGAAACAGTGGACCCCGCCGCAGGATTTCAAGAATGCGGCCAAATTTGCGCGCCTGGAGGTGGACGTGGTCGCCTTTGCCGAGACGATGCCGAAGGACAAACACCTGGCACTGCCTGGACCGGCCACCTTTTCCGTCCCGCTGGCGCTTACCTACCCGCTCGAAGGCTCGATTCTTTTTGAAACGGCCAAGGCCGGAACCGACGAACCGGTCGAGACGATCAACAACATCATTTTCCGGCTGCTCTCCACCACCCCGCCCGGAAAATTGAGCTTCACGATTTTTGACCCGGTCGGCCTCGGACAGAATTTTGCCGCGCTCATGCACCTCGCCGATTACGAGGAAAGCTACATCAACAGCCGCATCTGGACGCAGACCGGCCAGATCGAGGAAAAACTCGCGGAACTGAACGACCACATGGAAAAGGTCATCCAGATGTATCTCCGCAACGAATACGCGACCATCACGGAATACAATGCGCAGGCGGGCAGCATCGCCGAAAAATATCATTTCCTGGTGATCGCCTCGTTCCCGGTAAATTTCAGCGACACGGCGGCGCGCCGGCTCCGAAACATTGCCGCCAGCGGTGCCCGGTGCGGCGTGTACACGCTCATTCATTGGGACCAGCGGCACGCCCTGCCAGCGGATTTTGTTTCCGACGAACTCCGGAAAAACAGCCTCGGCCTCGTCCGCACGGAACGGGGATTTGAATTGTCCGGCTGGCGCAAAACCGGAACCCGGCTGGTGCTCGACGGGCCGCCGCCGCCGGAATTCGCAACGCAATTTCTTCATGATGTCGGCCAGAGCAGCAAAAACTCGAACCGCGTCGAGGTGCCCTTCGATCAGGTGGCACCTCCGGACGGCCGGCTCTGGTCAGAGGAAACAACCGAGGAACTCACCGTGCCCATCGGCCGTTCCGGCGCGACCAAGCTGCAACAGCTCGCCATCGGCAAAGGCACGCGCCAGCACGCGTTGATTGCGGGCAAGACCGGTTCCGGCAAATCCACGCTGTTCCACGTCGTCATCACCAACCTCGCGCTCTGGTGCAGTCCGGAGCAGGTTGAATTCTACCTGGTGGACTTCAAAAAGGGTGTGGAGTTCAAATGCTACGGCACCCGGCGGCTGCCACATGCGAAGGTGGTGGCCATCGAGAGCGACCGGGAGTTCGGACTGAGCGTGCTGCAGCGCGTGGACGAGGAACTGCGCCGGCGCGGCGACCTCTTCCGCAAGCTGGGCGTGCAGGACGTCGCAGGTTACAAACGGGCTGGCGGTGCCGAACCGATGCCCCGTTCGTTGCTGATCATTGACGAATTCCAGGAATTCTTCGTGGAGGAAGACCGCGTCTCGCAATCCGCCGCCGTCCTGCTCGACCGCATCGTCCGGCAGGGCCGCGCCTTCGGCATTCATGTTTTCCTCGGTTCCCAAACTCTGGGCGGCGCCTACACGCTGGCCCGCGCGACCATCGGCCAGATGGTCATTCGCATTGCGCTCATGTGCAACGAGGCGGACGCCTACTTGATCATGGACCAGGACAACCCCGCGCCGCGCCTCCTCACGCGCCCCGGCGAAGGCATTTACAACGACACCGCCGGTACCATCGAAGGGAATAGTCCGTTTCAGACCGTGTGGCTGCCCGAGGAAGTGCGTGACAGTTACCTGGCCAAAATCCGGACGCGGGCCGACCAAAGCCAGAAGCCATATCCGGGGCCATTTGTATTCGAAGGCAACGCGCCGGCGGAAGTAACGGAAAACACCGTCCTCGAAGCTTTGCTGAAAACGGATTCCGTGAAACCCGCGGCCCAGTCGCGCATCTGGCTGGGCGCGCCCAATTCCATCAAGGGACCGACTGAAGCCGTTTTCCAAAGACAGAGCGGCAGCAACCTTTTGATTGTGGGGCAAAGCGAGGAACGCGCCCTGACCCTGCTGTCCATGGCGCTCGTGTCCCTCGCCGCCCAGCATCCGAAAAAATCCGCGCAGTTCATTCTGTTCGACAGTTCGCCGCCGGGATTTCCCCAGCGCGAATTCCTGCAACGCGTCATCGCGGCGGTGCCACACGAAATCATTCAGGCCAACAACAGCAACCTGGCGGAAATCATGAGCGGCCTGGCGGAGGATTTGAAACGCCGTTCCGGCAATGAACCGGCCCAGGCACCGGAGACATTTGTTTTGATTCACGGCCTGCAAAACTACAAAAAGCTCCGGCAGGAGGATGACTTCAGTTTTTCGAGCAGCGATGCCGGAACGACCGTCAATCCCGCAGCGGTGCTGCTCAGCCTGCTCAGCGAGGGTTCCAGCCACGGCATTCATGTCATCGCCACCTGCGACACCTACAACAACGTGAACCGGTTTCTGGGCCGGAAGACGCTGACCGAATTCGAGATGCGGGTGCTCTTCCAGATGAGCGCCGGCGACTCCGCGAGCCTGATTGACGCGCCGGATGCCAGCACGCTCGGCCTGCACCGGGCGCTCTATTACAACGACCGGGAAGGCT
>Ga0182030_10009900_pt1 | contig 19451 bp, 16 predicted proteins | sample 812S3MmetaG_FD_121299 | JGI IMG/M metagenome (GOLD analysis project Ga0182030, IMG submission 121299) | Permafrost microbial communities from Stordalen Mire, Sweden - 812S3M metaG (Illumina Assembly) | ecosystem: Environmental > Terrestrial > Soil > Wetlands > Permafrost | place: Sweden... | reverse complement strand
CGATGGGTCGACCATAGCGAGGGTTAACTTGTCTGCTCGGAGGCTCACTCCAACAACTCTGTTGGATCTCATGAACTCTTCTGGTAAAAGGCGAACGGCATCGTCGTCAGGGCGTGTTTTAGTCTTTAAAAGGTCGACGAAATTTACCCCGTATTCAAGCTCCAGGGCGTTTTTCAACTGATTTTCGTTTGCTAAGCCTTTTTTAGAAAGAATGTCTACAACCGAGTCACCGGTTTTGACATGCTCTTCCTTCACCAGATCAAGGTCTTCCTGTGTAATTACTCCGTTATCTACTAACAGGTCGCCGATTTCTCTCCTGACTGCAGTCATATGTCACCCTTCCGATTGCTGTCACGCTCCCCCCTGTGGACCTTTGACGTTCTTTTTCAAGAGAACTACTGGCGCACCGCCGGTCCGATTATTGTGACAACAAGCCGCATTATTTGTGCCCGAGACTAAGCATTCCCAAACCCACTACCCCTGTCGAGTAACATTTAGCCCTACACTCATAATAGAACATTGAGAGGCATTTCTAGCGTTTTGGCTGATGTAGATTGATTTGCCATCGAATGTGGTGCGTATTTCTATTCTTATCAGACGGTTTTGACTATCCCAAATGTATATATCCTGACGCAAGCATTGGGCTGGAAGACGATTGGAAGTCAAGAATTTCATGCTCGACCGGTTTGCGGACATCCGGTTAATCAATGGGTATAAAAATGTTTAGTGCATACACCCAAAAACGACAGTACTCATGGCATCGGAACCAGTTATTAATGCTTTGAATGAAACCGGTGGGCAATCAGAGACCTCCAGCCTGGTAGTCCCAACTGCTGCTTTTGGCACCACCGTTTCACATCAGGCTTTCATCCTACTGAGTTCTGCGTTTTGTTTTTTCGAGCTGATTTTCTTGTGGCTATACAGCGATCGGTCATGGTTTGGGACAGATTTGCTTTTCTGGACCTTGCCCGCAGCTGTTTTCACGATCGGAACCGTTCATTTCGTTCTTCGATGGCTGGAATCACCAGTTGGTTGTAAATTTACAGGCTTCATTTCGAAGGGGTTGCCTCTCGCACCTTACCAACGCTGGTTGCTGATTAATGAGAGTGGCTTCGAGCCGTCCGTCCGTATCGGCAATAGGCGCGCTCTCTGGTCGGCTATAGACAGCGCTGAAATGACTTTCTTTGGCAATTTGCGTTTGTTGTCTCGCGCTTCCTCTGGATCCGCCGTTATGCGAAGTGCTCGTGGAAAGGAATATGACGCGAACCCGCCTCAGCAACTATTCAAAATTCCTTTCGGTATCGCCAGCAGAAAGGACCAGAATTTTTTTATCGAGCTTTTGCGGAAGGAGAATCCCGCTTGTGAATTCAATTCCCGTTTGCTCAAGCAATTGAAAAATGATGATCCCAGGGGGGCTACTGTAGTTCTAAAAATAGTGTCACTTTTTTTCTTGTTATTCTATATCGACGTCGTCTTCTCCACTTTTAGTTATTTGGAAGTTCTCAAAAATTACACTCTCGCCAAAGAAAGTAGTGAGTCGGCTAATGCGTATTTCCAGAAGGGCGAACATCTGAGATTGCACCCGCTGCCGATATCCTGGGTAACCAGAAAGATGTTTCAGACTGATTCGGCAAAATCCGGTGTTATGCAGGTTCGCGCGGATGCGCTCTGGTCTATGAATAGACGTGAGGAGGCAATCGCCTCCATGCGCGATGCGCTGGAGGAGCATGGAAAGAATTTCAGAGCGGAATTGAAGTTAGCCAGGATGCTGGTTGATACGCGACAGCTGAAGGAAGCATATGAAGTTTTGGACCGCGCAGGCGAGAAGAGCAAAAAGGCCTTTGTACCGAAAATGTACGTTCTTGCACTGTTGCAGTCTGGAAAATCCGCTAGCGGAGAAAGCGCGCAACAATTCTACCAACGCGCTATGAAAAGTCTCGATGAAGAGTTATTCAAAGACAGTACTGGCTGGCCGCCTGGTGTAAGTCCATATCTGCCTGATGTCTGGCACCGCGAAGACATTGATTTCGTTTTTGAAAAAATGCTGCACGCGCCTTCGGCTCAGGCAGCAAAAGATTCCGCAAAAGACCAGGACTAGTGCCAGGAATGGGGTGTTCGGTTGGAAATTTCGTGTGGATAACAAATTATCTGCGCATCTGTTTTAGCCTCTCCGCAGCGGCAGCGATAGAGTTCGAATGAGTTTTCCATCGGTGCTCTGTTGCTCTCTGATGTGGGCGGGCGGCGTGCCGAAATGCGAGTCGTTTGAGAGACTAGCTTGATTGTGTTGTTCGCAGGTTCAATCGTGTGCTCCTGCTTTAATGATCTCAGGCTGTGAATTGGGGTGGCTTTCAATTTTACTGTTCGCTGCGTCATTGAGGCACGGTCTCCAGGTGGGGTGGGTTATGCAGCTATCTTATATCCGGTTAAGGAAAGCGCAATCGGATTATCACGTAGTACATCGGAGGGAGACTGTGGTAACTACGAAGTCGAGCTCGGCTATTGAGTGTGCAATTACACATATAACTGATGAACGGTTGCGCCTATGCTGCCTGCATAACCACCTCAGAGGGCGCGAACATGAGCAAGAACGCTGGCCAAGTCAAAGATAACTTTGAAAAACACAGCTCCTTAGAGGATATGCAGCATGCTGCATGTAAGACTGGGCAAGCGATGCTCAATGAAATTCAAAACGATTTCAAAAAAAGCTGCGCATGGGTTAAGACCCACCCGCGTGAGGATGCTGCGATAGCAGGTGGTGCGTTGATAATAGGCGGAGTAGCCCTTTGTATCAAAGATCAGGCCGACGGAGCTAGAGCGATTGCTGAGGGAAACAAAATTTTAGAAGGAGAGCAGATCGTTTCTCAGAAGCTCTTTTTTGAAAAGCTGGGCGGAGATGGATCAGTGGTTGCCAAAATCAAGCTTGGTAATACCAGCGAAGAACAGTTCTGGATTGACGCTCCGAGTCCAAAAGGGCAACAGCTGCTTGGTCAGCTACGTGGTCAACTGAAAGACCAATTGCGTGGTCAGCCGGATGGCTCTGGTGGCTTTTTCAAGAAATGATATAGAGCATTTGAGCGAAGATGAATTCGCAGGCATAGCCGCTCACTAAATCATCGCAGAGTTTCCAATCAATATCTGCAGCGGAAGTTATTTTCGCAGAAACAAGACTTTAAATCTAAAGACTATCCATCTAAGAAACAGTGCTGCAACTAGCCCAATACAGCTGCCGACATATGAGAGAAGTAACCACAGAAATCCCCAGCCCTTCGATGAAGTGTGTGAATCGAATTCGATGACCAATTCTCCCCAACTGAATAAAAGTGCGAATAACAAAGGCACCAGAAACAGGGGGCGCAATAGAAGGATTGGTCTGTTTGGGAACTTGATGATAAATATTGAGGCGAAAGTTATCGCGCCTATGAGGCACTGCCCTCTAACGACATCGAAATTTAATCCATATGAGAATATGTGGGAATGCAAAGCAGACAGCGATGCCGTCAGAAGGATGAGTATTCCGATCAGCCATATTCGCATCTGTGTATTCATCTAATTGCCCCTTTTCGGGTTTGCTGCTCATTCCCTATCTATGTACTCAGGCATTTGCCGTGGCTTGTTTATTTTAGTCCTTATGACCTGCGCTCAGGCGCTCAAATTGTTCTACTCACTAGTACGCTTGCAAAGGACAGGGTTTTAAGGCAATCGCCCGCAGCAAACCTTCAAGTTAAAGTTAACTTGAAGGTTTGTCGCGACTCCTTCGAACGGGCGCCTGCGATGTTATGTTTACGTCGCGGAGAGAAGACAACGAACAAAAGCCGTGTCCGTCTGGGACTGGAGCATTGCCAGGACGCACCACCAGCGCCGTCCACATACCCGCGTCCTTTGCCGCCCGTAGCTCGTCTACCACATCGCTGAGAAACAGAACTTCGTCGGTTGCTACTCCCGTGTCTGTAGCAATCGACTTATAACTAGCCGAATCACGCTTTGAGCCGATTTGAGTATCGTAGTGTCCATTTAAATACGGCAGCAGATTACCGGCTTCGCTATTGGCGAAGAATTTTTTTTGCGCTGTAATACTTCCTGATGAATAGATGCGAACATCAATCCCTGCTTTTTTCCACAACATCAAGGCTGGTGCAACGTCTTCGTAAACGTGAGAATGTAGTTCTCCGGCATTATAACCATCTGACCAGATCATTCCCTGCAGTTCTTTCAAGCCTGTCAATTTTGCATCGCGATCCATTTGGCGAATTACTTCTGCTTCTACTCGAGAAATAGCCTTTTCGATCTGCGAATTATCGCTCTGAGAGTCCAACTCACACCAATTCGTAAAGGAAGCGGCTCCAGCATCTTTCGCTAGCCGCTCACATACTCGGTTGAGTTTTTCTTTCTGCCAATTCTGCACGAGGAAGCTGTGTAATTGTTTTCTCGCGTACGGAAACAAGACGTCGTAGACATAGGACACAGAGGACGTGGTGCCTTCAACATCAAGTAAAATACAGCGCCCGGCAAACTCGAATGTCACATGGTCTCCAAATAATTCGCTGGAGAAACGTAAGTTGGACCAAAACAAACTGACTCGTATCGGGAGTGAACACCTTGCTCCATATAATACGGAGCCCAACCGGAATCATCAACGAATAGCCTGATGGCCCGAATCGTTTTTTCCTGGCAAAGGTCGAACCAGTGCTGCGTACCAGCGGGTACGTTTATCAAGTCGCCAGCCTGCATTTCAATGGCGAATACTGGTGCTTCTGGAGGATGAATATAGAAAACCCCGCGTCCTGCCACAATAAAACGCACTTCGTCTTGACTGTGAGTATGTTCTTTGTTGAACTTCTCAAGCATGGCGTCCAGTCCAGGGGTTTCCGGAGTAACGTTGATTACATCGGCGGTTACATAGCCGCCCTTTTGTTTCAGGCGATCAACTTCAGGCTTATAGGCTAGAAGTATCTCTTCATTTGTTGCGTCGTCTCTAATTCTCCCCGCCACATCCCAGCACTCATACCAAATGCCGAATTGGTCCAGGTGTTTGGAGATTCCAGCATGATCAGTAAATTGTAAATTCTCGCTTGGAACTGTAATTCGTGCCATGATTCTAAGTCCTCTGAAGATACCGGCGATTCGCGCTAATCTGCACAAACTATGCGAAAGTTGTCTGCGCTATTTAAGCCCTAAAGATAATTTCCGTCCCAAGACCTCGAACAGAAACTCAAATATTTCCACGTGTCGTCGGGCTTCATTTAAATCACGCCCCCAGGTATACAATCCGTGATTACGCAGTAAGTATCCCCATTTTAAGGTCTCCGGTTGATTCCGCATTCTATCTTTAACGAACCCAGAGAGTTCCGCCATATTCTGGCTGTTATCAAAAATAGGCACCCAGACATTTTCCTCGTGAGACTTAATTCCGGACAATCCTTTCAACATTTCGTAACCAGAAATGTTGAATCCATCAGAAGCAAAGTGCACATCTGAGAGAAGCGTTGACCAAACAGAATGTGTATGCAAAACCGCTCCTGCACCGCTGTTCTGCACCGCAACCATGTGCAGGAGGGTCTCGCTTGAAGGTACCTCCTTGTTAGCTATAACAGATTTGGCGTGCTCATCTACTATCAGGAAATCCTCATCTCGCAGGCTGCGTTTGTCCTTACCGCTTGCGGTCATCAGTAGCCGTAAGGGATCTTTATTTACGACAACGCTATAGTTGCTGCTAGTTCCTAGCGACCAGCCTCGGCTATAGAACAGCGCTCCGATATCGCGAAGCTGCTCCATTGAATCTAGAACCATGGGCTTGTTCGATAGGCAGCAATCATTCTGATTGAGTAGCTCCTGCACGCTCGTGGCAGATTGTTCGTTCATGATGTGGTCCCCAGTGACGACCGCATCATTTTACTCGATTGACGCGCGCAAGCAGAGGACTAGCTAGTTCTGGCGAGCCTCGTGTCTGAGTTGGTGATCGGTGCTGTGATACGCTACTAAACATCGAAAAAACGAGGGTATCCAATGCCGGCTAGTACGAGCCCTCCGCAAAGAACGAAAAACCCGCCTGGCAGAGCCCGTCACTAAATACCCAATCGACGCTATGAATGTAGCGAGCGCCAATGCGGTGCGTGAACTGACCCTTCCAAGCAATTTGTTGCCCGGCAGTTGCAAGCCGCCCATCGCTCCATGGTAAAGGGCGCGAATGATAGCCAATCTGGCGTAGGAAAGTCCGAATTCAGCCTGCCAAATGGGCAGTAGTGCATAAATTTGATCCGTAAAACCATCATGCAACATGTGAGCGAGACAAGCACCGGCGAGATCGCGCCGCTGGAGTGAAGATCCAGCTTGTGAGCTTGTATCTGGGATGTTTCCCACTTTTAAATTCGGCACCGTTAGTGCCACGATCCGATTGTTGCGCTTGCGCCAATATCATCAGGATCTCGGTCACTCACTTCTTGCTTGGCACCAGACTTCGCGCGAATGATAGCCGAAAACCTGGGGCTTTTCACAACAGCATCTGCAATCGCATTGAACGCCATGTTGCCACCGGTCGCATTCAAATGCACTGTATCTAGATAATGCTGTTTCTGGAATGCGGGATTGTCGGACAGGTCACAAAAATCATCGTCGTACTGCTTGCAAGCTTGCAGCAACATCAATCTGTACTCACCCCAGAACCATGGTGGCAACAGTGAACGATTCATTGGCAAGCTGGGCATCTGCACGATCAGGACCGGGATATGCTTGTCGTGCAACTGAGAGAGCAATGCATTAAAGAACATCTTCTCGTTTTTGAAGTTCGGAGGATGAGGATTCTTGTATCTGTGCACGTATTCTTTTGTATTGTCCATCCACAGCCCTGCTGGTGTTACAGGTGGAACAACCCATTCGCCTGGTTTTACCTCACCAACAGAGCCCAGGATGGCTTGCAAAAAGACTTTTTTATCTTGTGATTTAGTGCTGGTTATACTGAATTTCTCGCCATTATTAACTGCTGGGAGTTTGTCTGCAATTGTCTTCACAAGGTGTGCTTGTATGTCTTGTTGCAACCTCTTGAGCGCGATGTTCTGATTGAGCAACCAGTCGAATCTAGAAAATGTTTCTGGATATGCTGCTTCTTCCAGTCCATCCAGTTTTACGTAAGGGGCGAGGAACTTGAATGCATCGGTGGCACTTGGTGCGACCAGATCGTTATCTATAAAGTCGCGAGGGCTGACCGTAACGATCACCATCGACGGTTGCAGCTGTCCATGGAACAGTGCTTTCGAAAGCATGTAAGCATCCGATACCATGGCACCGCCCATGCCCAGGTTGACCGTATCCAGGTGCTGACCAGTACGTTTTTCTATTAACTGTTCGAGTGTGCTCAGATTTCTGTGTGTTACACAATCGAGCTCTTTTTTGAGGTTGTAGGCATCTGCACTAAAAGTTGCTGCCCCTATTTGCGAGCTGCCGAATATCGCGATATCAGGTGCTTTGTGGCGCATGAGGAAGGCACGAGAGAGCCACCAGGCCCAGCGTCCTTGCTGCCTGGCCTCGCTGTCACTGTTCTGAATAACAGTTTCGTCGAGAACTCGATACTGTTTCGCGACACAGCACGCAACGGCAAAGTTGACAGCAAAAAACAAAGCCAGCGCAATAGGAAATCTGACCCACTTTTTTTGAGTTGCGGATTTTGCTTTCGGTGCATCAAGTGCGAGAGATGCATCATTGGCTTTGCTAATTATTGGCTGTGCAATCATGCTACTCCACCTTCTCTGGCTTGGAGTTTGCATCTTCTTCGTGCCGCTGCAGTTCATCACCGGCAAGAGTTAAAGCACGACGTGTGCGCTGTGATTTGCTCAATGCTTCTACAAGGCTCCAGATAAACTTCTTTCCGCCAAAGGCATTCAGGTGTACGGTATCGTGGAAATCATCTTTTACGTAGAAGCTAGGGGCGCACAAGTCTATGACTGGAAAATTCAAGTTGTAACCAAATTCTTTGATGGCTTGCAAATACTGTTGATAGACTTCCGGTCGTAGCAGTGCAATATTGGCCTTGCTGATCGGCATGTTCACCAGAACGAGTTCAATCTTTTCCTTATGGCAATAGGAAGCAAGTTTCCTCAGGAAATAGAATTGAGTTTGATAGATGCTTGGTTCCGGTCTCTTGTAGCGTTCTCTGTATTCGTCGGTGTTGTCCGTATACTGCTTTCGTGCCTGGGTTACAGTCGAAGGCACCGCCATCATCGAGTTCGGGATTATTTCGCCAGCTAAATATTTGGGCAGCAGGTGAGTGCGGTCCCACCACGTAAATGGATGATCGGTTTTTTGCGGTTGTGGCACCACATGAGACATCACATCGCTCAAATATTCGTTGCTCGACATTTGAATATCGAGAGAATTTCCGTACAGATAAACGGTTCGCTGTAAGAACCAGTCAAGGCGCGGAATTGGCGAGCGGTATAAGCCGCTTGCGACATCATCAATGTTGACGATACGGCGTAAATATCTGAACGGTTCTGTATCGACGGGGCTTGATAAGGTGCTGTCTATGAAGTCTCGAGGAGCAATTCCATAAATCACTACTTCGGGGCGCTGAGAAACATTTACCATACCCTTCAATGTGAGGTAGGCGTCTGAAGGCATTTGTCCAGGGGCTGAAAGATTGAAGGTATTGAATTCACCCTTCAATTTTTGGTGCAGTAAATAATCCAGGTAGCCGGCCTTGTGATACTTGGTCAAGTCTAACGAAGTGAGTAAGTGATTGGCATCGCAGTTGGAAACTGCGCTCACCACGAGAGATGACCCTAACAATGCCACATTATGCAGTTCGGTGTCGGATTTCAAAGCTTGCATGGTCCACCATGCCCAGCCTTTATAGACGAATCTATAGGGGTCGAATTCGAACGGAGTTCCAAAAGAAAGACCGACGTTGATGGCGATGAAAATTAGCGCTGCAACAATGAAGCGGCAGTGTTTGCCTGCCCGGGGGTGAGGAGTTTGAGCGACTGGTTCGCTGACTGGTGATGTTTTCAGGGCGTTTTCATATGCCATCACTGGTGATGACATCCCCGATAACGAAAAATTGATATTGTCTCTCGTTGAGTCGACTGTTTCTTTTGCCACATTTTCTGGAAGTGTCTTCATAGATAAGACTCCTTCCGGGTGGCTACTTTTTTAGATGATGCCCCTTTATTGGATGACAGCGCTTTATTGGTCGTTTCTGCTCTATTGCTTATCCCCGCTTCGCTAGACGCTGGCGCATCACTGGACGTTGCCGCTTCATCGGTCACTGTTTTAGCAACTGGAAATGTTCTATCAGGTCCCAGCGCCTTCCGCACGACAGGATTGTGCGCCAGTACATCAGCTATCGACGTAAGCATTTTTCGTCCGCCGCCTGAGTGCAAGTGCACTGTATCTTCGTAATCGGCTATGGTGTAATTTTTCGTTCCATCCAATTCTATAAATGTCGCGTGTTTTGACGAGGCGAGCAATCTGAGGCTCAATTTATAAGCTTCTGCTGCTGTCTTACCGATCATATTTCGATTGATCTCGGTGATCGGCATCGAAACCAAAACAAATGGAATGCCGCGGTCATGAGCCACGTCCATTGTTTTTGCCAAAAATTCCATTTGCGTTAAGAAGGTGTCCCACTTCAAAGTTTCGTAGCGCCTTTTGTATTCAGCGATGTTGTTTACGAAAGCCGGTCGAGGTTTTGTCAGGTAGGATTTGAAAAGGCAGTCTTGCAGACCGACTTCAGTTGTGTGGTACTCAGGCAAAATGTTACGACGAAGACACAGTGGCACGGTCGGAATGCTGCTCAGCTTGTCATTTATCGTCTGCTGCACCGCGCGTTCGAAGCCGTGACTGAGATCCTCTTTCTGTCCATAAGTGAAGAAGAGTCGACCTAGTTCATAGTTGAAACGGTCCGGGATTTCTGGCGATACTTTGTCGATCAGATGACTATAGTCGCCAAAGCGCGCAAGATGGTGGAATGGATCTGTTGCAGACGGGCTGGGCAACAAATTGTCCATGAAGTCTCTTGGACCGACTCCATAAACAATTACATGAGGACGTTTCTCTTCCTTGAACAGGTGTTCGGTAATGAGATAAGCGTCTGAAGGCATCTCGCCGGGAATGGCGAAGTCAAAGGTGCTTACAAACTTACCTGTTTGCTCTGCGAACTTCTTTTCAAAAAAGAGGATTGAATGGTGATGAGGTCCATCTATCTCGTGGTTTAAAAGGTCTGCGTCCACGCTGCCTGAGGGGTAAAGCATCAGCGAAGAGCCCAGAAATGCAATGTCCGGAGCACCTTTTATTCCATGAAGGAAATCATTTACCGCGCAGCTGGTCCATGTATCGAATGGAAAATCTTCGGGGGACAGTTTGCCAAAGCGAAACGTAGACCAGGTCAAACTGACCAGGACAAAGAAGAGCAGAGCCGCTATAGTGCGGCTCGCAAGAGGTCTTCTCAGTGGGGGTATGCCGAATGGATTGGTTAGCCCCTGGGGCCGCCCGGTCGCTTCCGCAAGCCCCTTTCTAAGGGGACTGAGTGTTGGAGCAGACTTTGTTTCCACGGTTAGAATTGGAAGTAGATGAATTTCGGACTGCTATCTGGACTGAAGATTGTGAGAATGCACATGAGTGCCACCATGACACTAACCTGCACTGCCCACGGTGGGCTCAGGTAGAACTTTTTGTCGTTAAGCCAGCCGACGACCACCTGAGAGATCATCAAGACAGGCAGAATCAAAAGAAGCGAGGGGAAGATTATCGGGTCTCTAATCTGCAGCACTGCAATGTGTGCAACGCTGAAGTGTAGGATTTCGACAGGAACGAGGCAGAGTTTGTTGATGATCTGCATGGCAACTGGCATTGTGTCAGCTCTGAAGATGACCCAGCCGATACATACTATGTGGAATGTAAACACAATGGATGCAACGTGATACCACTTCGATTTGATGATGTTGGCACCAATGCCCAGGCGCTCGCAAAGCTTGGTGTACTCTTTGTGCATAATCAGCAATACGCCTTGATAGACTCCCCAGGCCAGGAAGTGCATCGCGGCACCATGCCAGAGACCACCAAGAGCCATGGTGATGAACAAGTTGCGATAATTGAGGATTTCCCCCTTGCGCGAGCCGCCCAGAGGAATGAACAAATAATCTCTCAACCAGGTGGACAGACTGATGTGCCAACGCCGCCAGAAGTCGGATACATTGTCGGCCAGATAAGGGAGGTTGAAGTTAATAGGTACTTTGTATCCAAACAACATCGCCGAACCACGCGCGATATCTGTGTATCCTGCGAAGTCGAAGAAAATCTGGAATGCAAATGTATATGTGATCAACCACATATCTAAGGACGAGAAGTTTTCCGGATGTGAAAAACCAGCCTGTACAACTGTTGAGAGATTATCGGCGATGATCACCTTTTTAAATAGACCCATAAGGATCATCTGCATGCCTTCGTCGACATACTCCCACTTGAACTTTGTGGGCAAGTTTAGTTGAGGAATGAAATCTTGATAGCGCTTGATTGGTCCAGCAATCTGGGTTGGGAAGAATGAAGCGAACAAAGCGAACTGAGGGAAAGACTTGACGGCTTGTTTGCCGCGATAGACTTCGAAAGCGTAATGGATGAATTCAAAGACGAAGAACGAAATACCTAGAGGCAACAGGATATGCAGATGCGGTTCGCGCCAGCTGATATGGGCCAGGTTCATCGTATCTTTGAGCGCGGAAAGACCGAAGCCCAGGTATTTGAATATTCCAAGGGTGATGAGGTTCACGGCGATGACCACACCAAGCCATAGTTTCTTGTTCTCTTTGGTTTGAATCAGGGGAACAAGAAAGAAATTGGCGGCGGTCAAACCAAGGATAAGAAGACCATATATGGGCTTCCAGGACATGTAAAAGACATAGCTAGCCACCAGCAGTAATGGCACTTTGGCTTTATGCGGCAGCAGCCAATACAGTAAAAATACTGTTGGCAGAAATACCAGATACTGCAGACTGTTGAATAGCAAAGTGATTTCTCCTTCAGTTCCCTGCGCCAGTCGCTAGCGGACCATTCGAGTTTCCAATGGCAGCGTGTCACATCATAAATGGTAGATATCAAGAATGTACGGAGTAGTGATTCTCTTAATCTAAAAAGTCTATAGTGAGAGCGCGTTCGGTCCCCCGAAATGCCCAAATAATCCCTTTGGTGGCTTCTTGGCAACCGAGCTTCGGTTAAGTAATCAAAATCTAGCTGCAAAGTGCATTCTTTTCATTTGTACAAGCCGATGAAGGGAGATAAGCGCTCATTCATTTTTGCAAACCGTCTAAAACGCTTTCAAAGGTTAAAAAAGTGTCCCGAGAGGGCCTAATATGAGTGTAGGAATTCTTCGCCCCCCTTTTTGATGTCAAAGCCATTCAGTTCAATACTCTCGTTGTTCAATGAAGCCAAAATGCTCGACAATGAGCATGTGGCAGCCGTCTTGGCTGAATGCTCCAAGCGCCAAATTACACCGGGCGAATTCTTGTACAGCTCGGGGGCGATGAAACCAGAGGTTATTCGCGGGGCCATACTTGCTCAGCTGCTGATCAATGATCGCCTTTTGCCAAATTCCACCGCCGTGCAGGCTGTGCAGACGATGGCGGCAAATAACTGCTCTTTCGAAGAAGCATTAGAACGTTGCGATTGGGATAAGCGATATGCCGAGCACATCAGGCTGGTCAGTGAGCTAGCTACCGTCTCAGGCTGTATATCGCCTGTACAGAGGGATATCGCCCTCGATTCCTGTCTGGAAAATCGCATCCCATTCACAAAGATTTTGCTCGAAAAGCGGGATGTAACGGAATTCACAGCAGATTTCATTCTGGCTGTCGAGGTTTTGCTTCATCAAGAAATAGTGTCGTTCGAGCAGGGCGTCGAGTTGATAGCCCGCGCCAGACAGAAAAACTTGTCATTAGAGGAAGCGCTTGAGGCTCTCGCTATATCCGTGCCGGCAAATGCCAAAAGTCTCAAGTTGGGCGAGCTTTTGCTTGCTTCCGGACATGTTTCTGCCAGGCAGTTGATGGCTTCTATCGAACAGGGCCTCTTTCGCCGCACTAGACTTGGTGAGATTTTGATGTCCGAAGGAATCATCGATGAGCGGGTGCTCTCGGCGGCTCTGAAGATACAGGAAAACATCAAATTCGGTCTGATAAACGCGAGCGATGGCGTTTCTCAGTTAAAATTGATAGAAAGCCCAACTAATAGCAATTCCCGGTCTCGCTAGGTTACTAATTAACGCGTGAAAGAACCTGTGTCGTCACGTCCTCCATCATCCGACGATCGTCGTACTTTCGAATCTGCGCTGGACTCAGCGCGGAAGAAAGTTACTGAGCGTAATTACAACGGCGCAGTCGAAGACTGCAAGCTTGCTATGTCCATTCTCAGGCAAAGAACGCCTTCTCTCGCTATCCAACATTCAATATCTGAATGTTTAGAGTGCATGGCTGACGCTTACTTCGCTAGCCAGCAGCACGAGCACGCCCTCAGTAAATATGAAGAAGCTTTTCAAATGAGGGGCAAAGTCTTTCAACGCGTTGAAAAGCCAATGATGGAGCTTTTGTTCAAATTGGAAAAGACGCTCGGTGCAATGGTCGCATCGGGTCACCACGAAAAATTCAACCAGACGGAAAATCGTTGGAAGGCATTTGTGCTAAGCCCGCCGCCCGGTCAGTCGATGAAGATCGATGACAACATTATTCCGGGTCAAAATAACGACGAGCTTCAACAATTATGGAAGCGCGTTGTCAAAAAGCAAAAATCGGAAGCACGTCTATCCAGGCTGATTAATAGTTTCAGCATGCCTTCTCTGCTCGCACCAGTGGTAATTGTCTTTATTCTCTTGATCGGCGGACCGCTTTGTTTCTTCTATATCAAAGGTGCAACTGATGCCGCAAAGGACAAGGCAGACGTTGTAGATACGGGCAAAGCAGGTGGTGCTACGAATGGTGCTGCTACTGGTGGCACGACAGCAAAGGATGAAACTCCTGATACGAAAGATACGAAGGTCGGGAGCGCAGGGAATGCGCAAAGCGAGCATGGCGCGTCCGGAGCTTCTGGTACTTCCGGTACATCTGGAACGTCCGGAAGTTCGGGAGTTTCTGGTGCTTCTGGCGTGGCAATAAGCTCTGTGCCGAGTTCAGCAACTTACAAGCCCGCTGCCACTACGGCTTCAACGAGCAGTTTGCCAACAAAGTCTGAGGTCGGTGATTGGTTTGAAAGGTTGAAGCGGGGAAATGTTGCCGAACGAAGTTTCTCGACGGCAGATAAAAATCTGGACTGGAAATTTCAGACAGATAAGACTGTCCACATTAAGAATGGCACTCTGGGAACCGTGACGTTGAATTATTATGCGGACGGAGGAGACTACAGCAACGTTCTTGCAGTGTTTGAACGAACGGTTTTTCATAAATGCTACTGGCTTTCGGTTGCCAGGTTCGGGTTAATGGATGCCGGTGGTACTAACTATTTTGATACCAGCCTGCCTGAATTCAATACCTTGCAGCAAATGACCCGCCTCGCGCTGCAAAGCAAAGATCTCGTTGCCATGAAAAAGATAGGCGGAGAAAAAGTCGTCTTTAAAAGTTTGCCTGGTAAGACTGCAGATGCAATAATCGCTGTTCTGAAGCCTGAGCTTGCGACGAAAAAGCCGTTTTCTATAGTCTGTGTCAATATGATTGATCTGAAGAAGAAAACCAATTTCGTCATCGGGCTGGATCGCAACCATAACCTTTTGCCAGCTGGTCGCAACGGCCGCAATTATGTACTTTCTTCGGATGTCGACTTCTCGAAGCAGATGTTGCCTGACTACGAAAATATCGTAATCACAGACAACGCCATTCAACAAGCCAGATTCAGATCTGTCATGTTCCTTGGAGCATTTGCCACGGCCTTCCTTGTATTTTGCACTCTGGTCAAGTCGCGCAATCTGAAATACATTGGCATCGTTTTTATGGTGGTGTTAATCATCTTCGCTTTGATCGCACTCGCGAATACCGTTCAAAGCATAGGTCTGCAAAAGGTTCGTTAAAGGGTCTACTCAGTAGCGCCACGGGCAAAGCCGTCGGCGATCAATTGGTAGCCGCCACCATATACAGTTCTTATATATTTGCGATCAGTTGTTTCGAGGCGCGTGCGCAAATGTCTGATGTGAACACGGATGGTGTCCACGTCATCGTCAGGCGAGTAGCCCCAGACTTCTTCGAGCAACTTGCCGGTTGAAACCGTTTGGCCGTGATGCTGCATCAGGCAATGCAATATCTCAAATTCTGTAGGAGTCAATTTGACGATGCGATCGCGAACTTTCGCTTGCAGATTTTCGGGAATCAAGGTGATTTCCCCTGCGTGCAAAATCTCAGGCAGGCTCGCTGAGTGTGGCACCGATCCGGAACGACGCAATAACGCTCTGACGCGTACTTGCAATTCCGGAATTTCGAAAGGTTTAGTGAGATAGTCGTCGGCACCCGAGTCGAACCCAGTCACTTTGTCTTTCGTCATTCCTAAAGCTGTGAGCATCAAAATGGGAATCGGATGCGTTTGAGGATTTTGCCGCAGTCGCTGGCAAACGGTGAATCCGTCAAGGTCGGGCATCATGACGTCTAGCACGACGAGATCGGGGCGCTGCTGCTGGGCGAGTGCCAGACCTTTAATACCGTCATTGGCTGTGGTCACAATATGTCCAAGCAATTCCAGATTTACTTTTACGAGTTCTGCGATTGCTTGGTCATCGTCGATAACAAGAATCCTTGACACTTTTTTCTCCGTCCAGGTAAATGCTGTTCCCTAACTATACAGGTCCAGCAGTTGTTAATTTTACCTGAACTTTAACTGGTTTCCCGCTTCGAAGTAGGGTCAATGTAACTACTTGACCAGGTTTTTTTTGTTCTACATAAGAAAGTAGGTCGTCTTCCGAGTGCACGGGCGTGTTGTCAATAGTGGTGATAATGTCCGCCGATGAGCCGTCAACCCACTTGTATTCGTAGATTCCGTCGGTGCCGATCAAGACTTTCGGTGCTGACAATCCAGCTTTGAAGGCCGGACCGTTCGGGTCGATTCTTTCTATACGTAGACCTTTTTCGGTTTCTACACCTTGCAAACCGATATCGGGGCGGCTGATGTAGTGATGGGCTATCAGTTCAGGAATTATTCGGCGCGCAATGTTTACCGGAATTGCCAGCCCTATACCCGCCGACTGCCCGGCTTTACTGAGAATTCCCGATGTGATACCGATCATTTGACCCGCAGTATCGAGCAATGGCCCGCCTGAGTTGCCGGGATTAATCGCAGCGTCGGTCTGAATGACACCTTTGACCAGCCTGTTATTTTCTGTGCGATAGGTGCGGGCAAGACTGGAGACTACACCTGTTGTCATACTGCGATCGAGCCCGAAGGGATTTCCGATAGCAAATACTCTTCGCCCAACCTCCAGTCTCGACGAATCTCCAAAAGGTATCGTATTTAACTTTTTGCCCGCAGGTGGGTTGATCTTTACAACCGCCAGATCGTTCGATATGTCTTTTCCAACGAGTTGCGCCAGCAGCATCGTTCCATCATATAAGGTGACGCGTATCTGGCTGGCTCCTTCAATTACGTGGTAGTTGGTCAATACGTAACCGTTGCTGCTGATAATCGTTCCCGAACCCATAGGAGCTCTTGGTTCGACGTTATAAAAAACATCTTGCTCGGTGACAGGTGAGATATTGACGACGCTTCTATTTGCGAGCTTATAGACCCTCACGTTTACAATTTCATCGGGTGTCAGTGTCGTGTCAGTGGCCTTAGGGGCAGTCCAGCCATTGGGCGCAGGTTCAGTCGACGGTGTCTCACTGGCGGCGTTGGTTGCTTTGCTACTACTTTTTGAGGCAGAAGTGCTGGACGTTGTAGAAATTGCTTTTTTCTTGATCTTTGTCGGTGTCGCAAAGCCAGGAAGTTGCGGCGATAAGAAAATGACTGAGATAAGGAAGGGAATTATGACCGCATTATGCCAGTTGTGTTTGATACTGAATGTGGTGGCGTTTCCGGTGTTATTTTTAGTCTTGATCATGATCGTTTCTCTGTCATGTCCCGTCAGCTCTATTATCAGGAGAATTTTCTCGAACAATTGAGACCAGTTGAAGTCTTTTTTTGTTGAAAGCCCGTTGGAAGCCTGTTCAAAGCCCTTTGTCTATTGAAGCAAAGCCGATGAATCACCTTTATTTGTTTGGTCGGAGTCGATAGGCGGCAATGCCACAGGCTGACTGACCGCCTGCTTAATGGGCGGTTTTTGATCGTAACGAGGTTCGGTGCCATTGATCAGGCGTTGGAGATTTGCCTTGTGTCGATACGTGACGTATGCGAAGCCAATAAGGCAGTAGATTACGTAAGCAGTCGGTGCATGCAGGAAGTAGAAGTAGACGGCACACATACCTACAGCTGTGAGCGAGCCTATGGAAACTATCTTGCTCAAGAAAGTCATGCTGAAGAAAGTGATCATGGTCAACAAGCCACCAATTGGATTCAATGCAAAGAGAGTACCAAGACCCACTGCTGCGCTCTTGCCTCCTTGCCAGTCCAGAAAGATTGATTTGCTATGACCGATTAAAGCTGCAATAGCCACCAGCACCGGTATCACGGAAGAGTTGGTGCCGAGTTCCACGAAAGCTGCATGTTGTTCGAGGTACTGGCACAACAAAACGGGTAAGGCGCCTTTCAAAATGTCTACTATGAATACAAAAGCTCCGGCTGGCTTGCCCACGCATCTATATACATTCGTGGCGCCGGTTGAACCGCTCCCGTGTTCTCTGATGTCTATGCCTTTCACGAGTTTGCCGGTCCAGTATCCAAACGGAAGAGCGCCGGATATATAACCCACAATAACGAGAAGAATTGCCGTTAACAACATCTGCGCACCTGCTTACTTCGTGTCTTTTTTCGCCCTTGTGATTAGTCTCATTGGGGTGCCTTCGTAACCGAAGGCTGTTCGAATTTTTCTCTCGAGATAAACTTCGTAGCTTCGTGTCATCAATTTATTGTCATTTGCAAAAATGACGAAGGTCGGCGGACCAGCCGAAACTTGAGTTGAGTAATACACCTTCAGGCGCTTGCCGCGCTTGGAAGATGGCGGCGGAACGAGTGCTACTGATTCGTTGACAATTTGATTTAAGAGTCCAGTTCCTACGCGTTTGTTTGTTGATTCATACGCTCGGTCGACGGCCTCTATTATCTTGTTGATACGTTGCTTGTTCAAAGCGCTGGTGAACAATACTTCTGCGTAATTTAGTGCCCGCAGTTCGCTCTTCACGTGCTCGGTCATCTCATTCATCGCTCGCGATGATTTCTCTTCGATCAAGTCCCACTTGTTCATGACGATGACGGCTGCTCGGCCTGCCTCGTCAATTTTTTGAGCAATCTTCTGGTCTTGATCGGTGATTTCTTGATTTGCGTCAAGGATGAGCACGCATACATCGGAGCGGTCTATCGCTCTCAGCGAACGGACTACAGCGAATGCCTCGATGCCGTAGTCGACTCTATTTTTGCGTCTGATGCCAGCGGTATCAACAACTATATATTCCTGGCCCTTAATTTTGATTCGCGTGTCGATGGCATCACGGGTGGTGCCCGGTTCCGCCCCTACGATCGATCGGTTCGTGCCACACAGAAGGTTGACGATTGATGATTTGCCAACATTTGGCTTCCCGACGAAAGCGATGGAGATTGGACCGCCTGGCTCCTTTTCGTTTTCCTCTTCATCCTCAGCGATTTCCCAGCTTTTTTTCTTTACTTTTTTCAGCGGCTGAAGACCGAGAGTTTCAATAATTTTGTCCAGCACATCACCAACTCCGCCCGAGCCGCGCATGGCTGAGAGGCTCACTGGGTCGCCTATTCCGAGCTGGTGGAATTCGTGAATATTAGCTTCGTCTGGCGGATCATCTATTTTGTTGACTGCCAGAATGACAGGCTTCTTGGTTCTGCGTAACAGATTTGCGACTTCATTATCGGCTCCGTTCATACCCGCTTTACCATCGACCATAAAGACTATGGCATCGGCTTCGTCTAGAGCCAGAGCTACCTGGTCGAATATTTGAGTAGATACTTCGTCTCTATTGCGGGATACGATGCCGCCAGTGTCGACAAGAATTAGCTGATGTCCTGCCCAGTCGGTTTCGCGATAAAGTCTATCGCGCGTTACTCCGGGCGCGTCGTCGACGATTGCTTGCCGGGCGCCGATGCACCGGTTGAAAAAAGTAGACTTCCCGACGTTGGGCCTGCCCACTATCGCGACCACGTGCTTTGCCATAAGAACAGAAACTCCCGACGAAATTGCGTTGCACTGCTATTTTGGCAGGCGAACGTAAGGACTATATTAGTCCCCTTAATTTTACCGGTCTGAGTCCCTTTGCGAGTAACGTGTGAACTCTTAGCGCTAACCTTTATCTTTGTCTTTATCTTTGTCTTTGTCTTTATCTTTGTCT
>Ga0182030_10009899_pt1 | contig 19452 bp, 10 predicted proteins | sample 812S3MmetaG_FD_121299 | JGI IMG/M metagenome (GOLD analysis project Ga0182030, IMG submission 121299) | Permafrost microbial communities from Stordalen Mire, Sweden - 812S3M metaG (Illumina Assembly) | ecosystem: Environmental > Terrestrial > Soil > Wetlands > Permafrost | place: Sweden... | reverse complement strand
TCCCTCCCTCCTCGCCGCTTTGCGTCCGACCACCGCGCCGGTGGCGGTCGACACGAAGGTCGCGTAGGAATCTGTTCACGCCGCCGCCGCTACGCAAAGTTCAACAGACAACGGGGCATTCCCGCTAACTGTGTCCCCCGCCGTGAGCTTCGAGCAACCGGCAACGCATCGCCTCGAAATACGCCTCCTCGAAATACGGCCCTAGTGGCCGTTCGAAGGATTGGTGCTCGTCGACGATGCCACGTAGTTCGCCGTCAACAAGGTGCCCGCTGAAGAAAAGCCAACCGAGGAGGTGAGGGGTCGTCTGGACCCGGTCCGATGGAAGCAAGCTCTCGGCGAGTTTTCGAGCCCCCATGTCGTCGGTTTGGAACGCTAGGCCGATGCGACGCGCGAATGCGATGGCCGACAGTTCGCCCTTGCTCACGCGCTTTCGGGTCTCCAGACGAGCGACCTCCTGCAAGTCCTCCACGGTGAGGTGATAGCTTTTGAACGCTCCTTGTTCACGCGCTGCACGTAGGCGTTCCTTTAGGCGTTCTTCGTTCTCGCTCCGCCGCTTGCGCGGCTTGTGAAGGCACTCGTACAGAACAAAGCCGGTCAGCGCGAACTCAACCCCCAGCTTGGCGCACGTGCGATGAAGCAAAGCCGACGACAGGATGTTCCACACTGCACAAGTGTCAGCGACAACTGCCTTGGCTACCGTGTCGAGTCGACGCAAGGTCAGATCCCCTTAACGCCGAAGAGCTTTGCGATCTCGCGCAGGTCACTTTCTTCGGCCAAGAGCATCTCCGCGAGACGCGCCCCTGAGATTATGTTTCGCTGGTACGCCTCAAAGCACAGGTCGGCATAGTACGACGAGATCCCTCGCTCGATGAGGGCGAGCTTCCGCATCCGACTCTGGGCTGTGAGATCTGGCGATAGCTCCGGGTCATCCTTCGCTCCTAGGGGGATACGCAGAGGCCCAATGGCATGGCTCTGTTCCTTGGTCATTCGTCGGTCGCGCTCAAGGGCGATCACTAGCACCTGCACGTTCACACGAAGCTGCGCGGCCAACTGGACAAGGCGCTCGGCGGTCCACGAGGAATCCGGTATCGTTGCGACCAGTTCGGGGGGAACCAGGAACGAGCCCGCGAAGGCATTGGCACGAATTTCTCGAAGATCGTGCTTGCTTGAAAGTGAGACGACGTACTCGTCGCCAACGTCGAAAATGGCGTGCGCGGCCTCGTGGGCCGCCGTGAAGCGTTGACGGTAAACATCTTCGTCGTAGTTCACGAGGACGCTCGGACCCGCCGTGGGGTGGTCGACAAATAGGCCCGAGATATTTCGGTTCTCTAAGCGTCGCCGGAACAGGCGAATTCCGAGGCAACGAAGATCTCGAAACACATCGGGGACCTGATTTGCGCCGTAGCCAAGCAGACTACGAAGTTCGCGAGCTCCATCGTGGCCATGGCGCTTGGTAAGCGTGCCGATCCTAGATGGGACGAAGTAAACGCGCGGCGGTCGGTCGAGTTGCCCGAGAAGGAACGACTCGCATTCGCAGAGGTACAGAAACTCCTGTATCGCCCAACGATCCTTGCTGGAAAGGTCAGTGCTGAATGCGCGGAACAGTTTCTCGGCCCGATCAATCGGGGCTGCCGCTTCGTTCGAAACAAAGAAGCGAAAGTCACACATGAAGTGGTCCGCCAAGATGAGGATTTCGTCGCCCGTGGGTGTTCGGGTCGCTCCCTCAAGCTGAGCGATGACTTCCACGGGTATGCCAGTCGCGACCGCTAGAGCCTCCGGCGACTCCGCGAACATTTCTCGGAACCGCAGCAGCTTGGCGGAGAACGACGGTAAGTCGAGAGGCATGGTCCTTGTCTAAATCCCGTTGGTTTCGGCGACCTCTGCGGTGAATTTTGCGCGAGTCGTCTCTGTGCACCCTATCCCGCTCTCTTGTTGGAAACGAACCTCAACACCCACAGTTCAACCGCCGTATGCCCTAACCAGCCCCGCGCTGACAAGCTGCCTCCACTGCCCGGCGAGGTCCTCCGAAAACGTCTTGTCCTCGATGAGAACGCCGGCCTCGATGTTACGAGTATGTCCCCGGTCGGTGAAGTTCGCCGACGTGATGAACGAGCGCTCGTCGTCGACCACGATGCACTTCGCGTGAAGCGTAGCCCATTCGTGCCCTGGGATGTCCCCACGGATGGCGGTTCGTGGGTCGTAGAAGACGTCGGGCTTGGGCGATCCGAACGTCCAGACGTTTCGAAAGAATTCGTCGATGGCGGCAGTCGCGAATCGTTCTGCGTCTTCGGGTCGGGTGGCCCCGTCGATGTTCACGAAGAAGGCCGCTTTCACGTTGTGTCGGCTCATGACCTGGTGAAGCGGTTGGAGGATCTCTGGCGTGTCAAAGGTATACCCGGCCACGATGACTGAGCTTCGTGCGGACTGGAACAGCCGCTCGACCACGAATGCCGTGTCCCTTGCGACGCTCGCCTTCGTTTCGGGACCGGTCCAAACGAGATCCAACCGAGGCGGTGGTCGATGAACGCGCTCGGCGATGGCGATTCGAAGCGCCGCACGAACTCCTGATGCGTCGACACCGCGCAGGGCCTCGACAATCTCGGCGGCGACCCCTCGGAATCCCATCTCGACGAGCTCAACCTCGGTGAGCGGACACTCAAGTCGACCGCGTTCGACAGACGCCGCGAGATGCTCGATCATCGCGAGCGGAACTCGGCTGAGCCCCCTCGACGTCGTCATGGACGTTTCCCGAAAAACGCCAGATCCGATGAATGGCCGATAGCTGGAACGACAAGGGCCCGGTCGAGGTATCGATTGAATCGTTCGCAGCTACACTCCGCGATGAAGAGACAGCCGTGACAGGCTGCCCCTTCGAGGAATCGCTCCGCGTGGTCGTTCTCCGGCGAATGCGTTGCGCACACCGGATCGTTCGAGCACAAGCGGCCGAGATCGAATGCACGCTCCAGGTGCGAGCGAATTTGTCGGCCTTGCTCGACGAGACCGCCTAGCGTTCCCTCTGTCCCCGTGGTCCCGGTCGACAGAAGGATGGCCGCCATTGGCGTGGCATCGCGGTGAGATGGGCCACAGTAGATGCGCTCGCGGATCGCGCTCGCCGCGTAGCCGCACTCGAGACTGATGGCCGAAATAAGCAGGTGCGACAGCGAATGGATCATGTAGAACCGCACGCCTGGAAATGCGGGGGCACCTTCGACGTCCTTGGACCACGCCTCGTAGCCCGCGAGCAGTTGCCGTCCCCGCTCTTTAACGACCGGTCGGTTCTCCCAGTCTCGTACGGCATCTTCGTTTAGCTCAACGAACACACCTTCTCCTCGGATTTCGGACGCAGGGAGCCAATTGGTCGTGAGCCCGAGGGACGCCGTCTTCACGCCGAGGTCGTACTCCCCCTGGAGATCGGGACTCACGGGTTCCAGCCTGGTGAATCCGATCTGCGCAACGACCTCTCGAAGCTTTGGAGCGACCACCAGTCGCCGGATGCCGACGGGCATGCCATCCTTCTGCTTCACAGCGCGCGAGAAGAACGTCGCTTCGGGCGGCGGGAGATCGCCGGAAACCTCAGGCTTCGACTCGACGAACGTCTTGAACTCCGCCGTGCGCAGCGGCCCCTGCGTGATCGGCTTGTCGACCAGCATCGCCTTGACCGCCTCGAGCACTTGGTCGTCCGAGTAACCTTGCAGCGCGACTCTCACCTTGTCGATCTGTCGAAATGCGGGCATCAGCTCTTTGGTCGCGGACTGCACCACGTCCCAGACGCTCTGGACCTGTTCGCGCAGTTCACCCGATGGGTCCGGGATCGATAGCGCGCTCACGACCTGCGGAAAGTACGAGTTACTCGCCGTTCGAACGAGGAGGCGAACGCGCTCCGTGCAGTCCTCCTTGCCCTCTGGGCCCAGCCATGGCCTGGCGCCAAAGCAGGGTAAATCGAGGCCGTACGTCGCATTCAGCTTCGCCGAAGCTTCACATGCGCACACGATCCGGATGTCGTTGAAGTCGCCGGTCGGTCCTTCCTCGAATGTCATCGATGGGGCAGCACATCGCTCCCGACCGGCATGGACGAAGGCGATCCAGTTGAACTCGTCAATGTGGCCCCGCTTGCAGGCAGAGACGAAGCGAACCGGAACGCACTCGGTCTTGATGGTCCGCTCGCATTGGTGCCAGTATCGATGGCCCTTTCGCTCGAGTCCGTCCTTTCGCTGGAGAGCCCTGCACCGGGGATTCTGACAAACAAACCAGTGGGGGAATTCAAGGACCTGAACTCCCGCGGACATCGACGGTTCACGATCGTTGCCAACGGGCGGCGCTCGAAAGGGAGTCTCACGGCTTAGCTCCTGGCTAAGCTGACGGAACCGCTCCACGATCGAATCGCGAAGTCTCGGTTCGGCAATGTGAGGAAGAGCGATTGCGCGGTCGTAGCTCCAGAAGTCGAGGCCGCCGACCAGGACGGCGTCCGTCAGGAGATCGACCATCGCACCGGGTCCGAACGTCGTGACCATCTGACTCTGTCGGACGGTGCCATCGGGCTGCTGCTGGACCCTCGGGCCGTGATTTCCGGGGCGCATGGTCATCGCCTCCCGCCGAACGATCGACGCTCGACCCAGAGATGAACAGACGGCTCGACGTCACGCATCGACGTGGGAGCCGCGAAACGGGCGTCGTCCGAATTCGCAGGCGGCACATCATCGTCGACAATCGTGAACAGCAGGGGGCGTCCCGCTGTCTTGTCCTTGTCGAACCGAGAATAAGACCGCTTGGTCCCCCCCTCGTGTCGCGCTTCCCTTGTCAGCCTTTGCCACGCCTCGAGAATCTTGCTCCCCCGATCGCGCAGCGACTTCAGAAGGCGGGCTTCGTCGTCGGCGTCGATCCCCTGGGCGCTTCCGCGCTTCGCCAGAACCTCGATGCACGCTTGTGCGAGGTCTTGGCGCGCTTCAATGTCCATGGCCGCGGCGGCGGGTGTCATGATTGGGTTTTCCAAGCGTGTCATGGCCATGAAGGTGCCTGATAGTCCGCGATCGAGCGCGGGGCCGGAGAACGGAGTTAGGCTCGTGGCCTCGACGTATCGGTAGAAGCTCTCGTGGTACGCGACGAACCGCTCGTAGTGCGATCGATCTCGCGGGCGGCGAACATTGAAGCACGTAACGACGAGCCCGGGGTGCTGGCGACCGACACGGCTCGACGCCTGGATGTATTCACTCGTCGACTTGGGCTGACCCGCAACGACCATCAAGCCGAGCCGATCGATATCCACGCCTACGGACATCATGTTGCTCGCAAGCAGCACATCGACGTGCTCCTTCGCGGAGTGCGGGCGGCCAAGCCTGTCCTTGGCGTCCTTGATGGCGCCGGCCTTCTCGCGCGACGTGAGCTCGACGGGCTCCTGGAGGCTGCGGTTCGATCCCCACTCGTGGTGCCCCTTACGGTCTTCGGGGATCCGCTTTTCGATGGTTGCGCATCGTGTTCTTACGTCGTCTTCGACGAGCCGCCGCATGCCGCCGAGTTCTCGAAGGCTGTTGAAGTAGCCCGCGAGGGTCATGTAGGCGTCGGCGACCGGGTCGTCGCAGGCTCCCGATTGATATTGCTTCTGGGCAGCGGCCAGGAGCGCCACGTACGTGCGGAGAAGAATGGCCTTCAGGGGTCGGCCGGGGGCGGCCACTCCAACGTACAGACGCCCGGGATTGTCCTTGTCGAGTTTCGCAAAGAAGGTCTCCGACGCGTCGACCCCCGGAGGCGGAAAGAGCGACATCTCACGTCCAAAGAGCGCGCGAATCTGAGCGCTCGCACGGCGCACTGTGGCCGTAGAAGCGATCACTTTGGGCCGAATCGGCTTGGCGCCCGCCTTGTTCGTACAGAGCCAATCGATCGCAGTCTCATAAAGCCCGACCATTGTTCCAAGCGGGCCGGAGATGAGGTGTAGCTCATCTTGAACGATAAGATCCGGCGGTTCGAAACCGCTCGGAAGCCGAACGGCCCCCTTTGGTGCGCTATCCATCGGACCGAAGCACTTGCGTCCGTCGCGCCACGTGGCCTTTCCAAACAGCAGCCCCGTCTCTCCACGCCATGGCAGCATCGCGAACTTGTCAACCGTGGCTACGAGAAACGCAGGAAGCTCGCGGTAGATCTGATCGTCGACGAAAAGGACGGGCAACCCTTCCCGGTTGTTTCGCGGCGCGAATTCGCAATCGCTCGGTGGCTGCCCAGACTCGGAAACGCAGCTCACGACCACTTCCTCGGGGGAAGTCTTGTTCGGCCCGAGCACGAGACTGTCGCGGCCAAGCGTTCTCCCGCACCACGGACACGCGGCCAGCGGAAACGGAGACGGAGCCGTCTTTGAGGCGCTGTTCTTGTAATCGATGACGAGCTTCTTCACCTGCTCGAGCGTATTGGCTGTCGCCGATCGACCGACCCAAAGACCGACAGAGAAGCGAACGTTTCCAAGTTTCGCGGGATCCGTCTTTCGGAGCAGTTCTAGCGCGCAGATGAGCGTCGCCGCCCGGCCGAGCTGATCGAGCGTGAGAAGGCGCAACGTGTAGCGAAGGAGCACCGCGACGCCGAGGCCGCCGTCCGGTCGCTTCTGACCGCGAAGCCGTCGCAGCAAGAGCGTGAAGCTGATCACGCCCAAGTAAGCCTCGGTCTTTCCACCGCCGGTCGGGAAGAAGATTAGCTCGACCTCGTTTCGTTCGGCGTCGTTCGTCGGATCGGAGATTCCGACAAGGTTGAGGAGCACGAAGGCGAGCTGAAAAAGACGCCACGTCGGCCGTTTCCCATCCGCGTACCGGTTGGGACTTCGCTGTCGTGCGGCCATCGCCATGGCGCGGTTCATCAGGAGAAACGCTTCGCGCACCTCGTCGTCGTGGGACAGAAGGGCGATGCCGGCGAGGATGCGCCGCTTCGCTTCCGCGGCATTGGTCAAAAGCCGCTTGCGGGTTTCCCGTCGGCGCTCACTGTCCAGGGGAATCTCGCGCTGACGCTCAATCCAGCGTCCATAAGCGTCCGCAAGCGGCGCGAGCGCAGCGTGGAGTGCGGCACCATCGCGGAGCTCGGCGAGCGCCTCCATCGCCGTGACGACGTTCGGTTCTTCGTGGGTTTCGACTTTTCGAACTTCGCATTGAGGAATCCATGTCGTGCGGATTCGCGTGACCTTGGCGGAGCAATCCGGAATTTCGACGGAGACGCCATGGCCAACAGCCCACTCGTAATGATCGCGAAACTGGAGGTCGGCCGTTTGGTCATCGGGATCGTTCGAGCCTTCGCCTTGGCGATTCGGCCTAGGGACGAAACCGGGCTCGAAGCTCACTTCCATTTGCACTTGGAAGATGAACTGCTCGTCCTGACGTCCAGTCTCTCCAGGCGTGCGCTCGTTGACGACGAATAGCGAAAGCGCGCGTGTTCCATCCGCAAGCCCGGGAGCGTCCGCTGCCTCGATCTTTCCCCGCACTCGGAGACCTGACGTATCGGGCAGCGAGCGCCCCTGTTCAATGTCGGCGGCCTTGAGTGGAATCGCGATGACGCGATCGGGCTGCGGCACACGGCGCCACACCGTCTGCTTCTTCCTTCGCTCTCCAGTTTCGCGGTCCTCTTTGACATACTCCGCGAATGACACCGTGGCCGTGATCGTCTCGTTCGCTTGGCTTTCCGCCGGCAGAAAAACCGAAAGCCCCAGCGACGCGGGATAGTTGTTCTTCTGTTTCGGCTCTGGCTCGGGTGCCGGTTCGTTCTCGTCCTCGTCGTCTGTTCCCGTCCCAAGCTCCTCTTCCGCCGTGGGGTCCTTGGTCTCGCGATCGGCTTTCGGCGCGAGAAACCCGGTCGAATACCAACGCGACGGAGGAATGAGCAGCTCCTCCTTCGAGGCCGAGTCCAGCGGAGAGAATGGTCCGACCAGTTCGGCCTTGAGGGCAGCGACCAGGTTGGCGCGTACTTCGGTCGAGGTCGGCATGATCCACGCACGATCGCGCCTTCCAGGCTCTATGACAAGTCTTGGGACGTCTGGAGCGAGCCTTGGACGATGGATCCCTCGATGGATTAGGCATGGGATCATCCATGGAGTTAGAAGTCGCGCTCGGCCGGGGTGGCCAAGCGCGCCGCTCACTGAGCGAAATACGGCAGCTTCTTCACCTCCTCGTCGAAGCGAGCCGCTTGAGAGCATGAGCCGACGACGACCGCCCAGTGTTTCGTAATGGTTCTTGAGTGCGATTGATACTGGCCCACCTTCTTTGCAATTCTCTCCCCTTTGGGCAACTTGGCCAGACAATCATCCAAATTCGGTGTGCACTCAAGGTTCGCTAGCACCTTGTATCCCGCGGGAAATACGGCGGCCGCTAGCCACGCGTCGCTCGACTTGGAGGGGATGCATATCACGGTCTTTGGTCCGCTTTCGTCGATCCCAAGCCAATTCACGACGCGCATCCGCAGCTCGCTCACGCTGGCCGACGGGGGTGGACAAGCCTTTGAACACGGCAGCGCCAAAAGTGTCATTGCCTCGTTGGCGACTTGCGGCCCACAATCTCCGTACGTCTTATCCGCGACGTCGGCGTCCAGATGAATGATGAATGCGTCGAATCGTGAATATCTTGGGTCGTGCTCCAGCCTCGTGCCACGTTGCCCCGCGAATTGACGGCACCACCGGAAGACGCCTCCCCATCCCGCTCCCATTTTCGGTTGCGTTCGCTCGGGTTGCAGCGTCGTGAGCACGAAGGTCTGCGCCTCGGGGACGATTGCCGCTAAAGCCGCTTCGATGATGACGGTATCGGTCGGTCCCTCGGCGATGAGCGCGATGTGAAGCTCAGACATTGGGGACAGCTCCCAGCGCCCCCATCATCCACAGGCGCGAAAGCGGATATTGTTCGAGTTTCGGGCGAAGCTCTTCGGTCAACTCCAGGCGTCGAATGCAAGTGTGACCCAGATTGTTTCGATCGACGGCAAACAACCGCACTTCGTCGTCGGTGAGGTCGAGACCGTCCAGAATGGCAGGATTGTGGGCTGTAAATAGCAGTTGCCTGTCGCGGTCACTCGCTTCGAGCCAATGAGCCAGACGCTCGGCGAGCCGCGTGACCATGCGAGGGTTCAGGGCCTGATCGAGGTTGTCGATCGCAAGAAGTTTTGGAGAGAATTCCGACACGCACAGGATCGCCGCAAAGAGGACGTACAGCGCGCCTTCGCTCGCGTCGTAGGCGGTCAGCGTATTGCGTTCCTTGCGCATGAACCGATCCGTGAATTGCAGGACGCGTCCCGTTCGCGGCACCGACGACGACAGAACCGACGTTGTCGCATCGCTCGTGGCGATGCTCTGCACCCAATCGAGAAGATCGTCGCATATCCCTTCAAGCCACTCGGAGTAATTCTTTCGTTCATCCGACTGGAGAAAGAAATCGATCGCCTGCGCGAGACCGCCCCCCGAGAGCCCGACGGGAGCGCGCATCTGGAGGTCCGGAACAATCCCACGCAGTGTCGGAGTGTTCGGGCAATAGATCGCGAATTCCTGCAAGGTGGAAAGCAAAGTTGCCGCAGGGCTCCCGGCTGGCATATTCACCGACTCCAACGCCGCGAGCCCCGCCGTGTCCGCGAGATTGCTCTTGTCCGTGCGAACCCCGCGACTGACGATCGCCTCGGAACCCTGGAGCAGCGTTTCGGTCTTGAACGACCAAGCAGGCTGCGGCTTGTCGAGGGGATTGAGCAACGACACCCGGAACGTCGAACCGGCATCGGTCGTCGCCGAGAGTGCGATCTCGGGCGGAATGCGGCCTTTTTCAAAGGATGCCTTGTACAGCCGCGGAACCCCCGCACGCACGCCGCGCCGCTGGATGGCCTCGTCGTCCACACGCCCGTTCGCGGCGGCTCCGAGCACGCCGATCGCTTCGAGGACGTTGCTCTTGCCGACTCCATTCGCACCGATGAAGCAATTGAGGCGTCCGAGCTCAAGCTTCTGGGAGGCGATCGACTTGAATCCCTCGACCTCGATCGTGCGAATCATAGGCATCTGTCTACTACGGTTCGCTCATCGCGAACAGACGACGCCAGGAACACGTGCGCTAGTCGCCGTCGTCACCCACCAGCTCGAGCTGCCCGTCGTCCTTCTTCCCTCCACGCGATCTCTTCGCCCCATCCCTGGCGTTGGCTGCCTTCTTCGCGGACCCCTTCTTCTTGCCGCCTGCGCCGAGCCCCTTGCTCATCTCCTCCTCAGCGCGCTTCGCGTTGAGCACGAAGAGTCGGTCGATCACGGCGTCCTCGAAAGCCTCGAGCTTCTTCTTGTCCTCGTCGCTTCTCGGGCAGAACGGCGGCACCTCGACCTCGAGCCATCGCCCCTCGGGGTCACCCTCGGCGTAGGCTTCGAGAACCTTGCGGTCCATCTCCTCGTGGAGCTTCCGCAGCTCGAGGATGCGCGCGTCGTCGCACGCGGGGTCTTTGAGGCGGTTGTAGGTGATCGTTAGACCGACGTTCTCGTCGATCATGTACTTTGCTCGGAAATCGTAGAGGCGCTGGCCGATGTCTTCGAGGGCTGAAATGATCGTGCGGGGGTCGGGACTTGGGAATGGGAAGGTCTCGAAGCAGTCGGAGGCGGAGTAGCGCAGGTCGTTCCTCATCGAGGAGGAGAGAAGGCGTGCCCAGGGTTCGTGGATGCGGGATTGGAGAGTGGAGAATGCGGCATGTGATCCAATGGCGAATACGTATAGCGTTTGACTAAAGAAAAGAGATGTAGGCTGAAGCGTGAAGGACAAATGTTTGGTAACATTGGCGGCCACCAAGCAATGCGATAGGCCCGTCAATGCATCGTAGAGGGCTCGGCCGCTTTCTCCTGGCCTCCACCAGTAGGTCTTGTAAGTCCCCCTGTTATCTTTCTCGCGCGCCGGCCGGACCTTCTGTTCCACAATCTGCATCAATAACGGCCACTTCTTGGCTTCCTCTAATGTCTTTTCCGAAAAGTCAATCACATAGCGATCAAAGGCACCACCCGAATTGCGGTTGACTTCTTCGCCACCGAGATACGGGCGAAGGATCTCCGAATTTGCAGCATCCGCCGCAATTAGCTGAGCATGCTCTTCAAGCGAGACGGCGAGTCCCACTCCGACAAGTTTTCCTCCCATGAAGCTCAATTCTTGATTCGACTGAAGGCTGATTGGGTCCGGCCGTTCTGGTCCCGCACGTAGGCGCGAATCTATGGATTGCACCCGGCGATCGTCAAGATCGGCGCCATCCGAAATTGCAAATCGCACATTGCCGAATGCGAGATGAACGACCGACACGGCCACCGACGCGTCACCGGGCCACGGCATGCTCGCCCGCGCGGCAAAAATCTTCGAACCATCGTCGACAAGCTTCTTCAAGGACATCAACCGGGAGTCGCCCTGCGCAATCGTGTTCGTTGCAATGAGGCCAATTGTTCCGTGTCCTCCAAGGAGCACGGCGGTCCGCCTGAAGAAGTATGCGGACAGGTCGGTGTTCGGCTTCCCAATCACATCGGGGTGACACGCCATCAACCAGTCCACGTATCCAGGCGCATTCCCGGTGGTAATAGCGTTCTTGCCAGCAAACGGCGGATTCCCAACGAATGCATCCATGAACGCGGCCAGCTCGAGTTTCCCCTCAATCAGCGGGTTCAGCATACCGTCATGGAACACCTCCGGAAACTCCGCCATCCAGTGGAACACGGGGACTTTCCCCCGGATCTCCGCCTGCATCGCAACCAATTCCTCGGTCGGAGGCTCTCCCGACGACAACCACGCGCGAACCAGCTCCTCGCGCCGCACACGCTCGGCCTCTCGGTCTCTATCCTTGTCATGCGCAAAAAACGCCCCGACGATGACATCGCCGATCAGCCGGACGCGATCGAGCGCATCCTGGGCATCCCAGAACAAACGCGCCTTCTCTCGGTCATCGACCGGCGAATCCCCGAGTTCGCCAATCTTCCGGCGAAGCGCGATCGCCTCATCGAGAGCCACGGCGATCTCGCGCCCGAACAGATCGAGCTGCTTCGACGGCTTGCCCTCGGGCCGCTTCCAGTGAAACGCGCGAATCTGATCGAAGTCCAAGCCGACGAGCGAGTCCCCGTGCCGGAGCGAGTGATCGAGGAACGTGAACGGCAACGTCTTGGCCAACGTCACGAGCCAGAGCGAGAGCTTCGCGAGTTCCACGGCCGCGTCGTTCTTGTCCACGCCGTAGAGGCACCGCTGGGCGACAAGCCTTCGCGCGTGGAGAAGTGGATCCCCGTGCTCGGCCGCGATGGCCTCGGTCTTGTTCTCGCGCGTCCACGCCGCAAGCACGTGGTCCGCCAGAAAGCGGCACGCTTCGACGAGGAACGCGCCCGAGCCCATCGCGGGGTCGCACACCTTCAGGCTCAGAATGCGTTCCGAAGCCGGCGCCTCACCCATCACCGCGAGCAGCGGCTCCAGGGTGCGTCGCACGATCGGGGCCGAAAGACTTCTCGGCGTGTAGTGCGAGCTGGTTCGCCGCCTCTCCGTTCCCGGTTGGAGAACGAGCTGCCCTACGCGCGCTTTCGAGAGCGATGGATCCGCCTTTTTGCCGCCCACGCTGAACATCGCCAGAGCTTCGAGGACCGCCGCGTGGTTCGTCGCGCGCCCCAGCTCGTCATTGAGCTTCTCGCTCTGCGCGGCACTGATCCCGATCGTCTCCTTGAGTCCCTTGGCTCGCCGGGCCGCCGGGACCTGCAGGACTTCCTCAGCCGACACCCATAGACGGTATGGCTTCATGCACACCGCCTCGGACGGCATGCGAAGCACGTGGTAGCCCATGAGTGCTTCGTAGACGCTGCCGATCTGTTCGACGTCGAGCGCGCGGTACGAGAGCCGTTGCCCCTCGAACTCGAGAAGCTTCTCGAGCACGCGCAGCACAGTCTCGTCGTCGACGGTTGGCAGCCTCACCGACGCGCGATCTTCCGCCTGCGTGATCGGCGCACTTCCCGCCGGTCCCCATCCTTCCAGGAAAGGATACTCGTGCGGATTGAAGAGCGAGCCACGTCGTGACGGCATCGTGAGAGAGCCGTGCTCCAGCCCCAGGAAGATCGCCCTAAACAGGGTGACGAGTCTCCCCCACGCGCCGAAGCGGCGCGACATCGAGTCGGGGTATGCTCCGCGATCGGCCTGGAGCTGCTCGAAGAGCGCGAGCACGGAGAGGTGCTCGGCGTAGATCGGGTGCTCGATTGGAAGCAGCGCGCGGTCTTCGGCGTAGAGGACGAACACGAGGCGAAGAAGGACCGCGAGCAATCCCTTGTAGAGATGGTCGTGCTCCCGACCGAGGGCCTCGTCGAGCAGCTCCCGACCATCGCGTTCGGCCGCCGCCTCGAAACCGCGCAGCAGAATCTGAAGCGCCTCAAAGACTTGGTCGGCGAGGTCGTTGGTGACGTTGGCCTGACGCTTACGACTCTCCTCGAGCAGCGCCGGAAGCGATCGCTCCGGGCTCACGCCGAAGAAGCGATTGGCCGACAGGAGCATGACAAAGGCGTCGAGAATTGGCCTTCCGCCGACACTCGCCATGTCGTCGAGGCGGAACGTGATGGCTCCGGACGACTCGCCATGGGGGGCGTAGATCAGTCGGACCGCATCTCGATTCGTGAGCAGGCCGATAGGCACTCGGCCATGGCGAAGCAGGCGATCGAACTTCGCGGAGGGCGGGTAGTCCCAGGTCCCGGTCGCCGTCTCGGGCTTGTCGAGGTCGAGACCTTTCGGCAGGTCCCAGACGAGCATCTCGTATCGAGCACCGGCCCGACTCGCCGGGGTGCCCTCGGCCCCATCGGCCTTCGCTTCGACCGCGCCCTGCTTCTTCAACGCCATCGTCGGGCGGAGCGTTTGTCTGCCCTCTGGGACGTAGAGCGAGAGCTCCTCGGCAATCGCGTCTCCCACGTCAAAGAGCTCGGGAGTGAGACCGAGAAGCTCGGAGAAGAACCGTCCCAAGGCGGCGATGGCGAAGCCTTCGGGGCCGGCTTCGCCCACCTCGGACGCCGGACAGAGCGCGAGAAGCTTCTGCTGCACGTGCGGTGGCTGCCGCTCCATGCACTGGGCATCGACGAGCACCGGGATGGACACGACCAGGCCATCGATGGGCTGGACCATCCCGAGCCAGACCTCGTGGAAGTAGCGGTCGGCGTCGCTCATGGAAGGCCTCTAGTCAGCGTCGGAAGGTCTTCAACAATCCAGCCTTGCGCCCGAATTCGCGTTCCGATGTCTTCCGATATCCGAGGCGCGATCGCCACCCGTTCGACTTGATAGCTACGATACCGAGGGAGCTGATCCAAAAAGCGCTCGACGTGTCCATCCAAGTCCACGAGCGACGCCTCAAGTTTGTCCGCCGAGCGCTTGCACGTGCCAAATCGTATGCACTTGGCCGTGTCGTTTATGGCCACGAGATCAATTTCGGTACCCTGGGAGTCCCAATATCCGTCGACCTGGTGGGTTAGCGCAAACCCCTGCAAGCCCTTGCGACTGCGTTCCTCGTAGAGAGTCGAAACGAGACGCTCAAAGCCGTGACCTTCGGCCTCGCACAATCGAGTCTGAGCTTGGGCAATAAGCTGGTCGGGGGGTCGAAAGCTTGTCGCGGCTACGGGCTGCGCGAGGGCCGCAAGCCATGAACGAAGAAAGTTGTCGCGGACGTAGTACCGCCCCTTGCGTTCTTTCTTCTTTGCGAAAATGGGAAGTCGACGTTCGATGAGTTGATACTTTTCGGTGAGGACTTTCACGTAACCGGCGGTCTGCTCCGCGGTCTCGGGACTGACCGTTCGCACGTGGGCATCGAGGTCTCCATTGGCGCAACCGGGATTGCGGGCAATGAATTTGAGAACAACGTCGTACCGTCCTCGTAGTTCGTGCAAAAACCAGTTATCCGCTTCGTTTCGCAGCGGCGCCGAGCTTTGAAAGAACATGCGCCCTAGGAGCTCCGGTGTCGCAGACTGCAGAGCGCCCTGCTCATAGCAATCTCGGTAGAACTTTGGCACTCCCTCGAAGAGGTTCCAAAGGAGCAGAAGCCGTTCGGGTGCCTCATCGGCATGAGTTCGAAGAATCTGCAAAATCGAACCGATGTCGAGATGGCCAACATGAATGATGTCGGTTGCACGGTTGTAAAGTGGTGCACTTCGGTTCTCGAGAAGGTCGGTCAGCTCGGTATCGATTGAGCCGAGCACGAATAGCCCTCCCGTGACTTGGCTCGCGTCGTCCGTAATCCGATCGATTTCGCGCTGGAGATGCGATGGAAATTCCGAAAGGACCTTACGATGGAAGTACTGAAACTCGTCGAGGACAACGGCGAACCCGGCTTTGGCCAGTGCGGCAACGGTCTTTGCGAACTCCGACAGATTCGTCGGCAGTGGGAACTTCGCGTGGTCGATCCCAAACGTGTCGAACGCGTCTCGCACGGCCGAGAGAACTCCGGCGGGCCCGGAATCGGGAATCTGAACGTAAAGAAGTGGGCGGAGGCTACCCTCCAAAGCGTGCTTGATGAGCGTGGTCTTGCCGATGCGGCGCCGACCGCTGAGCTTTACGAAGAACCAACGGCCTCGGGACAGAATGCCGCGGAGCTGCTCCAGCTCCATGGCTCGGCCGTAGAAACCCCAGTCCGTCGTCACGTCGACTCCTGCTTGGCCTTCCGAGATAACTTAATCTTCGTTAAGTTAGCAATGCGAACGACGTATCCATACGAAATCATGAAACTTTTATCCCCTCGTCTCCGGCCATAGGAAGACGAGACCCACGGGCTCCAGGCGACGGAGCGTCACCTTGTAGAGCGCCTCGATTTGCTTCGGCTCACGCTCGATCTCGCGCTCGATGGAGATGAGCCGGTCATCCATGTGTTCCCTTTCTTTCCTGAACTGCTCAGCCTCGCGCTTGTCGAACTGCATGACGAGTTGAGTGTCCCCGCCACGTCGCTCGATCTCGGAGAAGATGGCCCTACGCTGATTCGTAATGATGGTCGTCAACGCCCCCGACTCCTCGGCCCCTCGCTGAAGGAGCTTGCGTTCGGCGTCGTGGGCGAGCGCGTCGGCTTCCTCGCGAATGGCTCGCCAAAGGTTCGCGAAGACCGTCGGCGCGACGGAGAGCAGTTTTGCCTGCACGGTGGCGGAGACCCCGTCGAGCGTCGGAGACTCCAAGAGCACCTGCTCCAGGAGTTCAATCGCCTTGCGGTCCGCTTCCTCGGCAAACGGTTTGAGCGCGTTCTCCCGGCCGTCCACCCATCGAGCACCGACAGACACCAGCTTGTCGTGGAGCCGCGTGGCCCCGGGCCCGAAGAGCGAAAGGCGTCCGAACGCGATGACCCTGACCAGCGAGTCGTGGCGCGTTCGAACGACGGTCACGCGACTCAGGTCGTGTGCGCTAAAGCCCTGGGACAGGAAGCGACCGAGTACCCGCTGAACGACAGGATGCTGGAGATGGAGGTGGCAGAGTGCGCTATTCATCTCCGGCGGAGGGCGGAAGACGACGGGCTGCGGCGGCTTCTTGCGAAACTCCCAGAACGGTTCGTTTCTCCCGCGAGGCGGTCGCAGCGTGTCCACCGTGTTCTGCCAGGACTCCGGCAGGTCAGGCATCGCCCATGCTTCGGTGTCGTCAACGGTCAGTCTTTTGAGATTCTTGGCACCGGCCAGCTCCAAACCGACGTCGATCGCGTCACGCAAGAGCGTCGGGTCGAAGTCCATCACCTTCTTGGATCGCTCGAGAATCTCTCCGGCTTCCTCGATCTGCTTATTGATTTTGGCCAGCTCGCCGCGTGGTGTCTCGAGCTCCTCGGCGGCGGTCTCCTTGAGAGAGCCACCGGCCTCCGCGGTCTCGAGCCGCAGCGCGGTCCGATCGTCGATGCCGTTCTCCATGACGTCGCTGAAACGGTCGAGAAGAACGGAGCTGATCGATCCAAGCTCACGCTGGATGATATCGACCTTCTCGACGAGCTTCTTAAGGACGATGTCTTCGGTGCGATCGGCATAGACGAAGTAGTGGCAGCGAACTTCCTTGGCGGGTTGCAGCGTGCGATCGATGCGGCCGTTGCGCTGCTCGATGCGTGCAGGGTTCCAAGGCACGTCGAAGTGAAAGAGATCCGCGCAATGGCCCTGCAAGTTCACCCCCTCGCGAGCCGCGTCGGTAGCGATGAGAATGCGAACGGGGTGGTCCTTTGGGGTCGAGTTGAAGGCGCGCTGCACGTCTTCGCGCTGCTCGTCGGACATTCCACCGTGCAATTCCATAATGCGGCCCTCGGCCTGCTCGGTGCCTTCAATGGCCGCGTCGAGAAGCGTGCGCAGGTAGATCTTCGAGTCACCGTATTCCGTGAAAATGAGAACGCGGCGGTCGGTCCAGGCTTTGTCGCTCTTGGACGCCTTCGGATGCGCGCCGCCGATCGCGACAGCCCGGCATTGGTTCGTCTGCACCCATTCGATGAACCGGCGCACCTTCGCGTCGGGAGCGCCTCGACAGCGCTGGGCCTCTGCGAGCATCTCATCGAGGAGCTTCTTAGCCGTGCCGGCTGGACTTACGAAGCGCGACTCCGACTCGATTAGCGCCTCCTCGGCTTCGTCGATGACACCGTCATCCACGCCATATTCATCGTCGTCACTGAATACGGGGAGCTGCACGGCCGTCTTGGCACGCCCCTCGGCAACCGCTCGATGGTGCGCTTGCAATGTACGATAAAACGCTGGGACGCAAGAGAGAAGTCGCTTCTGGAGGTTGATGAAGACGAGGGCTCCCTGTCCTCGTTCGGGCTTCATCAAAGCCGTGTACTCGGCGAGCTTCCGAGCCAGGACGAGCTCGGGACTGGACGTCTCTCCGACCGCAACGGGCACGAGCGTGCGTTTGGGAAACTGGTCGACCCCGAGCTTGCGGAGATCTTCCTTCAGCCGTCGCACCATGACGGCATCGAGCTGCTCACGGCCGCGAACCGGAACGCCGCGAGTGAACCTCTGTGGATCGAGGATCTCGAGCAGCGCGGAGAAACTGTTCGAATGACCGTTGTGTGGCGTAGCGCTTAGAAATAGGCGGTTCTCGAAACGGGGCGCGATGTCGCGCATCACGTCGGTAATCTTCGAGTCGATGGCATAACGGTTGGCTCCAGCGGGAGCCGCCACGTGCGCTTCGTCGAGAATGAGAAGGCTCTTGTGGGCCCGCTCGCCGATGTGCTGAAGGAGGGAATCTCGGTATTCAGGTCTGCGGAGGATAGGGTGCGAGACAATGAACCTCGCGTGCGTGCTCCAGGGGTTGACGCCAAAGCCTCGCTCCTTGCGTCTGCGGCCGATGAAGGCGCGGTTCATCACTTCGAATTGGAGACCGAACCGCTTTCGCATCTCGTCGCGCCACTGAAGGCTGACGGATGCCGGACAGACGACCAGCATGAACTCCACGCGCTGTCTAAGGAGCAGCTCTTGGGCGATGAGTCCCGCCTCGATAGTCTTTCCGAGCCCGACGTCATCCGCGATGAAGACGTTCGCTCTCGGCAGCGAGAGCGCTTTCTGCAGCGGCGTGAGCTGGTGGTTCATCAGCTTGATGCCAGATCGAAACGGCGACTGGAAGAGCTTTGCATCCGTGGCCGTCACGCAATTCCACTTCAGGGCGTGCAGGTACGCCGCGAAGTGTCGTGGCGGATCCATACGAGTCATCTCCCCAAGCCCGTGAGCCTCGGACTGATGTACCTTGGCACCGAGCTCCAGCTCCCAGAGAACATCCAGCGAACGCCCCTGGTTGTCGTCGTCCAGGCACACGAGCCTGACGAGAGTGGCTTGCCCCTCGCCGGGCGGCGGCACGACATCCTCGACGAGCCACTGCCGATGTCGCACCTGAGCGATGTCGCCCGGCCTCGGCGCGTACCGTGGAATTGTGTTGGCCGTGAACAGCGGTTTGGGGGGAGCGCTCTCTGTTGCGCCGTGCGCCTGAAGCAGACGTGCCGCGAGTAGGGGTCGAGCACGCCCCGAGTCGTCGAGTCCATGGGCGCGGCAGGCGACCTTGAGTTCGTCGCGGCAAAGGGCACCAATCAGCTCTCGGAACCCCAGCGAGCAGGAGCGGAGGAGAGCGTCGACCTGCTCTTCCTTCGTTCCGTCCGTTGGAAGGGTCGAGGCAAATATGCGCCCGAGCTCCACGAGACGAGGCTTGGCCAGGCCCGCGAGGACCGTTCGAGATGAAGGCTTCGTCACCGGCATCGTTCCTGGGAAGCGATCCTACAAGATCGCGAGTCGATCCCGTCAATGTGAACGGAAACGTTCATTGCGTCGTCGGCGGGCCTGAGGTTGCCGACCGCCTGGGGAAACGGAATGCGAGCGACGCCCCGTCCCCGTAATAATCGGAAACTCGAAGCAGAGTCTCACGCTGCGTCTCGGTGATAAAAATTGGGCTCCTCCGTAGAATCTGTGGGCGTGAAAAGGAGTGACCGCGTGGCACGGCGCTCGTCACGGAGCTCGCACCGCGGGATCGTGTGCAACGTCCCGCCCGCGAGCAACGTGCCGAGCGCCGGTCGAGGCGGCTG
>Ga0182030_10009898_pt1 | contig 19452 bp, 17 predicted proteins | sample 812S3MmetaG_FD_121299 | JGI IMG/M metagenome (GOLD analysis project Ga0182030, IMG submission 121299) | Permafrost microbial communities from Stordalen Mire, Sweden - 812S3M metaG (Illumina Assembly) | ecosystem: Environmental > Terrestrial > Soil > Wetlands > Permafrost | place: Sweden... | reverse complement strand
GCGCGTCATCTCCACCGTCGACATCAACAATCGCGCCTCGATCCGGGTGCTGGAAAAAATTGGGATGCGCTGGGAGGCCGTGTTTCGCAAGCACCGGCGCGCCAAAAACCGCTGGTGGGACTGCCACCTGTTCGTCCTGCCGCGCGAGGTATGGGAGGCATCGCGCGGGCCCGCATAGAGGAATGGGGTTGCCGCCGGGACGCGGTCATCTCGGCTCCATTAGTCGTCCTTTTCGGCCGCGTCCTCGGCCCGAGTGCGCTCTTGCGCGCGCTTGATCACATCCTCCCCCGGCATTCCGGCATTGCGGCTGGTGCGCAGCGTCAGCAGCAGTCCCGCGAAAAAAGTCACCACGATGATCAGTACGACGAAGAACTTCATTCGGCCACCCGGATCAAACCTTCCTGCGCCGCGCTCGCCACCAGTCGTCCATCGGCGGAAAATATGCTTCCGCGCGCAAATCCGCGCGCGCCCGAGGCGCTCGGGCTGTCAGTGGCATAGAGCAGCCATTCGTCGACCCGCACGCTGCGATGAAACCACATGGCGTGATCGATGCTGGCCATCACGAGCTTGTGCGGAGCTTTCGGCCAGCCATGCGGCATCATCGCCGTATCGAGCAGGTTGAAATCGGACACGTAGGCCAACAGGCATCGATGCAGCGCTTCGTCGGCGGGCAACCGATCGACCGCGCGCAACCAGATATACCTTGACGGCTCGGTGCGCTGCGGCTTGAGAATGTTCGGCAGCTTCACGGGGCGAAATTCGAACGGGCGCTTGCGCTCCAGGACCCGCCGCAGCCCCTCGGGCAGCTGCGGCAAAAAGGCGCGCAAATGTTCGTCGAGATCGGCGAGCTCCTCGGGGCGCGGGACGTCGGGCATGGCGAGCTGGTGATCCAAGCCGTGCTCCGCGGACTGGAAGGATGCGGACAAGTTGAAGATCTGCGCGCCATGTTGAATCGCGACCACGCGGCGCGTGGAGAAGTGGTTGCCGTCGCGCGCGCGATCGACTTCGTAGACGATGGGTGAGTTGAAGTCACCGCGGCGCAGGAAATAGGCGTGCAGGGAGTGGGCGCTGCGTGCTTCGACGGTGGCCGCCGCCGCCATCAGCGCCTGTCCCAGCACCTGGCCGCCGAAGACCTGAGGACTGCCGATATCGCGGCTTTCTCCGCGAAAAAGGTCGTCCTCCAGCCGCTCGAGCGTCATGACCTTGATCAGATCCTCGAGCAGCCGGTTCATCGGCGCGTCAATGCGCATCGGCCGCGGATGAATCCGCGGCGACGCCCAAGCGCTTTTGCATGATGGGACTGGTGGTCGTGTACTGCAGGAATTGCCGCTTCTCGGGATACAGATGATGCTGAATCCCGAACGCCGCCAGGGCGGCTTCGTGAAAGCCGCTGAGGATGAGCTTCTTCTTGCCCGGATAGGTGTTGATGTCGCCGATCGCGAAGATCCCCGGCACGCTGGTCTGGAAATTCTCGGTATTGACCTTCAGGGCTTTTTTCTCGAGCTCCAAGCCCCATTCGGCGACGGGCCCGAGCTTCGGATGCAACCCGTAGAAAGCCATGAGGTGATCGGCCGCGAGCTGCAGCGTGGTGTGCTCGTCGTTCGCCTTGATCACGGCGCTCTTGAGCCGGTGGTGCTCGCCGTGCAGCGCCACGACCTGTCCCTCGACGAAATTCATCTTGCCCGCGGCCACCAGCTCGCGCATGCGTGCGACCGTGGCGGGCGCGGCCCGGAACTCGGCCCGGCGGTGCACCAGCGTGAGCGAGCGGGCCCGCTCGGCGAGCGCCACGGTCCAATCGAGCGCGGAGTCTCCGCCGCCGCAGATCACGAGGTCCTTGCCGTGGAACTCCGCCGCCGATTTGATGCGGTAATGAACACTCTTGCCTTCGAATAGATCCACGCCCTCGAGCGCGAGGCGCCGGGGCTGGAAAGAGCCGACGCCCGCCGCGATCACCACCGCTCCCGCGGTGAAGCGCGTGCCGAGCGAGGTGGCGATGTGGAACTTGCCGTCGGCGAGGGCTTTCAGCTCGGTCACTTCCTGGCCGAGATGGAACGAGGCGTTGAACGGCTTCACCTGGTCGAGCAGCCGGTCGATCAGCTCCTGAGCCCCGCACACCGGCAACGCCGGGATGTCGTAAATCGGCTTATCCGGATAGAGCTCGGTGCATTGGCCGCCCACCTGGGCGAGCGAATCGACGATGGCGGTGCGTATGCCGAGCAGTCCGAGCTCGAAAATCTGGAACAGGCCCACGGGCCCGGCTCCGATGATCAGCGTCTCCACGGAGTTGGCGGGCACTTCGAAAGATTCGGTCATGGTGAGGACATTGCTCCGAGTGTTGCGAAAATTCGCTGTAAAATTGCCGCCGAATTGTAGCCGAACCGGCGCCGAAAGCGGCACCCCATGACACGCGGCGGCAGCGGCCGGCGCCGGCGGGCGCCGCGCTCACGAGGGCATTGCGAAAACGCCGCCAGATGCGCAATCTGGGCGGTGCATGTCCACCCTCGTTTGGTTCCGCCGCGACCTGCGGCTTGCCGACAATCCCGCTCTCGCCGCCGCCGTCGCCACCGGAGAGCCGGTCATTCCCGTGTACATCTACGCACCCTCCGAAGAAGCGGCCTGGGGGCCGGGTGGCGCTTCGCGCTGGTGGCTGCACCAGAGCTTGTCGCGGCTCGGCCAGGATCTGCGGGACATCGGTTCCACGCTCTGCATTCGTGCAAGCGACGACTCGCTCGCCACGCTCGCGCAACTCGCCCGGGAATGCGGCGCGCGACGAGTCGTGTGGAACCGGCGCTACGAGCCGGCAGCGATCGCGCGCGATCGCAGGATCAAGACGGCGCTGCGCGACGCGGGGCTCGAGACCGCGAGCTACAACAGCGCGCTGCTTCACGAACCCTGGACGATCCACACCCAGAACGGCGGGCCGTTCCAGGTCTTCACGGCCTTCTGGCGTGCCTGCAAATCGCTCGACGATCCGCCCGAGCCCCTACCCGCTCCCGCGGGGCTCCGTGAACCCGTGTTCTCGCCCGGATCGCAACCGCTCGAGAGTCTCGAGCTCGTTCCGAGGCAGCATTGGCCAGCCGGACTCGAGGCTGCGTGGACGCCGGGAAGCGCGGCAGCACATCGGCATCTGCAGCGGTTTCTGGCCGAGAGTTTCGACTATTATGGGCATCGGCGCGACCTGCCGGCCGTGCACGGCACCTCCCGGATGTCGCCGCACTTGCATTTCGGCGAGATCGGGCCGCGCGAAATCTGGCACGCGACGCGTCGGTCGGCGCTCGCGCGGGGACGGCACAGCTCCTGGAGAGACTCGCCATTCCTCACGGAGATCGGCTGGCGCGAGTTCGCCTATCACCTGTTGTTTCACTTCCCGAAGACGCCCGAGCAGCCGCTGCGCGCGAACTACGCCCGCTTTCCCTGGAGGGCGGACGCGGCGTCCCTGGGCGCCTGGCAGCGTGGCGCCACCGGGTATCCGATCGTGGATGCCGGCATGCGTGAATTATGGGCTACCGGCTGGATGCACAATCGGGTGCGGATGATCGTGGGCTCGTTCCTGGTCAAGGATTTGCTGCTGCCATGGACCGAAGGCGCACGCTGGTTCTGGGACACCTTGGTCGATGCGGATCTGTCCAGCAATACGCTGGGCTGGCAATGGGTCGCCGGGTGCGGGGCCGATGCGGCGCCCTTTTTCCGGATCTTCAATCCTACCGCTCAAGCAACGAAATTCGATTCCGCGGGCGACTACGTGCGGCGCTGGGTGCCGGAGATTGCCGCTTTGCCGAACGAATGGCTGCACTGCCCGTGGAACGCGCCGGCGAAGGTGCTCGAGACCGCCGGAGTGACGCTCGGACGAACCTACCCGCATCCGATGGTGGATCACGCCGTGGCGCGCAACAGCGCCCTGGCGGCGCTCAGCAGCGTGAAGAATTCGGAGGATCCCCGCAAGATATAGATTTTTCGCCGATTATCGCGGGCCTTTCGGCGCAAGGGCCTGATTATTTCGCCTCTATTTCGTCAACACCTTGCTCACCCCGCCCGATATCAGGGAGGTGACATCGAGCAACGCGCCCGCCATCCCGAGACCTCCGGGCGCGGCGAGGTAGCGAGGTCGCCAGACCGGCAGAAACTTCTCCTTGAACTTGCGCAGCCCCTCGAAGGGATAAAACGTCTCGCCATATCGCTGCACCATTCGGCCGAGCTTGTGCCACGCCGGCGCGAGCGCGTGCTCCTCGAGCCCGGAGAGCGGCGCCATCCCCAAGCTGAACCATTGGTAGTGCTGCGCCTTGCCCCAGAGCATGCACTCCACCAGAAGAAAATCGATCACACCCTTCGGTGCGGCATCGTTGTAGCGCATCAGATCGACGGACAGTTCCGTATCCGCGCCGGCACGCAAAATGTTGGCGAAAGCCACGATGGCTCCGGCCCTGCGCACCACGGCGATGTCGAAGTGAGACAGATAAGCCTCGTCGAAAAACCCGAGCGAGAAGCGCTTCTCGGCGGTGTTCTTCGCACCGAGCCACGCATCCGACACCGCGCGCAGCTCCGGCATCAACGGGGCCGTCGCGGTGCGCGGGACCACTTCGAACACCGCGCCATCCTTTTGCGCGCGCCGGTGCGGATGGCGCAGATCCGCGCGTGCCGCGCCTTCGAGCGAGAAGTTGTCGAGCGGCACCCGGGCCTCCTCGCCCAGCTTGCTGAGCGTGAGACCGAGGTCGATGTAGAGGGGGAGATTGTTGGGCGTGATCTGGTAGAACACCGGCTCGACCGCCATGCCATCGCAATTCTCGATGAACGTCCATACCAAGGGCTCATAGAGCGCGGGCGGTCCCACCGGGTCACCCATGGACACCCAGCTGCTGCCGGACGCCTGGTACATGATGAACGCCGTGCGCTCGGCGTTGAACAACAGGTTCTTGTCGCCCAGAAGGGCGAGGTTCGCCGAGGCGTCGTGGGCGTTCTCGATCAGCACGGCCGCCCGCTCGAGGTCGGTCGGACTGGGGGCCGAGATCGGCGGCTTGGAGGGACGCAGCAGCCGCCAGAGCGCGTACGCGGCGGCAATCATGGCCGCGAGGAGCAGCGCCCGGAGGCTCCGCGGCGCCGGCGAGTCGAACGCGAACTCCCACCACAAATCCCTGCTGTAGGGGACATTCCGGTAGTCGAAGAGCACGAGCCACACCGCCGCGCCGAGCACCAGGAGCACCGCGATGACCCAGGACAGCGAGTAGCGCTGTTCGATCAGCGAGGCGCGTCGGCGAAAGCGCGTGCGGGCCGAGATCAATCCGACGGCGACAGCCCCCAGGATGATCGCCTCTTCGTAATCGAATCCCTTGAGCAGCGACAGCAGGACCCCGGCGCACAACAGCCACATGGTCAGATACCAGGCGGCATCGAGCCGGCGGTAGAGGCCGTGGGCCAGCACCAGAAGGCCGACCCCGACGACGCTGCCCAGCAAATGCGAGAGCTCGAGGACGGGCAGTGGAACGAAGCGGCGCATCCAATCGAGGCGGTTCATCAGACCGGGCGCCGAGCCTGAAAACAACAGCACCGCGCCGGCCCCGAACACCGCCAGCGCGCTCGCCTGCGGTGTCACGGTGCTCAACCAGGTGCGCCCCAACTGGGCGATGCGCACCATCGGACCGCGATGCGCCCAAAGCTCGTGAGCCCCGAGCAGCGCGAGCGCCGCGGCAAAGGGAATCAGATAGTAAATGATGCGATAAGCCAGCAGCGCGCCGAGCAGTTGATCGGGCGGCACCGTCCTGAAAAGCAGCAGCAAAACGGACTCGAATACGCCGACACCGCCCGGCACGTTGCTGATGATTCCGGCAGCGATGGCGATGATGAACGTCGCCGCGAAGGCGGGAAATCCGATATGCGCCTGCACCGGAAGAAGCGAATACAGGACCCCGGCCGCGCACAACAGATCCCCCGACGCCACGCCGATCTGGGCGAGCGCGATGCGCGGGCTCGGTATCGGGATCACGATCCTGCGCCAGCGCAGCGGCTCGTGACGGCTGCACGCCAGGGTCAAATAGGCCGCGACAACCAGCAGCAGCGCGCACCCCGCCAGCACGATGAGCGAGCGGTGCACGTGAAGGACCGAGCCTGACAGGGCAGCCTCCGAGACCAGCGACAGGCCCAGCAGCGCCGCAGATCCGAGCGCGAATGTCAGCGTGCCGAATGCCACGACGGTCGCGATCTGTTTGGCCGACAAGCCCAACATCGAGTACGCGCGGAAGCGGATCGCGCCGCCGCTCAGGGTGTTCACGCCCACGTTGTGGCCTATCGCATAGCCCATGAAGGAAACCAGGGCGAGCCGCGGATAGGGCAGCCGCGCGCCGGCAAATTTCAGGCCGAGGGCGTCGTAAAGGGTGAGCACCCCATAGCCGGCCGCGGTCAGCAGGACCGCGATCCCGAGCTGTGACGAGCGAATCGCCCGCATGTGCGCGAGTATGTCCTGCCACCGATACTGGCCGATCACATGATGCAGCCACCAAAGGGCGATCCCAAACAGGGCGATCCCGAGGAGCGTCGTCCAGGCCGGGACCTTGCGGATTGTGTGTGGAAGAGTCAAGACTCGTATCGTATCAGGGCTCTCGGGGCGCGAGGTGCGTCCGGCTGTTCCCAAGGCGCCCCCACTTTCCCGCGGAAACTGATAGGGTTATGTTCATGGGGGTCTGCAACATGAAGGTGAGGGCACATGAGTTCCGCGAATGATGGGCGTCAAGCCGCCATGGATTCGAGTCAGATTTATCGCGAAGAAACCTTCACCGACCGCAGAGTGGGCACCATCCGGCGCTTGACTCCGGTCACAGCCGATGGAGCGGACGATGCCGGCCGGCCGGTGCTATATGTCGGGCAGGCCCAGGTTATGACACCGATGGGGGCGGTGCCCATCAGTTTTGAGCTCGATGGGACGACCCTGAGCGCGGCGATCGCGAAATTCGGCGATGCGGCCGATCTGGCTGTCCAGCAGACGGTGCGCGAGCTGCAGGAGCTGCGACGCGAACAAGCCTCGTCGCTGGTGATACCGGACTCCGCCGGGGGAGGCATACCGGGCGATCTCATGGGTCGGGGGAGACCGCGGCGCTGACGGCACCGGATTCGAGCAACGCCCAGCGCGCGTAGGCGGCTTCCAGTTGCTCCGCGATCCGGCGCCAGCGCTCGGTGGTATCGCGCGCCACCTCGGGACTCTTCTGAAATAGCGCCGGATCGCCCAGCGACGCCTGCAGCGCGGCCTGCTCTGCCTCGAGCCGCTCGATGGCGGCGGGCAGCGCGTCGAGTTCGCGTTGGTCCTTGTACGACAGCTTGGGCGGCTTCGAAGCCCCGACGCCGTCCGCCGGCTTTGCGGCCTTCCGGGGCCGGCTCCTCGAGCCCGTCACGCGCGCCTGCCTCTGTCTGACGGCGTCGCTGTACCCGCCGACATATTCGCCAATGCGCCCTTCGCCCTCGAACACCAGGGTGCTGGTGACCACGTTGTCGAGGAACGCACGGTCGTGACTGACCAGCAGCAACGTGCCCGCGTAGTCGGCGACCAATTCCTCCAGCAGGTCCAGGGTCTCGGCGTCGAGATCGTTGGTGGGCTCGTCCATCACCAGCAGATTGCTCGGCTTGGCAAACAGCTTGGCCAGCATCAACCGATTGCGCTCGCCGCCCGATAGCATGGAAACCGGCGCAAGGAGCCGCTCCGGGGGAAACAGGAAGTCGCGCAGGTATCCCGAGACGTGGCGCGGGCGTCCGCCGATGTCGACCATGTCGCCGCTCCCGGCCGTGACGTTGTCCATGATGGAAGCCGCCGGATCGAGCGCCTCGCGCTGTTGATCGAAGTAGGCAACCTTGAGCGACGTTCCGCGATAGATGGAGCCTTGCTGCGGCTCGAGCTCGCCGACCAGGAGTTTGAGCAGCGTGCTTTTTCCGCAACCGTTCGGCCCTATGATGCCGATGCGGTCGCCGCGCATGATGCGCGCGGAGAAATCCGCGATGATGGCTGCGCCGCCCAGATTGCAATGGACGTGGCTCGCTTCGAATACGAGCTTTCCCGACGGCGATGCCGCGTCGGCCCGGATATCGACCTGGCCGGGAACCTCACGCCGCTCGCGCCGCTCGACCCTCAATTGCTTGAGCGCTCGCACCCGGCCCTCGTTTCGCGTGCGGCGCGCTTCCACGCCCTGCCTGATCCATACCTCCTCCTGCGCGAGCTTCTTGTCGAACAAGGCGGCGTGCTTGACTTCCGCATCGAGCGCGGCGCGTTTCTGCAAGACGTAGGTGTCGTAGTCTCCGGACCACTCCCGCAATTGACCGCGATCCAAATCCACGATGCGCGTCGCGAGCCTGCGCACGAAAGCGCGGTCGTGGCTCACGAACAGAAGCGCGCCCGCGAATACCGACATCAGCTCCTCCAACCAGGTGATGGCGTCGATGTCCAGATGATTGGTGGGCTCGTCGAGCAGCAAGAGATCGGGCTCCGTCACGAGCGCGCGACCGAGCATGGCGCGACGCCGCCAACCGCCGGACAGCGAGCCGAGCGCCGCGTCGCCGTCGAGCCCGAGCCGCGCGATGATCTGATCCGTATCGAGAGCGGCCTGCCAGTCGCCCTCGAGACTCACTTGAGCGGCCGCCCGCGCGATCACGTCCCGCACGGTATCGTCGCTCGCTGCCGAAACTTCCTGCGCGAGACTCGCCACCTTCGCGCCGGGACGAATCCACAGCTCGCCGCCGTCGGGGGCGATCTCGCGGGAAATGACCTTCAGCAACGAGGACTTACCCTCGCCGTTACGCCCGAGCACGCAGACTCGCTCGCCCTTCGCGACCTGCAGCCCGACACGATCCAGCAGCGGCTTGGCGCCGAAGCTCAAGGAGACCTTATCCAAACGGACGATTTGCATGAGGCCGCGTATGTTAAGCGGCTTCGGCGGCGAACTCACGCCTAAATTCCCATGGGGAGCGAACCGAAAGGGCGCGCTGCGCCCCCTCCTGCGATGCCGGGTAGGATTCCGCCGACTTGCTTTTTTTGCCCTTTCCGTCGACATTGAATCCAAGGCATGCTTCATGCCCGGCTTTTCACCATGGACACCGCAATCCCTTTGTCGCGCGAGCATCGAACATGAGCCCTTCGCTCTCGGCGATGGCAGTGGTCCTCAATGTGGCGCTCATCGCGGTTGCCGCCGCCTTGATCTACCGGCATCTGCACCAGAGGGCGCTGCAGACGGCGGAGCTGCGCAGTCAAAAGCAACGGCTCGAGCACGAGGTGGCCGAGCGCACGCGCGAGCTTGCGGAGCTGTCGACCCATCTGCAAAGCGTGTCCGAGCAGGAAAAAGCCGGTCTTGCGCGTGAGCTTCACGACGAATTGGGCGGCCTGCTGGTCGGGGCGCGGATGGATATATCCTGGGCGGAGCAGCACTTGGGGCCGGGCGATGTGGACCTCAAGCAGCGTCTGAACCGCGTCCAGCAAAATTTGTCCGCCGGCATCGATCTGAAGCGCCGCATCATCGAGGAGCTGCGCCCTACTTTGCTCGACAACGTGGGGTTCGTCGCAGCGCTTCGCTGGCAGCTCAAGGAGTCGTGCGTGCGCGCGGGACTTGCGTGCAACGAATACTTTCCGGACGAGGAGCCCAAGTTGAGCGCGGATGCAGCCATCGCGCTGTTCCGCATCGCCCAGGAATCCTTCGCGAACGTCATCAAGCTGGGGGCGGCAAAGACCGTGGACGTGACCCTGGATATCGATGACGATGCGGTCGTGTTTCGCATCACCGACGACGGCCGGGGGATATCGGATCCGGGTTCCGAGAGCGATGTCCACGTGTTGGCCTCCATGCGCCACCGCGTCCGGGCCCTGGGCGGCACATTCGAGATCTCCACCACCGCGGCCGGCGGGGTCTTGGACGTGCGCATCCCGGCGGCACGAGGACTGCGTCCGGTCGCCGAGACGGAGCCTTCTTAGCATCCCCGTGCGACGCGCCGCGGCGTCATACTGGGCAGCAGCTGCGCTTGGCGCGGCGGCGCTTGGCGCGGTGGTGTTCGCGCTCACCGCCCATTCACGAAGTCGGCACGCCCTGCAAGAAATTGTCCAGGAGCACTGTGTGATCGATTGGATCTCCCGGCACGACCCGGCCCCCTGTGCGCAGGTGGTGCTGCCCGATCCCGGCCATGCGGATTCGGGATATGCGCTGCTCGCGGACCGCAAGGGCGGCGCGCACTTTCTGCTCATACCCACCCGCACCATTTCCGGGATCGAAAGCCCGCTGCTTGTTGAACCGGACGCGCCCAATTATTTCGCTTTTGCGTGGGAGGCGCGCAGCCATCTGGCCGACGTGGTCGGACACGGAGTGCCGCGTGGCGCCGTGGGTCTGGCGGTCAATCCGCCGAGCGCTCGCAGCCAGGACCAGCTGCACATTCATATCGAATGTCTGAACACCGCGGCCATGCGGGCGATCGACGCTGCCTCCGACCATTTCGGGACGGGATGGGCCGTGGTCCGCATCGGCGGCGTGCGTTTCGAGGCGCGTCGTCTCATGGGCGAGCATCTGCAGCAAAACCCATTCGAGATCCTCGCCCGTAACCTGCCGGACAGCGGGCGCACGCCGGGTGACTACACGCTACTCCTCGCCGGCAGGCAATTTCGCGATGGGCCGGGATTCGTGCTGCTGGCCGGCACCGAGCGGGCGGCGGAACTGTGGCTGGATTCGAGCTGCGCCGCGGCACGGGCAACGCCATGAGCGACGAACCGCCATGGCTTGGCATCGGCCGCGAGCTCAGATCCATCGCGCAGATCGGTCTCACGTTCTGCCGTGACCCTTTCGACCGGCAACGCTACGAGCGCATTCAGGAACTCGCCGCCGCGGTGATCGCCATGGGCGCCGGCCGGGCCGACCCCGGCCTTCTCGACTATATGCGGCAGGATACCGGCTATGCGACGCCGAAGGTCGACGTGCGCGCAGCGGCGTTCGTCGACGGCCGGGTGCTTCTGGTCCGGGAGGCGAGCGACGGTTCGTGGGCGCTGCCCGGAGGCTGGGCGGACGTGAGCGACTCACCCGCTGAAGCGGCGGTGCGGGAGGTGTTCGAGGAGTCGGGCTTCGAAGCGCGTGCCATCAAGCTTGCGGCGGTGTACGACTTCCGCAAGCGCAATCGGCCGCACCATCTCGACTCCATCTACAAGTTGTTCTTCATTTGCGAGCTCATCGGCGGCAACGCGTCTCCCAGCATCGAGACCACCGAGGCAGCCTTTTTTTCGCACGACGAGCTGCCGCCTCTGTCCACCGGACGCACGACCGCCGAGCAGATTCACCGCATGTTCCGCCATGCGGCAGAGCCGTCGCTACCGACCGATTTCGATTGAGCTTGCCGAGACGCGCGCCCCGCGCCTGCGGCGGCGGGCGACCCAACCATGCAGCAGCGCGCAGGCACCGAGCAGCACCGCCGCGATCACTCCGGAGCGCGGATCCTCCGCGAGCGCCGCGATCAAAATCAAGAGGCAGCCCGCCAGCACGATTCCGGTGGTGAACGGATATCCGAAAGCCCGATAAGGTCTCGGCAAACCGGGTTCACGCCGGCGCAGCACGAAGACCGCCGTGTACACGGCGATGTAAGTCAACAGGAAGATAACCGCGGCGAGGGCGACGATCTGTTCGAAGGTACCGGTCAGAATCAATGCGATTGCCGCAGCGCTCGATACCGCCAGGGCAACCCGCGGCGTGCCGCCCGCGCTGACGCCGGCCGCCTTGGCGGTGAAAAGTCCGTCGCGGCCGATCGCGAGCAGGATCCGAGGCGCCATCAGCAGCACGGCGTTGACGAGGCTCAGCACCGTCAGCAGTGAAATTACGGTCACGAGCTGCGCACCCCCGCGCGGCAATACGACCCGGGCTGCATCGGCCGCCGGCAACGGGGAGCCCGCCAGCACGGTAAGCGGCAACACGCGCAGAACAGCGGCATTGATCAACACGTAGAGCACCGTCAGCACCAGTGTTCCGCCGATGATCGCCCTCGGCAGGGTGCGCGTCGGATCGGTACTCTCTTCCGCGAGATAGATCGGCGAATACCAACCGTCGTAGGTCACCAGAACGGCGCGCAGCGCCGTCACGGCCGCGGCCGCCATCGCCGTGGAAAGAGGCGGCAGCGTGGCGGCGCTCATCGGTATGGACGGGCCCGCAGGCACGGACGGCGCATAGAAGCACGCAGCGATCAACAGCAGCATCATCAGACCGATGATCACGCTGATGAAGCGGGTGACCGCGCTGCCGATGCGAAGCCCCACCCAGTGCAGCGCGGAGAGTCCGACGATGATCAGCACGGCTCCCGATTTCGCATAGGGCACGGCGGCCGGCCACAGCGTGCCCAGGAACACGGTCGCCGTCATCGATACGTACGCGAGCGACGCCGTCTGGTTGAACCAATCGCCCCATCCCACGAGGAACCCCGTCGCGTTGCCGAAGGCACGACGTGCATACACATAGAACCCACCGGCCTGCGGCAGCATCGCGGCGAGCTCGGACAGGGACACCGCTCCGAGCAGCGCATACACACCGCCCAGCACCCAGAACAATAGAATCGCATGCGGATTGCCGAGAGCGGCGGCGAGAGTGCCGGGCAGGCGCAAGATGCCGACGCCGACCGTCCCGCCGAACACCATGGCGAGACCGAAACCGAGTCCCAATATCCTTCGCAGCGGCCGGACATTCGGGCAAGCTGACTCTGTGATCACGTTCTCACCGCCGCAATGCTGTCGACGACGGATAGTATCATTGCGGGATTTCTGCTGGCCGCACCCACCGTTCCGTGTGATGCTGTTTGCAATTTCGCGCATTGCCGAACGGCGTATCTTCCGTCCCGTGGAGAGAATGGGAAAAATAAGTCGGTTAGAGTCAGGGGTAAGGGTGGATGAAGTTCAGGCTCAAAGCATTCGCAGCGCATCTCACGGGCAGCGCCCTCGCGCTCACGCTGGTGCTCGGCGCACTGTACCTCGGTTGGTACCACTGGCCGGGCTGGCACCTCACGGACGCGGTTCACGTGGTCGTGGTGATGGTCGGGGTCGATGTGGTGATCGGCCCGTTGATCACCTTGATCATCGCCAGCGCACGCAAGCCGCGCCGCGAGCTCGCCCGCGACATCGCCATCATCGTGGCCGTGCAATTGGCCGCACTCGGCTACGGAGCAACCACGCTCTGGCACGGGCGTCCGCTGTATTACGCGTTCTCGGTGAACTGCCTGCAGGTCGTACAGGCATCCGATATCGACCCCGAGGCGGCGCGCAGCGCGCGCGAGCAAAAATTGGCGCTGGCTCCGCATTGGTACAGCTTGCCGCGGTGGATATGGGCGCCTTTCCCGACGGACAAGGCGCTGGCGGAAAAGATATTCCAAGGCCTGATGCAGGGCGGCTACGACATCGTGGGATACCCGCAGTACTACAAAACGTGGCCGGAGGGGGCGAAGGAACTTCGCTCCCATTTGCAGAGGGTGAACGACATCAAGTTCTTCATACCGAAACAGAGGACGCTCCTCGAAAAGCGCATGCAGGCGGCCGGGCTGCCCGTCGATCAGGCCAACGGCATCGCGCTCACGGGCAGAGGCAGCTCGCTGTTGGCGGTGATGGATCCGCGCAACTTGAAGCTTCTCGCGATCCTCGAGGCGCAGTAGCGCGATTCATCAACGATAGCGCTCGCGCCGAATACATCGCACGACTGCTCATTGCGGATCTGCGCAGAGCCACCGTTCCAGAGAGGTGAACGTGTCCACGGCATTTTGCGTCGCGCGCGCGCATCGCTCCGGGGTCTCGCACCAGGCATCGAGCAGCGCGCGAAACTCGCCCCACATCGGTGCGACGTTTTCGCCGTAGCTCGCGAGGAACGCTGCGCCGTGCTCCGCGGTCAGGCCGAGCTGGCGCTGCACCAGCGGCAGCAGCGTGCGGCCGCCGAGAGTCGCACCCTCGAGCACGTACAAACAGCCGAATGCGGCTGCCGGATCCGCACACGCCGGGACGGTATTACAGCGAGGCAGGCGCCCGACGGAATCGGCATCGGCGCCGAGCGCGATCAAATCGCGCGTGATCAGCGCGAGCTTGCGGCGTCGATCATAATTTGGAAGCGCAGCGCCGAACACGTGCTGTCCGAGTCCGCCTTCCAATGCGGCGCAAAAGCCCCACATCGTCTCCAGATGCGCGCGATAGGCGTCAGGGTGGGTGAATCGCTTCTTCACGTCGAGCCGCTTCTCGAGCCGCTGATGGGCCGGCCAGGTCGCGATACGCAGCGCGTCTACCGCGCTCGTCCGAAGGCAAGTATCGTCGGGGCTCAATTCGTGTCCTTGCTCAAATGGTTTGGGGTCGTCGACCGCAGTATACTGCGTCAATGCTCTCCCCAGTCCCCATGGCGCAAGACCCAACGCCGCAAGACCCAACGCCGACGCCCGAGCGAATCGGCGTGTTGGTCGTCAATCTGGGAACGCCAGCCTCGCCTTCTTATTTCGCCGTACAGCGCTACTTGCGTGAGTTCCTGGGCGATCGGCGGGTCATCGACACCTCCCGGATGGTCTGGCTCCCGGTTCTGTACGGCATCGTGCTGCCGTTTCGCCCCATCAGAACGGCGCGAAACTATCGCAAAGTGTGGATGTTTGGGGGATCACCGCTCGCCGTTTATTCGAAGCGGCTCGCCGAGAAAGTCGAAGTTGAGCTGCAGGCACGCTTTGGCGACCGGCTGCGGGTCGGTCTGGGGATGACCTACGGAAAGCCCAGTCTCGCCAGCGCAATCCAGGCTCTGGTGCAGCAGAACGTCAAAAAACTGCTGGTGCTGCCGCTGTATCCGCAATACTGCTCGTCGACGACGGGGTCGGTGTTCGACCGCACCTGCCTCGCCTTGTCGCGCAAAACGTGGCAGCCCGAGCTGCGCTTCGTCGGCAGCTATCACGACGATGCCGGATATATCGATGCGTTGACGCAGAGTATCCGCCAGCATTGGGCCGAGGTGGGCGAGCGCTCGCACCTGCTGTTTTCCTATCACGGAATCCCCGCCGTCTATGTCACCGAAGGCGATCCTTATCAGGCGCAGTCCGAAGCAACCACCCGGTTGGTGGTCTCCCGCCTGGGACTCGCAGAAGGCGAATATTCGCATTGCTATCAATCGCGTTTCGGCTCGGTGGTCTGGCTGCAGCCCTATACCGAAGACACGCTCAAGGCGCTGTCGGCGCGCGGCGTTCGCAAGGTGTCCGTGGTTTCGCCGTCGTTCGCGGTGGACTGCCTCGAGACGCTGGAGGAGGTCGCGATGGAATATCGGAACAAGTTCCGGGAGCTGGGCGGGGAACGACTGACGCTCGTGCCCGCCCTGAACGACGGCGATGGGCACGCGCGCATGTTGGCGGACATCGCCCAGAGGCAGCTGCAAGGCTGGTTATGATCCAAGGCTCGACCGTCGATTCGACTTGACGCTCGTGGTGCAATCGGTGTCCATCATCGGCTGCGGCTATACGGGACGGCGCTTGGCCGCGCGGTTCCTGCAAGCCGGGCTCCGTGTGCGCGGTTTCGCGACGCGACCGGAGAGCCTGGGGCAGATCACCGCGATCGGCGCCGAGGCGCTGGCGTTCGACCTGGACGGGTCGATTGACTCCATCGATTTCAGCGGGGAGGTGCTTTACTACTGCGTGCCGCCTGCACTCAAGCCCGGCGATCCGCGGCTCGCTCGATTTCTGGAAGCCGTCGCGGGAACACCGAAGCGCCTCGTCTATCTGAGCACCACCGGCGTATACGGCGACCACGGCGGCGGCCGGGTCGACGAGGACACGCCGCCCGCTCCGCTCACGGAGCGCGCCATGCGGCGGCTCACGGCGGAGAACGCGGTGCGCGCGTGGGGCGACTTACGCGGCATTTCCTGGTGCGTGCTGAGATTGCCCGGCATCTACGGACCCGCCCGGCTGCCGCTCGAGCGGCTGCGCCGCGCAGTTCCCGCGATCGTGGTCAACGAGGCGGCGCCCGGCAACCGGATCCAGGTGACCGATCTGGTGACGGCGTGCGTCGCTGCAGGCCGGGCACAGGCGGCCGATCGGCGAATCTTCAACGTGACGGACGGCAGCGAGGAGAGTGCCACGGAATTTCTCCAGCGCGTCGCGCGCATCGCGCGATTGCCGCCGCCGCCCCTCGTCAGCCGCGCCGCCGCCATGCGGGAACTGTCGGCATCCGCCCGCTCGTTCCTTGCCGAGTCACGGCGCGTTGACAACCGCCGCATGCTCGCGGAACTTGGCGTGTCGCTCGCCTATGGGGATCTGGATGCGGGGATACGGGCGAGTCTGGAGGAGGCTTGACGGTCGCGACCTGCTTTTCCCCGTGCAGGAGTGACGCGTAACTTTCAGGTCGACTCGATGCTTGCGGAGCTTGGCGCACATTTTTCGGCTTCGATTAGGTGGCATTTTTTTGGGCCGCAGCCGGGGACTGGCGGGTGTCCTTATGACAAATTTGGATTTCGCTGAGCAATTGGGGACAATTGCCGTCAAACGATCAAGTCTCGATCACGCACTGTTAAAAAATCAAAAAAGGGTGGGGCTCACATGAATGCGATCTCGAAGTGGCTGATCTCGCTCGCGTTTCTGTCGGGACCGATGATCGCAGAGGCGCAGATTTGCGCCGTGGATACGCCCTGCTACTCGCTGCTCTACACCTATCCACAAACGAGCAGTGGCGACACCGGCATTACATGGCAGAGCGTGCTGTCGCAGGGAGCGGACGGCAATCTGTACAGCACGATACAAACCAATGGAGCGTCTTCGCAAGGCACCGTCTATCAGATGACGACCAATGGCGCGTACAAGGCGATCTACAGCTTCTGCGCCGAGGGTCCCCCCTGTGCTTCAACCGGGGCTATACCGGATGGCGGCGTCATCCTGGGCCTGGATGGGAACCTTTGGGGGACAACTCAGAATGGCGGCGAGGACGCCGCCGGCACGGTCTTCAAGGTGACGCCGGAGGGAGCGTACAAATTGGTATATTCCTTCACCGGCGGGAATACGGATGATGGGGCACCGAGCTACCCCGTGGTGCAGGGGCAGGACGGCAACATGTACGGCGTCTCGGAGGAAGTGTACGCCGGCCAGTATGGATCTTTCTTTAAGCTCACGAAAAAAGGGGTCATCACCCCTCACCCGTTCGTTGCCGCCGAGGGTGGAAACCCCAACCTCCCGGTGCAGGGTACCGACGGAAATTTCTATGGCACGATGCGAACCGGTGGCGATCCGACCTGCCTATGTGGGTCGATCTACAAAGCAACGCCGGCCGGCAAAATTACCGTGCTCCACAATTTCACGGGCTTTGACGGGGCCCCGTATGACGGAGGTTTTCCCTACGGAGTTCTGGTCGAAGGCAACGACGGAAATTTCTACGGAACGACCTATAGTGGGGGCAACAACGGCACGCTCAACGGGGGCGTCGTATTCAAGATCACGCCCGAGGGCAAATACACGATACTCCACAGTTTCGACTTCAATCCCAACGCGACCCCTCCGACCTATGATGGGTCAAATCCGGAATCGGGACTGACGCTCGGGAGCGACGGAAATTTCTATGGAACGACGGCCCACGGCGGAACTCCGGAGGGCGTTGATGCCAGATCGTATGGCACGATTTACCAGATCACGCCGGACGGGACCGAGACCGTTCTTTGCAGTTTCTTCAGCGCCACTTGCAGTGGTGCATACGGTCCAACCACCGCCTTGGTGCAGCATACGAATGGCAAGTTTTACGGCAATACGTCCGGGAGCTCGCTGGGCGGGTCGGTGTTTTACGGTTTCGATGTAGGATTGCTGCCGTTCGTCAAGCCGGAGACCTTCTGGACCGCCGACGTTGGCGCGACGGCCGGTTTCCTGGCGCAGGGCTTGACCGGGACGACGGAGGTATTGTTCGATGGGACAGTGTCGGCAACATTCGATGTCGTCTCCGACACCTACCTGACCGCGACCGTTCCGGCAGGCGCGCTCAGCGGGCCGGTAACCGTTACCACGCCCAGCGGCAAGCTGACCCTCGCCCGGGATTTCCTGGTCAAGCCGCAGGTAAAGAGCTTTACTCCCTCGAGCGGTGCGGTGGGCAGCACGGTGACGGTCACCGGCGTCAGCCTGACGCAGACGAAGAAGGTAACCCTTGGCGGCAAAGCAGCCAAGTTCACCGTGATCTCCGACACCGAGGTGACGGCGGCAGTGCCCACAGGCGCAATGACCGGGGACAAGATCACGTTCACTACGGCTGGAGGCACAGCGAGCAGCGCCACCCCGTTTACGGTCGACTAGATTTGTAGTCGAGCCCGCAGTTGCCAGCTTCAGTCCCACGAGCAGGTCCCTTCGTGGGCCAGAAAATGTCCCACCAAGTGCCCCCGCCTAAACTCAACGGAAGCACCGCGCGGGCCTCGCGTCACGGCGTGGCGCGCGTCATCTCGAAGCTCGGCGTGGCGTCGCGCGCTCTGGCGGCGAAATGGGTGCATGAGGGGCGCGTACGCGTCAATGACCAACCGGTCCGTGACCCCGACTTTCCCGTTTTCCAGGGCCAGGATCGCATCAGCGTGGACGAGCGCGACATTGCCGCGGCGGCACGCGTGGTGCTGATGTTGAACAAGCCGCGCGGTCTGGTCACGACGCGCGAGGATGAACAGAGACGCGCGACCGTGTATCAGTGCCTTGCGGGCGCACCGCTTCCCTGGCTCGCACCGGTGGGACGGCTCGACAAGGCTAGCGAGGGGCTCTTGCTGTTCACCAATGATCCCGTCTGGGCGGCGCAGCTTACGAACCCGGCGACCGGGCCTGATAAAACCTACCACGTGCAGATCGACCGCGTGCCTGACGAGGCCCTGCTGACCAAACTGGCGAGCGGTGCGCCCGTCGACGGGGATTGGCTGCGTTTCAAGTCCGTAAATTGCCTACGTTCGGGTCTCAAGAACGCCTGGTTGGAAGTCGTACTCGATGAAGGACGCAACCGGCAGATACGCCGCGGCCTCGAAGCTTGCGACGTTTCCGTCCTGCGTCTGGTGCGAGTGGCGATCGGCAGGCTGACCCTCGGCGAACTGCCAAAGGGGCAGTGGCGATTGCTGAGCGAACCGGAGATCGCCGCGCTATGAGCGAGGGCGCCGAGAACGCCGCGCCCTCTCCGCTATTGACGGTGCCGGTGAGCGAGGCGCTGTTCGCCGCTCGAGACGCGGGCACGAGCAGCCTGGAATGCTCGCTCGATCTCGGACTGTCCTCGACCCGCGTCGATATCGAGCCGCTGGCGTGGAGCTGGAATCAACAACGGTTCCCATACATCGCGGGTTGCAAGGATCGAAGCGTCTATCGCTGGACCGGCAGCAGCTTCGAGCCCATATCGCGTTACGGCGATGCACTCATCAAACTGGTACCGACGCCCTGGGGACCGCCGACCTTCGAGATCGACGGCATCAAGATGCTGCCGACCGCTCGCGTCTCGCCCTACGAAGACGCCATGCACAAGGTCGCGCTGATCGAGCCGCG
>Ga0182030_10009897_pt1 | contig 19452 bp, 10 predicted proteins | sample 812S3MmetaG_FD_121299 | JGI IMG/M metagenome (GOLD analysis project Ga0182030, IMG submission 121299) | Permafrost microbial communities from Stordalen Mire, Sweden - 812S3M metaG (Illumina Assembly) | ecosystem: Environmental > Terrestrial > Soil > Wetlands > Permafrost | place: Sweden... | reverse complement strand
TTTTGGGAGTGTTCGGCATTACGACGGGGTGCTATCGATGAGCGGGTCAAGTGCGAATCTTCCTGTCCCTACTAATCCGGTTCCGACGCAAACAAGTTTTGTAAACGGGGCGCAATTGTGGTCGTCAGTTGTGTTCGCTATTTTTCAGTTCCTAGTGTTGGAAGGAATAGGTGCTTTTAGATTGCTCCGGAGGAACGAAAGTGCATCGCAATTCAGCCTGCTTTCCGTGGTAGTGGTAAACATATTCATACCACTGATGCTTTCGCTGATGACCATAGCTGCGTACCGGAAAATCAAGGAGCTTGTTTACAACCTTGGATGCGACGTGGGTTTGCTGCGTGCGATCATCTCCTATGGGTTGACTTTACTTGGCTCCGCTTTTCTTGCAATTACTCTGGCAATCTTGGATGGTTGGTAAATGTGCTGTCCTTTTGTTGCCCCAAGCAACGCGCAACGTGCTGCCGGGTTCTGGGCCAAGCCGAACGGCGGATATCCTGAGGCTTTTGACACACACAAAGATCAGTGCAACTCTTCTTCTTGGTTACCGCTGATTCCTGGCCCATGCACGGGGGCCAACATTGTGTTGGTAGGGTGGCTAATCGGTGACGCGATGAAATTATTATTTTAAGTTTGCAGGCGTGATTCCATTCAGTAATCCACTCGCAAGTCTGTGGTGAAGCGGGCGGAGGAAACGAGAGGACGTATTGAAGGATGAAAGAAAATACACTGCCAGCGCGTGTGCAAAGAATGCCAAACGTGGCTACGGCTGCCGGTGCATTACATATCGTCTTGCCGTGCACTAGCAGGATGAAAGCCAAGGTACCGAAATCGGAGGTGAGTTCGATGTTGAAGACGTTTCTACGCACAAAGAGGTGCGCCCTTATCGCTGTAGTATGTGTCTTCGCGTGTGCGATAAGTGGCTGTCTTGAGTCCAGCTTTAGAATCGCCAGTGAGTCAAGGCTGCCACAAGGTGTGTCAATCCCGCCTGGACTTACACGCGCTGACGTGTCAGTCACATTGGATTACATCGGTATATCGCGGGCGACCTTTACACTAAGAGACAAAACCGGGAAAAAGCTGACAACAGTGACTGGAAAGACAAAGGGCGACCCAATATACCTAAGAACGACCCCGCAAGCACCAGCGCCAAGATATCCGGTCTACGAACTTATCGTCATAAATGGCGTAACTGAGATTATGGAGCACAGACGGCCAGGAGACATTATCTACGTGACCGATGACCCTGTTATAAGAGAAGAACTTTTGGGAGCGGGTGGCCCGGTCATGAAATAACCAAGGATATCTGTGTCCCATTCATCCACAGTTTTATCGTGGATAAGTGGGAAACCTCAACTCTCACCCCACCCCGCCGCAGGCCGCCCGCAGGACGCGTAGTCCCAGCGCAGGAAGTGCAGATTATTTCTCGCAATCAGTTATCCTGAAACCTGCCCAACTTCTACACACCTTCCACCCCACAGAGGAAAAAGCACCCCCCCTCCCCCCCCTACCATATTTTTTTCTTACCTCAAATCCTTGCAGATTAATTCAGTGAAGTCGAAGCCAGTGTCTAAGCGGAATGATGCAAGTGGCTCTAATGTTCTGTACTTTCGGCAAGCCAGCGCCGGGTATTCAGCAACTGGCGCTGGTCGAGTGCCCAGACTTTGCCGGTCATCTCATCTGCTCCTTTGCCTTCGCGGATGGACTTGTCGAATTCGCTGCTGATGGCCTGCATCTTGGCGTCCAGATCGTCGATGAAGCTGAGTGCCAGCGCTTCAGGGATCATGGGCAGTTTGGGTGAGCCAAACTCCAGCTTGCCGTGGTGGCTCAGGATCATGTGCAGCACCAGCGTCTTGAGGCGCGGTGGAAAGTTGGGCAGGCTGTCCATGGTGCGTTCGGCAATCGCGGTGCCGATTTGAATGTGCCCAAGCAGGCTGCCTTCGATGGTGTACTCAAAGCCGATCTCCCAACTGAGTTCGCGCACCTTGCCGATGTCGTGCAGAATGACGCCGGTCAACAGTAGATCGCGATGGAGCAGCGGATAATGAGGCGCAACGCGGTCGGCCAGCGTAAGCAGGCTGACGACGTGCTCCAGCAAGCCACCCAGCCATGCGTGGTGCAACTGCTTGGCTGCGGGTGCCTCGCGGTAGGCGAGAGCCAGCGCCGGGTCGGCCAGCAGAGTGGTGAGCAGGCGCTTGAGGTCGGGGTCGGTGAAGCTGTCAACAAAGGCGAGCAACTGCTGCCAAAGACCTGCGACGTCATAGGTGGTCGAGGGCATCAGGTCGGATTTGTCGACCTCGCCCGCCTGCGCCACACGAAGCTGGTCAATCTTCATCTGCAGGCGGTCGTCAAAGCGCGAGGCGCTGCCGCGTGCCTTGACGACGTCACCACGCTCAAAATCCTTGGCAATGCGCGGGTCTCCCGGTTCCCAGATGCGACCTTCAAGCTGGCCGGTCTTGTCGCCCAGGATCAGGCTTACATAGAGCTTGTTGGACTTGGTGGTGCGCTGCTGCTTGGCCAGAACCAGAAAAAAGCCGTCGAAGAGCTTGCCTTCGTCGAAGTTGGCCAGATCGTTGATGTAAATATCTTTCATGCTGCGGCAAGATTATCGCAACCAGCTTGGTTTGCCAAAAGAAATCGGGCCGGGGATTGTGGTCCCAGGCCCGATTTCTGTTGCACGCGTTGCGCTACTGTTGCGGAGCAGGTGCTGGAGTCGGTGCCGGGGCTGGTGCCAGTGGCACATCGCCTGCGGGTGGGGTGGTTGCATCCGACTTTTTCTTGTCGGTGATGCGGGTTTTATCGCCGGTTGTGGTGGTTTTCTTTTTCTTCTTGGTTGCGGTATTGCCAGCCAAACCCAATGGCCCGGACTGCGTCTGCCGGTCGGCAACCTCGGTGGCATCTGGTGCTGCTGGAGCCATGGTGTCCATATGCGGTCCGATTTTCTTGGGCTTCTTGGCAACCTTGGCACGTGCACTGTAGCGGGTCTTAACCGCAGGCGGAGCGTTATTCTCCAGTGGATTCGGGGTATCTGTTGCAGCAGCCGCAGTTTCTGGCTGCAATGCGCCGGCATCTTCGGTTTTGGTTTCGGTAGCATTGGGCAAAGTCTTGCTGGGAGCCTGACCAAAGCGAATCTTTTCCTTCTTGCCGGGCTTCATCGATAGATCGGCGCTGGCGTTCTTCTTTGAGGCCTTGGGGCTTGGCGCTGGGGCTGCTGCTGTCTCCGCCGGGGCTTGGGCCGACTTCTGCCGGAAGGTGCGTGTGTTCTCACGGAAGCGGGTGCGCTCAACCTTCTTCTTCTTCTTGGGCGCAGGCGGCGTGTACGCGCTGTAGATCGGCTTGGTCTGCTTGACACTGGCGCCGGAGTCGATGTATCCGGGCTTGATGTCGATGAAGGCATCCTCGCGCATCTTGCTCAAATAGGCGCGCATGGCCGGTTCCATCCGAACCATATAGAAGTTCTCTTCGACCTGCGGCTCAACGTCCTTGAAGGCTGGCACGCCGCCGGGAACGTGTTCGACGACCTTGAGAATGACCAATCCCTGGCGGGTACGAATGGGATCGGTGACCTGGCCAGACTTGAGCGCGAATGTGGCATCCTCAAGCACTTTGGCCAGTGCGCCACGCTTGAACTGACCCAGATCGCCGCCCTCTGCGGCCGTGGAACCATCACTGAAAGATTTGGCTAACTGGCTGAAGTCTCCACCAGCTTTCAGTTTGTTCTCAACGTCAGCGGCCTTGGCCTGGGCTGCGGCCAGCTTTGCCGCGTCGTCAGCGGAGTCTACGGAGATGAGAATCTCAGCCAGACGAACGCTTTCATCCTGCGCGTAGTCCTGCTTGTGCTGCTCGAAATAGTGCTGGGCCTCGCCGGGTGTGAACTGAACCCGCCTGCCAATCTCCTGGCGCATTACCAGTTGGGTGATGATCTGATTGCGGACATTGGCCTTGAAGTCCTCGAAGGAGACGCCTTGTTCTTTCGCAGCCTTCTCGAGGGCTTCCATAGAGTCCAGACGGTTTTGCTTGCGGATCTCGTTCAATCTCTGGATGAGTTCGGTCTCGCCTTTGATGTCGAGTTCCTTGCCCTTCGAGAGCCATAGCTGCTGATCCATAAGATTGCGCAGCAGGTCTTTGTGGGCCTCAGAGATCTCCTGCATCGAGGCACCCTTTTGGTGTTCTTCCGCATCCAGTTCTTTCATCGCCCGGTCATAGTCGGAGAGGGTGATGATCTGGTCGTTGATGCGGACGACGATCTCCTCGACCGTGTTGCCGCCATAGGGGCTTGCCGGCGCGGCGGAGCGGGTTTGCGCCACAGTGGAGTTTGCGAGCAGCAATGTGCCGAACACGATAGCCGCGGAAGTACTCAGGATTCTCAGATTCATAGTTTCAAGGCAAAACAGGCGGCGTTCAATTTCCACCTGATACATAGACGTCATTGTAAATGGCTGGGCAGCAGCAAGGCGATTCCGGGGGCGAATTGGGGAGAATTTAAGGTGTTTGCACCCATTTGGAATCTTGGAGATGAGGGCGCTCGTTTGCAATTTGCTTACGAAAGCGGTTACTCCATTGGCTGCCGCAGAATGGTTTTCAGCTTTTCGGGGGCTGTTCGCCTGGGATCGTTCATGTAAATCTCATGATGTTTGCTACGGAGCTGCTTTCCGGCATCGCGAATAAAATCGTGGATGCGCTGAATCGTAGGGCCTTCGTCAGAAAATGGACCGACATAAAGAATTTGCGCGCATTTGCCCTCTTCGAGCGTTTCCATCCGAACGCGATCAAGAGCCGCGGGGTTCTTCTTCTTGCGCACTTCGTCAAAGGCAGCATCGACTTGTGAGCGAGCGATGAAATCCGGTTGCAGGATCATCACGGTCCACTTCCAAGCGGATTTGTCTAGTTGGTGAAAGACCTGCGGATCGTCGGCCCACCACAATCCCTCCAACGGCATTACTCCGTAATCAACGGCCTGGGGACTTTTCTTGAGCAAAAACTTGAGCGTATATGAGAGCGAATAAAGTGCTTCAACGGCCTGTTGAAACGCGGGCGAATGGTTGGGGTCTCCTTCACCGTCGACCATGAGGTAGTTGTGCGCAGGAACCTCCACGGTTACGACAGCGTTCGACTTGGGTGCGTAGAGGTGCTTCCATTGCTTTTTCAGATCGAGCTTTTCCATTGGATTCTCCGTGCAAAGAAAACTTCGGCGGAAGTATAACTCGCACGCTAGCTGAAAGGCTGTGATGAATGGAAAACTCTCGATCAGTCTCCCGGCACAGCTTCCAACTCAACGCCGACTTTGCGCAGCTTCATGAATCTCCATTGCAGCTTGTCGAAAAAGAGGTAGACGACGGGGGTGGTGAAGAGGGTGAGCATCTGCGAGACGACGAGTCCGCCGACGATAGTGATGCCGAGGGGCCTGCGCAGTTCTGAGCCGACGCCCATGCCGATGGCCAGTGGCAAACCGCCGAAGAGAGCGGCCATAGTGGTCATCATGATGGGGCGAAAGCGCAGCAGGCATGCCTGATAAATGGCTTCGATCGGCGGCAGACCTTGTTCGCGTTCGGCTTGCAGGGCAAAGTCGATCATCATGATGGCGTTCTTTTTAACAATGCCGATCAAGAGAATGATGCCGATGAGAGCGATGATGCTGAGGTCGGTTCCAGTGAGCAGCAGTGCGAGTATGGCACCAACGCCGGCAGGTGGCAGCGAAGAGAGAATGGTGAGTGGATGAATCAGGCTCTCATAAAGGATGCCAAGAACGATATAAACGGCGACCAGCGCGGCGAGGATCAGATAGGGTTCATTCTTGAGCGAATCTTGAAAGGCCTGCGCGGTGCCCTGAAATGTTCCGTGAACCGCAGAGGGCATTCCCATCTCTGCCTGCGCTTTTTCAAGGGCTGTGACGGCGTCGCCGAGGGCTACGTTGGGAGCGAGATTGAAGCTGAGCGTGACGGCTGGATACTGGCCCTGATGGTTGACCTGAAGCGCGGTGCGCTGCTGCTGGAACTTGGCAATGGCCGAGAGCGGAACCATAGCACCGGTGGAAGACTTGATGAAGATGCCATTGAGTGCGTCGGGGCTTAGCTGATATTTAGGGTCGACTTCCATCACGACGAAGTACTGATTGAGCGCAGTGTACATGGTGGAAACTTCACGCTGGCCAAAGGCATCGTAGAGCACGTTGTCGATGGCGGCGGCGGTGATGCCGAGTCGTGAGGCGGAATCGCGATCTATGACCAGATTGGCGGCGAGGCCTTGATTTTGCTGGTCAGTGGAAGGATCACGCAATTCCTTCATGGTGCGCATATGGGCCAGCAGTAACGGTGCCCAAGTGTTCAACTCGTTCAGATTTTCGTCAGAGAGAGTGTATTGATATTGCGCGTCGGACATACGTCCGCCAACTTGAAGCTCCTGCTGCACCTGAAGGACGAGTGCAGCGCCAGGCACGCTGGTGAGCTGCTTGCGCAATCGATTGATGACCTGATCGGAGGAGACACGACCCGGGCGTTGATTGAGAGGCTTGAGCGAGATGAACATACGGCCCACGTTGGAGCTGCCGCCGCCGGGACCGCCGCCGCCAACAAAGGCCGTGACCGATTGAATTGCTGGGTCGTCAAGCACCATCTGCGCCAGTGTGCTTTGTTTGATCTTCATCGCGTCAAAGCTGATGTCTTGCGATGCACGTGTGGAACCGCCCATGCGGCCTGTGTCCTGCTGTGGAAAGAAACCCTTGGGAACGATGATGTAGAGATAGCCGTTGAGCAGGAAGGTTCCCAGGACAACGCACAGCATGAGCCACTGGTGGCGCAGAACCCAACGCAGGCCGTGCGCATACTCGTCGTGCATCCACTCAAAGGCTCGTTCGGTTGCGCGATAGATTACGCCGTGGCGACGCTCATCGCGCGACTTGAGAAACTTGGCGCAGAGCATGGGCGTGGTGGTGAGCGAGACGAGCAAGGAGACGGCGATGGCAACGGATAGCGTAACTGCGAACTCGCGGAAGAGCTTGCCAACGATGCCGCCCATGAGAAGGATCGGGATGAAGACAGCAATCAGCGATGTACTCATCGAGAGCACAGTGAAGCCGATCTCGCGCGATCCTTTCATGGCTGCGTCAAAGGGCGTCATGCCCTGTTCGAGATAGCGTGTGATGTTCTCGATGACCACGATGGCATCGTCTACCACAAAGCCTGTTGCGATGGTGAGTGCCATCAGCGAGAGATTGTCGATGGTGTAGCCAAGCAGGTACATCACACCGAATGTGCCGACCAGCGAGAGTGGCACGGCGATGGACGGAATGATGGTGGCCCAGACTTCACGCAGAAAAAGGAAGACGACGAGCACGACCAATACAACGCTGATGACGAGGGAGATTTCTACGTCATGCACGCTGGAGCGAATGGTGGTGGTGCGGTCAACTGCTACGTCGATATTGATGGTGGGCGAGATGGCCGCCTTCAAATGAGGCATCTCGCCCAGAACGCTGTCCACCGTGGAGATGACGTTGGCACCAGGAATTTTGAAGACGATGATGAGGACCGCGTCTTTGAGTATTCCTGGAGTACCGTTGGGCGTGTTGATGCCGCTGACGCCGGCGTTGCGTATGTCGGCAACACTGTCGGTGATGGTGCCCAGATCGGCGACGCGTACTGGCGCACCGCTCTGCTGGTTATAGCCAGCGATGATGGAGGAGTAATCCGACGCCTTGAATATCTGATCGTTGTCGTTGACTTGCCAGCGATGGTCAGGGTCTTGAAAGGCGCCTTTGGGACGGTTGGCATTGGCGTTGGCCAGCGCGGTACGCACCGCATCGAGTCCAATGCCATTGGCACCCAACTGCATCGGGTTCAACTCAACACGCACGGCGGGGCTGGAACTGCCACCGACAAAAACCTGACCCACACCCTGAATTTGCGAAATCTTCTGCGCCAGTATTGAGTTGGCCAGGTCGTAGATCTGCGGCTTGGGCATCACGTCAGAGGTCAAGGCGAGAATCAGAATCGGAGCTTCAGCGGGATTGGATTTGCGATAGCTGGGATTTTGCGGCAGGTACGATGGCAATTGGCTGCGAGCTGCATTGATGGCGGCTTGCACGTCGCGGGCTGCGGCGTCGATATTGCGGTTCAGATCGAATTGCAAGTTGACAGATGCGGAACCGAGCGAACTGGACGAGGTCATCTGATTGATGCCCGCGATGCGACCGAACTGGCGTTCAAGCGGCGTGGCAACAGCCGAAGCCATCGTCTCCGGGCTTGCTCCGGGCAACCCCGCGCTTACGCCAATGACCGGCGAATCGACGTTGGGCAGCGAGGCAACGGGCAGCAGCGAATACGCAACAGAGCCAGCCAGCAACAGAGCCAGACTGAGCAGCGAAGTGGCTACCGGACGGCGGATAAAGGGCGCGGAGAGATGCATGATTCCTTATCCTCAGTCGGCGGTGGCCGGTTGATGTTCGATGGTTGCTTCGAGGTTGCGGGGCTTCATGCGCTGCGCGAGTTTATCGAAGTAAATGTAGATGACGGGCGTAGTGTAGAGAGTGAGCAACTGCGAGATGAGCAGTCCACCGACGATGGTGATGCCGAGGGGCTTGCGCAACTCCGCACCCACGCCGCCGCCGAGAGCCAACGGCAGAGCACCGAGCAGCGCAGCCATCGTGGTCATCATGATGGGACGGAAGCGCAGCAGGCAGGCCTGAAAGATGGCTTCTTCGGCTGGGAGGTGCTGGTCGCGTTCGGCCTGAAGAGCAAAGTCGATCATCATGATGGCGTTTTTCTTGACGATGCCGATGAGCAGGACGATGCCAATGAGCGCAATCACACTGAATTCCGTGTGCGTAATCATCAAGGCGAGAATGGCACCGACGCCAGCCGAAGGCAGTGTCGAGATGATGGTGATGGGGTGAATGTAGCTCTCGTAAAGAATGCCCAGCACAATGTAAACGGTGATGAGCGCAGCGAGAATCAAAATTGGTTCGTTGGAGAGCGAGGTCTGAAATGCAGCCGCCGTGCCTTGGAAGCTTGCGTTGATGCTGGCTGGCATTCCGATGTTGGTTTCAACGTTCTTGACCGCAATTACAGCATCGCCCAGCGCCTTGCCAGGGGCCAAATTGAAGCTGATGACAGTGGACGGGAACTGGCCTTGATGGCCAATGGAGAGTTGCGCCTTCGACTGCTCCCAGCGGGCCACCATGCTGAGTGGAACCTGCGTGCCGTTGCCTGATTTGACATAGAGACTGTTGAGTACTGCGGGATCGGTCTGAAAGTTTTGTCCGACTTCCATGACGACATGGTACTGGTTGAGTTGGGTAAAGATCGTCGAGATTTGGCGTTGACCAAAGGCATCGTAAAGCGTGTTATCCACGTCGGCCATTGCGATGCCAAGTCGAGCAGCGGTATCGCGATCAATGACCAGTTGTGCGCCCAGGCCTTGATCTTGCAAGTCGCTGGCCACGTCGGTTACCACGCTTTGCTTGCCAAGTTCAGTAACCATCTGCCGCGTGTATTTGGCCAACTCAACGGGGTCTGGATCTTCAAGCGAGTATTGAAATTGAGTGCGGCTGACGCGGTCTTCAACAGTCAGGTCTTGCAATGGCTGCAGGAAGAGTTGAATGCCCTCAACGCCGGTGAGCTTGGGTTGCAGGCGCTGGATTACCTCCGAGGCAGAGATGCCGCGATCTGCGAGCGGCTTGAGATTGATCTGAATGCGACCGGAGTTGAGCGTGGTGTTGGTTCCATCCACACCGATGAAGGATGAGATGTTATCGACGGCTGGATCTTGCAAGAGAAGGTCAACGAGTTTTTGCTGACGTTGAGCCATCGATGCAAAGCTGACCGTCTGCGGTGCTTCGCTGATGCCCAGAATCACGCCCGTATCCTGGACTGGAAAGAAGCCCTTGGGGACGATAATAAAGAGCAGGATCGTGGCCACCAGCGTACCGATGGTGACCATCAGCGTAATGAAGCGGAAGCGCAGGACAACCTGAAGCGTGCGCCCATAAAACGCGATGACGGAGTTGAAGATATTTTCTGACCAATGATAAAAGCGAGATTGCTCTGAGGCCGGCTTGTGCTTGAGAATGCGCGAGCACATCATCGGCGTCAATGTCAGCGAAACCACAGCGGAGACGAGAATGGTGATGGCCAGCGTGACGGCGAATTCGCGGAAGAGGCGACCGACTACATCGCCCATGAAGAGAAGCGGAATGAGTACGGCGATGAGTGAAACCGTGAGCGAGATGATGGTGAAGCCGATTTGCTCGCTGCCTTTGAGTGCTGCCTGAATTGGACTTTCACCCTCTTCGATGTAGCGCGTGATGTTCTCGATCATCACGATGGCATCGTCCACCACAAAGCCTGTGGAGATGGTGAGCGCCATCAGCGTGAGATTGTTGAGCGAGTAGCCAAGCAGGTACATGACGCCGAAGGTGCCTATGATGGAAAGCGGCACTGCGACGGAGGGAATGATGGTGGCAGCCAGGTTACGCAGGAAGAGAAAGATCACCATAACGACCAGCGCCACGGTGAGCATCAACTCGAACTCAACGTCTTTGACCGAGGCACGAATGGTAACGGTGCGATCCGTAAGAACCTTGACGTGCACAGCGGCTGGCAGACTGGTTTGCAACTGTGGCAGCAAGGTCTGAATGCGGTCCACAACCGCGATGATGTTGGCTCCCGGCTGACGCTGCACGTTTACGATGACTGCTGGTTGCTGATCCATCCATGCGGCCTGCTGCGAGTTTTCAGCGGCATCGACGATGGTGGCAACGTCTGAGGCGCGCACAGCGGCTCCGTTGCGATAGGCAACAATGACGGGCTTGTAGTCGTTGCTTGAAAGCAACTGATCGTTGGCACCGATGGTGTACGACTGTCGATTGCCGTTCAGTGTGCCCTTCGCCTGATCCACATTGGCTGCGCTCAAGGCAGTGCGCAAATCTTCGAGACTCAGGTTGTATGCCGCTAGCTGCGTAGGGTTGGCCTGCACGCGAACGGAAGGCTTTTGACCGCCTGCGATCGAAACCATTCCGACACCAGTGACCTGCGAAATCTTCTGCGCAAGATTTGTATCGGCTGCGTCTTCGATCTTGTCGAGAGGCAATGAGTCCGATGTGAGTGCCAGCGTCATGATGGGTGCGTCGGCGGGATTGACCTTGCTATAAATGGGTGGGTTGGGCAGATCACTGGGCAAAAAACTATTGCTCGCGTTGAGAGCCGCCTGCACCTCTTGCTCAGCTACGTCGATATCCTCGTCAAGATTGAATTCGAGGGTAATGACCGATCCGCCGCCACTGCTGACAGAGGTCATCTGCTTCAATCCCGGCATCTGACCGAACTGGCGTTCAAGCGGTGCCGTGACCGACGAGGCCATTACCTCTGGGCCTGCGCCGGGATAGAAGGTGAGCACCTCGATGATGGGGTAATCGACTTCAGGCAAAGCAGAGACGGGCAACTGTTGATAACCCACAAAACCGGCCAGCAGAATGGCTGCCATCAGCAGCGACGTGGCTACCGGGCGCAGAATGAATGGCCGGGAAGGACTCAGGCTCACTGCTGCTCCTTGTTTGCGTGTTGACTGTTTGCTTTACCCGCATTGGAATCAACCTGCGTGCCGGGAGCTGCGGAGGGATTGCCGCTTTGATTTGCGCTCTTGCCTGGAGTGTGTTGCCGCGCGGCACTTACAGCAACAATCTGCCCTGGACGCATCCGGTCCGATCCATCCACTACCACGTTTTGTCCTGCTTGCAATCCGCTGTCGAGAATGGAGACCTGCCCTTCAGCCAGTGCCACCTTGACCTGTTGCATATTGGCAGTAGAGATCTTTGTTGCGTCATCGGTATTGACCACCCACACAAACGAACCCTGGTTGCCGCTCTGAATCGCAGCCGAAGGAACAACAACTGCGTTTGGCCGGTTCTCAAGCACCAAGTGAATGTTAACGAACTGGTTGGGGAAGAGTGCCTGATCGTGATTATCAAAGACCGCCTTCAGCTTGTCGGTTCCAGTGGTGGTATCAATCTGATTGTCAGCGGTGAGCAGATAGCCGCTGGCCAACTTCTGCACGTCGTCTCGGTCATAGGCATCCACAGGAAGACGATGTTCCGTATTCAGTTTGTGGAGCACTTCAGGCAACTCGTTTTCCGGCAGCGTGAAGTAGACTGCGATGGGCTCAAATTGATTGATGACGACAAGATTGGTTGTATTAGCGGTGATGATGTTGCCGGGATCAACCAAGCGCAGGCCGATCTTGCCGTCGATGGGCGATTGGATGGTGCACCAGTTGAGCTGCAATTGGGCGGACTCGACGGCAGCTTTGTCTGACTCGATGGCACCCTCGTATTGGCCCTGTGTAGCCTCGTCGGCTTGCATGGCTTCTTTGGAGACCACGCCCGCATCGAAGAGCGCCTTGTAACGCTTGTACTCCGCCTGAGCGTCTTTCAGCAGCGCTTGATCGTGCGCCAGTGTTCCCTTGGTCTGGTCGAGAGCAGCCTTGTACGGGCTGGGGTCGATGACCATGATGGTCTGCCCCTGCTTGACTTGTTGACCTTCTGTAAATTTAACCGGCTCCAACTGCCCGCTGACCCGCGCCTTCACAGTCACGCTCATATAGGGCGTAACCGTGCCCAGCGCGGTGAGGAAGATCGGCATGGACTTCTGCACGGCTGCTGAAACCTGTACCGGAACAGGCTTGTTCATCAAAGCCGCAGCCTGCGTGGCTGCCTGGGCTTTGCTGGCCTTCTGGTTTTGGTAGATGCGCCAAACAAAGAAGCCGACGAGGCCAGCCAGTACCACATAAACGAGAATGGTGATCCAGTGCCCCTTGCGGGCAGGTGGTTGATCGTGGGAGCTTGCTGCGAGCGGTTCGCGCTCTGGAGTACCTTCAAAGGGCATAATTTCAATTCCCGTCGTTTTCGTTGGCTTGGATTACACAGCCTGATTATGGTTGCCCGCCGAGCGGCCCAAATTGCGGATTGAATCGAGCCGAGCTAAAACAATCGCATCCGTATGTTAGGACGCGATTGTTTCAGCAAAAGTTGCGGTCAGCAACCAGTCAAGGCTAAATCCTGAACCCAACAGCGAGCAATTCATGCGTTTGTGTTCCATATTGCTCACTTATGCTTGTTCAAGCTCGACTTTTCAATCCAGATGGATCATTGCAGCCGGAACCACGTAATTTTATCTTAAGGATAAATTCATCTTAGCTCTGCGGCCTTGTAAACAGGAACAGAGGCCGGATCCAGAGCCAGTGCGGCTATCATTGTAATTTCAAGCGTACGTTGAGTAGGACCACGGCAAAATTGCCAGCCAGTCCTGCACAAGGAGCGATAACCAGCCTTATGATGTGGATTGTCCGACTCGCGTTGCGACGGCCGTACACCTTTGCCGTCACTGCGCTTTTGATTCTGATCCTCGGCGTCTTCAGCATCCTCTCGATGCCGACTGATATTTTTCCGAATATCGATATTCCCGTCATCACGGTGGTGTGGAACTTCAACGGAATGTCGGCGCAGGAGATGTCTACCCGCATCATTGCCAACAGCGAGCGGGGCATGACCATCTCGGTCAATGACATCGAGCACATCGAATCGCAATCGCTCAATGGCATTGGCGTCATCAAGATTTTCTTTCAGCCGCATGTGGACATTGGCAGCGCGGTGGCGCAGGTGACTGCGATCAGCCAGGTGCAGTTGCGCTCTCTGCCGCCCGGTTCCGTGCCGCCATTCATCATCCAGTACAACGCATCCAGTGTGCCCGTGTTGCAGTTGGGACTCTCTGGGCAGGGACTCGACGAGCAGCAGTTGAACGATCAGGGCCAGAACAATATCCGTACTCAGTTGGCCATGATTGAAGGCGCACAGATGCCCTATCCCTACGGTGGAAAGCAGCGCCAGGTGCAGGTGGATCTTGATCTGCACGCGCTTGAAGCCAAGGGACTATCGCCGGTCGATGTGGTGAACGCCATCTCGGTGCAGAATTTGATTGCACCTTCAGGCACCATGAAGATTGATCGCTTCGAGTATGCAATCGAAACCAACTCTGCTCCGCAGATTATGGATGAACTGAACAACTTGCCGATCAAGGCTGTCAACGGCTCGGTGATTTATGTGCGTGATGTGGCTCATGTGCGCGATGGATATCCGCCGCAAACCAACATTGTGCGCGTGGATGGCAAGCGCGCGGTGCTGATGAGCGTGATGAAGACTGGCTCTGCTTCAACGCTCAAAATCATCAGCGATATTCGCGACAAACTGGAGAGCATCAAGGGCACCTTGCCGACGAATTTGCGGGTTGACTCACTCTCAGACCAGTCGATCTTTGTGCGAAGTGCAATCAACGGCGTGGTGCGCGAAGCAATTGTCGCAGCTTGTCTGACGGCAATCATGATCCTGATTTTTCTGGGCAGTTGGCGCTCCACGGTCATCATTGCCATCTCGATTCCGCTGTCGATTCTCTGCTCACTGATGATGCTCTATGTGTTGCGCGAGACGATCAACATCATGACGTTAGGCGGACTGGCGCTGGCTGTCGGCATTCTTGTCGATGACGCGACGGTCGAGATCGAAAACATCAATCGCAACCTGGAGGCTGGCAAGGAGATTGAACAGGCAATCCTCGATGGAGCGGCGCAGATTGCCACGCCAGCGCTGGTTTCTACACTCGCTATCTGCATCGTCTTCGTGCCCATGTTTTTGCTGAGTGGTGTAGCGCGTTATCTGTTTGTGCCGCTGGCTGAAGCCGTGGTCTTTGCCATGCTGGCCAGTTATCTGCTCAGTCGCACCGTTGTGCCCACCATGGCCAAATATCTGCTCAAAGAGCACGACGACGCCGAGGCTGCGGCGAAACACGCAAGCCGCAATCCATTCATTCGTTTTCAAAGTGCATTCGAGCGTGGTTTTGAGAGTTTTCGTCTTTTTTACCTGCGTTTACTCACGTTGTGTGTTGACCACTCCGTAGTTTTTATCGCGATCTTTTTGTTCTTTGCTATAGGTTCCATTGCGTTGCTCGAACCGTGGCTGGGAGAAGACTTCTTTCCCTCGGTCGATGCAGGCCAATTTAAGATTCACGTTCGTGCGCGCACGGGCACGCGCATCGAAGAGACAGCCGCGCTCTGTGACCACATCGACTCCACCATTCGTGAGAACATCCCGGCGAAGGAAGTCAAGACGATTGTCGATAACATTGGCCTGCCTTACTCGGGACTGAATCTCTCTTACTCGACGTCGGCTCCCATCGGTCCTGCTGACGCTGATATTCAAGTGCAACTTAGCCCAGATCATCATCCAACTGGGGCGTATGTTGAAAAGCTGCGTGGAGTGTTGGAGCGTGAGTATCCCGGAGTCACCTTCTATGTGTTGCCCGTGGATATTGTGACGCAGATACTCAACTTCGGCCTCTCTGCGCCCATCGACATTCAGATTGTAGGCCCGAATCTAAACGGCAATCGCGCACTGGCCGAGCGGATGCTGAACGAAGTTCGCTATGTTCCCGGCGCTGCCGACGCACGCATTCAGCAGCCGTTTGATTATCCAAAAATGACGGTTGATGTGGACCGCACGCGCGCACAATCGATTGGTTTGACCCAGAAAGATGTTGCGCAAAGTCTGTTGGTGGCGCTCAGCGGCAGCTTTCAAACCACGCCCAGTTTTTATCTGGACCCTAAAACCGGAGTGACTTACAGTGTTGCGATTCAGGCTCCGCAATATCAACTGGACTCACTTGCCGCGCTGAAGAGCTTGCCTGTTACCGGCACGGCGGCAGCGCAGCAAACAGCGAACCTGACCGGTACTCCGGGTGCTCCAGTTGCTACGCAGGTACTCGGCAATCTGGCATCCATCACACCCGGAGCGGAACTGGGCACTGTCAGCCACTACGATGTGCAGCCAGTCATTGATATCTATACAAATGTCGATGGAACGGATCTTGGAACGGTTACTCGTGCAATGGAGACAATCATCGACCGGCACAGATCCGAGTTACCGCGTTCGCAACTGATCCTGCGCGGGCAAAGCGAAACCATGAAGAAGTCTTACATTGGGCTGCTTGGCGGATTGGCTTTTTCCATCTTGCTGGTCTATCTGCTGATCGTCATCAACTTTCAGTCATGGCTCGATCCATTTCTGATTATTGCCGCGCTGCCAGCGGCTTTGGCGGGCATTGTCTGGTTCCTTTTTCTCACTCACACCAGCCTCAGCGTCCCTGCACTTACAGGCGCAATCATGTGCATGGGAGTGGCCACGGCCAATTCGATCTTGGTGGTGAGCTTTGCCCTCGAGCAACTGGAAGTGTTAGTCGGGGATGCGCGCAGGGCTGCGCTGAATGCGGGCTTTGTTCGCTTGCGGCCTGTGTTGATGACTGCTCTGGCTATGATTATCGGCATGGTGCCTATGGCGCTGGGATTGGGCGACGGAGGCGAGCAAAATGCACCGTTGGGACGAGCAGTCATTGGTGGATTGCTGTTGGCTACCGTGGCTACGCTCTTCTTTGTGCCTGCATCTTTTTCGCTTGTACACGGCTGGCTTGAAGGCCGTCGCAAAGCTGTCGACAATCACGGGCTGGCGGTGGACTTTGATGAGTTCGATGAGATTTTGGAGTAACTTTATATGAGCAATGAATTCGATCAGAAGCAGCAACTCGCGGAACATCACGAAACCGCGCCCGAACAAGAACCCATCGCGCCGCAGAAGGCATTAGTGGGCGTCGCGATAGTCCTACTCATCGCCGCGTTGTTAGCTGGCTTTGGCATCTTCAGCCGCAAATCTGCTGATACGGTTTTGGCCGAGCGCACCAATGAACTGGCCGCGCCTGCGGTCATGGTTGCGGCACCCGAGCTGGGCGCACCTACTGATAGCTTCATTCTTCCTGGCAACGTAACTGCGTTCACCGATTCGCCTATCTATGCGCGTACTTCAGGCTATCTTACGCGGTGGTACTTTGATATTGGCGCCAAGGTAAAAAAAGATACGCTGTTGGCAGAGATTGCAACGCCAGAAGTGGATCAGCAACTGGCTCAGTCTGAGTCCGATCTAACTACCGCGCAGGCTACTGCCAACAACGCTCGCATTCAGGCGGATCGCTACTCGGGACTCGTAAAATCCAACGCCGTTTCTCGCCAAGATACAGATACCTACGTGAATCAGGCTGCCGCAACGGCAGCGGCAGTTCACTCTGCCGAGGCCAATGTTCAGCGACTCCGCGATCTGAAATCTTTCGAGAAAATCTACGCGCCCTTCGATGGAGTAATCACCACGCGCAACGTGGATACGGGCCAGTTGATTGATCCGGGCGCGGGCAAGGAACTTTTTCGTCTACAAGCGATACAAACCTTGCGCGTCTATGCGAACTTGCCGCAGAGTTACTCCGCCAATGTTAAACATGGCACCAAAATCGGTATCACCTTTGCCGAACACTCAGGCAAGACTTATCAAGGCACATTGGTTCGCACCGCGGATGCGATTGATCCGGCAAGCCGCACGTTATTAGTTGAGATAGACGTGGAAAACAGAGATGGCGAACTTCTGCCGGGATCACTGGCTCAGGTTCACTTCAAAGCTCCCGCCACAAGCGCCACGTTCATAGTGCCTGCCGCCGCGCTCATTTTCCGAAAAGAAGGACTGCGGGTTGGAGTGGTCAGTGGGAGTTTCGCTCATCTAGTTCCAGTTGTTATTGGCGAAGATGATGGAGCGAACGTGCAGATCATTACTGGACTCAGCGGCAACGACCAGATCATTCAAGACCCTCCAGACTCGTTGATCGAGGGTGAGAAGGTGCAAGTAGTTAGTCCCAATGGCAGCGCCAGCACAGGAGGAAAATAGCTATGTTGGTGCCTTATGCGGCGCAACAAGTTACATTCAAGCCTGGTTTGTTTGTAACTGGTTTCGTCTTCATTGCTCTTCTTACGGGTTGCAAGCCAGTTGGTCCCAACTATAACCGGCCTGCTTATCAAGCACCGCCCAGTTACAAGGAAGCTGGCGCAGCTACGGTGACTGTTCCACCACCGAATCCCAACGGCGGCGGCTGGCAGCCTGCTTCGCCGTCGGACGGCTTGCTACGCGGCAAGTGGTGGGAGGTCTATCAAGATCCGCAACTGAATCAACTTGAAGATCGCATCGAGGCGAATAACCAAAACCTGCGTGCTGCAATGGAGAGTTATCTTGCCGCCCGCGACCAGGTGAGCGCAGCACGTTCGTCGCTCTTTCCCACGCTTTCTATAGGACCATCTGTTGCGCACGATCATGTATCAAAGAACGGACCTGCATATGCAGCAACCAAGCCCACCGGCTACAACGACTTTATGCTTGCCGGTCAAGCCAGTTGGGAGCCGGACCTGTGGGGCCGCGTTCGGCGCACGGTTGAAGCAGCCCGCTCGAATGCGCAGGCCGGCGCAGCAGACGCGGCCAGCGTTAGTCTGAGCCTTCATGCAGAGGTGGCCGCGGATTACTTTCAACTGCGAGGACTCGACGCGCAGATCAAGTTATTGCAATCGACGGTGAATGACTTAGTCAGTCAGCTTGATCTTACCCAGCGTCGTCTTGATGGCGGAGTGGCAACCGAAGTAGATGTTGCTCAGGCTCGCACGCAACTTGAAACCGTTCGCGCGCAGTTGGTTGATCTGGGTGTGGCTCGTGCGCAGTTTGAGCACGCCATTGGCACCATCGCCAACGAGCAACTTGCGAACTTCAGCATTCCATCTTCGCCGCTTGATCTTGCGTTGCCCAAAATTCCGCTTGGCATTCCCTCGCAACTGCTGGAGCGTCGCCCGGATATCGCCGCAGCCGAACGCCGCGCAGCCGCAGCCAACGCACAAATAGGCATTGCCGTCAGTGCGTACTATCCCACCATCAGTTTGAACGGAAGCGGCGGCTTTGAAAGCACACATGGCGGTACATGGATTCAGGGACCAAGCGCATTGTGGAGCTTGGGCGCACAGGCAACGGAGTTGCTGTTTGATGCAGGCCAGCGTCACGCACTTACCGATCAGGCCCGCCATAACTACGAAGCACAGGCTGCTACTTACAAAAGCACAGTGTTTGCAGCCTTCAACGATGTGGAAGACCAGCTCTCTGGATTGCGGATTCTTGAACAGGAATCGACCGTCGAAGACCGGGCTGTTGAGTCGGCACAGCATTCGTTTGACTTATCAAACCAGCGTTACAAAGGTGGCGTGACGAGTTATCTTGAAGTACTGACTGCTGAGAGTACTCTGCTGCAAAATCAGCGCACAGCTCTCGACCTGCAAACTCGACAGTTTGTTGCCAGCGTTGGCCTTGTTCGCTCTCTGGGTGGCGGCTGGGATGCTGCGCAATTGCCGAAGTAACATATGGTGGTGGTTGTAAACTGAAAGCGTCGCACAGGATTCCCCATGAAAAAGCTTTTCTTCGGTCTCTACACCGTTCTCGTGGTCGCACTCATGGTCTGGGGCTTTTATCAGGCCATCTATGTTGCGCCCACAGACGCAATGCAGGGCGAAATC
>Ga0182030_10009895_pt1 | contig 19454 bp, 14 predicted proteins | sample 812S3MmetaG_FD_121299 | JGI IMG/M metagenome (GOLD analysis project Ga0182030, IMG submission 121299) | Permafrost microbial communities from Stordalen Mire, Sweden - 812S3M metaG (Illumina Assembly) | ecosystem: Environmental > Terrestrial > Soil > Wetlands > Permafrost | place: Sweden... | reverse complement strand
CGCTTGGTGGAGCGTAAAAACATAGTCTGGCGCCAGTATGCCAGAGCGCCCCGGGGCAGGCGCAAGGGGGTGGGTCTTCACTACAACGCCTTGGCGGCGCAAAACCCTCGTTTCATTGGCACAGTCGCGGGCTCACCCCCGGAAAATAGCCAAAAACCGCTCCCAGTATCGAAAGTCGGGATAGTTCGTCCACCCTCCTCACGCCGGACTTTAGGGCCATGATTTTCGCCACCTTGTCCGCATCGAGCTGCAGGAACACGTTCGGCGGGAGGGGGGCTTTATCGGAGAGCCACACGACCGCGTTACGGCCTTCCTGGTTGAGGGTGGCCTTGGCGTCCCGGTTCCCAGCGGTGTGGAGGCGGTCGGCGGTGACGCGGACCAGGCCCACGGACCATTTCGGATCCTTGGTGTCCTCCGCCCAAACGACGAGACAGATGTGGCCGTGCGCTTCCGGGGGAATCATCCAAGCGTAGCAGGTTTGGGAGTACTTGCAGTCCACGTCGACGCCCGCAATATGGTAGTCCAGTTTGGTGCCGTCTTGGAACTTGAACTCGCGCTGAAGGTTAATCTCGACCAGGGTTCCGCAATGGGTTTTCTCGGTCTTGAAAAGCTGGTCCCAGCGGAAACGGCGGGTGCGCTGACCGTCGTAGAGCTGGTCCAGGGTGTCTCGGAGTACTTGGGCGGTCCTGGTGCCCTCAGGGTCCAGTGCTCGGAGCGCAGAGGCGACGGCTTCCAACTCGGCGTCTTGGGGTTGGGCCTCCTGGGCTGGCGAGGGCATGGTCGATCCCTATTCGATGGAGGTTCCCCGCTGTGCCTCCTCGATCAACGCAGGCAGGCTGGCCTTCAGCGCTTTGGCTATGCGGGCTGACACATCGAGCGTGGGATTGCGGAGCCCCCGCTCGACCATGCTCACGTAGGTGGGGTGGAGCCCCGCCCTTTCAGCGAGCGCTTCCTGGGAGAGACCGGCCTCGGTGCGGCGACGGCGGACAGCTCTTCCGAAGTGCTTCGATATCCTGGAAAGTGGCATCTACGGTGCTCATCTTGTGCCAAGTATCTTCCCGAGCGTCCATAGACTATCGTATGTGACCACCGTCCCACGGCGCCTTGGGGTGATTGGTGCCGAGGGCCTTACCGATGTCTCGCCGGCCCGGAGGCGATTAGCGCGATCGGGGTTTGAACTGGAAGGGGGTGCGATGCCGGGCGCGGGGCGCGTCCAGCAGGCGCAGCTCAACGGGCCTTCCGTGGTTGCCGTTGACTGAGGGCCGCCGACGATTCAAAGCGTTCATGATGGCCTGCCCGACGAACTTCGCGACCTGTGGCGGAAAGGCGTTTCCCACTTGGCGGTAGGCCCAAGTCTTGCCGCCGGTGAAGGTCCATTCGTCCGGGAAACTCTGGAGCCTTGCGACCATGCGTACGGTCAGGCGGGGCATTTTATCTTCGGGGAATGACGGGTCGGGCGCGGCGTCCGCTATCCCGAGGCCATCCACGCCGAGGTTCCGCCATTGGAGGCGGGCGCGGGTCGGGCCGAGATCGGGGCCGCCGTGCTTCTTGGATCCGCCTACTATGGTTGGGCCGATCCCTGCGGCGCGCTGGGCCCAGGACTCGGCGCCCGGCCAACCGTTGGCGCCCATGAGGTCGACGAGCGTGCTGCCGACCGTCTCGTGGAGGTCGATTTCTGCAGGCCAGGAAAAGAACTCGGCGTCTTTGCCTGCCAGCGCCACGAGGACGAAGCGCGGCCGAAGCTGGGGAACGCCGTAGTCCGAGGCTTGGAGAATCTTGTACTCTGGCTGATAACCGAGCCTTGCGAGCTTGGCACAGAGGTCCTTCCTGTACTGGTCGAACTTGGCCGAAGCGAAGCCGGGCACGTTTTCGAAGAGCACGGCCCGGGGTTTGATGAGTTCGACCAGACGGAGGGCCGTGGGAAACATGTCCCGGTCGTCATCCGCACCAAGCTGCTTGCTTGCGATGCTGAATGGCGGACACGGAACGCCCGCGGCGAGGAGGTCTATCCCCGTGAAGTCCTCGTGGCGAAGGGCACGGATATCCCCGAGCCTGACGTCCCACTGCGGCCGGTTCGTCCGCAGCGTCGTGCAGTACTGGGGTTCGTACTCGACCGCGGCGGCGTGGTGGAAACCGGCCATCTCGAGCCCGAGGGCCTGACCACCACCGCCAGCGCAAAGTTCCAGCACGGCATAGCTCATCGCGGTGGATCTGACATCATTTTTGTGCTTCCCGCAAGCGCGCAAGGGTCTGGGTTAGGCCCTGCGCGGGGTGGTCGGCCCCCTTGGGTGGCACCGGACCGCCCGTTGAATTGTCTTGTGGCGGGGGCCTTGATGGCCCCTAACATCCCTCCATGACCGAGCCGGATCGCCCGAACCCGGATGTGATGCTGGCGGCGCTGCAAAAAGCGGACGCCCGCCGTGGCCGCGGACGGCTCAAAGTCTTCCTGGGCATGGCCCCCGGCGTGGGCAAAACCTACGCGATGCTGGAGGCCGCCCGGCGCGAACTGGCGGCGGGCCGCGATGTGGTCGCCGCCCTCATCGAGACCCACCAACGCGCCGAAACCGCCCGCCTTCTGGAGGGGCTGCCGCAAATGCCGCGGCGCGCCGTCGAATACCGCGGGGTGGAGCTGTCGGAGCTGGATTTGGACGCGGTGCTAGCGCGACGGCCGCAGTTGGTGCTGGTGGACGAACTGGCCCACTCGAACGCCCCCGGCTCGCGCCATCCGAAGCGCTGCCAGGACGTGCTCGAAATCCTGGACGCAGGCATCGATGTCTTCACCACCCTGAACGTCCAGCACATCGAAAGCCGCGCCGAGGCGGTGCGCCAGATCACCGGCACGGTGATCCGCGAGACCCTGCCCGACACCACGCTCGACGGCGCCGAGTTCGAGTTGGTGGATCTGCCGCCCGAGGAGCTGCGCGAGCGGCTCGCCGCCGGCAAGGTTTACCTGGCCGAATCGGCGCGGGAGGCGCGGGAGGGCTTTTTCCGGCCCGGGAATCTCGCGGCCCTGCGCGAGCTCGCCCTGCGCTTTGCCGCCGAGCATGTGGGGCAGGACCTGATCGCCTACCGGCAGGAGCGTGGCATCGGCGACCCCTGGAGATCCGGGACACGCCTGCTGGTGGCGGTGAGCCCGAGCCCGACCTCCGCCTCGCTGGTCCGCTGGACCAAGCGGCTGGCGGGGGAGCTGCAGGCTTCGTGGGTGGCCGTCCACGTGGAACTGCCCCGGCCCATGAGCCCTGAGGATCGGGGCCGCCTCGCACGGCATCTCGCGATGGCCCGGGAGCTGGGTGCCCAGGTGATCACCACCACGGACACCGACGTGGCCCGCGGTGTCCTCCGCGTCGGGCGGGAGCAAAACGTGGCGCAGATCGTGGTGGGCAAGCCGGCCGGCTGGCGCGCCATCGACCTGCTTCGCGGCGGGGCGTTGCTGAACCGGTTGATCCGCGAGAGCGGCTCGGTGGACATCCACGCCGTCCGCCCGGAAGGCGAGGAACCGCCGCGGCGCCGTCCGGTGATCTTACTCCCCGCCGCCGGGGATGCCCGGGGGTACGCGGGCGCCCTGGGGGTGGTGGCCGGGGTCACCGCGCTTAACGCCCTGCTCGATCGCTGGCTTCATTATCCCGCGCTGGCGCTGGTCTATCTCCTCAGTGTCGTAGTGCTCGCCATGTTCACCGCGCGCGGTCCCACGCTGCTCGCGGCCTGCCTCACCGCGTTCATCTGGGATTTCCTGTTCGTGCCCCCCAAATTCACGCCTTGGATCACCCGGCCGGAGGATCTGATGATGTTCTTCACGCTGCTGGTGGTGGGCCTGGCGATGGGGCATCTGGCGGCCCGGTTGCGGGCCCAGCAGGCGGCCGAGCGCCGCCGCGAGGAGCACGCCACCACCATGTATCTCTTCACCCGCGAACTGGCCCAGGCGGCCGACTACACCAGCCTGCTCGCCGTGATCGTCCGGGAGGTGGGCCGGGCGGTGCGGGCCCGCATCGCCCTCTCCGTCCCCTCGTCTGGCGACGGGGGGGGGCTGACCGCCTATTTTGCGGGGACTTGGACGCTTTCCGAGAAGGAGCAGGGAGTGGCGGACTGGGCCTTCCGGCGCGGGCAGCCGGCCGGCTTGGGCACCGACACGCTCCCCTCGGCCGAGGGGCTGCATGAGCCGTTGCTGGCCGGCGACCACCCGGTGGGTGTGCTGAGCGTGAAATTCCAGGATGCCGGGCCGCTCGAACCGGGCCGGCGCGACCTGCTCGACGCCCTGGTCCGGCAGACGGCCCTCGTCCTGGACCGCCAGCGGCTGCGCGATGCCGAGCAGCAGGCGAAGATGATCGCGGAATCCGACCGGCTCAGCCGGACATTGCTCAACTCGATCTCGCATGAGATTCGCACCCCCCTCGCGGTGATCAACAGTGCCGCCGGCTCGCTGGGGGAGGCCCGCCGCGGCGGCGCCACCCCGCCCTGGGCCATGCTGGACGAGATCCAGGAGGCCACCGCCCGGCTGAACCGGCTCGTCGGCAACCTGCTCAACATCACCCGCCTCGAATCGGGCCACGTCAAGCCGCGGCTCGACTGGTGCGATGTCGCCGATCTGATCCAGGTGACGCTGAAGCACATCGAGCGGGAATGCGCCCGCCATGCGGTGACCACGGTGGTGGCACCCGGCCTGCCGCTGGCCCGGATGGATTTCGTGCTGATGGAGCAGGCGCTGGCCAACCTGGTGCTCAACGCCTGCGCCCATACTCCCCCCGGAACCGCGGTCGAAATCCGCGCCAGCGCCAGCGGCGATCGGTTGCAGTTGGTCGTGGCCGACCGCGGCCCGGGCGTGCCGGTCGATTCCATCCCCCACTTGTTCGACAAGTTCTACCGCGCGCCGAACGCCCCCGCCGGCGGGACCGGCCTCGGGCTCGCGATCGTGCGCGGCTTGGTTGACGCCCACGGCGGGGTCGTCGAAGCCGGCAACCAGGCCGGGGGCGGAGCCTGTTTCACCATCCACCTGCCGCTGGTCAAGCCTCCCCCATTGCTCCCCGAAACCTCCCCATGAACGAAACCACTCCGCTCAAGCCCCAAGCCCTGGTCATTGATGACGAAATGCAGATTCGGCGGCTGCTCCGCGTCTCCCTCGAGGGGCACGGCTACCGGGTGAGCGAGGCTGCCACCGGCCAGGAGGGCCTGCTGGTGGCGGCGCAGCACCCGCCCGACGTGATCATCCTCGATCTCGGCCTGCCTGACATGGATGGCGTGCGCGTGCTGGAGCGCCTGCGCGAATGGAGCCGGGTTCCCGTGCTGATCCTCTCCGTGCGGGATCGCGAGGAGGAGAAGATCGCAGCGCTGGACGCGGGGGCGGACGATTTTGTGACCAAGCCGTTCAGCACCGGGGAACTGCTCGCCCGGTTGCGGGTGGCGCAGCGCCACACCCTGCCCGCGCTGGACAGCCCGGTGTTCCGCTCCGGCGATCTCGAGGTGGACCTCACCGCACGCGTGGTGCGGTTGAAGGGCCGCGAGGTGAAGTTCACCAACACCGAGTATTCCCTCCTGCGGCAATTCGTGCGCCACGCGGGCAAGGTGCTGACCCACCGCCAGATTCTCACCGAGGTCTGGGGGCCGAACTACGTGGAGCACACGCATTACCTGCGCGTCTATATCGCCCACCTGCGCGAGAAGCTGGAGGCGGACCCCGCGCACCCGCGGCTGATCATCACCGAGAGCGGCGTGGGCTACCGGCTCGTCACCGAGTAGGCGGCCAGGCGAGGGCCTGCCCGTCGGCGAGCAACCGCGCCCGCAGCCGCGCATAATCCACCCGCCGGACCTCGCCGCCCTCGTCCAGCGCCAGGACTGCCGCGGTGGCCGCCGACTGCCCCAGCGCCATGAACACCGGCTCCATCCGGATCGACCCGTAGGCGATGTGCGAGGCCGAAAGGCAGACCGGGACCAGCAGGTTTGACGCCTCGCCGGCCCGCGGGACGATCGCCCGGTAGGAGATCGGATAGGGCTTCATCGGGGGCACCTGCACGTCGCCCTCGTTCTCCACGCGGCCGTGCTTGACGATCCGCTGGCAGTTGTGGGAGTCCATGTTGTAGGCGGCCAGCGCGACCGCGTCCGCCGCCACCTCCGCGCCGCGGCAATGGTGTTCTGTCATCACGTAATCGGAGACCATCCGCCGCGCCTCCCGGATGTAGAGCTGCGGCGGCCAGCCGCCCGTGGACTCGAACTCGTCCTTGCACGGCCCCCACGACCGCATTTCGTTCCGCATCGCCTGCGGCACCCGCGGATCGGTGGCCAGGAACACCAGCAGCCCGCGCGTGTAGTTCTCATGCTCGCGGGCGATCCCCTCCCGCGCCGCCTGGTCCGCCGCCGGGTAGGCCTGGTTCATGCCAATGTCGTCGGTGGAGAAGGGCCCGTTGTTGTTGATGTCGGTCTTGTGGTTCGGCATCCAGATCGGGTTCCAGAAGGCGGCGAGGGTGGTCTTGCGGCCCGCCTTGACGAGGGCTTCGAGGTACCGGGCCAGCAGTTCGTAGCGCGCGGGATCGTAGCCCGGGGGCGGCTCGACCGGCCGGCGGTTGTCGGGATCCTTGGTGAAGCAGAGCCGGTAGTTGTAGGTCTGCACCAGGGTATCGCCCGCCCCCGGTTGGCCTCCGCTGCCCGGTTGGATGCCGGGAAGCAGTCCGCTGGAGGGGTCGCCCTCGCGCCGGTACGGATCCACTGGCACGAGAAACTGGTGGCTCGGCGTGGAACCCCGCACGCCATTCAAGGTCTCCCGGTAGGTCGCGTTCGCTTCGCGGCCGATGATGAAACGGACTCCGGCGAGGGCCATGAGATCCCCCTCGTAGGAAGCATCAATGAACACCCGCGCGCGGAAGACCTCCCCGCCCTCCATCACCAACGACTGGATCCTGCCGCCCTCGCTCTCCACGCGCGCGGGGCGTTGCGCGAACCGGACCTCGACCCCCGCTTCGGCCAGCATGCCGGCGAGGATATCGCGGGCGACATGGGGCTCGAAGGTCCACATGGTGGCGTTCGTGGCGGCCAGGTCGCTGGCCTGGGACTGGCCGCTGGCATGGTGCGCGAAATAATCCGCGCGGCGCTCGCGGGTCCAGGACTCCGCCCGGGCGTAGTGGCGGGCGACGCGCTGGTAGAACTCGCGCGATACCCCGCCCACGGCCGCCTTGTTCCCGATGTCGGTGGCTCCCAAGCCGCCGGTGGTCAGCCCGCCGAGGTGGGTGCCGGGGTCCACGAGCGCGACCGTGCGCCCCATCCGCCTCGCCTGGACCGCGGCGACCACCCCGGCCGCGTTGGCACCGAAAACGCAGACATCGGTCTCGACCACCTGCGCCGCCCAGACCGGGGCGAGGCTGCAGAACCAGATCCAGAGCAAGAGGAGCGTCGTTGGTCTCATAAGCAGTAGTGCCCCGCCCGTGCGCGCTCAGGCCGCGCACCGGCTCTCCACCAGCAGTCGCACGATGTCAATGTGGCCCCGCAGGGCGAAACGCTGGTCGGCGAACGAGGGCGGCACTTTCATGTTGTCCACCACCTCTTGGAGCGCGTCGAGCCGGGCCAGGAGTCGGACGCGGGAGCCGGCCCCGCCGCCGTTCAAGCAGTGCCGCTCGACCTCGAGCAGGCTGGCGTAGCGGCGGTGGATCAGGGTTTGGATCCGCCAGTAATAGAGCCGCGGGATGCCGCGCAGGATGGGCACCACCACGACCGCCATGGGCAAGAAGACCAGCACGATCCGGCTGGCGAGGCTGGCCAGCCAAAAGGGCAGGTAGCGGTAGAAAAAGGTCTTGCCGGACTTGTAGAAACGGACGGCGTCCTCGCTCAGCAGGAGGTCATGTTCCACGGGCGCCGGGAAATCTCCCGCGTGCTGGAGGATGGTCGCCTTTCCGTGCACCTCGCGCGCCGCCTCGATCAGGAGGTCCGAGATCGCCGGGTGCAGGCTGGACCGGGCGGCCAGCTCCACGGTCGGTCCGAGCAACCGCACGTCCTGCGGCGGAATGTCGCGGCCAAAATCGATGGCCCCCTCGGGCAGCTCGATCACGCTGAGGAACCCGAAGCGCCGGGTGTAGGCGGCCGCCTGTTTGAAATGAAACAGGTGGATGTTCGTGGAGCGCAGGAGTTCGCGCATGATCTGGGGTGAGGCGTCCTCCCCCATGAGGAAGACGGCGTCCACCCTGCCCGCCAGCAGCGCCTCCGCCGCCGGCCGGGCCTCCCAATCGAGGATGGCGCCCTCCCCTCTGGCGGTGACCCCATTCGTCAGCAGCAGCAGTGCGGCCAGGGCATGCGCCCCGCTCCCCTCCGGCCCGATGACCACCCGCTTGCCCGCGAAGCCCGAGAGCAGATCCAGGGTGGCACCCCGGTAGAAGATCATCAGCGGTTGGATGGACACGCTGCCCAGTGACATCAGCCGGTCCATCCCCGCGTTGGTCACCCCCCCTTGTACGAAGCCGACCTCGACCCGCTCCGTTTTGGAGGCCAGCCGTTCGAGGTTCTCCAACGAGCCGCGGGAAGGAACCACCTTCACCCGGATTCCGTGCCGCGCGAGGATCGCCGCGTACTTGAACGCGTTCGTGTGGAACACGCTCCCCACCGGGCCGCTGGTGAAGGTGATCGTCTTGGGCGGGCTCGAGAGGAAACAATAGACCGCGGCGGCGGCCAAGAGCACCACGAGCCCGCTGATGACCCCCATCGTCAGCCCGCGGCTCAGGCCGAGAATCTCCCGGATCTCCCCCACGGCCCCGGAGGACGGCGGCTCCGCCAAGACCGGAGCTTCGGCCCCTTTTTCCCCGGTCGGTGCCTTGTCTTGCAGCATCGCCCGCCAGCCTAGGAGGCGGGCCGGGGGGCAACAAGGTCAAAGTGGGGCAGGGGGAGCGTCTGCGCTCCCGTGGGTCAGGCCCCGGCGATTTGCGCGGCGTATTGCACCGGGGTCAGCAGGGCGGCCACCTCGGCTGGGTTGGCCAGTCTCACCTTGAAGAGCCAGCCCGTCCCGTGGGCATCCCGGTTCACCAAAGCAGGGTCGGTGGAAACCGCCGTGTTGACCTCGATGATTTCGCCACTGACCGGCGAGTAGATGTCGCTCGCGGTTTTGACCGACTCGACAACCGCGCACGCCTCTCCGGCGGCGACCTTCCGGCCCTTCGCGGGCAGCTCGACAAACACCACGTCGGTCAGCTCGTGCTGGGCGTGGTCGGTGATGCCCACCACACCGGTGTCTCCGGAGACCCGCACCCATTCGTGCGAGGTTGCGTAACTCAGATCAGAAGGAACATTTGCCATAACAAGAACGGTTGCCAAATCGTGCCATGCCGCCAGCCGGGGCCGCCGGCCGCCGCGCGCCGGATGCACCAGCGGCGGCTAATTAGTCAGGGAACCGGCGCGCCGTCAATCCGGTTTTCGGTACAGGGGTTTCGCCGCCACCACCGCCGGGGCCCGGCGCCCCCGGATCTCGATTTCGATCGGCGTGCCGGCCGCCGCGGACTCGCGGGGCACGTAGGCCATGCCGATGCCGATCCCCAGAGACGGACTCTGCGTCCCGCTCGCCACCATCCCCAGCGCCGCTCCGCCTTCGCCCGCCGCGAAAATGGGGTACTGCGGCCGCGGTGGCGCCGTCCGTCCCGTCATTTTGAAGGCGACCAGCCGCCGGGCGGCGCCGGCGGCTTTTTGCGCGGCGAGCACCGAGCGCCCGTTGAAATCGCCCTTCTCCCAGCCGACAAAAAACCCGAGCCCGGCATCGATCGGTGTGGTTCGCTCGTCCAGCTCATGCCCGTAGAGCGGGTAGCAAACCTCGGTGCGCAGGGTGTCCCGCGCTCCCAAGCCGGCCGGCTTCAGGCCGTGCGGCCTCCCCAGCTCGATCAGACCTTCCCATACCGCTTCGATGGCCCCCGCCGGCGCGACCACCTCGAAGCCGTCCTCGCCCGTGTAGCCCGTGCGTGAAACCCAAACCTCCGCTCCGTTGAAAAGCGTGCGCGCGACTTGGTTCTTTTTGAGCCCGCCCGCCTTGGCCACCGGGGTGCCGCCCTCGAAAGGGCCGGTGAAGCAGTCGTCGATGAAACCGGCTACGCGCGGACCCTGCACGGCCACCGCGCCGGTGGCGTCCGAGGCATCCACCAGGGAGACGCCGTCCCGGCCGGGAAAGGCGGCGAGGCATTGGCGCATCCAGGCCACATCGGGCTCGATCCGCGACGCGTTGATGATCAGCAGGTAATCCTCGTCCGCGAGGCGGTAGGCATAGAGGTCATCCACCACCCCGCCCTGGAGGTTGCAGAGGAGCGTGTACTGGCCGCCGCCCACCGCGAGCTTCCGAACGTCGTTGGTGAGGATCTGGTTGATAAAGCCCTCGGCCCCCGCCCCCGTGACGCGCACCTCGCCCATGTGGGAGATGTCAAACAGCCCCGCAGCGGAACGGACCGCCAGGTGTTCATCGGTGATCGAGGTGTACTGCACGGGCATTTCCCAGCCGCCGAACTCGATCAGTTTGCCGCCCAGGCGCTGGTGGGCGGCGAAAAGTGGGGTCCTTCTCAACATGGCCGCGAAACTAAGCCCCGCAGGCCGGGTTGGCAACGAAAACCACGTAAAGCACCATTGCGCGACGGCGGCCCGGGACGATATTCTGCGGCATGCGCGCTGAGCCCGAACCCTTGCAGCAGTGCGACCGCACCTACGTCCTCCATGGCGGCCGCAAGCTCTCCTATTTCTCGGGGTGCGATTATTTCCGCCTGTCCAGCCACCCCCGGGTGAGGGCGGCGTTGGTCGCCGCCGTGCGGCAATACGGCCTCAGCGTCTCAGCTTCGCGCATGACGACCGGGAACCACGTGCTGTTCGGGCAGCTCGAGGCCCGGTTGCGGGAGTTCTTCGCCGCCCCGGCCGTGACCCTGACCCCGACGGGTTACGTGGCGAACTTCATTGCCGCGCAGGCCCTCGCCGGCCAGGTTTCCCATGCACTCCTGGACGCAGGAGCCCATGCCTCCCTCGCGGACGCCACCCGGTTCCTCGACTGCCCCGTCGTGCGCTTTCCCCACCGGGATGCCGAGGGGTTGCGGGCGGCGGCGGCCGCGGCCGGGCCGGACGCGCGGCTGCTGGTGGTCACGGATGGGCTGTGCGCCCGCGACGGATCGGCGGCGCCGCTCGCGGACTACCTCAAAGTGGTCCCCAAGACCGCCCGCTTCCTGGTGGACGATGCCCACGGGGCGGGGGTGCTGGGCGCGGGAGGGCAGGGGACCTGGGAGCACGCGGGCATTCCGCGCGGGCGGGTGATCCAGACGATCACGCTGAGCAAGGCGTTCGGCGCCTACGGCGGGGCCGTGCTGACCGCGAAGCCGTTGCGCGGGCGCATCCTCGGTTCGAGCATGTGCTTCGTGGGCAGCACACCGCCGCCGCTTCCCCTGGTCGCCGCCGCCCTCGAAAGCGTCCGGTTGCTGGCTGCCGATCCTCGTCTCCGAGAGCGGTTGGCGAAAAACCGCGACCGGGTGAAGAACGCGCTGCGGGCGGCCGGGCTGCCGGTGCCCGCCACGCCGGGACCGATGTTCGGGCTTTTCCCGCGGACGGCGGCGGTGGCCGGCCGGGTGCGAAAAGCGTTGGAGGAGGCGGGGATTTTTCCGCCGTTCATCCACTACCCCGGCGCGCCACGGGCCGGCTATTTTCGGTTCGTCATCTCCAGCGAGCACACCAGCGCCCAACTGGACAATTTGGTGGAGGTGCTGGCCGCCTTCCCGCCGGCGGACTTCATCGCCGGTTAGCCGCGACCACGGGGCGGTGTGATTACTCCGCGCTGAGCAGGTGGAGCAGCGCGCCGCGCAACGTGAGCGCGGTGAGATCGTTGATCACGTCCAACACGAGAAACTTGCGGACCCCGCCCCAGATCTCCGTTTCATAGGCGGTGCCGATGTGGGCAAGGAGGCTGTCGAGCAGCTCCCGGGTGTCCTCCCGGGCGATGAGGCGGTCGAACCCGGTTCGGATCGCGGGGATTGAGACCTGCGCGACATTGGTGTGGTCCACCGCGGTGTCCCGGGCCAACTCCAGCAGGCAGCGAATCTCGGCGCTGGACAGCCCGGTGCGGCCGCCGGCGTGGCGCGCGGCCCCCGGGGAGAGCAGGAGATGCAGGGCGCGGAAGCGGACCCGCGCCGCGGGCGGCCCCACCCAAGGTGCGGGGTCCAACCGCTCCAGAACCTGGGCGGCGGGTCCTCCGGGTTGATCCACCACGGCGGCCAGCGGGGTGCCCGCGATCCGCTCGTCGTCCCACCACCCCGGCAGCGCCTCGAGGCTGCACCGGCTTTCGCGCGCCATCCGGAGATCGAAATCACGGACCCAACGAGGCTCGCGGTGGAGGTAGCCGTAGGCGAGCGGGGAAAGGACGGCTTTGCGAAAACGGAGCGGCAGGGGGGCCAGATCCGGCAGCGTCAGGCGCACCTCGATCGCCCCCCCGTGGAGTTCGATGGCCGCCCGGAGGCACATTTCCCAGCACCCTTCGAGCCGGGGGAGGCTGGCGTGCAGGTTGATTCCGGCCATCAGGGAGATGGCGGCCGTGTGTGAAATGTCGCGGTCCAGCAGCGGGGTGAGGCCGTGGCGGCTGGCCAGGGAGTAAAGGAACTCGTAAGGGGTCAACTGCCGTCCGGTGGTCGCTTGGGGATACCATTCAGCCAACTCGTGGAGGCAGCATTGCCAGACCACCTGCTCCTCCTGGTAACAGATCCGCCCGAGCCCCTCCTCGAACAGCGCGCAGGCGTAGGCGCTCCTCAACAGCGCGCGCCCCCGCGCGCCGCGCCACTTGCCGTGCTCCTGCTCGACCTGCCACGGCTTGAGCTGGCCGGCGCCCCAGCCAAAATGCGACGGGGCCACGCGGCGCAGCGCCGTGAACGCCGAGACCCCGAGACGTGAGAGGATCTGCGGGGAGATCTCATCGAACAGCCGGGCCCAGCGGCGGAAGGTCCGGCCCGCGTGGTAATCGAGGCGTCCGTCCGAACCGAACAACTGTGGTTCCTGCGCCGCCGCCCGCGTGAGCACGGCGGACGCCGTCTGGTCCAGTGCATCCCAGATCGCCGCGTCACTGTCATGGCTGATGCGCCGCGGGCCGGGCGAGATCCGCCCCAGGGCCTCGGGGGGCAAATCGCCCGCGCCGATCCGCTCCACGCAACCGCCGAGCACGGCCCGCCAATCGATCAGGCCGCTGCGCCGCGACAGCGAGGGGGCGATCCGCACACCGAGCGACAGGAAGGCATCCTCCCAGTGGGTGCGGCGGAAGGCTTCGACGTTCCAGCGCGGTGCGCCCGCCGACCCTGACACCAGCCGGAGATCGTACCGAATCTTCCAGATGGCGGCCGTGAGCAGCAATTCAGCGGCGCGCTCGTCGCTCAATTCCTGGCGCAAGGCCAGTTTCCACGGGCGGACCGCTGGATCCTCCCCCAAGGTGACGCCGGGGAAGGCCACCTCGGGGACGGCGCTGGCGCGGATCAGGCGGAACCCGGCGCTGCGGAGGATCTGGCGCAAATCGGCGGATTCGAGGTCGTGGCAGGAGCGCAGACCGGCCTTGTCGCAGAGCAGATGGCGAAGATAGGCGGGCGCGCGCCGGTCGAATACCGCCTGCTGCCGGGCGCTGAGCGCGGCCAGGGCCGAGGGCGGGGCGGTGTGGGAGAGCGGGCAGAGGAGCGCCTTGGGGTAGCTGCCCAGATACCCGGGCTCCTCGGGCCGCACGCAGTACCAGGCGGTGAGCACCAGGAGGGTGTCATACTCGGCGAACGTGCCAGGATCGCCCGCGTCGGCCATCCCGGCGGCGAGGCGGAAAACCCGTTCGAAGTGCGGTAGGTCGCCTTTTTGTCCGCCGCCTTCCGCGGTCCACGCCTGCCGGTGCCGGGCCTGGGCCGCGGGAAAATAAGCGGCGATGCGGCGGGCGAGGTCCACCATTTCGTCGGGGGATCCGGGCAAGGCGATGAGCGTCCGGGCCTCGTCTGGATCCACCGCGAGCAGCGAGGGCACCGCCCATCCGCGTCCGCTTGCCGGGGCGGCGGTGGCGGGAGAGTGAGCGGGCGGAAAACCGCCGCCAGAAACCTCCGCACCAGGGCACGGCCCATCCCTCGGTTCGCGGGGAGACACCCCGGGCGTGCCGGTTCCCGGCTCGGATTGGACAAGGTCAGACCACACTCTGAGTCCGATTCTGCCAGCAATTGCGGCCTATTTCAAGCCGATTGGAAAAATCACCTCGGGCGCGCGATGCGGGGGGCGGCGTGAGGGCTCACGCGAAGGCGCGAAGAGGGTGGGGGAGGGGAAGGGGAAGCCCTCACCTCCGCCGTCGCCAAGGCCATGGCGGACGGGCCGGCCCCCTCCCATCCCATGGGAGAGGGGGAGGGGGGTGTCAGGCCGGGCGGGCGGCGGCGTGCGCGGGGCGGCGCGGAGCCCGAACTCTAAACCGGGGGGAGAGGCCGGCGAGTTTTTCCGTGTTCCCCTCTCCCACGCCGTTTGGGAGCGGGCCGAGGAGGCCCGGAATCCTCGGTCCGGCCGGTTGGTGGAGCGGAGGATGAAACCGACGAAAAAGCAGGACTGACGACCTTGATCGCCCAGCGGCGGCAACTGCAGGCTGCTCAGGGGACGGGGAAGCCTCTGCAACCGCCCGCCCTTGCGCCCGTGCGCACGCAGCCGCGTCTTGCCTGAAGCCGGGGCTTGTCGCCCGGTGGCAGTGATCCACGGACGGTCAACCCGTCATTCGAACCGATGGAGGCGGAAACGGAAGGTTCGGGGGAAAGGCGTCCTGGAAGAGGCCCAATGCGGGAGAACGTGGTTCCCGTCTGGGAACCGGTGGTTTCCACGACCAGCGCGCACGGAATCGGCCCCGGGCTTCCCGCGCGGTTCACTTCGCCGTCGCGATTGACCGCACCGCCGCTTCCAGCGCATTGAGACGTTCCGCCAGCAAGTCGTTCTGACGCTTCAACGCCACAATTTCCGCCTGCTTCTCATTGAGTTTCTGGTTCAAACCCTGGATTGCGGCCAGTTCAACACCGTCAAATTCGAGCGTGCTGATCCCCTTGTCGTCGCGGCCGGGGTAAAAAGCGGCTTTGAAATCCTGCGCCATCGGACCGATGTTCGGCACATCCGTGTCCTTCTCCCATTTGTAATTCCATTGCTGGATCGGGATCGCTGCCAGTTTCTCCAGCACCGCTCCGGGGTCCACCGGCTGGAAGTTCTTCTTGGCGTTCCGATCCGAAATGGCGCTCCATGCGGTCATATTCGCGGGCAATTGGGCGCCGACTGCGCCAGTTGCGGTGTAGAACACATAGCCGCCGCTGGCCCGCATCGTTACCGAATTATTGCCGCTGGAGGCGGTGGTCCCCGAGCTGTCACTCCACACGAACGAGCCCGGATGAAGCGCCTGGGCCTGGTGGCCCGCCGCGAAGCTGTAATTCCCGGCGGCCACGTTCCGATATCCGCCGGGAATGACCGCCTGGAACGAGTTGTTGGTGATGCTGTTGTTCAAGCCGCCGCCAATCGTCGATCCCGCCCCCTGGACCAGGTTATTCTCCCCGCCGGAGATGTTCGCGGACCCGGGCGCGGATACGATAACGTTGTTGTTGCCCCCGCCGATCGTCGAGTTGTTCGCATTGCTTTGAATGGTGTTGAAAGCGCCGCCCGCGATGGTCGAGTAATAACCGCCGGGCTGGATCGTGTTAAAGTCACCGCCGCCGATCGTGGAAAGATAGGCGTTGGTCTGGATCGTGTTGAGGGTTCCGCCTCCGACCGTGGCGCCGTACGAACCGGGTTGGATCGAGTTGTTGAGTCCGCCGCCGATGGTCGCCTCATAACTCGCAAGGTCAACCGTCGCCCCAATGGTATTGCTCGCCCCCCCCTGCGACCGTGTCGTAGTAAGAATAAGCCTGGATTACATTGGCAATGCCCCCGCCGATCGTTGACCCGCCCTTCGCCGAACTCTGGATCGTATTCAGCGCGCCTCCGGTGACGGTGGACACATAAGATCCGCTGATCGAATTCTGAATGCCGCCGCCGATGAAAGACCATTCGCTTAAATACACGCCGGAGTCAGCCAGGTTGTTGTTCACACCCCCGCTGATCGTCGATCCCGTGCAGCGGGCTTGGATCGCGTTGTCAAACCCGCCGCCAATCGTGCCAAAATCCGCGGCGACGCTGTTCGTTTGCGCCGCGCCGCCGTAGTTGGTGGCCCCCCCGCCCCCAATCGTCGCACCCGTGACTCCGGGTGCCACCAGATTCAGCGGCGACCCGCCGATCACATTTGGCGCGCCGTCACCGCTGACCCCGGGCTCCAATCGCAGCGCCCGCAGCTGGTTTGCCCGGAACTCCACCGGTTGATTGTCCGTGGTGCCGAGAAAGTCCACCCCGGGCGTCGTATTGGCGTTGCCGGTCAAAGACCAGGCGGCACCCGGACCCGAGCCGCCCCCGGCCGCCGCAATGGTCAGGGTCTGGCCGGCCGGCGTAATCGTCACATTATTGCCCGCCACCAGCGTCACGTTGTCGAACAGTGTTGCCGCCCCGGCCGTGAGGCTCTTGACCACCTGGCCGCCCGCGATCTTCACCGCCGTCACGGCATTGTCCTGGATCGCCCCGGTGGTGACCCCATTGGTCGAAACCTGGCCGGCGTTTGCCGCGGTCGTCGCGGAGGCGGCATTCAGGGCGCTGCCCGCGTTCTCCGCATAAACCGCATAGGGTGCCGCCGTCAATTGTTGGCGCGGTGCCAGCGTGGTGAACCCGCTTACGCCATTGGTTCGCACGGCGAGTTCCAGCCAGTTGGTTGCGCCGGTCAGCACCCCCGGGCCAAAATCAATCACCGCCGTGAACAGCCCGTTCGTGAACCTGACGGCCTTGTTCGTGATTGGCCCGGCGATCGCGGAACCGCCGCCAGCAACGCCAAGAAGTGAAAAGGTGAGATCGTACGTGCCTCCAGCCGGATTGCCGTTGTTGTCAAGGTGACCCTGGTATGTGAACGCCGTCCCTTGGGCTGCCGCTGGCTGGATTCTGGCGAAACACGCCAGCAATGTGAGCAGGAGATGAAGCTTGAGTTTCGGTTTCATGACGCGCTGGAGTCGGTTCAATCGCTGTTGAATATGCTCGCACCCCAGTGGCCGGGCAAATGGGAAGATGATTTGGCCGGTGTGGAACACCATCGAGAAGAGGGACCCGCAGACGGCGGGGCGCCACCACGGATGCGACTCGCCCCTTTTCAGAAGTGCGGATCCGGTTTAAGGTTGGCGCATGAGAAGATTCCTCGGGTTTGCGTTGGTGGTTGCCTGGTTGGCCGCGGGCCTCCGCGCGGCGGAAACCCCCGCTGCCCGCCCCGGGCCAGCCGGGGCGTTTGACGCGTTGGCGCGGGACTACCTGAAGGGCTACTTCGCCTGGCGGCCGCCCACTGCCTCGGGCCTGGGCTTCCATGAATATGACGGCCGGCTCACCGACTTCAGCCGGGAATCCCTGGCGGCGGAGCTGGCTCGGCTGAAGGACTACGACGGGCGGCTCGGCCGCTTCGACACCACCGGCCTCGATCCCGAGGCGAGGATGAATTTCCTCGTGCTTCAGACCTCCATCAAGCGCGAGATCTTCAGTTTCGAGGAGTTGAAGATGTTCACCCGGAATCCAATGACCTACGCCGGGGCGATCGATATCAGCCCGTACATCAAGCGGGAGTTCGCGCCGCTGGAGCAGCGGGCGGGCTCCATCGTGGCGATCCTGCGCCAGGCGCCCGCCCTCTTCGCCGCCGCCCGGGCGAACCTGGAGGACTCCCTCCCGAAGCCGTTTGTCGAGACCGCCATCGAGCAGGCCGAGGGCGCCGCCGATTTTCTGGCCAAGGATCTGGCCACCGCCCTGCTTCCGCTCAAGGACGCGGCGTTGGTCGCCGAGTTCGGCCGGGTGAACGCCGCCGCCACCAACGAACTGCGGAACTTCGCGGCTTGGTTGAAGACCGCGAAACTGCCACACGCCGGCGGCGACTACGCGTTGGGACGCGCCCGCTACCGCAAACTGATCGAGTACGGAGAGGGGCTCGCCGCGCCGCCCGAGGATTTGCTCGCCATCGGGCTCCGCGAGTTGCACCGCAAGCAGGAGGTGTTCGCCGAAACCGCCCGCCTCATCGATCCGTCGCGGAAGCCGATCGAAGTTTTCAAGGCGATCCAGCACGACCACCCGACCGCGGCCGGCCTGATCCCGGACACCGCCCGGAACCTGGAGATGATCCGGCGATTCGTCACCGATCACCAATTGGTCACGATCCCCTCGAAGGTGGGCGCGCGGGTGGCGGAAACGCCGCAGTTCCTGCGGGCGACCAGCTTCGCCTCGATGGATTGCCCGGGGCCGTTCGAGACCAAGGCCACCGAGGCTTATTACTATGTCACCCCCACCGAAGCCGAGTGGCCGGCGGCCCAGAAGGAGGAATGGCTCACCGCGTTCAACTACTACACCACGGACATCGTCTCGATCCACGAGGTCTATCCCGGGCATTACGTCCAGTTCCTCTGCCTCAAGGCCTCCGCGGCCCCGGATCTGGCGAAGGTGTTCGGGAGCTACGCCTTCATCGAGGGGTGGGCGCATTACACCGAGCAGTTGATGGTGGACGAGGGCTTCAGCGGCCAGGAAGCGGGCGCCCCGGCGGATCCGCTGCGGGCGGCGAAATACCGGCTGGCCCAGACCGACGAGGCGCTGCTCCGCGTCTGCCGGCTGTGCGCGTCGATCCAGATGCATTGCCAGGGGATGACCGTCGATCAGGCCGCGCGGTTCTTCGAGGAGAACTGCTATTACGAGGCGAAACCCGCGCGCCAGGAGGCGATCCGGGGCACCTTCGATCCCGAATACCTCTACTACACCCTGGGCAAGCTCGAGATCCTGAAACTCCGCGAGGACTACCGCCGCCAGGAGGGGGCCGGCTTTACCCTCCAACGGTTCCACGACGAAATGCTCCGCCACGGCGCCCCGCCGCTGCCGCTGCTGCGGGAACTGCTCCTCAAGGATCCCAAGATTTGGCCCGAGGCGTTCTAGCCCCGGTGCCATTTGGGAGTTCGCGCCCTCCGGGGGTGATGACGGGCGCGGCCGTTGTTGAGCAGTCGGGGAATTGCCGGGTGCGTCCCGGAGGGGCATCGTCCGAACCGGCGAAGGCCCGGGGCCGATGCTGCGGACCTGAATCAAAGAGGCCGCTGAGGGCCAAGCTCAGCATCTTTAGCCGGCGCCCCGCCGTCTCCCGCAACCCGGAGGGTTGCCAGAAGGTAGCCGGGGGCTGAGCGCAGCGACGCCCCCGGATCCAGCGCGCCGAATTCCCCGCACCCCGGCGGGGTGCCAGCGCTGGGAACGTGCGGTGGGGCAGGTGCGCGGCCTCCTGGCAACGCCTCACGGGGTGCTGTCGCCATTGCACTCTGTTCCCGGGGTATTGCTTCACTCGACCCCGGACACCGTCTCCCACCCCCTTCTCGCCGGGGCGGATTCTGCGTCGCGTACGCATCGCTGTCGCGCGGTCCCCCTTGAACGTTGCG
>Ga0182030_10009894_pt1 | contig 19455 bp, 14 predicted proteins | sample 812S3MmetaG_FD_121299 | JGI IMG/M metagenome (GOLD analysis project Ga0182030, IMG submission 121299) | Permafrost microbial communities from Stordalen Mire, Sweden - 812S3M metaG (Illumina Assembly) | ecosystem: Environmental > Terrestrial > Soil > Wetlands > Permafrost | place: Sweden... | reverse complement strand
TCTGGAATTCGATTACTGCCTGCGACTTGGAGATCGCCGCGATTTGCCCGGAGTAATCCGCATTTTTCAATTTCTGCCGGGTCACGTCGGTCGCGAATTTGACGACTTTGCAGGGTTTGCCATTCAGGTCGAGAATCGGGTTGTATGAGGCCTGAATCCATACCTCTTTACCGCCCTTGCCAATTCGTTTATATTCCGCAGCCTGATATTCTCCACGGTTCAATGCTGCCCAGAACTCGCGGTAATCCGGACTTGCCCGGAATGCTTCGTCGACAAAGATGCTGTGGTGACGGCCTTTGACTTCATCGAGCGCGTAGCCGAGTACCTTAAGGAAATTGTCATTGGCGGTGACGATGGTGCCATCCATCTGGAACTCGATCACTGCCTGCGACTTGGAGATAGCCGCGATCTGTCCGGAATAGTCAGCATTCACCAGCTTCTGGTGAGTCACGTCGGTAGCGAATTTCACTACTTTGCAGGGTTTGCCGCTCAGATCGAGAATGGGGTTGTAGGAGGCCTGAATCCAGACTTCCTTGCCGCCCTTGCCGATGCGTTTATATTCGGCGGCCTGATATTCGCCGCGGTTCAACGCCGCCCAGAACTCACGGTATGCCGGACTCGCCCGAAATGCCTCGTCGACAAAGATGCTGTGATGCCGGCCTTTGACTTCATCGAGCGAATAGCCGAGCGTCTTGAGAAAATTGTCATTGGCGTCGACGATAGTGCCGTCCATCAGGAACTCGATCACGGCCTGCGATTTGTTAATTGCCGCGATCTGGCCCGAATAGTCCGCATTCATCAATTTCTGCCGCGTCACATCCGTCGCAAACTTGACCACTTTTACCGGTTTGCCATGGGCATCGAGAATCGGATTATAGGAAGCCTGAATCCAGACCTGCTTGCCACCCTTGCCGATGCGTTTGTATTCAGCCGCCTGGAACTCACCGCGGTTCAGGCCCGCCCAGAATTCGCGATAATCCGGGCTCTGCCGGAAGGATTCTTCGACAAACATGCTGTGATGTCTGCCTTTGATTTCATCCAGCGTGTAGCCCAGAACTTTGAGAAAGTTCTCGTTAGCCGTGATTACGGTGCCGTCCATCTGGAATTCGATAATCGCCTGCGATCTGCCGATCGCGGCGACTGTGGCTTCAAGTTCCTGTTTGTCCGATGTTTTCGCTACGCGAAGAGGGCTGATGCCCGGCTCATTCACTACGGCGACGCTCTTTAATTTTCTGCTTGACATGCTGTTCCCTCTCTCGTTTCTTGATTTCGCGGTCCGGATCATGCGGCCCGGTCTTTGTGTAGTTCGATCGGCACCGGCAAATTCACCCTGTCGAACTCAACGATTCGCTCAGGGTTCAGGATCATCAGCAGGTTTCCCGGCAGCTTACAGACCCTGGTAATGATGTGTTTGACTTCGCTTCCCAGCGTGGATGGCACCGGCTCGAACCGGTCGTCCGGAGCTTCGATAACGTCTCCGATGTGGTCTACCAGGAGGCTCACCAGAGCGCCCGCCACTCTCGTGATGACGTTGATGCTCTGGCTTTCGTCGTCCAAAGGCGGCATTTTCAAAAGCCGGCGCATATCGATCGTCGACACGATATTTCCGCGAAGGTTAATCAACCCCCGTACCACGCCCGGCGCGAGCGGCACATGCGTGATTTCCTGCTGGCGAACAACTTCCTGCACATCCAGGACCGCCACGCCGAACAGATCCTTACCGAGATAAAAAGTGCAAAATTGCATGCTTGTCTACGCCGCCATTCTTGCCAGCTCTTTGATATCGAGCAGATCGGTAACTCGTTGCTGAACAACCGCGCTTCCCAGAATTCCGCGCTGCCCTTCGCGGATTTCAATCTGAATACGCTCCTCCACAATGTCTTCGATCGCATCGACGATGACGCCGAGATTGCTGGTTTCAAGCGCGCATACGACGAGGGCCAGAAGACGCTCGCTGTCGGCGGACTCCGCTGGCGACGCCCCGTCCGGGATGCCAAGAACCGAAGCCAGCCGGACTACAGTCATAATCCGGCCCCGGTACTGAATGACTTCGAGTTTGCCGGCGTGTTCGATTTTTCCGGCAGGAATTTCCTCAAGCCGGGCGATGCAGGAAACCGGAATTGCAATCCGGTTCGCCCCGACGCGGGCCACCAGCAAAGAACGTGTCTCATTGTCTGCATCGGGGGCCTTAATGCCGTCGCGATCCTTCGCGCTCTGCCGGCTGCCTTCGTCGAGAAGCATGGCGCGGCGAGCAAGGCCGAGGACGTCCAGAATGAGCGCCACTTTGCCGTCGCCCATAATGGTTGCGCCGGCATAGACGCTTAGCCCTTTCATTTCCTTGCCGAGCGGTTTAACGACAATTTCCTCGGTGTCGTTGATGCCGTCAACCACAAGGCCGAACTGACGTCCCTCGGCCTGCAGCACAACCAGAAACATAGCTTCTTCCTCGTGACGAAGCGCTGTAAGCTCCAGTTCCTTTGCGAGATGCACAAGTGGCAGGAGATTGCCGCGCAGGCGGTAGACCGGGGCATCATGGATATGCTCAACCGATTTGTCGACCTGGTCGCCTTCGATTCGGACAAGTTCCACCAGACTGGCTGCGGGAATGGCATAGCGGTCGTCGCCGCAGGTAACTACAAGCGCGGGTATGATCGCGAGAGTCAGCGGGATCTTAATGCGAATCGTGGTGCCCTTTCCCTGCTCGCTGTGCAGATCGACGTTGCCGCCGATTTTTTCGATATTTGTCCGTACGACGTCCATGCCAACGCCGCGGCCGGATACGTTCGTCACTTCGTCGGCGGTTGAAACACCAGGAAGAAATACGAGGGCCAGCATTTCGCGCTGGCTCATGCGCGCGGCCTGCTCCTGAGTGACAACACCCCTTTGGATGGCCTTCTGCAAGACTCGTCCGACGTCGATGCCGTGCCCGTCATCGGAGATTTCTATATTGACCTGCCCGCCTTCATGGAAGGCACGAAGACTCAGACGCCCCTGTGCCGGTTTGCCATCGGCGACACGCTGTTCGGGATGCTCGATTCCGTGGTCGATCGAGTTCCGGATGATATGAGTCATTGGATCTTTAATCGCTTCGATGATGGTGCGATCCAGCTCCGTTTCGTTCCCTTCCATCACCAGGGCTACATCCTTGCCGAGTTCATGGCAGAGATCGCGGATGATGCGAGGAAATTTCGACCAGACATTTCCGATGGGCTGCATGCGCGTTTTCATCACGCTCTGCTGCAACTCGCTGGTAATCAGGTTGACGCGCTGGACGGCAGCCACATGGGCCGGATCGGCGTCTTGTCCGGTACTTTGAACAATTTGATTGCGGGCAAGAACCAGTTCGCCAACGAGGTTCATCAGACGATCGATCTGACTGACATCAACCCGGATGGCGCTGTCCGAAATGGAACCTTTGGGCGCCTGCGAGCCCGCCGGATGGGAAGCATTTGTGTCCTCTTTATCCGCTGTAGTGGCGGCAAGAGGTGCAGCGGTTGGGGCGTCCATCGGGGTGTCAGACAGAGCTTCCGGCGCTTTCGGCTCTTCATCGAAGAATCCGAACGCGGGGTTTCCGTGCTTCGCGCCGGTGAGCCCCGAATGCAGCGCCTGGATATCGCTGACCAGTTGAGAATGATCGGCAGAACCTTCTACTCCATCCTGTCCGATCGAACGCATCATTTCGCGGAGCGCATCGGAATATCGCAGCAGACTCGAGAAAGTATTGGAATCGGGTGTCAGGCTGCCGTCGCGGAGGACCGCCAGCAGACTCTCGCCGACGTGGGCCACCGACTCGACCTTGCCAAACCCGACGCATCCGCTGGATCCCTTGATCGTGTGAATGATGCGGAATGCATTGTTCCAGGTGTCTGCGGTCTGCTCACCCGTCTCGAGGACAAGAATTTCATGGTCAAACGCATCGAGCCCTTCCAGGCTCTCGACGACCAGTTCATCGATCAACTGCTTTTGCAGCTCTTCCTTTATCGCCATTTTTGTTTTCCGGCCTTCATCGTGAAAAGATCGTTGCTACAACACCGAGGAGCTGGTCCTGCTGGAAAGGTTTGACCAGCCAGCCTGTTGCCCCCGCCTGTTTTCCCTTCGCCTTCATAGCCGGATCGGACTCGGTTGTGAGGAGCAGGATCGGCGTCGATTTATGACGGTCGAGTGCCCGAAGCTGCCGCGTGAGTTCGATACCGTCCATGCGGGGCATGTTGATGTCGCTGATGACCAGGTCGACCGCTCTTAACTTGAGCTGATTCAAAGCCTCCATGCCGTCGCAGGCTTCAATAACTTCGTGGCCTGCACTGCGCAGCGTGAAAGAAATCATTCGCCGGATTGTTGACGCATCGTCGACAGTAATAACTGTCCTGCCCATAAGCTCGCCTTCTCCAAAACCTGCATACGTCTCGTCACAGCGGGGGTTCGTCCTCCGTTTAGATGCCGAAGTCCTTTAGTCGCCCGCAGCCTCACGATTCTCAAAACAATTCAATACTTCCTTCGGCGCCGGGTTGATCCGTAAGCGGCGGCGCGTCTCCAGCGGAATCGATCCGAAGAGCCCGCGCGTGAGCGGAACGTTCGGCGGCGGCGGTGTATAACCGCGCATGCTGGTCAAGGTCGGAGCTTCTCGCGCTGGCGTCGAGCCGGGTCGACAACCGATCGGAGAACTGCTGTAATTCGGTGCGAGCCTCGCTCACCACGGATAGAACTGCGGAGCGCATATCGAGGGAGGCAGACAGGCTGCGGGACTCCGCCTGAACATGCGCAATCAGATCGCCCACGGTCTTTAGTTCAGACAGCATCCGATTTCTGAAGTCATGCAACCGCGTCTCGTGCCCGGCCCCGTCTTCGCGCAGAAATTGCAGAAACTCGAGGCTTCGGGAGCGCGTGTACTCGACATCTTCGAGTCCGCTCTTCAGTCCCTCTTTCAGAACCCCAAGCTCCGCGGCGATCTCCGCCACAATGTGCGCCATTTCCTCCGCGATGGACCTCGTCCGGAACGAAAGCACTTCGAGGCCGGTGCCATCACCCGCCTGCGCCGCTTGAATCTGCGCATTCAGCGCGATGAGCCGGATTCGGGCGGACAACTCCAGAATGCTGCCCGTAAGGTTTCCCAGCAGGCTGCCAATGGGCTCCAGAACCGTGAAGATTTCTTCGCTTCGCGCGGAGGTGGATTCCGTGAGCTCGAGATTTTCCCGGATCGTATCGAGCAACACCTGCACCATGCCGTCACAGGCCGCACTGGAGGATTCAACGCCGTCAAGATGTACGCACTGCGTGTCCAGACCCTCCATTTCGTCGGCCAGACCGTCAAGGGAACTGCGCAACGTCTCGATGGCCCCGCCAAGAACGCCCTCCACATCTTCCAGATGGGCCGATTCGACTCTCGATGCATCGCGCAGGAAATTCAATTCGTCGAAACCGCCGTTCCCGTGAAGAGCCGCGGACCGGTCGGCAATATTTCCAAGTCCCTGCAGCACGTGCTGTAGCCGCTGGTTCAGAATGTCCTGGTACTGCAGCGCCGCCACCATGCCGGCTACCTTTTCCGATACTGCCTGCGTGGCTCCGATCAGCCGAACGTCTTTTTCTTTGTTGGTTTCTATTTGCGCTTCCAGTTTCTGGAGCGATTCGCCGATCTCGGCTCGACGGGCTTGAGCTTTTACCTGGAGAGTCCGGATCCCGGCCAGGCGTATTATCACGTCGCGCACTGTAGCGCCGGTGCGTTCGATGGCTTCGAACTCCCGGGCAATCATCGTGGACATGCGGAAAAGCAAACCTTCAATTTCCGCGCTCAGAGAGGTGAAAAGCGTTTGAATCTCCGGAGACGATGCGGCACTTTCGATGCGAAACATGGTCTGCAGAATTCTTAGGGGCGCTATGCTCGCGTCGAGAGTGGACTTGAAATGATGCAGGCGTCCGATTCGAACCGCGACCAGCGCCAGATTCCGGTCCAGTTTGTCGGTGATGCCGAGGCATTCGTCATTGAAGTCCAAGGGCCTCTCCATGACCGCAACGGCAGCCTGAAAGGTGGATGCGTCGTCGTGACCAAGGGAATATTTCAGAAGCTGTCGCGAACTGTCCAGCAGCAGAGCGCTTTGGCCGGCGAGATTCTCAAGGCGAGTCGAAACGTGTACAAATCGCTTTTCAAGTTTCACCGCAAAATCCTCGAGCCGTCCGCGATGCCACTGAATCCTGTTGCCGGGAAGAACCTGTTGCGCCCAGCAAGCGGTTCGGGCAGCACGACGCAGCAACAGATCCGTTACGCGACGGAACAGTTGCTTCGACTGCGATGCCGTGAGGGGAAACATTTCAGCTTCGGATTATCTCCGCCAGGCTGTCCAGCCGGGTGAACATGCAAACACGGTAGACGTGCTGATCCCTGACATGAATCAGTACGCGCTTCCCTTCTTTGTTCAGCCTTCGGATAAGGGAAATGATGGCGTTCAAACCAGCCGAATCCACCATCTTTGCCGCCGTGAGATCGATTTCGATGCCAGGCCAGTCGCGTTTACCGGCTGATTGGGCAGCGATCGCGGAACCCGCGCTCGCACGGAACTGATCGGCGTTCGTACTGATCAAATTGCCGGGGACAAGTATCTGCAACATGCCGTTAGCTGGAAAAGATTGATGTCCCATAAAGTTCCTGTTATCCCTTTGGATTGCGCTCCAGTTCAAAAAACATGCGAATCGCCGAGCCGCTCTCGTTGCGCTCCACTCGCTGCGAGAGGTAGTGGATCATAAGCAGGCCGCGGTGACCATCGAGACTTTCGACACTCGCCTGGTTTCGATGGTCGAAGTTGTGCCCCGGTCCCGGATCGGTAACGGCGACCTCCAGCTGATTCTGAGACCGGTCAACAATCATTTCGACGCGGCAATGGTCGGAGGCCTCTGCGCAACCATGAAGCAGTCCGTTCAGGACGCCTTCGCGGGTGCAGAGAAGAATCTCCTGCAGTCGTTGCGGCTTCAAGTCCGGGAACGCGAAGGCCAGGCTACGCCGCCATCGGCCCTGCAGTTCGTCGATTTCTTCGATCCGGTTTTTGGGGTAGTTGTCAGCGAGAATGGGGAACGGGCACGAGTCCGGACATTCTTTTTGTAATTGGACGAGAACCAGCAAAACATCGTCCGGCGCCCCGTTAAGCCAGGGAACTGGCGAGCGGGATTCATTTGCAAGGAGTATTCCGAAAGCGAGGCTCCATTTGCTGATATGAAGCTGGTTTGCAAGATCCTCCACACCATCGGTCCATATCACCAGGCGGTCACACATGGTCACTGCGACAGATGTCTCGACCGACGGATTGGGGTCAATCCACCCGAGGGGGCTTCCGCCGCCCTCTCCGCAGGACAAGGAGTGACCGCACCAGTCAACCAGGTTCGCCAGAGGGAAACCGCTGTTCAGAAGGCGCACGGTACCGCCATTCAGGTCAATCGACGCTGCGCAGACCGCCAGTGAGGTGATCTCTTGCAGGGGATCGCCGACGGAGCTGGCTGGCAGATTCCATTCGCCGATCAGAAAACGATTGAAATTCTCCAAAACCGATTGAATTGGAATCCGTTCCTGAATCATTGCGCGAAGCATGCCTTGAAAATAGGCCGAGACAAAAGCCGATTTGAGATCGTGCCCGGATACGTCGGCGACCACGACCAAAATCCGGGACGGATCGAGCGAGAAGATTGCTACGGAATCTCCACCCGCGTCGTGACGGGGGTGGTAGCAAATCGTCACAGGACACGGGTGATCATGCGCCATCCAGAGGTTGTTAATATGCCGCTGCACCAGGCCGGCTTGCCTTACGGCCGATCCATTAGCCGCATTGCGCCTGCGTCGTCGGGTCGATTCGAAGGTCCTTTGCAGGGCTGAATACAGCTCATCGGAGGAAATTGGTTTCTTAAGGAAATCGCTTGCGCCGCCACGAAGTGTTTGAGTAACAACTTCCTCGTCCCCCGCCTGGCTGACGACAATACTGGCAAGCATGGGATCGTGCTCCTTGAGCCACAGAAGAAGATCCAGCCCCGTCTGGCCCGGCATCCAGCAGTCGGTAATCAGACAATCGAATGCGGAAGATCCCTCCCGCGTCAGAATCTCCTGTGCTTCAGCGGCGCAGGCGGCGGCGCTTACCGCATGACCCAGCGCGGCGATCTGGAACACCAGCTGCTGACGCGCCACGGGCTCGTCATCAACGGCGAGCACGCGGCCTCCTCCTGAGCGGGTGTGGTGATTTCCCATTTGGCAGTCCCTGATACCATCGACTTTCGCCGGAAAAACTTTAGTTCCGCTCATGCTGTGCCGCTAACTTCATCGAGCACCTGTTTGAGCTCAATCCATTGGCACTGGACCGTATTACGAAGCGCCGCGATTTCGGGCCAGCCCGCCCGGGAGCGTGCCGCGCGGGTAAGTTTTCCGGCTGTCAACGAGAGTTTCAACCCGCCTATGGAGCCTGCCGATCCCTGGAGTGAATGCGCGTGAAGGGCAATGTCCTCATAAATTTCCAACTGAATGGATCGATCCAGTGACAAGACCAGATCGGGCGTGTATTTGAGAAACAATTTCACCAGTACGAGGAACTGCGCGCGGACGCCACCAGCGGCCCTCATTCCATAAGCGTGGTCGAGTATTTCGTCATCCTGCGAGGTCTTTGACTCAGTTTTTTCCGTCGAACCCGTGACGAGTACGTTAAGAAGATCGCGCTGCTGAATTGGCTTCACTAATACCGCATCGAACAGGCCGTCTCCCACCTGTACGCCAGGTTCCTGCGTGTCCGCCGTAACAGCGATAATCCGGACCGGTTTCAATTTCCTGATACATCGGGCGGCTTCGACACCGTCCATCAGGGGCATATGCAGATCCATCAGCACGATGTCGAAGCTCTCTTGCCGAAAGGCCTCCACCGCGTCGCTTCCGTTCTCCACGATCTGGTAGTCGATGCCGATTCGGGACAACATCTCTCCGATCAGGACGCGATTGAACAGATTGTCTTCGGCAACCAGAATTCGTGGAGGCATTCCTCAGATGTTGTGTGGAAGCCGCCGAATTTATCTCAATCAAACCTGCAGCGCCTGACGGGCCATCACACGCTCAATTTCGAGGAACATGATCCTGGAATCGATTGGCTTTGAAACGTAACCATCCATCCCTCCGCGCAGATATGTTTCCCGGTCGCCTTTCATGGCGTTGGCGGTCAGCGCAACGATCGGCGTGTGGCCGCCTCGATTCGCCTCGAATTCCCGGATGGCTGCGGTGGCTTCCAGGCCGCCCAGGTGCGGCATTTGGATGTCCATCAGAATTAAATCGAACTGCTCTTCCTTTACGGCATTCAGAGCCTCGTGCCCGTCCGCTGCCATCCGGACCGACCCGACAGGAATTCTGGTTTCCAGCAACGCCAAAACCAGCTCCTGGTTCGCCGGATTATCCTCCGCGACCAGGACTCGCTGGATGCCCGCCCACGCGACAACGCGGCTGGAGGCCCCAATACTCTTGCTATCGGGAGACGCGGGTGAGATATTCTTCGTGGATGCGTGAAACCCGCTGATCGCCTGGAGGAGATCCGATTGAGACACTGGCGACGCCACGATCGCCTTGAATGCCGTTGTTCCGCCCTCGTTCCGGGCAGGATCAAAGGCCGTGTCACCGCTTCCGATCATTACAAGCGGGATGCCGGCGAGGCCCGGGTCCGCCGCCATATCCCGCACGAATCGCCCGTCCTGTTCCGCTGCGGAAGTGCTGTCGATCAGGGCGAATGCGAATGGCCGGCCAACCCTGTTGGACCATCTCATCACTTCCACAGCCGCCGCAGGACTGTCGATTGAGGCCGCTTCAATACACCAGTTCCCCAGCATTTCAGCAAGGCCGTCGCGCTGTTCCTGCGTTGGCATGATTATCATCCCGCGTACTTTTTCCGGACCTGGAGCGACGGGTTCGGTAGCGGGAGTTCTCTTGTCCAGCCCTGCATGCACCGTAAAGGTAAACTTGCTTCCCCGACCAGGCTCGCTTTCAACCTGAATCGTGCCTCCCATCAATTCCACCAGTTTTCGTGAGATAGACAATCCCAATCCGGTGCCGCCGTAACGGCGCGTGGTGGATCCGTCAGCCTGCCTGAAGGCTTCGAAAATCGTGCTCAGCTTGTCAGCGGGAATGCCTATCCCGCTGTCTTTCACCGTGAATCGGAGCAGGACGTAGTCCTCGACTGGCTTCCCTTCCGGTTTGTCAGGCGGTTTGTCGGCCAACGACAGCGCGATCTGGATGATCCCCGTGGATGAGAACTTGATGGCATTTCCGACGAGGTTGACGATGACCTGACCCAGCCGGACGGGGTCTCCGACAATCGTTTCGGGAACATCCCGGTCGATGTGCACGCTGAGATCGAGGCCCTTCTCCTGCGCACGCACCATCAGACTTGCAGTCCACTCGCGCATGCATGCCGCCGGCGCGAAGTCCACCGGATTCAGATCCAGTTTGTCGGCTTCAATCTTGGAGAAGTCCAGAATGTCGTTGATGATGGTCAAGAGGGCGTCGGCGGAACTCCGCACCATGGACAGGTGCCGTCTTTGCCGGTGGTCGAGAGCGGTATCGAGCGTCAACTGGGTCATGCCGATGATGATGTTCATCGGAGTCCGGATTTCATGACTCATATTCGCCAGAAACTCGCTCTTGAGCCGGGCTCCTTCTTCGGCTTTGTCGCGGGCGACGATTAAATCCTGGTTTGTCTGTGTCAGTTCCGCGGTTCGCACCGCGACCTTGGTTTCCAGATATCTGTCACGCGACTCGATCTGATCGAGCATTGAGTTGAAAGCATCCGTAAGGAGGCCAAGCTCGTCGGAAGTCTCTTTGACAGCCCGAACACCATAGTTGTTACCGGAGGAAACTTCCCCCGCGACCTCGACCAGGTGCTGAATCGGGCGCAGGATGCGGCGCTGCAGCACTGAAGTTACAGACAGCGCCACAAGGGCGGAGGCAACCATAATCAAACCCATAACCGACCCGTTGCGATAGAGGCGCGGACGAATATCCGGCATATCGGAACTAATAGAAATCACCCCGACTTTTTCGCCGTCCACAATGATCGAGCGGGTGACACGAATGCTCGACCATTCGAAGTTCAGGCCATCGGCGCCGGGCGCCAGTGGGCGGTGCGGACTTTTAATATCGGGCCGGACAAATGTCGCAAACAGCTTTCCCCCGGTCTTATAGATCGCGGCCTCAGCTACGCGAGCCTCGGACTTGAGCGGAGCCAGACTGCGGGCGGCCGACGGCTGGTCTCCAAAGATGAGCGGAGCCGAACTATTTACCGCTATCACTTCGGCGGCCGATTGCAATTCGCCCGCGACATCATTCCTGTATTGCACACGCTGGATACCGACGATGGCAATTCCAGCCAGGAGCAGCGCAATTGAATTGGTCAGAAGTGCTGTGCGCCGGAGTTTTCGCGCGATGGACCAGTTTTGAATTTCCGTTCGAACGCCCATGTTCACTGGCGCTTCCCGACCCATGGCAAGGCTACTTTGAGCAGCTGTGAGCTGATTTTGAGCCCGGCATGTTCCGCAGCTTCCTGATTCACCTGGAACCGTACCGATTCTTCAAATAGTTGAAAAGCGATCATCACTCCGTCCCGGAGCCCGTTTTCCTGATCACTCACTGTCAGTACGGGTTTTCCTGCAAGCGTCTGCACGATTTCCCTGACGTGTTTTGATTCTGAGCGTTCGATCAAGAGGATTTCGCAACAATCCGAATCCGTCATCGAGGTGATATGCGTGACCTCGATCGCGCGTCCGTTCGCCACTTTGCCGCGCACGACCTGTTCAAGTGGCGCGCCCAGGTCGCCCTGCCCCAGAATGCTGATTCGAATCGGGCCTGGTCGGGCCGGCCATTCGACGAACCGGGCAAAGTTATAGATGTAGGCGGCTTTCAGGCGTGTTTCGACTTCGGAATCACCCGAGGCGCTAACAGATCGCGGTGCGGCAAGAAGCGCCAAAATCGGGACAATAGCGATTGCCAGAACGCGCCGCAAAGCCCGTCCTCCCGTAGTTCGACTCCCTGTCCTGATTCGTCTGGTCACTGAATCTCTTTCGGCAAGTCTGCCCCGGCGAAGTTACTCAAAATTGCCAGGTACTTTTCAAATAGACGCTGCGATTCACGTAGCTATAAGCGCTTAGTAACTCCGTAAGCCCTTCGAGATGTCTGGATTGCAGAAGATTCTGGCCCGCAAGACTAAGTTGCCAGTGTCGGCTGGCTTTGTAACCGAGACGTACATCAAGTCGTGTATAGGACGGCACAAGAACATTTGGCAGACCCGCTGTTGTTACCGGGCTGGCCGCGCTGGTCCAGTAGAGGAAACTGTCGAGTTGCCACAACTTCGAAATATTCAGATAGGATTGGAGTCGCCATTTGTTGTGCGACGGCACTTTTCCGCCGGCATATACCGAGCCCGGCGGCGCCGTGGAGCTTAGCGCGGGATCTATCAGGTTATAGGTGTAACTGCCTTCCAGCTTCCAGTCCTTCAAAACCTGCCACGCAACGGAAGCCTCGGCTCCTTTCCCTGTAGCTATGGACCCGTTGCTGGTGAACTCGATCACGCTCAGGTACGGAGGCGCCGCCAACACCAGGGTGGGGTTACCGCCTACAAAGGAGCGAAGGTTGGAGTACTGGTCGTAGAATCCGGTCACATCCACCGAAAACACTTTCGAGATCTGAACCCGGTAGCCGGCCTCGAAATCATTCACCGATTCACTTGCGAACGCCGGCGTACCGCCGAAGGTGGCGAGGATCGGCAGTCCGCTCGTGGCCGGCGAACCGGGCACCACCTCGAACGGGGCATTCACCGCAATCTCGAACAGGGAGGGGGTGCGCAGCGAACGCGCCGATGAAATCCACAGGGAATGACGTTTCCGCGGCATCCACAGCAGATTCGCACTGGGCTCGGTTCCCCATCCACCGAAATGGTTTCGTTCCAGCTTCGCACCGACCGTAAAGAGAACTGCATCGTCGGCGAAATGCATTTCATCCTGCGCAAAAGCGTTCAAATCCGCATAGGTCAGTTCCGAGGGGGCAAAAACTACCTCTCCGCTGCTGATTTTGTCCGAAATCAGGCGCTGGCCGGCTCCAACGGAAATGTTGTGTGTATGACCAGCCGTGAAATCATAACGGGCTTGGGCGTCCCAAGTCCCTGTTGCGACCCTGGCCGCCTGGGGCTCCGGCCGATTGGCATAGTCGAAATAGGAAGAGATCCGAAGCTCTGCCTTCGCGCCAAAACGATGACGCCACTCACCGGTAAGATTGCCTGCAACGCTGTCAAAATGCGCGGGTGTTTGGATAACGCTCTGAGTCGCCAGCGATGGGTCGACTCCGGTCTCGCTCTCCGCCGCGCGAAACAGGTCGCCTTCCAGCATCCATGTGTTGTTCTTGTGTGATCCGTCCAGTCTGAAACCGCCCTGAACGTTATTCCATCCGTCATTGGCGTTGCCGCCCGATACCTGACTTAAAGGAGCGCTGTCGGAGCCGCCTGCGTAAACCCGGTAGCTGCTGGAACCAATGGCGCCGCCCAAACTCGCACTCCCGAAGGCAGGTTCTGAGGATCCGCCACCCGCCGTGATCAGCATTCCGTGCGTATCCCGCGAACTTCTGGTGATGATATTGATTACGCCCAAAACGGCATTGGCCCCCCAGATCGTGGCGCCGGGTCCGCGAATCACCTCGATTCGCTCAATGTCATCGAGGACCGGCATTCCGAGTTCCCAGTAAACGCCCGAAAATATCGGGGAATAAATGGATCGTCCGTCGATCAGAACCAGGAGCTTGTTGGAATACACGCCGACGGTTCCGCGCGTGCTGACCGACCATTGGTTTCCATTCACCTGCGCGACATCGACGCCAGGAGCCAGACGAAGCAGTTCCGGTACGCTGGTCAGGCCGCTGCGGGCGATTTGTTCCCGGCTAATGACATAGACCGCCCCGGCAACCTCGGAAAGATTTTGTTGTTTGTTCGTGAAAGTGGTAATCTTTACGTTCGCCAGTTCATCGAGACTGAGACTGCCGAAATCCGGCAGAACTGTCTGGTCCGCGGCGGCGCAAAGTTGAATTGTCGCCGCGACGACGACAGCAGCGAGTTTGATCCGAAATCTTCTAGAACTCATGTGAGTCTCCACATGGTCAATATCTCGGGTTCTTGCGGAAACTTTAGACGTCGTCCGGACTTTGTATCTATTCGTTGATCAGACAGCATCGGGGAATTGCTTGCGGACAGCCTCGAACTCGAAATCCTCGACGCGATCGAATAATTCGAGGATGGCCGGGTCGAATTGAGTACCGGCTACACGATGGATTTCGGCGCGCGCAGCGGACAGTCCCTTGCCTGGCCTGTAACTGCGATCGCTCGTAAGTGCGTCCAGCGTATCCGCGACCGAGAAGATCCGGGCTCTCAGAGGGATGTCCTCACCGGCCAGTTGCCGGGGATATCCCTTACCGTCGAAACTCTCGTGATGTGAGTAAACGATCTCTGCTTCCCGCTCAAGGCCTGGGATTCCGGATAGCAGATCGAGTCCGAGTTGAGGGTGCATTTTCATGATCACCCACTCTGCATCACTCAATTTCCCCTGCTTCATGAGAACGTTGTGGGGAATTCCAGCTTTGCCGATGTCATGGAGCAAGGCTCCCGTTTCGAGCGCTCTGTGGCCATCCGGACCTAAGTCCAGATCCCGCGCGATCAGCAGCGCAAAAGCGGCAACGCGCTGCGAATGCTGCAAAGTTTCAAATCGTTTGAATCCCAGTCCGTCGAGGATCGGCAGCAGGTGACAGGCGTAGCCGCTTCCATCGGACTGCTTTGCCGTCAGGGATTTCCTCAGTGCCCTCTTTACGGCTTCGAGTTGCTCCGAAAACACGATATCCACATGCCGCGTAACGATGCCCAGCAGATCGGCTGGCCTCACGGGCTTCAGAAGGTAATCGGTGGCTCCGGCGCGAAGTGCACTTTGCGCCATGGGGAGGTCGCAGGCTCCCGATAAAAGGATAAACGGCAGGCCAGGAGAAACAACCTTGACAGTGCGCAGCAGATCCAGACCGCTCATTCCGGGCATGTTGATGTCGGAAAGCAGCAAATCCGCACGCTCATTCCCGGAGGCAAGCCATCCCAGCGCCGTGACGCCATCCGGGAACGCCCGACATTCGAATCCGCCGCCAGAGAGGGTTTCAGTCAGATAGAAACGCATTGACTCGTCATCGTCGACCACGACCACGGTTCTTTCGCCATTTCGTAGCATCTGTCTGGTGAATCGGAAGTTATTCCGGATAGCTTTAGAGGCTCAGGGAATTATCGGAGAAGAATGGCCTCAGAGCGCCACCTATTCGGTGTGCCGGGTTACGGAAGCTTGTCCTTTTTGCAATGTCGCCGAAAATCCTGATCGTCGACGATACGCCTGTCAACGTGGAACTGCTGGATTACATCCTGCGCGCGGAAGGTTTTCGGACGTGCTCAGCAAGCGACGGTCACATGGCGCTTGAAGTAGGCCGCGAGGAAAGGCCGGACCTTGTGCTGCTCGATGTCATGATGCCCGGCGAAAACGGCTTCGAGACTTGCGCCAGACTAAAGTCCGACCCGTTGACCGCCGATATACCTGTCATATTCGTTTCGGCGATGAATGACGTGAAAAGTAAAGTGACGGGACTGCGATCCGGAGGAGTCGACTATATCTCCAAACCAGTTGATGGCGAGGAAGTTCTTGCCCGCATCCGCGTGCATTTGAGGATTCAGGAAAACAATCGTGCGATGACGCGGGAACATCAGGCGCGGATCGAAGAGTTTCGAAGTGCCCAACAGGCTATTCTCATCCATCCGGAAGATTGTCCCGAGGCTTCCTTCGCCGTTTATTACAAACCTCTCGAAGAAGCCGGTGGCGACTTTTATGATGTTCTCGCCCTCGATCCCGGCGTCTTTGGTTATCTTGTGGCTGACGTCAGCGGTCATGGCGTCAGCGCGGCATTTCTCACGTCAGCAATCAAGGCTTTGCTGCGCCAGTATTCGGGACCGCTGTTCTCCCCCGAGGACACGATGCGAGGAATCGATGCGGTAATGCGCCAGATGCTGGGTGAAGAGCAATACCTCACGGCCTGCTACGCGCGTTTGAATCAGCGGACGGGAAAACTCTCGGTAGTAAGCGCCGGGCATCCTCCCCTGATTGTCGTCAGCGCTGAGGGAAAAGCGCACACCCTCGATATGGATAGCGAGCCGCTGGGTCTCTTCAGCGCCGTGGTCCTGCAACGGCGGGACATAGTGGTTTCTCCCGGCGACCGCCTGTTCCTGTATACCGATGGCTTCATCGAATCCTCCCCCGGAGGTGCCCGGCGGGCAGGACTGGAGCGTCTTGTCGATTCCTGTGTCCGTCACCGCAAGGATCCGGTGGACGAAGCTGTGATGAAAATTGCGACAGATATTCAAAGCGGCGCCAGTCGGATTGCGGACGACTTGTTGATTCTCGCCGTCGAGGTGATGCCATGAGCCCCAAGAGAATTGTCAGACCGGATTTGTCCAGACCCGGCTCGTCCCGGATTGAATGGCGTGCTCAAGTGCCTGCGACCCTCGAAGCAATCGATCGTTTTTGCCGGGCCTTCCAGCACTGGAGCGCCGATACCTGCGCGAACCTGGATTCGTTTTCCACCGAGTTAGTGCTTCGCGAAGCCCTGACAAATTCGGTGATTCACGGGTGCGCGGAGAACCGCCGGAAGCGGGTTTCGTGCGTGCTCCGGGTAAAGCCGGGCAGGCTGATCATCGTCATTCGCGACGCGGGTAAGGGATTTGACTGGCGATCGGCCTGGAACCGCCGTTCCAGCGTCGCAGACACACACGGCCGGGGGATCGAAATTCTCAAGCGATACGCCAGTTCCGTTCGCTTTAATTCGACGGGCAATTCAGTAATGCTTATCAAACAATTCTGAAGGAAAAGAAAATGACGCCACAACAACCCATAGCAAACGAGATAGCTTCCCGAGACCTCCGCGCGGCCGTCGTGCAGCCGGATGCCGATCTGGTCTCGGCACACGTTGCGGTATTCCGGTCGAGACTACGCGATGTGGTGTCTTCCGGGGTTCTCCACCTTACGGTGGACCTGGCCGGTGTCCGCCTCGTCGACTCTTCCGGGATAGGCCTGCTGGTAGCGGCGCACAATTCGCTCAAGAAATCCGGCGGTGAACTGGCGGTTATACATGCATCCCAAGACATTCTGGACCTCCTCCGGACGATGCGAATTCACCAGCACTTCAGCGTTTCCGGAAATTGAGGCCGGGCGACACAATGAGCGACTTCACCCTCGACGACGAACTCATACTCGACTATCTTGCGGAGAGCCGCGAACACCTCGCCACCATCGAGACAGATTTGCTGTCGATCGAGCAAGCCGGGGCCGCCATCGATGAACAGATGGTGAACAGGGTCTTTCGGGCAGCACACTCGATTAAAGGAGGCGCCGGATTCTTCGACCTGTTGCATATCAAAGAACTGGCTCACCGTACCGAGAGCGTTCTCGATCTGATTCGCTCGCGCCAGATGATTCCCAATTCCGAAATTGTCAGCATCCTTCTGATGGCTTTCGACAAGCTGCGCAATCTGATCCTGGACTATCGTGACAGCAACACGTCCGATATCTCGGAATTCACGACAGCACTGACCCGCCTCGCGGAAGAACACTTGAGCCCGGACAAGAAAACGTCACCTGACGAGGTTGTGACGATTCACATTCCACGGAGCGAACGCCTGCTTTCCACTTCGGTCTTCGACATGGATCAGGCGCGGCACAGCGGAAAAAACATTTATGTAATTCAATACGATCTGATCCACGATTTCCGCCGGCTTGGCGGGACACCGCTGGGAGTTTTCCACCACCTGATTAAATGCGGCGATGTGCTGACAAGCGGATTCGACCTTACCTCCGCGGGTACGCTCGACGATGAGCCGTCAAATCAGCTGATTGTCGATGTTCTTTACGCGACTGCACTGGATTCCCTCTCGGTGGTCCAGGTTCTTGATGTTGCGCCGGACAGAGTCCATGAGATTGAACACAACAACGTCGGCTTGCCGGTCTCCGCGCCCGATTTGTCAGCCGCGGCTCCGGAACCCGCGGAACACGTTCTGAAAAATACTCCGATGCCGCCTTCGGCACAGATGGAGACTACTGTTCGTCTGAATGTTGCGCTTCTCGATTCCCTGATGACACTGGCGGGTGAATTAGTTCTGGGAAGGAATCAGCTCATCGAAGCGGTCCGGAATGACGATAAGCAGGGAATTAACGCAGGTGCTCATCGCGTGAGCCTGGTCACTTCGGAACTGCAGGAAGCCGTTTCCCTCACTCGCATGCAGCCGGTTTCCACCTTATTCTCGAAATTTCCCAGACTAGTTCGCGACCTTGCCGGCGAACTCGGCAAAGAAGTCCATCTCAGACTGGACGGCGGCGACGTCGAACTCGACAAAACCATCATCGAGGGGCTCAGCGATCCACTGACCCACATGGTGCGCAATTCCGTCGATCACGGGATTGAACTCCCTGCTGCGCGTATAGCTGCCGGGAAGCCGGCACTGGGAACCGTGACGCTCCGGGCCATGCACCAGGCTGGCCAGGTGATGATCGAGATTTCCGATGACGGCAAGGGCCTTGCGGTGGAAAAAATTATCGCCTCCGCTCTGGCGAAGGGTCTGGTCACCGCCGACCAGCTTCAGACGATGTCGGACTTCGACAAAAAAGCCCTGATCTTCGCGGCAGGTGTATCGACTGCGGAGAAACTGACCAGTGTGTCCGGCCGGGGTGTTGGCATGGATGTCGTTAAGACCAATCTCGACAAGCTGGGCGGAAAGGTTGAAATCGACTCGGTACCGGGGAAAGGAGCGGCATTCCGCATTAAACTGCCGCTTACGCTGGCTATTATTCCGTCGCTGCTTGTGTCCGACTCCGGCGAACGTTTCGCTATCCCGCAGGTGAGTGTAGGCGAGTTGATCCGTATTCCGTCTGACCAGATTGAGGAAAGGATTGATAGGGCCGGCGACGCCGAGGTCGTTGTGCTGCGCGACCGGCTGGTGCCCCTGATTTATCTCGCGGAAGCCCTGGGTGGAAGTCGCGCCAAACGCGGCTCTAAAGCGCTGAATGTCGTCCTGGTTGACGCCGGAGCATTCGAATATGGACTCGTTGTGGACGATCTTCACGACACGGTTGAGATCGTGGTCAAACCGATGGGAAGGCACCTTCAAGCCCTGCGCGAATATGCCGGCGCAACGATTCTTGGGGACGGTCAAGTAGCCGTAATCCTCGACATCGCGGGGCTGGCGCAATGCGCGGGCTTGTCACGTGCCGTGGCAGCACAGACCGCGATCGGGTCGGTTGCCGATGAGACGGCCGGAGAAATGCACTCCCTTCTTCTGTTCCAGAATGCGCCCGGAGAAGGCTGTGCCGTTCCGATCGAACTTGTGACGCGCGTTGAGCGCGTGCGGGCCG
>Ga0182030_10009891_pt1 | contig 19460 bp, 21 predicted proteins | sample 812S3MmetaG_FD_121299 | JGI IMG/M metagenome (GOLD analysis project Ga0182030, IMG submission 121299) | Permafrost microbial communities from Stordalen Mire, Sweden - 812S3M metaG (Illumina Assembly) | ecosystem: Environmental > Terrestrial > Soil > Wetlands > Permafrost | place: Sweden... | reverse complement strand
TCATTCGCTGATGTGGGTCATCTCCATCGGAACGAACGAGATCCAGCGTAATCTCATAGCGACCCATGGGCTCGGACTTCCTCGGTAAGAAATCGACCGAGGCGGGCCGCGGCTTCCGCTGGGCGCCTGCATCGAGCGCCGGCGTGGCAAGGGCTGCACGACCCCTAAACACAGGACAAGAAACGCGAGGAATTGCGCATGCAAGTCAAGGGTATCCGTGGGGGACTTGTAGACCAGGGTGGTTACCAGGCTCTTGGCATGGTCGAAGCCAGCAGGTTCGAGAACTCCCTTGATGGAGTTCGACGGCATCGGAGTCCAATGGAATGGTTTCCAGCCGAGTTCGCCAATTTTCCGGATCACTTGAGCCGCAATTCTCGGCGTTCCGCCTGCAAACAGCGTGTCAGCGCCCAGCCTTCAACTTGAGAATCTGTGAATCAACAGTCGGATCGGAATTCTCGTAAGTAACTATTTCGACGATCATCTTCGATGCGTTCTCGCCCAGTCCCTTCCGGACACCTTCAATATAGTCGCGACCGACATCGCCGTTCTGCGTCAGGATACCTATCTTCGCGTCGGGTCTGTTCGACAGCACGTACTTGCCGAAAGCTTCTCCTTCGAGACGATACGGTGGTGCCAATGCAATGGTGTAAGGAAAATTCGTCGGATCGTTCCACTTCGAGGCGCCAGTGGCGATGAATACCTGAGGTACCTTCTTCAACTTGAGATAGCGCTGCACCGCCGAGTTTGTGATTGTGCCGAGAGGGCCAAGCATCGCGAACACCTCGTCTTGTTCGACTAGTCTGCGTGGCTGCTGTACGGCCTTGAGAGGACTATAGGCATCGTCAAGGCTCCGGCACTGGCAGAATTCAAAAATTGAATGGTACTACCATAGGTAAGGCCTTGGAATGCTAATAATAGCGTAATATGCGACCAAACGGAAGAATTTGACTTAAATGGTGCGACCAATAAGTTGAGGCTTCACGCGAAGCGCTCATGCTATCCGGCCGGAGGATGCCCATGCTCGACAGAGATGTAAATAATGCCATTGCGGATCCGAAGACCTACGCCAGCTTAAAAACGCAACACGATCTCTTCTCGCTTCTTCGACGAGAAGACCCGGTGCATTGGTCGGAGCCCGATGGATATAGACCGTTTTGGACAATTTCGAAAAATGCAGATATACTCGAAATTGAACGGCAGCCTGAAGTCTTTATTGCCGGACCGCGAAACAAGCTCTGGGACATTGAATTCGAACAAAAGGTGAGCGCTGCGACGGGCGGCAGGACTCAGCTGGGTCGCTCCATCGCTCAAATGGATGCGCCGGAGCACCGTGTCTATCGCCAAATCGCGCAAGAGTGGTTCCAGCCAAAATCTCTCAAGTCATTAGAGCCAGCAATCGCTCAGCTCGCCCGCCGCAGCATCGACGAGTTGGCCGAAAGAACGCCGACTTGCGATTTTTACAACGATATCGCGCTGCGCTTTCCGATGCGTGTCTTGATATTAATTCTGGGCCTGCCGAAAAGCGATGAAGACCAACTATTGGAGATTACCAAGCGATTTTTTGCAGGCGGCGATGCGGAACTGGCGAACGGGAAGGACTTCATTGATAGCGCGCGAGATTACTTCGCATATTTCGACGCCTTGGCCCACGAGAAGCAGAAAAATCCCACGAACGATGTCGCGTCCCTCATAGCAAACGCGATGGTCGATGGTCAGCCAATCGATCGCTTGATTGCCAAATCTTACTTTGGTGCCTTGGCCTCTGCCGGTCATGATACAACGAGCTCGACGACAGCGGGCGGCTTGCTTGCGTTGATCGAAAATCCCGATCAGTGGAATGCGCTCAAATCCGACCCCTGGCTGGTCCCCAGCGCAGTGGAGGAAATGCTGCGTTGGGTATCGCCGGTCAAGCACTTCATGCGAACGGCAACGAAAGATTACGTTATCCGAGGTCGTACAATACGTGCGGGCGACAGTTTGCTTCTTAGCTACCCATCTGCAAATCGCGATGAGGATGTTTTTGAAGACCCTTGGGCGTTTAGGGTAAATCGGACACCAAACAAGCACCTTGGCTTCGGTTTCGGTCCGCACGTCTGCTTGGGGCTGTTCCTCGCGAGGCAAGAACTTCAGATCTTCTTCAAAGAGTTGCTTCCCCGCGTCAAGGGCTTCGAATTGAACGGTGAACCGCGTTGGGTGCAAACGAACTTCGTGGGTGGTCTCAAGACGCTGCCCGTCAAGTATGAACTCGCATAATCCGGTGGAGTGGTGCAGGCAGGTTAGCGTCGCGGTAACACGCGAGAACGGCGACCCATTTATCCCCTATGAGCGCGTGCCGGGAGGCCTGACGTGATCCTCGAGAACAGCGAAACGGTCTTGACAAAAAAGAAGAACAACATCGTACGGAAATTGGTAAAATTGGCGAGCGACATTCGTGCCGCTTCGTCATTGGATGTGGCTACCGACAGCGTTTTGGCCGCTGGCCAGCTCATCGGCATTCCTAGTGCCGGTCTGGTGGACAATGTGCTGCTCGACCGTCGGCAGGATTGGGTCTATAGCGCGTTCGGTTTACCGACACCGCTCGTGGAATGGTGGCACTCCGAACGAATCGTCCGGATCCACCGGGATATTCGTTACGGAATGCGGCAACGCATGCCGTTCAGAAGCACACTACTGGATAGAGGTGATTCCCACCTCACCGAGAACGACCGCAAGCTACGTGAGAAAACTCACCAGTTCGGAATCTTTTCGTTCGTTGCGGTGCCTGTCCACTTGCCCGACGGCGGAACGGCGTTTGTAAGTTGGCAAAGCAGCGTCCCCGGCGCCGCATGCGCACCGATGGTGGAGGATGCATATCCCGGCTTGCAGGTGATAGCCTATGCTTTCGTGGATGCGCTTGAACGACATCATCTTATGGAAATGTCGGCAGGAGGTCGAAGGACGACGCTCAGCGCCCGAGAGCGCGACTGCGTGCGTCTCGTCGCGGATGGCTGCACGATCAAGGAAGTTGCGCGATCGTTGTCGCTTTCCCCGTTTACCGTTCGGGACTACCTTGGCAACGCCATGAAGCGGCTTGACGCGCGAAACCTTCCCCAATTGGTCACGATCGCGTGGCGCCGGGGTGAAATCGGTCTCGAATAGCCCTCGCTCCGATCCCTATAATTGTAGGGATTGCCGCGTTCGGGTGCCGACCGTACTTTCCCCGATGGACGCCTTTAACATGCATCAAAGGCGCTCGGGGAGGTTCCGATCGTGGTCGCAAGTCCGCGCCAGCCATTGTGGATGGATCGAGGCGATGTCGCCGGTTTCGGCGCTCACGTTCGCAACTCGCTCACGGCAGTTCAGCGACTATCATCCTGCTCGTCGCGGAAGCGTTCCGTCGCCGTCGATACGGCGCGGTCGGACGAGAACTCGTGCGAGGGGGAATAACATGAAAATTCAGGCAGCCGTTGCGACCGGTGTCGGCGTTCCATTTGAAATTCGTACTGTCGAGCTTGACGAGCCTCGCGACGACGAAATCCTGGAGCGTCGCGCAAATACGAGAGCGCCGATGCCGGCGTCCTGGCGCAGGCGCGGGTAGCGCACTGAGGCTGTTCGACGTTGTGACCGCGGCAGCCGGTGCTTACCCGGTGCTGCGGTCGCCGCATTGGGCGCGCCGAGCCCTGATTAGGCCGCTGCCGCGCGATCGCATTGGTCGACAGTAGCGCGGGATTGGGAAACGTGCTGAGCGAGGTGGAGTATTGGGTGGCGCAAGCCGCCACCCAAGGCGATCCAGTTCGAGCTCATGGCTCCAACGAAACAGAGATCTAACAATGAAGAGGAATCTACAGTGAGTACGTCTCCGCACGTCGACGTCGACATGACGTCGTTCTGGAACGATCCATACCCCTCGAACTTCACGACAATCGAAAGGATCAAGTCCGCCTTTGAGCAGGCAGGAGTCGAATTTCCGGGTAACCCGTGTCCCGGGGTGAGGCTCAAGTCGGTGAGCGAACACACTCTCGATCATCTTCTACCTGTCTACGGAAATCAGCGAAATGAAAGGACCGATGCAATGGCGAGACGATTGATTCAGCGAGACCGAGATTGGGTGTCGGAGGAGCAATGGCTGAAGGGGACGGTCGCTGGCTTAACAATGGTGCTGCTTTCGTCCGAGGAATGCACGCCTCCTCCCATCTGTTTTCCTTCGAAACTTCATTGCTGGGCTAACGAGGTGATGCATGGCTGATTTCCACCACCATTATGTGAGGCTTAACGAGCTCAACTACCATTTCGTGATCGCCGGAGGTGGCCCAGCCGTGCTGTTCCTCCACGGCTTTCCAGACCTGTGGCTAGGATGGAAGCCGGTAATGGCGCTTCGCTGAAGCGGGCTATCTCGCGATTCGCTCCCGATATGCGGGGGTTTGCGGAGACCGAGGCGGTGGATGCCTGTGATCAATCGACTGTATTCGATCTGCTGGGAGATCTTGTCGCGTGGCTCGATCATCTGGGAATCAAACGTGCTGCCGTGGTCGGGCATGATTGGGGTGCCGAGATTGCCTGGGGCATCACGCTGCTGCGGCCCGATCGCTTTTGCGCCGTTACGACGCTCTCCGTCCCCTTCACGCCACGGGGACCGATGAGCCTGCCCGCCGTGGTGCGAGCTATGGCGCCGCCAGACTTCTATATGCTCTATTTTCTAGAAGAGGGGCGGGCGGAGGTAGAACTGGATGCGGACCCAAAGACTTTCCTCCGGTGTCTCTATTACACTAATTCTGGTGAAGTGCCGGGAAACGCGGTGCCGGAGATGCGCCTTGCCGCCAACGGCCGGCTGACGGACGGATTGCTTGAGCCGCCCGGCGCCATGTGCTGTCTCCCCGACGAGCATCTCGATCTCTATGCGCGCGCATTCGAGCGTACCGGCTTCAGGGGTGCGCAGAATACCTATCGCAGCCTTCATCGAACTTGGGAGCTGATGGCGGGATGGACAGATCGCACAATCGAGGTTCCGTCCTTCTACATTTGTGCCGACCGCGACCCCATCTTCCACCTTCCGGTTATGCAGGCAGTGATCAAGGCCATCCTACATATCCTTCCTGATGCCGAGAGCTCAGTCGTCGTCGAGGAAGTCGGGCATTTCATCCAAATGGAAAGACCCGAACTGACCGCGGTCCTGCTGGTCGATTTTCTCAATCGTCGCCATCCTGATCAATAGAATGCCCGATAACGCGACTCGGGCCGCCAGCCACCTGTTTTCCGCATGAGGGCTATCAGCGCCTGTCTCCAAGTTCAATGATGCAGGACCAGCCACCGCCATTATCATTTCTCGCGCCTTAGCGGGTCACCCCTGCTGCACTCCCAATGCCTGTGTTCGCGCGATCATCGAAACGACAGGCGTTTCCTCTCGTTAATCAGCCACGCCGCAGCTTTTCAAAAAAAATCTTGTGGCTGCGGACACCTGTTTCGTTGATTGAGCTTTGAGAACCTTAATGTCCTCGCCAACGAGGGCTCTCATTTCGAGAGGTAAAAAAGTCAGATTCAGATAAAATTCCGCTGTCTGCAACAGGGAATCGTGGCTTGTCCTCTGCAGAGCAGGAAGTTCTCCATTCTCCGCGGCTTCTTTCAGAATTCTCGCAATGATAAGTGATCCCTTTTTGCGAGCGCTCTCATCAGCCGCGCGCGCCAGTGCCGGAAAGCGCGACGCTTCTGCGATAACAATCCTAAGCAGGGCGACGACGCGTCGTTCAAGCGCTATTGTCAGCATCATCAATACAAAATGTTCGAGACGTTCTCGAACGCTGTCCGACTCGTACTCGACGTCGGCGTATAGAAAGACACGAGCTATATCGCTTTCGATCACCGCCGCGAAAAGCTCTTCCTTGCCCGAGTATCTGCTGTAGAGCGTAGGTTTGCTGGCGCCTGCGGCCTTCGCGATTTCATCGATCGTCGCACCTTCAAGACCGCGAGCCAGAAATACACGCGTCGCCGCATCCATGATCCGCTTGTCGACATCGCCGGCCATTTCGCGCGACGGACGTCCGGCACGTGGGTTGGTTGCCTTCGTGCTTGGCGTTTTTCGTGTAGACGATTTGAGCATGGTGCCTCAGACGATCGATAAGCGGGTTTGGTACACGAACTCGTGAGCCACCTTGACAGATGAGATTGTCGACGTCAAATGAAACGATACCGTTTCGTTTGAATTTGGAACTGGGTCCCTGTCTCGGCAGATTGAGGATAAGATGATGCTCGAGAAAAACATGGCGAATGTTGCGGTCGCCCTGAGCGCCGCGAGATTGGCGATACTGGCCGCGGCCATTTGCCTGAGTTCAGCCGCCCACGCGCAACCTGGTCCTCCCAATGGCGCGCCCAAAGTGGGTGTTATCGATGTCAGCCGGCATCCCATCACGGACAGCACTGAGTTCATAGGACGCGTTCAGTCGCCAGAACGCGTCGACATCGTCGCCCGCGTGCCCGCCGTGCTCGAAAAGAAGCTTTTTGACGAGGGTTCGGAAGTCAAGAAGGGGGACCTGCTCTATCAACTGGAGAAGGACCAGCTTCAGGCCGCCTTTGAGATCCAGCAGGCCAACCTGACGCAAGCAGAAGCGCAGGCTGAAAATGCCACGGTGACATTCAACCGCGCCAACGAACTGTTGCAGAAGGGTGCGGGGACGCAGGTCAGTTATGATAGTGCGCTGGCCGCGCTGCGCACCGCGACCGCGCAACTGAAATCTGCCCACGCGCTTCTACGCCAGTCGGAGCTCACACTTGGATATACGGAGATGCGGTCGCCGATCGACGGTCGCGTAGGCAGGACTTCGGTTACCGTCGGAAACGTTGTCGGCAGTTCATCTGGATCGTCTGGATCGTCTGGTTCGTCTTCCTCCGGCTCGCAAGGGGGAAGCACATCGTCGAGTGGGTCGTCATCGCAGGGATCTTCGTCGGGTTCAGGCACGGGACAGTCGAGCGGCGGCTCGTCGGGTTCGGCCGTACTTGCGACGATCGTCAGCCAGGATCCGATGTATGTGGCGTTCCCGGTATCGGTCAGAGCAGCGATGGAGCTTCGTAAGCTGTACAGCGAGAAGGGCGGTCCGGACGGGGTCAAGATCAAGCTGAGGCTGCCTGACGGCAACATCTATGGACAAACGGGCAAGCTCGATTTCATCGACGTGAACATCGCGCAGGATACCGACACGATTTTGATGAGGGCGACCATCGCCAATCCCGCACTTGATGGTGTCGACACCGGAATCAGAAATATTCGGGAACTAACAAACAACGAATTCGTCACCGTCGTCGTGGAGTCCGCGCAGCCTGCCATGCTGCTTGCGGTGCCGCGAACTTCCGTATTGTCCGATCAGCAGGGTGACTTTGTCTACGTTGTCGATTCGCAGAATACCGCGCGACAACGCCGTGTCCGTCTTGGGCAGTCGACTGCCGAACAAGCGTCCGTTGTCGAAGGGCTCGCCGAAGGCGATCGCGTGGTTACCGACGGTATTCAGCGCGTAAAGGCCGGAGCGGCCGTCGAGCCTTTGGTGAAGGTGACTTCGGAGCAAACCCCGCCCCGCGACCGGAGTTGAGATCATGATCTCATCAGTATTCATTCGCCGCCCGCGCCTCGCTGTTGTAATTGCCGTCGTCATAGCGCTTGCGGGCGCGCTTTCGCTTGCGCGTATTTCGGTCGAGCAACTTCCGGACATCGTTCCGCCGCAGGTGCAGGTGAGCGCCAACTATCCCGGCGCATCCGCCGAAGTGCTGGAGGCGACCGTCGCTCAACCGATCGAGTCCCAGGTCATCGGTGTCGACAAGATGCTCTATATGAAGAGCAGCAGCGGCAATGACGGTACCTACAATCTGACGGTCAGTTTCGCGCTCGGCAGCGATCCCGATATCGATACGGTGAATGTCAACAACCGGGTGCAAACGGCGCTGTCCAGGCTGCCTGTGGAAGTCCAGGCGCAAGGACTTACGGTTCAGAAAAAGTCATCGTCGATTTTGCAGTTCATCGCGCTATCCAGCGAAAAGGACAAGCTTGATCCCCTGTTTCTCACGAACTATGCAACGATCAACCTGCTCGATCAGCTTTCACGGACACCTGGCGTTGGATCCGCATCGCTGTTCGGCAGGCTGAACTATTCCATGCGGATATGGTTCGATACCGAGCGGTTAACCGGACTAGGCCTTGCCCCATCCGATATCATTTCGGCGGTCCAGGCGCAGAACGTGCAGGCGCCGATCGGCCGCATCGGCGCGCGACCGGTTGCTGACAACCAGCAACAGCAACTCAACGTCCAGACCCAGGGACGTCTGACCACACCGGACGAATTCGGAAACATCCTCATTCGCGCGAACAACGACGGCTCATCCCTGCGCGTCAGGGACGTGGCGCGCATCGAAATGGGCGCTCAAAATGAAGACAATGAGAGCCGCCTGAATGGCGATCGTGCGGTGACTATCGGCATCTATCTCGCGCCGGGGGCCAATGCCATCCAGACCGCGGCAGCGGTCAACAAGACGATTGCAGACGCCCGGGCGCGGTTCCCGGAAGGGATGAAAGTAACCGACGTCTTCGACACGACCGTCTTTGTCAACGATACGATCAAGGAAGTGCTGAAAACGCTCGGCGAGGCCTTTATCCTGGTGGCACTCGTTGTGTTCATCTTTCTCGGCTCCTGGCGTGCCAGCATCATCCCCATCGTCGTCGTTCCCGTCAGCCTGATCGGCAGCTTCGCCGTGCTGGTCGCACTGGGATATTCGGCCAACACGGTGTCGTTGCTGGCGCTTGTTCTCGCCATAGGCATCGTCGTCGACGATGCGATCGTCGTGGTGGAGAATGTCGAACGCGTGATGGAGCAGGAGCCTGATCTGTCGCCCATCGATGCAACGGAGAAGGCCATGGCCCAGGTCACAGGGCCCATCATCGCCATAACGCTCGTGCTGTTGTCCGTGTTTGTCCCCATTGCCTTCATCGGGGGAATTTCAGGCGGACTTTTCCGTCAATTCGCCGTGACCATTAGCGCTGCGATGGTCATTTCGGCGATCAACGCGCTCACATTGTCGCCTGCGCTGTGCGCAATATTCCTTCGCCCCGGCCCTCGCAAGGGACTTCTGGCAGCCATCGGCAAGCGGATCGATCACGTTCGCGACGGTTACGCAGCGATTGTCGGCAAATTGCTAAGATGGTCGATGATGTCGATCGTCCTGGTGCTCGTTTGCTCCGGCACCATTTTTGGACTGTCACGGCTGACGCCGACCGGCTTTCTTCCCGAAGAAGATCAGGGCGCGTTTTTCGTCAGTGTTCAGTTGCCGGCGGGCGCCTCGGTCACGCGCACGGAAAAGGCTGTCAGTGACGTCGAACAAACCATTCGTGCCATGCCTCAAGTGAAGGATGTTCTGTCGATCGTAGGTTATTCGTTCCTCGACTCCTTCTCGGCAAGCAACAGCGCGTTCATGGTTGTCCATTTGAAGCCTTTTGCCGAGCGGGGTGGCAAGGCGGATACGGTTCAGGCGTTGGTCGAGAAAGTCTTCGGCGCCTCGCAGGATATTCTGACCGCCAACGTCCTGCCGTTCAACCTGCCGCCCGTGCTCGGTTTGTCGACATCGGGGGGCTTCGAATACCAGCTTGAAAATCTGGAAGGCGGAGATCCCGCCTCCATGGCAAGTTCTGTCCAGGGCCTGATTGCTGCGGCGAACCAGAACCCGCAACTCGCTCGGGTCTTTACCACCTATGACGCGGCTTCTCCCTCGGTATACCTCGACATCGATCGTGCCAAGGCACAAGCGCTTGGCCTGAGCGTCAACGACATCTTCACAACTCTCCAGGCAACGCTGGGCGGTTACTTCACCAACAATTTTAATCAATTCGGCCGGACCTGGCAGGTCAATTTGCAGGCGGGTGCCGGCGACCGCAGCGATGTGGCGGCACTCTGGAAGATCAACATCCGAAGTTCGAAGGGAAGCATGGTCCCCCTTCGTTCGATCGCGACATTACGCAACGTGACGGGTCCGCAGGTCATCACGCGATACAACAATTACCGGTCGGTCACGGTGAACGGAAGCCCCGCGCCGGGCGTATCGTCTGGCGCGGCAATAGCTGCCATGACGGATCTGTCGGCGAAAAACCTGCCACCCGGCTACGCCTTCGAGTGGACCGGCACTGCCTACCAGGAGCAGAAGTCGAGCGGGCAGACCTTTATCGTTCTCGGGCTTGCGTTGGTATTTGCCTACTTGTTTCTGGTCGCTCTCTACGAAAGCTGGGTCATCCCGCTGCCCGTATTACTGTCCGTCACGGTCGGCGCCGCCGGCGCCTTTGCAGGCGTCCTGCTGGCAAGACTGACGCTCGATCTCTATGCCCAGATCGGGTTGGTCGTTCTTGTCGCGCTCGCGGCCAAGAACGGGATATTGATTGTCGAGTTCGCCAAGGATGAGCGTGATCGTGGTGCGTCGATCGCCGATGCGGCAATTGCCGGCGCAAAAACGCGATTTCGTGCTGTGATGATGACTTCCATCGCCTTCATTCTCGGGTTGGCGCCGCTGGTATGGGCGAGCGGGGCGTCCGAAGTCGCCCGCCGCGCCGTCAGTACGCCTGTCTTTGCCGGCATGATCGCGGCCAGTTGTCTCGGCATCTTCCTGATACCGATTCTCTACGTAACGTTCGAGAAACTGCGTGAACGGTTCGGACCGAGGACGAAGACAGCCGGGACACATCAGGTTTCGCTCAACTGATTCTTGGAATTCAAGATCGCGAAGGAGACCCAAGATGCCGCCGGCTTCTGACTTTATCCCGCTTTCTCAATATCGCATGCCCAGTCGCCAGATATACGTCGGGGCCTACGATCCAGACGTGCTCCGGCGAATGGGAACTGCATTCGACCGCTCCTGGAACAAACTGTCCCGCTGGGTTGTTGAACATGAAAATAACCGCCGCAATCTTGCGATCCTAATAATCTTGCATGTTGATCGCGGTGAACGAGATTCAGACCGGTTGTCCGACTTGGCGACGGCGGATTACAAGCAACGTTTCAGATCAAAACTCGGAGCCCGCTAGAAGTGGGAATGACTTGTCTCGTTTAAGAAAGCTAAAATGTCACGGAGGATTGTGATGGCCTAAAATCGACTCTTAGACGAAGGTGGTGGTGAGAGTTCATATTGATCCACGGCCAAAAAAGAACTGTGCGCGACCTGTAGCTTACGGCATGGGCGGGCGCATAATTTAGATTTCAAGGAGCGACAAAATGAGCACATACGGCAATGCCCACTTCTTTGCAAGCTGGGCCAAGGAACGCCTCGACGAAATGGATGCCGCGCTGACTTCCTTCGAAGGCAAGGTCGCTGAGGTGCAGGCCGACGCCCGCGACAAGGCCAGCAAAGCTCTGGATGGCTTGCGAAGGAATCGCGATGCGTTCCGCGAACTCGTCAAGCAGCAGGCGGGAGCAAATGAGTCCGCTTTGACCAGTGCGAAGGAAAAATTGGAAGCAAAGTGGAGTGTGTTCGAAGTGGAGGTGAAGAAGTATGTCGAGAGATACGGCAGACAGTTCGAGCTTCAGCAGGCGACATTCAAGCTCCAGTCCGCTGCCCAGCTGAACGCCTGGCGTGACGCGACCGACAAGCTGGCGACTGCTGCCGGTGAATTCGCGGTTGAGCGTCGAAGCGAAATCGAGGCGAATATAAAACGTATGAAAGCAGATGCAGTTGTCGCTGAGGAAAAGCTTCTGAAGCTAAATCGCGCGGGAACCCAGTCATGGTCCGCATTTGCGACCGCCCTAACGGAAACCCGCGCTGTCTTCGATCGTGCCAATCAGGCGGCGAGGGAAGCATTCAAGCGAGCCGCATGATCGAACCAGGCGTTCGAGTTCTGAGAGACCGCCACGGCGGTCTCTCGTTTTTCCGCTTAGTCATCAAGAGGCCATGCGAATTAGTGGGTGAGATAGTAACTGAGTTGCGAAGCCCGAAAACAACTAGCTTGCGCCAATTTCTTTCAACCCGGAGACGATCATGTTCATCAAGAGATTTGCAGTGCTACTTACGTTGTTTATTCTATCAATTATCTCAATGCCGGTTCTCGCTCGGGAGTTCAGCGACACTACAGCGCCGACGACTCTCGCTCAGGAGTTCAGTGAGTCAGATCGCGCTGCGATCTTTCAGGAAATCAAAGTATTTGCCAACGCTAAAATTTCCGTTCGGGATGTAATAGCGATCGCCGAAAAAACTGCTGCGGGAGCCAAGGTTGTTGACGTTAGCTTCGATGGCCGGGCCGACCGCCTCGCCTACAGGGTAAAGACCTATCAGCACGACGAAATATCAGATGTCACCATCGATGCATCGACGGGAAAGACCGTTGGAGATGGAATTGTAACGCCGGTGTCCACGCTAGACGCTAAAGATAAAATCGAGATTGCCGGCTTCGGCACGGCGGGGATTGACCTTTCCGATGTGGTTCCGATTGCTGAAGCATACGGGTCTGGCAAAGCAGTAAGCGCCGGACTGGAAGAGGAACACGGCAAGCTGATCTTCCTGGTCGTCGTTGTCACAGATGGTTCATTGAAACAAATTTCGGTGGATGCTAGCGAGCAAAATCGACTGAGGAACGCATCTTTCGGCAAAAGAAAGTGAATGGCGCGCGCCGCCCGGCCGAGGCGCTGCACGAAACGGTCAAACCATCTTCGGCGCCCGAAAGTGTAGCCCTGCTGCTTCAGGGCAGTGGGGCGCTGGGGTCATATCAAGCTGGCGTCTATCAGGCGCTACTCGAACGCGGTATCGAACCGACGTGGATCGCCGGCATTTCTATCGGTGCCATCAACAGTGCCATCATCGCCGGCAACTCCGCGGGCGACCGGCTGGCCAAGCTACGGGCATTCTGGGAAACGGTCAGCGACGCCGGCGACAATGGCTGGAGCGACCGCTGGGCTGGTCATTGGCAGAGCGACAGGGCGCGAGGCTGGATCAATCGGCTCGCCGCCGGTCGCGTCATCGCGGAAGGCGTTCGCGGCTTCTTCACGCCGAGGATACCGCCACCCTACCTGCTGCCGGCTGGCACTGCTGGGGTGACGAGTTATTACGATGTGACCGGACTGTGGTCGACGCTTGAGCGCCTGATCGATTTCGACCGCATCAACGCCAAGGCCATGCGTTTCAGCGTCGGCGCGGTGAACGTCCGGACAGGCAACTTCGCCTATTTCGACAACAAGACCGATATGATCCGGCCCGAGCATATCATGGCCAGCTGTGCGTTGCCGCCGGCGTTTGACGCAATCGAGGTCGACGGCGAATTTTATTGGGATGGCGGGATGGTCTCGAACACGCCGCTCGACTGGGTCATATCGGAGCGGACGGATCTCGACACGCTGGTTCCGCAGGTCGACCTGTGGAGCGCCCGCGGCTCGCTGCCTCGCGATCTTGCAGAGGTCGCTGTGCGGATGAAGGAAGTCCAGTTCTCCAGCCGTACCCGTGCCGCGAGCGACGAATTTCGCAAGGTCAAGCGTCTGCAGGCGGCATTCAACGAGCTGTTGAAGGAGATGTCGCCCGAGCTTGCTGCTACGCCGCAGGCCCAACTGCTTGCAAGAGCTTGCGAACCTGCGGTGTATAATGTTGTGCAGCTCGTCTATCGGTCGGCGACCTACGAGGCCAGTCGAAGGACTATGAGTTCTCGCGGCGTACGATGGAGGAACACTGGCAGGCGGGCTATGACGACGCCACCACGACGTTGGCGCACCCCGAGATATTTGTACTGCCGACGACGGCGCAGGGCGTTGCTGTCTATGACTTTCTGACCCCGACGGCCAAAAACGGAGCTGCAAGATCTTGAGAAAGAGCCGGACGTGTTTATGGCAGGCAAGACCATCGGTGCCGCGAGCGGCATCGGCAAGGAACTTCCGTTACCCAACGGAATTGGAACATTCGGGTTTCCAAGCTCGCGTGGCCCTCAGCGTGGGTCGCCCTCCATGCCGCCTCCATGCCACACCTATTTATTTGACGCTACCCTCATGGTCAGGCGAGGGCAGCGATGCTGCAAATTATTGGAGCTTCGGATAGCCATGCTTACACCGAGCAAATCAACCGCGATTATTCTCACCGTCCTCATAGTAGGCGGCAGCGTACTGTCGGTGCGCTCCACGGCGTCCGCTCGCAGCGCCGGCAGGCACGACGCGACGCACGGCCAAGCTCTGTCGGAACGCCACTCGCCGAGGTCGGATCCGACGGTCGACGCATCGCCACCGCCGTCGGCAGTTCCACAACGGAAGGCGCCAGTGCGGAAGCCCTTCTCCGAGCGCGAGCAGGATCTGGCGGGCGTCTCGGGGATGGGCGATGTACGCTTCTGGGGCGACTCCGTTAAGGCCTACCAGCAAGCCATGCGTCCGGTCGGTGCGAAGCAAAACGGTGACTGGCTCATCTTGTCAGAGGGCGGAGAGGACGGCGCTTTTGGGGCCGGCCTTCTCGCGGGCTGGAGCAAGGCAGGAACGCGGCCGGAGTTTTCCGTCGTCACCGGCGTGAGCACAGGTGCGCTTATGGCTCCCTACGCGTTCCTTGGCGCTGCTTACGACGACCGGCTGCACGATCTTTACACCAACATCACGGCGGCCGATGTGTTCGAGGTCGGCGCAACCCGCCAGAGCATGCTTGACACCTGGCCGCTCGAGGACACGATCGCCAAGAACGTTACCCCGGAACTTATCGCCGACGTCGCCCGGGAACATCGGCTCGGCCGTCGCCTATTTGTCGTGACAACCAACCTCGATGCGGGCCGGCCGGTGGTCTGGGACATGGGGGCCATTGCCAACCACGGCGGCGATGCCGCCCTAAAACTGTTCCGCCGGGTCCTGTTTGCCTCTGCGAGCGTCCCGGGCATTTTCCCGCCGGTGCTGATCGAGGCTGAGGCCAATGGGCAGCCGGTACGGGAGATGCACGCCGACGGCGGTACGATGGCGCCGTTCTATGTCGCCCCAGAGCCGTTGCTGCTCGGCACCGCGAACATCGGGCTTCCGGCTGATCGGCTCCACGTGGTGATGAACGGCAAGCTCGTTCCTGAATTTCAAGTGACCGATCAAAGCACCATCGCGATCTTGGGACGGTCAATGGGCGTCTTGCTCAGCGCGGCGGCCCGTTCGGAAGTCGCTGCAGTTGAGGCTCTTGGTCAGCGGGACGGCATCGCCATCGACGTCGCCTCGATTGATCCAGCCTTCTCCCGCATCAGTCGCGGGGCGTTCGATCCCGACTACATGAAGGCGCTGTTTGATCACGGCTTTGAGCAGGGAACAAGCCTCGCCGCCTTCCATGGCCAATCCGAGGCCAAGCGTGCCGCAAGCGTGCCGATCAGCATCGACGTTTCCAACCGACGGAGCAACCCATGACAAGGCATTTCAAATTCGCGACCCTGGCCCTGCTAGTCGCGTCTGCAGCGGTCATCGCGGCGGGTCCCGCCGCTCACGCGCGGACCGGTTTCGACGGCGCCTGGAGCGTCGTGATCATCTCCGAGCAGGGCTCTTGTGATGGGACCTACCGGTATCCGCTGCAGATCACGAACGGGCGCGTGCTCCCGGGCGACGAAGGTCCGTACACTGTCGACGGACGGGTCGATCCCCGCGGGAGCGTGAGCGTCAACGTTGCCCAAGGCGATCAGCGTGCCCATGGCACAGGCCAGCTCCGCGGGGCAAACGGCAGCGGTGTGTGGAAGTCGCCTGGCGGCTGTGCGGGCCGATGGGAAGCCGAGCGTCGCAGCTGACCGCCGTCGAATGCACAACTTAATGGATGTAACGCGGCATGCCTGCCTGCTTTGACCTCTCCACAAGGTACCCGTCAATGTCGCACAGCGGACGCATTCGCCAGAAAGAAGCTGACCCGTTCGCGCACAAACGATGACAGCTCTCTTCCGAGGCGTCTCTTTGCCAATAACGGATCGCATCAGCACCGGGAGCAAAATGGGATCCATGAAGATCTGAGCCGCGGCGACGTTTCTTTTGGCGCTGAAGCTGCGCGATTTTCCCATGCAGGGCGATGGGCCACGCAGGCAGAACGTCGTGAACACTGGCAGTGTCGCCCGTGCGGATAACGGCCGTATCCGGTTGCCAAGGAATTCATCGCGAATCCGGAGCGCATTGACGTTGCCCGCGTCGGGCAAGAGCATGTCGGTGCGACCCAACTGGCGAGCGGCCGCTTCGCCATGATCGATGACGGCATCGATCTACATCTGCCGCCGTGGCAGCCACCGCGCGAGGGGCAGGGCGTGAAGGTTATCGTGACTTCCGCCATCGCTTGTCTGCCGCTGCAAAATGGTTTTCCGGGCGGCGCCAAGCGTTCCGACGGAAGAGTCTGGCCATCTTGCGATGCGTCTCCGTTGCATTCCTGATACCGTCGATGTGTGTGCCGACAGCACGGGGATGGCTGATCTTTGTAACGCGCTTCACCTTCCGGGAAGCATCGTCACAGCGGTCTGAGCGCAAAAGAACTGAGAGCTGTTACACGGAAGCGCAATGCCGTTTTTGCTGCGAGCGTAGTGCGTTTCGCAGGACTTCGCCCGCGCTGATATTGTATCCGTTGCGAGTGTTCGATCGCGGCCGCATTATTTGACCGCACAATCGACCTCCAGCGCAACATCGTCGAGCGCATGGTCTGTCGCTTCAAAGACTGGCGACGCATCGCAACCCGCTCCGACCGCAACATCAAGAATGTCATGGGCGCCATCAGCCTTGCCGCTGCCGCCATCTGTTGGCTGTAACGAGTCCGGACGCTAGAGATAGAGAGTCAGCGACGAAGGTGATTGTCGAAAGGGTGGAGCCGCGCCGCCGACGATTGGTGCCAACCATCGACCACGCGGCAGCATGGGAGCGCAGCCCCGGCTAAAGGCTTGTAGTCCCATCGCCCCTGATGAGCTTTGCACAAGCAATGAAGGCGAAGACCACCAGCCCGAAGATGTTGATGGTCATCATAGCCTCGGCCAACTGGGAGAGGCTCCAGGATACGCCCGCCTGGTCCTTCACGAATTCTGCGCTGCTGGCTCTCCCGATGAAATAGCTCACCGAACTGAGGCCGAGCGACAGATAAATGATGACCGGCGGCAGCAGGGCGCCAGCCTTCACGGTCCGCGCCCCGGAGCCAAGCGCGATGATCAGCGAGAACACCTGGAAGAACGAATAGGTGACGAGCCACCATCCGAGATAATTTGTGTAGGGGACGCCGAACATGCCCCCCCCACTTTTCCAGACCCAGGTATGGGCGACGGTGGAGGCAACGGAATCGCTGCCCACGTCGAACGCGGTCATTACCGCGGCAGCCAGGATCGGCAGGAGGACAACGTTGATGCGCCCGCTGCGTGCGTGCAGGTTCAAGTCCTCATCAGCCCGATCGAGGATTGTCGATGCGACGAGCCAACTGACATAGCCTAGTCCAAAATAGATCAGGCCGACTGCGATCGGTACATAGAAGAGTTTTGGCTCGCCGGTATAGTAGTAATGTCCGAATGGAAATCCGGTCAGAATGCTCAGATTCTCGAAGAAATTGCTGAGAACAAAGGTTACGACGAAGAAGACGATGAACAGTTTCCAGCCATAGCGCCGAACCCCGTGGATCGCTGCGAACGGGATGGTCAGCAGCAAGGCAGCGACCGTCCCTCCATTTCCTCCACTGAGAGGAAGCAACACAGCCGCTGCGGCGGCGGCGATTGCGAACGCCCACTGCGCATAGTCGAGGACTTTCCCGATCGGCACCGGTGGTGCCAGTTTAACGACATCAGTCATGATCAGCTCTCCTTGAGTTTTGGGAAATTGGCTCCGGCGATGCCCGAAGCGCAGGGATGAGGATGGAATCGACGAGTTGCTGCAGGACCGCCTCGTCATGCGGTTGGAGCATCAGGGTCGCATTCACGACAAACGCGGGCGCCACCTGGCCGATCATCTCGTAGGCGTGAGGCAGGTGCTCAATTTCACCGCGATCGCGAGCGCGACCCAAGATGGCTCGCCAGGCGGGCACGGCGATCGAATGAAGGTCTGCGCTGAGGCTCTCCGCCGGGGTGGGTTCCTGGCGAGACGCGAGGAACAGAGCCGCCATGATGCGCAGCCGTTCCGACGTCAGGGCCTGCGCGACCGATCGCGTCCACACAAGCAGTTCGGCTCGTAGGTTCCCGAGATCGGGGACGTCGAATTCGATGAACGACAGCTCCTCTCGGAGCGCTGCGATCACCAGTTCTGTCTTGCCAGGAAAGCGCCGATAAATCGCCGGCGGTGTGGAGCCGGCTCTGCGCGCCACTTCGGCGACGGACAGTGCATCGAAACCGACTTCGGCCAAAACCTCGATGGCCGCAGCGAGAATGCTCCGGTTCAGCTTTTCGCTCTGGGGACGACCTGGAGGGGTCGCTGTCATTCCTGTGCTCATTATAATACGATATCACATCGTATCGTAACGTCAACTGGTGCTTTTGGGCAAGCAGCATGTCCGCTTATAGGACTCGCGAGCGGCGGCCGTATCGCCCAGATCGGCTTTATGAAGGGTGCAAAATCGCGCGCAACTTGGGCGCGATTTTACACCGTGTACCACGTGTTCGCCGAATGACTCATCGTGCAGACCTGCTACGGATTAGTTAGCTACGGAGGCTATTGAGCGCTTAATCCTCCCGGATAGACTGCTATAAGTTATTGAAAATATGATGTTATTTGGTAGCGGGAGAGGGACTCGAACCCCGACCCCAGGATTATGATGCCTAGCCTCTAAGGATTCGGAGGTGCCCGACAGCTGTTTTTCCCCATTTTTGAAGCGTTCTACCCCACTTTCTGCTTCCAAAAGGCCGCCTCCCCGTCCAATTTCTGCGGATCCGTGGTGCCGATGTGGTGCGACACACCGGAAGTCGGGGGACAAACATGGCTCAGATCCGGGTCAAAATCGACCAGAACGTCATAGAGAAGGCATTTGAGGCGGCTCGAGCCGGCGCGGCCGGCAGAGACATCTATGCTGACACCGAGCAGCGCAGTTTAGCGCTTATCCGGCGAGGCCGCGATCTCGGTTGGTATGTAAAGACGCGGGATTTCACCCGCCGCTTGGGCGACGTGGCCAAGAGCTATAAGAGCAAGGACGCCTGTGAATAAGCGTCCAAGAGTGACCACTCCATCGCAAAATGAATCAATAGCTTAGCGTGCCGATCGGCGTCGGGACCCCATACGATGACGTAATTGCGGTCGGCGCCCGCGGCACGAAAGGTCCGCTATATTCAAGCCCTCACGCAATCTCACGAATCGGAGGGGCTATGAAGCAATATGTCGGATTAGACGTCTCGCAAAGGGAAACCTCGGTGTGCGTGCTCAACGAGACAGGGCATATTTTGTTCGAAGGAAAAGCAAAGTCAGACCCGGGCGCGTTGACAGCACTTCTTCGCAAGCGCGCCCCGCATGCAGAGCGCATCGGTTTTGAGAGCGGCGCGATGGCGAGTTGGCTATGGCATGAACTTCGTAGGCTCGATCTACCGGTGGTCTGCATCGACGCTCGCCACGCGCACGCCGCCTTGT
>Ga0182030_10009890_pt1 | contig 19461 bp, 17 predicted proteins | sample 812S3MmetaG_FD_121299 | JGI IMG/M metagenome (GOLD analysis project Ga0182030, IMG submission 121299) | Permafrost microbial communities from Stordalen Mire, Sweden - 812S3M metaG (Illumina Assembly) | ecosystem: Environmental > Terrestrial > Soil > Wetlands > Permafrost | place: Sweden... | reverse complement strand
CAGAAAGGCTGACATCATGAAATTTACTGAACTATTTACAAAGACAATCAAAACTGTACCGGCGGACGAAACAGCCAAAAATGCTCAACTTTTGATTCGAGCTGGATTTATTCATAAGGAAATGGCTGGAGTATACGCTTATTTACCGCTTGGCCTACGAGTGCTGGAAAACATAAAAACGATAGTTAGAGAAGAGATGAATGCCATTGGCGGCCAAGAGGTCATGATGACAACCCTACAACCGCGTGAGATCTGGGAAAAAACAGATCGTTGGGACGATAAAAAAGTTGATAACTGGTTCAAAACCAAACTTACCAATGGTACCGAATTGGGGGTTGGTTTGACACATGAAGAGCCAGTTGTGGACGCTTTGTCGGCTTACGTTAACTCTTATAAAGACTTACCGATATTGGTGTATCAAATTCAAAATAAGTTTCGTAACGAACTACGTGCCAAAAGTGGTTTATTACGGGCCAGGGAATTTGTCATGAAGGATATGTATTCTTTGGCTCGAACTCAGTCTGAACACGACAGACTCTATGAAAAAATAGCTGCCGCCTATCATCGAATTTATCAGAGGCTGGGGATTGGCGACAAAACTTATCGAACGTATGCAGATGGTGGCATATTTACGTCACGGTTTAGTGACGAGTTTCAGACTCTGAGTGAAGTTGGCGAGGACACTATATACGTTGATGAAGATAAACGGGTCGCTATCAATAAAGAAATTTATAGCGAAGATAACTTAGCCAAGATTGGCTTAGACAAAAAAGACTTGGTGGAAAAGCGTAGCGTTGAGGTTGGAAACATCTTTCCGCTAGAGTCTAAATACACAGACGCACTCGGTGTTTACTACACTGACGAGAGTGGCCAAAAACAATCGATTATTATGGGTTGTTACGGAGTGGGTATCAGCCGGCTAATGGGTACCATAGCTGAATATTTTGCTGACAATAAAGGACTAGTCTGGCCAGACAATGTATCACCAGCTCAAGTGCACCTAATCTCTCTTGGTGATGATCAAAAAGTCATAAAGCAAGCAGACGAGTTATATTCCATATTGACAGACGCCGGTATTTCGCTATTATATGATAACCGCAATGTACGGCCTGGCGAAAAATTCGCCGATGCCGACCTCATAGGCATACCTCATAGGGTTGTTATTAGCGCCAGCACGGTTGCTAAGGGAACTTATGAATGGAAAGCTCGTACTAGCGATGACGTTAAACAATTAAGCGAAGCTGAGCTGCTAAAACTACTAAAAGCTTAGAGCCTTAAGATACGTCATTTGTCCGAGTAAATCTACATTATTTAAGATGTAGGGTAGCCGTAACCCAAAGGAGCGTTGAAAACATTATGTTAAAGAAAATGTTTCGACTGACTAGAGATGGTGCAGATGAACTCAAGAATGAGCTCGCGAAGCTCTTGGAAGAGCGTAGCTCAATTGCTGGACGTATTAAAGTTGCCCGAGAATTCGGTGATCTAGCAGAAAATGCCGAATATCAGTCTGCCCGTCAGGAACAAGACAAGAATGAAACTCGTATTAGTGAAGTTGAGTATATTTTGCAAAACCTTGAGATTATTCAATCACCCCGTAGTGACAGTAAAGTTCAACTTGGTTCAAAGGTTACCCTAAGGGGTGACGCCAGCCACACCAAAAAATTTCAGGTAGTCGGAACTGTCGAGGCTGATCCTTTGGATGGTAAAATCTCAGACGAATCGCCTATCGGTAGGGCATTGCTCGGTAAAGCCGTTGGCGAAGAAGTTGAGATTCAGACTCCCCTGGAAGTTACCAACTATAAGATAACTGAGATTTCTTAAAACGCTCGTTGCTTAGCTATCATACCTGTTGTGATAAGCTAGTTTGTCCGATATCGACAAAAGCTTAGACGACATAGCCTACAATTAGGTATACTTTAGTCGATGGCAACACTAAAAGAACTTCGTGATGAGCGACACAGAAAACTTGAAGCGCTGCAAAAGCTAGGGATAGATCCTTATCCCTCGAGATCTAACCGCTCACATACACTAGGCTATATTCAAGAGCACTTTGAGGAGCTGCATAATCAACCAGTCTGTGTCGTCGGGCGGATTCAGAATATTAGAAAGTTCGGTAAGCTGGCCTTTATTGTTATAAAAGACGTGACTGGTTCGTTGCAATTATTCCTAGCTGCCAACAAAGTAAGCGAGTTGAAAGCAAATGATAGTCAGCTCGGTTATGATCAATTACCTCTACTTGACGGAGGAGATTTTGTCGAAGCCTCAGGCACAGTTATTAAAACCCAGACAGGTGAGTTATCTGTTGAGGTAGACAAACTCCGCATACTAACCAAATCTCTGCGGCCGCTGCCAACCTCACATGATGGGTTCACCAACAAGGAAGAACGTTTACGTCGTCGCTATGTCGATATGAATGTTAACGAAGATGTTAGGGAACGTTTTACGAGACGCAGTGTGTTTTGGCAGGCCACCCGGGACTATCTATTGGGAAATGGTTTTATCGAAATTAACACCCCAGTTCTTGAGCATACGACAGGTGGTGCTGATGCGACGCCTTTCGTGACTCATATGGATGCCCTTGATCAAGATTTCTATCTACGGATTAGTCATGAGTTGCCACTGAAGCGTCTTATAGGCGGTGGGTTTGAGAAGGTTTTTGATATCGGTCCTCGCTTTAGAAATGAAAATTATTCCGACGAGCATTTACCAGAACATGTTGCTATGGAATGGTATTGGGCTTATGCCGATTGGCGTGATGGCATTAAATTCATGACCGATATGTATCGTACTGTGCTCAAGAAAACCTACGGCACATTACAGTTCAAACTAGGATCTTTTGAAGTTGATCTTAATAAGGATTGGGAAGAATGGGATTACGCCGAAGTTATTAAGAAACACTATAGCCTGGACCCTCATAACTGTACTATCGATGAAGTTAAGAAAGCCCTGGCTGATAATAAACTCGAAGTTGAGAAGACCGAAAATAAGGCTCGCGGCATAGATAAGTTATGGAAACACGTCAGAAAAGACATTACTGGGCCTGTCTGGCTAATTAACACCCCGGTATTCATTAGTCCACTCGCTAAGGTAAACCCCGACCGACCTGAAGCTGCACAGCGCTTTCAGCCCATTATTGCTGGCTCTGAACTTGGCAATGGGTTCTCGGAGCTTAATAATCCAGTAGATCAACTAAATCGATTTGTTGATCAACAGAAGATGCGTGATGCTGGCGACGAAGAAGCCATGATGCTTGATATAGATTTTGTCGAGATGCTCGAATACGGGATGCCACCAGCTTGTGGGTGGGGGTATAGCGAGCGTGTTTTTTGGACATTTGAAGGTGTGACGGCTCGTGAAGGTGTACCGTTTCCCCAACTTCGCCGGGAAATTGACGAAACGACGAGGGCGATCTACCCGGACATCATAAAGTAGTTGTTCCCGATTGGGGCTATAGCCATGGTTTATGTCACAGATGAAAAGTTTCAGAATCTAATTGACGAGTCGGTGGCAACACTCCCCCAGAACCACATCGATCATCTTAAAAACGTCGCAATTCTGTATGAATACGATCCAACGCCCGAGCAACGGGTGCGTCTATCGCTTAGTAATTACCAAACGCTATTTGGTCTATATGAAGGGATCCCACTAGCCAAAAGACAAGGTGTAACAAAATTATTACCCGACAAAATAACAATTTTTAAGAACCCTATATGTGCCTCTGTAAACAATGAGTCTGAGCTCAAAGAACAAATTCGTCATACACTTTGGCATGAGGTGGCTCATTACTATGGTCTAGATCATGATAAAATCCGTGAACTAGAAAACTAGCAGGCTAGGACACTTATCCACAGTTTAAACCATAAGCATATTAAAAAATATATAAATCAATTTGACAAACTTTTTTGTCCGGAATATAGTAGGCATTGCCATCGTGAGGTGGCATCGAAAGATAGCCTTAGGGTTGTCAATCGGCAAAAGGAAGCCCCTAAAAAGGCTTCTTTTTGTTTGTATAAGATTTGAAAGACGAGCCGTTTTTAACGTATGCTTAGGCTATGGATAGTCCTGTAACAATTGCTGTATTAGCCGGTACTACTCGGCAACGGCGAGAGTCGATCAAAGCCGCAAAATATATCGCTGCTTTTGGCAGCAAATTACCAAATGTTGAGATCGTCTTTGTTGATCCAGAGGAATTTAATTTTCCGGGAGACGGTAATGATCCCGAAGGTAAAGATTCACGCTATTCAGAAATTACCCTAAAAACTGCTCGCCGAGAACTAACCATTGAAACTAGTTAACTTATTAGATGTCAGATAATCTAACTGAACAAGCAATTTTTGCAGCAGGATGCTTCTGGGGTGTTCAGTATTATTTTGATCAGATACCTGGTGTCCAGAGAACAACGGTTGGTTATACGGGTGGATTTACCGAGAATCCAACGTATGAGGAGGTTTGTGCACACACCACGGGTCACGCTGAGGCTGTATTAATCGAATTTGATCCAAATAAAATCAATTTTGGACTTCTTTGTAGGCACTTTTTACACATGCACGATCCAACGCAGTTTAATAGACAGGGGCCCGACGTTGGCGACAATTACCGTTCAGAGATTTTTTATGTAAGTAACGGGCAAAAAGAAATTGCCCAAAGGGTTTTAATGAACTATGGATCGACGATCAAAAAACCAATAGCAACCTTAATTGAGCCAGCCAAAATCTTCTACAAGGCCGAAGATTATCATCAAAAATACACAGAACGAACCGGTTTGGGAATGTGTCACATCCCTTATGCGCCACTTACCTAAAACTACGCAGAGTGTTATAGTTGCAGCTATGCAAAATCTCCGTAAATTATTACTTGGGGGAAAGTCTAAGATCACAAAAGAGTCATTGAGAAAGTGGCATGTGTCTCTTGTAGTAATTAGTGCCGTTGAAGGCGGCGCCATACTAATTCTGGGTGCGGCTCACACATTTCCGGTGACTTCCTTATTTGTGACAAATGACTCACTACAGACTAGGTTAACCGGAGAAACCGTCTCAGCTCCAGCTTTACATCAGTTATTTACAATTAATTTGGTTGGTCCAGTAGCAGCATTATTTTTTGTTACGGCAGTTATTCACTTGCTATTGGCTACGGTTTGCAGAGCTCGTTACAGCGCATGGCTGAAAAAGGACGTAAATCCCTTACGCTGGCTTGAGTATGTCCTTAATGGGGGCGTCATGTTCGTAATAATTGGTCTTTTGGTTGGTGTCTATGACATTACTAGCCTATTACTATTAATTGCCATGGCGGTCGTAATCGGCCTGTATGGTTTTGCTTTAGAATCAATCAGTCACCAACTTAAGCGAAATTCACTACTGTTACTTAACTCAATTGGTTTTATTGCCCTCGTTGTACCTTGGGTAGTTTTAGCTCTTTACATGTTGGCTGCGAATGTTTATGGAAGTGGTATAGCAGTACACACCTTTGTAATATTTTTGGTAGGGCTAGCCTTCTCTCTTGCCATAACCGTTAACACCTACTTGTTAAGTGTCAAAAAAGGCAACTGGGCAAATTATATCTACGGTGAACGTTGGTATATGGGCTTAGGTCTAGTAGCTGAATCCTTACTAGCTTGGCTAGTCTTTGTTGGTGTTCTACATCCGTAAGGAGTCTTAGTTAGTGAAAGATACTCAAAGCTCAGCGGTAATCTTCGATTTTGACGGGACAATTGCTGATAGTTTCTTGGCTACACTTAAAGTGGTATATGGGGCAGCCCATAAAAACAAAGCACTACCCAGGGAAGACATTAGTCGTTTACGAGCCATGAGTCTTCGTCAATTATTACAAACCTTAGGCGTCTCATGGTGGCATGCCATCCTTATTATGAGACGAATCCGACGCTTGATAAACGGCCCGATGAATGAGGCATTGGTTGTACCTGGAATGACTGAAGCTATTAGAGCACTTGAAACAAAGCATAAACTTTTTATTCTTAGTTCAAATAGTTTAACTAATGTGCGTGATTTTTTGCAACGACACGAAATCGACACTTGTTTTACTGACATCACGGGCAACGCATACCCATTTAGCAAAAAACACAAGCTCGTGAAAATGATTCGTCAGAATGACCTACTCAACGACCAAATTTGGTATGTTGGTGATGAGCCGCAAGACATTAAAGCCGCCAAGAAGGCAAGTATAAAATCAGTCGCAGTGACTTGGGGGTATAGTAACGTCCACATGCTGGAAACACAACAACCGGATGTATTAGTATTCAGCCCAGACGAATTAATATCGTTGTTTAACAAACAATGATTGATTCTAATAGCCTGTCAGAAGTACATATTTCCAAGCTCGTATATGGTGGGCAGGGTCTGGGAGAGCTCCAAGATGGGAAAAAAGCCTTCGTTTGGAATTCCTTACCTGGGGAAATCGTTAAAGTCCGGATTATTAAGCAACAAAGTACTTATGTTGAAGCGATTGCCGAAGAAATTGTTTTAGCTTCAAGCGAGAGAATTGCGCCACTGGAGTCCAATTATCTAGATACTAGTCCATGGCAAATTATGGGTTTCGAGTCGGAAAACCGTTATAAAAAAGACATTACTCTAGAATTACTCACTCGGCAAAAGGTTAAGCTGTTGGACGTAATTGGCACAACCCATGATGAAAATGAATGGCACTATCGCAACAAAATGGAATATGACTTTTTGAATGATAAAACCGGTCTACACATAGCCTCATACCAACGTAGTAGTCACGCAAAACAAATAGTTGAGGGCAGTCAACTAGCTATGCCGTGCATCAACCAAGCGGCATGCGGTATGCTCAATCTTCTAAAAGAGACGAATGTTCAAGCAGACATGTTGAACACTATTATTGTTCGATGTACACAAAATTCCGAAGCAGTTGCAAGCATCTATACAAAATCTTCAACTTTTCCTAAGTTTAAGCTGCCAAATCAACTTAAAGGATTGCGGGTCAATTCTTTGAAGTCGGTCAATGATTTCACTGATGCACCGACACTTATCTACGAAGTTGGTGACTGTGTCCTAGAGGACACGTTATTGGGTAAACAGTTTAGCTACGATGTCGATTCGTTTTTCCAGGTTAATGTGCCAGTGTTTGCGAAAGCCCTTAAACGTATTCAAGATCATTGTCGAGCTGAGGAAGTGGTCGATATGTACTCTGGCGTTGGCGTAATTGGCTTAAGTGTAGCCAGAAAAACAGTCGACTTAATTGAAGTTGACCCCAAAATGACTACAATAGCCGATATTAACGCCAAAAATACAGGGCTGAATGTTCACGTTGTTAAAGCCTCTAGCGAAAGGGCATTGTCGTACATTGGTGACGGCAAAACAATAATTTTCGATCCACCACGGGCTGGTCTTAGCGATTGGGTTACCACCAAGGTCTTAGAGGCTAAACCTCCTCAGATAATTTATCTTAGTTGTGATCCAGCAACTCAAGCGCGCGATCTCGCAAGGCTACAAGTAAGTTACGACATTACTTATTTCGAAGTCTTTAATTTTTTCCCTCGGACACCACAAATTGAAACGTTAGCCATTCTAAAAGCCAAGAAATAGAAAAATTTTTGAGTAACGCGTGAATGGTAGAATAGTAAATAACATGGCCAATTGGAAACAACGCTCAGCGCCATATAAACCTGGCCAAACTGCACCGTATAAAATATCGCGCTCTAAAATTGAGCTTTATATGCAGTGTGCTAGGTGTTTCTGGCTAGATCTAAGATTGGGGATCAAGCGTCCAAATGGTCCGCCATTTACGATCAATAAAGCGATTGATGCATTACTGAAAAAAGAATTCAACAGCTATCGCATAAAAGGGAAGCCGCATCCGATAATGATAGAATTCGGTGTTGATGCCATACCTTTCCAGCATGAACAGCTAGACACATGGCGGCAAACTTTTGTTGGTGTTTCAGCACTTCACAAACCGACCAATCTTCAAATATTTGGAGCTGTTGATGATCTTTGGGTCAGTGGTTCTGGTGACGTGATGGTCGTTGACTACAAAGCGACGGCCAAAGAAAAAGAAGTTGATATTAGTTCTGATTGGCAGATTAGCTATAAACGACAGCTGGAAATTTACCAGTGGCTGCTTCGCCAAGTTGGACTTAAAGTGAGTGATACTGGCTATTTTGTTTACGCTAATGGCCGGCTTGATCTTGACGGATTTTTTGATCGAATTGAGTTTAGGACAAAGATTATCCCATATCACGGAGATGATTCATGGATTGAGCCGACACTTCTGAGGATCAAAGATTGCCTAGAAAATGATATGCCGGCTGTGGGTCTAGCAGCCATGGGCGGTACATGTGACTTCTGTGCCTATGCTCGAAGTCGTACTGAGCTCACCCTTCAGTCGGTTCAGTCCAAGCAGAAATCTGGAAGTGCTTAAAAGAGTTAGGCTATAATAACCTTTATGTTAGACATTCAATATATAAGAGATAATCCAGAACTTGTTCAAGAGAAGTCAAAACAAAAAGGCTGTAATGTTGATATAACGAAGTTACTTGAGTTTGATACACGGCGACGTTCACATCTGACGCAGATAGAGGAGTTAAGAAGACAAAGAAATGAGCAAACTGAGGCCCTAAAAGGCCAGAAACCAACTGAGGAGCTACTCGAAAAAGGGCGGCAACTGAAGGATAAACTTGGATTGCTAGAAGATGAACTTCGTGAATCTGAGACAAACTACTTTGGGCTTCTGCGACAAGTACCAAATATGCCGTTTGATGATGTTCCAGTAGGCGCAAGTGAAGACGAAAATGTTATAACCAAGGAATGGGGCGAAAAGCCTAAATTTGATTTTGAAGTTCAAAATCACTGGCAAATCGGGGAGACCAAAGGCTGGATAGATAAGGACAGGGCCGCTAAGATAGCCGGATCCAGGTTTATTTATCTTAAAGGTGACCTAGTCTTAATGGAGTTTGCTCTGTGGCAATTTGCTTTAGCTCAGTTAACTAACGAGATAACTCTGAAGTCAATTGCCGAAAATAACAACTTAAAAGTTAGCTCGAAGCCCTTTGTGCCGGTGTTGCCGCCTGCTGTCGCCAAAAAGGATGTTTATGAAGCAACCGGTCGGCTAAACAAGGAAGAGCAAACTTATAAAATTGAAGACGAAGATTTGTGGCTAAACGCCAGTGCTGAACACACTCTAGCACCGATGTATCTAGATGAAATTTTAGACGAAAAAGAGTTGCCACTAAGATATGTTGGTTACACCACGGCCTATAGACGTGAGGCCGGCACTTACGGTAAAGATATGGAAGGGATGTTACGGCTTCACCAGTTTAACAAGCTCGAAATGGAATGTTTTGACACCAAGGAAGAATCACTCAATGAGCACTTTTTCCTGGTTGCTATACAAGAATACTTAATGCAGCAGTTAGAAATACCCTATAGGCTGCTCAATAAATGCACCGCCGATATCGGTTTTCCTAATGCTAGAGGAGTAGACGTAGAAGCCTGGTTACCGGGCCAAGGCAAGTACCGCGAAACACACACTGCCGACTATATAACCGATTTTCAGACTAGTAGCATGAAAACCAGAGTTCGTCGTCAGGACGGGTCAATTGAATTGGCTCACACGAATGACGCCACTGCATTTTCCGAGCGGCCACTTATAGCTATAATTGAAAACTTCCAAACCGCTGAAGGTAACGTCAGGGTTCCCAAAGTCTTACAGCCATATATGGGCGGTAAGAGTGAGATCTAAACGCCCAACCAACCACCAATTGCTTATAATTTAAGGAGTTAAAGCTTGTGATAAAGAAATTTGAAATTACCGGTAGACATCTAGAAATTGACGGTCAACTGCGCAAATATGTAATTAAAAAGCTTTGTGATGTCGACGGCTACATACCAAAACATAGTCGTGACAGTGCCCATCTTGAAGTGCTTCTAAGCCAGTCTAAAATAGGTGGGAAACAAGAAGCAACCTGTGAAGTTACACTGTATATGCCACATGAGACAGTTAACATAGCTGAGTCGGCCATAAATATGTTTAGTGCCGTCGATATCGTAAAAGTTAAGTTAAAACAGCGAATCCAAAAATATAAAGATGAGTCCACGAGCGGAAAACAGCGGCGTCACATATTTGGTCGCCTCCAGCGGCATTTATCCTCGAGGTTTTCTAGGCGTTAGCAGACAACACAAAACGTTCGCATTCTTCGGTAGAAAACGGTACAATAGGGGACGAAACTTGTCCAAAACCGAACAGGGAGAATTTTAGCCAGCAATGAATATCGTATTCAAGAAAATTTTGGGTGATCCACAAGCGAAGGCCATCAAACGTTTAAAGAAACGGGTTAAGGCTATCAATGAGCTTGCGCCTAAGTATCAAAAAATGCCGGATGCCCAACTTAAAAAGCAGACAGATATTCTTAGGTCACGTCTCGAGGAAGAGTCACTCGAGGCAATTTTGCCCGATGCTTTTGCAGTAGTCCGAGAAACAGCAACGCGGACACTAGGTCAACGTCATTTTGATGTCCAACTTATGGGCGGCATAGTTTTGCACGAGGGTAATGTTGCAGAAATGAAAACCGGCGAGGGGAAAACACTCGTTGCTACATTGCCGTTATATCTTAATGCCTTGAGTGGCAAAGGTGTACACACGGTAACGGTTAATGATTATTTGGCGCAACGTGATGCTGGTTGGATGGGTCAAATCTATGACTTCTTGGGCCTCACTGTGGGAGTTATCATGCCCGACCATTCTTACAGGTATGACCCAAGTTACACCAATACTGAGCACGAAGATGAGCGGTTTCGGCACCTTAAGCCATGTAGCCGTCGAGAAGCTTATGAAGCAGATATTACTTATGGAACCAATAATGAATTTGGTTTCGATTATTTGCGAGATAACATGGTGCGTGAAGTTGATCAATTGCGCCAACGTGATCTTCACTATGCCATCGTTGACGAAGTCGACTCGATTCTGATTGATGAGGCCCGAACGCCGTTAATTATATCTGCTCCAAGTACCACAACTGGCACGGCTTACGCTCAGTTTGCTAAGGTCGTACGACAACTTAGCAACGAGAAACACTACGAAGTTGACGAAAAGCGTAAAGCTGTCGTTTTGACTGACGAGGGTGTAGAAAAAATCCAGAAAATTCTAGATATAGAAAATCTTTATGGCAGCGAAAATATCCGTACAATTTATCATCTGCAACAAGCACTGAGGGCACATACACTCTTCAAGAGAGACAAAGATTATGTTGTCACAAAAGACGGCGAAGTAGTTATTGTCGATGAATTTACGGGGCGATTATTGGCTGGCCGACGTTATAGCGAAGGGTTACATCAAGCAATTGAGGCCAAGGAAGGCGTGGAAGTTCAAGAAGAATCAATGACACTTGCTACTATCTCGTTCCAGAACTACTTTCGTCTGTACGAAAAACTATCTGGTATGACTGGCACCGCCTCAACTGAGGGTGAGGAATTTCACCAAATTTATAAACTGGCTGTAGTTGAAATACCAACTAACCAACCAATGGTACGTATTGATAGACCTGACCGAATTTATCGCAACGAGCAAGGGAAGTTTAGGGCTATTGTGAGAGATGTGCAGATGTTGCACCAAAAGGGACAACCAGTTTTGCTCGGCACAGTATCAATAGAAAAAAACGAACTCCTTAGTAAAATGCTTACAAAGGCAGGGGTCCCGTATTCCGTACTAAATGCCAAGAATAACGAACGTGAAGCAAGCATTATTGCTAAGGCTGGGCAAAAGGGTGCCGTGACTCTGGCAACCAACATCGCTGGTCGTGGTACTGACATCGTACTTGGCGAAGGGATCAGAGAACTCGGTGGCCTATTTGTGCTGGGCTCAGAGCGACATGAAGCTAGACGAATCGATAATCAGTTAAGAGGTCGAGGCGGGCGTCAGGGCGATCCCGGTACAACCCAATTTTTTGTTAGCACTGAAGACGACCTGATGCGTATATTTGGTGGCGATCGGGTTGCTTCTATTATGGATCGACTTAACGTTGACGCTGATACCCCGATAGAAAATCGGTTAATATCACGTAGCCTAGAGAGTGCCCAGAAAAAAGTTGAAGGCTTTCATTTTGACACCCGCAAAAATGTCGTACAGTACGACGACGTAATGAACCGCCACCGCAAGGCTATCTACACAATGCGTCGAGAAGTCCTCATGCAACCAGATATCAGTAAACGGATTAAGTTAATGATTGACGAGGAAGTCCATGCTTTGGCAACCTCTTCACAAGTTGCCAACGAAGGCTTTGACAATATTGTGCGTGAAGTGTTTCCATTTGATGAGCTGATGCTTGATCGGATATTTGATACTGATACGCTTCAGTTTGAGAAAATACTAAAGTCTGAGGCAATAGAACTATATAAAACTCGTGAACAAGCTTTTACGCCTGAAATCATGCGTAAAGTTGAACGTGATGTCTATCTTCAGGTCTTGGATACGCTCTGGATGCAACATTTGGAAAACATGGATCATTTAAGGGAAGGCATTCACTGGATGGCCGTCGGGCAACAGGATCCGCTCGTTGAATACCGACGACGGAGTCAACTTATTTTCGATGATATGCAAATTATTCAGCGTCATGAGATTATTCGAGCACTTTACCATGCCATACCAATGCCAGTAGAAGCTTTAGACCAGCCGGCCGAGACAGAATTGACACGAGCAGCTCGTCACTCAGTTGAAAATACCAACCAAATTACAACTGCCGAAACCGAATTTGAAGAAGCCGACTTCAAACGAGCTGAATCAGTCGAACAGCGGAAAAAAGTTGACGAGAGACGCAAAAAGGCTCGCAAGACTGAACGCAAGCGTAAATCTACAGCCCGAAGACGCAAATAACCTGTCAGGTTGATAACAGATGAAGCACACAGTTTCCGAAATCAGTTTACGCAACGGCGTCAAAGGGCTTTTAGTTAATATTCCCGATGCCACTGTTATGACCATGGAGATTAATTTCCGGGCCGGCGAGTATCTGGTGCCCAAGAAAAAAATGGAAGTTCCTCACCTAATGGAGCATTTGTTATTAGGTGCTAACGAACTAATTCCAAGAGCCCGCGATTTCCAGGCTGAATTCCAGAAAAACGGTGCATATAATAATGCCTCCACGAGTGTTTACGATATTACTTATGAGGCAGAGTGTGCCGATTTTGAGTGGGATCGAACACTAGGCATGATGTTGATTGCCATTACTAAGCCACTATTCCTAGAAGAGGAATTTAGAGCTGAGTATGGTAATGTTCGAGAGGAAATGATGTCTCGAGCCAATAGTCACTTTCGTCAACTTGGCCTGGTAACGCGTAAACAATTCGGCTTGATAGCTAAAACTGATGCTGAACGAATTGCCCTTATGCCCAATGTCACAGTTGAAGACGTTAGGGCCCATTATCTTCATACCCATGTGTCGGCCAACATGCGTTTTGTGATTGCTGGAAATTTGACACCAAAAAGACAGTCAACCATAGAGAGTTTATTGGCCAACGTTGAATTGCGCGCAAAAGGTAAACGATTTGAGCTACCTCTAGAAAAACCAAGAACGGTTAAAAAGCCAGTTTATATACACAATAAATCTGTCGAAAACCTGTATTTTTATATTGACACTTTCATGCGTCGTCCTTTAAGCGACCCCGAAGCAGATGCCCTTAATCTTTTAAATACCATGCTAACCGAAACGCTTTATTCAAAAATATTGGGGACAGCCCGGGAGCGCGGATTAGTATATGGTATGAGTTCAGGTGTTTCTCCGACTCGTAATCTAAGTAATTGGTGGTTCGGTGCCCAGGTCTCGGATAAAAATGCCGCAGCTTTATTCAGTATAATTACAAATGAGATTGGCAAAGTTCTGACGGGAGATGTTTCAGGTAGCGATATTGAGGCAACCAAACAATATGCTTTAGGCCGTTTTCAGCGGAGTGCCCAAACGGTTCTAAATACGGCTAACGGGTATGCTGGCCGTTACTTCTTTGATGGCGTAATTGAGGAATACTCACAAGTACCCGAACGCATCAAAGCTGTCGACAAAGATACCATTGTTGGCGTAACTCGAGCCATGTTGGCGGACAATGTTTGGGGTATTGGCGTGTTGGGTGACTGCGGAAGAGCTTTTGTTGACAAACTAAGGCAACAACTTGAGCCATTGTGGCAGGCTACAAAGGCCTAAACCCAATGCATGACGAATTATCCCGCGCTCAATCACTCAGCGATCTTGTGTCTGATGCTATTCGGAAGCTTAATATCCTGACGCAGCAGACGGAGTTAACCGAATTAAAGCATCAAAGTGAGGAACCAACCTTCTGGCAGAACAGTCAGATTGCTCAATTAACCATGAAGAAAATAGCTAATCTAGAAACACGTATCTCGCCATGGTTGAAATTACAAACTGCCACTAACGAAGTAGTGGAACTACTGGGGACTGGCGATAAAAGTATCCGATCTGAACTCGATAAACAGTTAGCGGATTTGGAAAGACAATTTGAAGCTTTGAGGAGAGTATTGCGTTTCAATGGTCCGTACGACACTCATGACGTTATATTGAGTATTCACGCTGGTGCTGGCGGTACAGATGCCCAAGATTGGGTACAAATGCTGCTTAGAATGTATATTCGCTGGGCCGAGAAACATAACCTGCGAGTCATCACTGACGATGAGTCGCCTGGCGATGAAGCTGGTCTTAAAAGTGTGACTATTGAAATCAGCGGTGAATACGTTTATGGCCACCTAAAAGGGGAGCATGGCGTTCATCGGTTGGTTCGCCTAAGTCCCTACAATGCCGATAACTTGCGCCAAACCTCGTTTGCTAAAGTCGAGATAATGCCTAAAATCAGTGAGCCAGACGAGGTTGCTATCGATGACAAGGACCTTAAGGTAGATGTCTTTCGGAGCGGCGGTCACGGCGGGCAAAGCGTTAACACTACTGATTCAGCCGTCCGTATCATGCACATTCCGACTGGCATTGTTGTAACTATCCAAAATGAACGCTCACAGCTTCAAAACAAAGAAACGGCCATGACTATATTACGATCCAGATTAGCTCAGCTACAATTGGAACAACATGCCGCTAAAATATCTGAAATTAAAGGGCCAAATGAGCAGGCAGCTTGGGGCAACCAGATCCGAAGCTATGTTTTACATCCCTATAAACAAGTAAAAGATCTGCGCTCAAAATATGAAACATCGGATCCTGAAAGTGTTCTTGATGGCAACATTGACCCGTTTATTGACGCATATTTTGATGCTATGCTTAATTTATAAGCGTAATTACCTGCACGGAAATTCTTCGGGTGGGCGGTGTATACTTGGAAAGCTAACGCAACCACTATGAATTTGATTATTAGTAAATCAACCAAAATAACTTATCAAGGGGTCATAAAACCGCTATTTTTTAAACAAAAACCCGACTCGACACACCAATTTATATTGCATCTCGGTAAAATATTTCAGCACCTGTTTGGTATTAAGGCCACACTGCACAAAATCTGGGCTTACGACAACCCGGCGATTTTGGGTCAGACGTTGCGCGGTATAACATTTCGTAACCCGGTCGGTTTATCGGCTGGATTTGACAAGAATTTCGAATTACCACCAATCATGCGGTCCATTGGTTTTGGTTTTATGGAGGGGGGGTCGTTAACATATCAACCTTGTGATGGCAATCCCAAGCCATGGTTTCATCGTTTACCTAATTCTAAATCACTAGTTGTTAATGTGGGCTTAGCGAATCAAGGGGTAACGGCTATCATAAATAGACTTGAGCGATTTCCTCGAAGGCTATTTCGCGATTTTCCGCTCAATATTTCTGTGGCCAAAACGAATTCCCCTGTAGCTTCATCCGACAAGGACGCCATTGCCGATTATGTAGGTAGTCTTAAAACGATCGGTACTGCCGGTGTTGGCGATATGATAACGCTAAATATATCCTGTCCAAATGCTTATGGCGGAGAACCTTTTACTACACCAACGCGCTTAGACCGTCTTCTAACTCAAGTCGATGTTATCAAACTAGTTCAGCCTGTTTTCGTTAAGATGCCTAGCGACTTAAACTGGGAAGCCTTTGACAAACTACTTGCAGTGATCGCTCGCCACCGCATAACTGGGGTGACAATTAGTAATCTAGCTAAAGACAGAAGCCAACTAAAACTTAAAGATCCGCTACCAGATGACGTAAAAGGTAATCTTGGCGGGAAGGCAACCTGGGAACTTAGCAACAGGTTAATTCGTCAAACCTATAGTAAGTACAATCGCCGATTTGTCATTATCGGCGTTGGTGGTATTTTTAGTGCCGCGGATGCCTATAAGAAAATTAGGTATGGAGCTAATTTGGTGGAGCTCGTGACTGGGCTAATTTTTGAGGGTCCTCAATTAATCGGACAAATAAATCATGGGCTGGTAGATTTACTGCACCGAGATGGCTTTAGTAACGTTGCCGAAGCAGTCGGTGTTGACGCGTAGACGCCGCTAGCGTTTATCTGTATAATCAGTAGTAATGATTCTCCTAGATAGGGTTACAAAAACCTATAATAAGGATTTGGGTGCAGCTCTAGATCGGATTAGTCTGCATGTTGAGCCAAATGAGTTCGTCATTGTAGTTGGGCAAAGTGGTGCAGGCAAGACGACGTTAATGCGTTTGCTGACCCGCGAAGAACGACCAACGAGCGGCAAGATCATTGTTGGTGGTATCGATTATGACAAACTAAGAGATAAAGATATCCCGTTATTGCGTCGAAAAATAGGTGTTGTCTTCCAAGATTTTAAACTCCTACCACACAAGAACGTATTTGAAAACGTGGCTTTTGCTTTAGAAGTAGTTGGCATGGGCCGACGAGAGATTCAGCACACCGTTCCCAGAGTTTTAGAGATTGTTAACCTAAAAGGCAAAGAGAAGCAGATGCCACTCGAACTGTCCGGAGGCGAACGACAACGGGTAGCCATAGCTAGGGCAATTGCTCGACAACCTAAGATTCTGATTGCCGATGAACCAACCGGCAACTTGGATTCAAAATACGCTTGGGATGTTATAAGAGTTCTAGAAAAAATCAATCGATACGGTACCACGGTTCTATTAACGACCCATAATCAGGAAGTCGTTAACAAACTTAAACGCCGAGTGGTGACCATTAAGAATGGTAAAGTTGCTAGTGATCGTGCTAACGCTGGTTATGGTGTGTAGACGTCTATGAAGCGAAAAATCATTACGTTTGGTCGTATCATTCGGACCGGTATCGCCAACTTCTTTAGGAATTCGAGCCTAGCCGTTGCCGCCATAGCAGTCATGGTTATAACGCTTACTATTATTCTGTTCTCGGTTGTTACTAGTGCAACCATGAGCCACACGATTAACCAGATTGCCGACAAAATTAATATCTCAATCTACTTGGATGATTCAACCACCACCCAGCAAACTGACACCTTGATTAGTAAACTGCAAAAGCTCCCGCAAGTTAAAAGTGTCAGCTACATATCGAAAGATCAGGCGCTGGCTGAATATAAAGCCGAAAACTCTAACAATCAAGCATTGCTAACAGCCATCGACGAAACAGGTAACCCGCTGCCAGCATCAATTCAGGTTGATCCGGTGGATCCTTCACATGTCAGTCAAATCCAGAATGTTTTAAATGAACCGTCTACGGTTCAACTTGAAGATCCGCAAGCTGGGACTTCATACTCTGGCGACCGCAAGGCGGCTATTGATCAGATTGCTCATGCAACCGATATATTAAAACAGGTTGGTGTGGTAGCTGTCGTCGTTTTCGCTCTAGTCTCGATGCTCATAATCTTTAATACGATTCAAATGGCTATCTTTAACCGGCGTGATGAGATACAAATCATGCGTTTACTCGGAGCTAGTACCTGGTTTATCCGTGGTCCGTTTGTGGTGGAGAGTATTACCTATGGCCTATTATCAGCTTTGATATCAGTAGGAATAATCGATCTGTTATTTGTAGTAGCTTCATCCGCGCTAAAAGCTAGCAGCTTAGGTCTACTTGATATTAACTATGCCAACCACTATTTTTACGGTAATTTTCCATTGCTTTTGACTCTCCAGTTGGCGCTTGGTATAGTTATTGGTGCCGTCTCATCTATTATTGCGACCAGACGGTATCTGAAAATTAAATCGAAATAACTTTTTGAAACCATTAAAACAAAATCTAAAAAACACCGACTAAGAAGTGGGGGTTCGTTTACAACTATGGCCATATATGGTAGGATTACACTAGGTTTAAACAAAACCAAAATGAAACAGAAAAGACAACCACTATTGTCTATTATGCGTAAGTTGAATGATGCGCCCATTCTAGCGGCGGTAGTTTTGGTGTTGGCTGTTAGTGCCACGGTTGTTATTGTGCATGCTGACAGCGTTCAAGATTTGCAGCAGCAGATTGATAATCTAAATAGTGTAAACTCCCAGACTCAAAGCTCATTGAATAATCTACAGTTACAGGCAACAAGCTACCAGGATGCTATTAGCGTCTTGCAACAACAGATAACCGGCATCCAGTCGGTCATCGCTTCTAATCAAGCTAAACAAATTGAGATTCAACAACAGATAACCGATGATCAAGCGACTATTGCTCAAGACAAAAAGGCCCTCGGAGATGTTATCAAAGCGATGTATGTTGACGGCCAGATGTCGACACTCGAGATGTTAGCTACTAGTAAGAGCTTGAGTAGTTTTGTCGATGCCTCAACTTATCGCAATGCCGTTCAAGATAAGATTCAATCCACACTTGCCGAGATCGCGCAGCTCGAGAGTCAACTAGAAGTTCAAGAAAGCCAAGTCCAGCAATTGCTCCAAGCGGAACAGCTTCAGCAAGCTCAACTTAACAATGATGAATCCCAGCAGAGTCAATTGTTATCAATGGATCAAACTCAACAGGCTAACTATAACCAACAGATCCAAAATAACAGTAATCAAATAAAACAATTGCAGGCTCAACAGGCTGCTGAATTAGCTATACTTGAGGGTACAAATAAATACGGTGGGTCAGGCGGCTATCCATGGTCTAACGCCCCCTGTTTAGACGGGGTTAATGCAGGACCAACCTGTGGAAATTATGATTGGGGTTATTCATACTATGGTGCTACACCGCCGTACGGTGCTCCACTAGGCCCCTATGACCCTTGGGGTTATGAATATCGCAATTGCACAAGCTACGTCGCATGGAAGATTGATACTCTTTCCACGAGCCCAATTATAGGTAGTTTGATTAGTGATTTAGGTAATGCGGCTCAGTGGCCCGGTGGTGCTGGTGATCGAAATATACCCGTTAATCATGGCAGTAATCCACAATACGGTGATGCAGCGGTTGATCCGGGCGGTGGAGGTTGGCAAGGTCATGTGATGTTTGTTGAACAAGTTAACGGTGATGGAAGTATTGTGGTTAGCCAGTATAATGCTGGCGAAAATGGAACCTATAGTGTGGCCACGATTGATGCCAACCAGGTGTCTAACCTTTATTTTGT
>Ga0182030_10009889_pt1 | contig 19462 bp, 14 predicted proteins | sample 812S3MmetaG_FD_121299 | JGI IMG/M metagenome (GOLD analysis project Ga0182030, IMG submission 121299) | Permafrost microbial communities from Stordalen Mire, Sweden - 812S3M metaG (Illumina Assembly) | ecosystem: Environmental > Terrestrial > Soil > Wetlands > Permafrost | place: Sweden... | reverse complement strand
GCACAGAACAATGGTTCGATCTTCGCTTCTTTGCAGGCGGCAACCAACTCGCGCAACGCCGTGGTTTTACCGCTACCCGCCAAACCGCTCAAGCCGGTGATGCGGTCACTCGTGCGTAGGACATGGTAAATCGCCCGGCGTTGATCTTCGCCCAGCCAATCGGCAGGACGGTAGCCGGGATGCAATGGTGGGACAGTCTCACAGGAGGAGTTCACTATCTGGATCAAATCCAGTTCCGTAGCCAGAATTTGTTGCGTCGAGAACCCGCGTTCGGTTTTCACCAAATCCGGCAGGTGTTTCACCGCCCCTTTCAAATCGTTCAAATCCACCGCACCCAGGCGATGCGACAACGCCACGCTCAACAGCTCATGCTCCGGCACGACCGATTTACGCTCGAAGACATGGGCGAGGGCATGGTTCAAAACCTGATTTTCCACCAGCGCAATGCGCGGCAGGCTCGATGGACGAGCCGATGCACGGAGTGTTTGCAGCGATTGCCGTTCTTCGGCGGATAGTTGTGACAACTGCCGTTCGCGGACTTCGGCGGTGGAAATGCCTTTGACTTTTTTTGCCCGGCTCTGATGCACCGCATGGGAAATTTCGTCGTTGGAAAGTTTTCGCCCCAGCTTTTGTTCCATTTCCCTCACCACCGCGTCGCGCTGTTGCGCGCGTTTGGAAAACCGTTTTACCACCACGTCACTGACGCCCTCGATGTCAAAACCGTGCTTGGCCGGGGTGATCCGGTAGCCGATTTGTTGCACCCGTTTGGCCAGTTCGTTCCGATAAACCGCCGTGCCATAACGTATCGCGTCATACATGCCGCCCGCTTGCAGGGCTTTCCAGCAGCGTTCGCGTTCATCGAATGACGCGTTGAACACCGTGAAATGCGTGTGCAACTGCGGGTCGAGCGCGCGGGAACTGTCATGGACGAATGATGCCGCCACCAGATTGCCCGTCACACGGTCACGGTTTTCCACACCTTGCTTGCGGACACGAGTCGCGGCGAAGGTTTCGAGTTCGCGAAACGCGAGCCGGGCCGCTGCCTCATGGGCTTCAATCAATCGCTGGTCGTCCAAGGTAACGGCCAGCACGGAAACGGATTTCGGCGCGGAACAGGTGAAGTCATAAAACACTCGGCGCTGGCCTTCCCTTTGGCTCCGCTGAGTCAACCGATCGCCATCGTTTGGATTTTGATTTTCGCACAGCGCATGAAACTGGTCGCGGGTGACTTCAGCTTTTAATCCCAACCGTTCCGCGCCCGCGCCAATCCACTGGCCGGGACGGATTTCACCGGCGGCGTAGTAATCGTTTTGCGCCAGATGCTCGTCGAAATAACTTTCGGCATCGGCCAGGTTTTTATGTGCCACGGCAGTGAACATAAGGCGTCACTTTATCAGTTTCCAAATCAGCTTTGTGCCGTCACTGGCACAATCGTTTGTTTCATTTCATTCATCGTGTTGCTCTTTTATCCGAGACCCAACTTGCAAAGGCGCGTCAGACACGCAAGTTGCGTATTCGGATTTTCCACCGCAATAAACGGCTGAATCAGAAATGAATTTGGTTTCATTCGTGCGGCCATTTTATCGGATGCCCAGACCCCTTTTGCGCAATCTTTACACAATCGGCTGATCCCATTCTGTTACGGTTTACCGTTTGTCATTTTACCGGAATTGCCCGCGTGATGGTGTATCACCATCACCACTTGCACCGCCGTCTTGCCGGCAAGAACCGGCTTCAGCCGCTTCCAGACTTTCATGCCGTATTCCAGTTGGCATGAAGCGGCGGTAAAATGATTCATGCCGAAATCCTGACGGAATTCGGAGCGGTGAAGTTGCAAACTTTGCAAGAAATGAAAATTATTTCGGTGATGGCACCTTGCCCGCCTGCTATTCACGAAACAGTTGAAGCGGCCGTAGCACTGACATTAGCTGGAATTGTTCAAGGCGATTGCCAACCACGTTTCAGCGGGGCAAATGTTTCGCGCTTCTGCTGTAACAACGCCTCGTTTCGCTTAATTGCTCTTGATATGATGTCCGCATGAGCAGCCAGGCTTTTCTAACCTCATTCTGTTCCTATTAACTGGTTGTTTTCGTTCCCGATGGCACTCCAAGGTCTGCGGTCAATGGCAGTCAAATCGCCCTGATAAAGAGAACATCTGGAAACGAGGTTGCTCTCGCTTCTTTCAAAAGGCGAGGGCTTGCAGTTCCGGGTCAGTCGGCAAAAATCACCGCCATCGCCAAGGGTTCGAGGATTGAGGTTCGCCTAAACGATGTTGTAATTTTGAGCTTCAAGGATGCGACGTATAATTCCGGATTTATCGGCCTTCGCATTTGCGGTGATCCAATCAAACCCTGTGTTGCCACATTCTCCAATTTGACCGTCCGCTAAGCCGCTGGTAGGGCGCACAGTCCCCAGCGCACCGCTGTCTGCCAACGGACTTGTCCGAGTTTGCCACGGCGGCGCGCACGGAGTGACGCGCCCCACCTTCGCGCCAACTTTTTTTCGGGCGGGTTGAAAAATAATTGTCCAATTTCGCCGCCGCCCGGGGATAATAGATAAATGGCAGACGCGAACGACATGGATTTGCTGCGGGAGTTTGCCCGCCACAATTCCGAGACGGCCTTTGCCGAACTGGTGCGCCGCCACATCAACCTTGTTTATTCCGTGGCCCTGCGTTTCGCCGGCGGCACCGACGACGCGCAGGACGTGACGCAGGCCGTCTTCATTATTCTCGCCCGCAAAGCCGCCCGGCTGAATGAGCGCACGGTGCTGACGGGCTGGCTGTATGAAACCACGCGCTTCACCGCCATCCGCCTGCTGCGCACCCGGGCCCGCCGGCAGGCGCACGAACAGGAGGCCTATATGCAATCCACTCTGGAACAAGCCGGCACCGACAACCTGTGGCGGCAGTTGGCACCGCATTTGGAGGCGGCAATGTCACGGCTAAACGCCAGGGAACGCACCTTGCTGGCGCTGCGTTTTTATGAAAACAAGACCGGCGCGGAAGCCGCCGCGCTGCTGGGCATCCGGGAGGAAGCCGCGCACAAGCGCACCGCCCGCGCGCTGGAGAAGCTGCGGAAATTTTTCACGAAACGCGGCGTGAGTTCCACCACGGCCATGCTAGCCGGGGCGATTTCCGCCAACTCCGTTCAAGCTGCGCCGGTGGACTTGGCCAAGGCCGTGACGGCCGTGGCGGTTGCCAAAGGCGTGACGGCTTCCATTTCAACCTTAACCCTCATCAAAGGAGCATTGAAAATTATGGCTTGGACTAAAATGAAAACGGCGGTTGTTGTCGGCGTGGGCATATTACTCGCCGTTGCAACAACCACCGTAACTGTCAGAGAAATCCGTGCGCATCATCATTATTCATGGCAAGTGCCGAAAGCCAGTCGTGACATGATTCGCCAAACTTCTCCGCAAGTTGCAATCGTTCCGTCCGTTTTTGCCCATGATGGGGGCACTTACCGAGATTACACCACGGGAGGCGGTGCAATGGGGATATATCAGACCATCAGCAACATTGTTAATGTTGCCTACGATGGGCAGCAATATCACCTGATTTTTCCCACAGGAATTCCTGATGGAAGATATGATTTTTTTGCCAAGGCCGTAGACCCAGCTCAACCATTTTTTCAGAAGGATCTTCAAGCGGAATTGAAAAACAAACTGGGCATCGTTGGGAAATTGGAAATGCGCAATTCGGATGTTTTGCTGCTTCGCTACCAGAATCCAAATGCCGGAGGACTGAAACCGCCTGACAGCTTGAGACGTGGTTTGGGTTTGCCGAAAACTATGCGCAGCCGATCCGAAACTAATGCACTTTACTCAATCAACGATTCGCTTTCCATGTTGCATGGCTTTCTTCAGACAACATTTGTCAAGCCGGTCATTGATCAAACCGGCCTCACAAACAACTATGATTTTATCCTCAAATGGGATGATGCCGTCCCAAATCATCCAAACAAAGAAGGCATTCGACAGGCGCTTCTTGACCAACTCGGCCTTGAACTTGTTCCTACCAACATGCCGATTGAAATGTTGGTGGTTGAAAAAACGCAATGACTTTTTCCTTTAACACGCTTCGCAAATTAAAGTGGAATAAAATGGGTTTCATGAAAAATCAGAGGGCAAAGGGAAGAATTGGAAAAATTTCCGCTGGCGTTTTGGCATTAATACTCGTCGGCTGCATCAGCACGCACCCCAAGGCTGCCATAACTGCGGAACAAGCTGGAACCATCGCCATGCAGTTGGCCAATGATAAGGCCTTCTCGCTTTACCATTGCCGGCCATTTCAAGGCGGTCAGCCAGCACGATTCGTGGCAGGTCGTTGGATTTGGTTTGCGCGGCAAGGTTTCGGACACGCTGATTTTGAAGCCCAAGTTGAACTTGCGGCGAACGGCACGGCCAACAAATCTGATAGCGGTGTTATGGTCAATATCTTTGACAGCCGACAGTATTAATTTTGATGAGCCGCCTGTTTTGTTATTCAACAAATCGAACTGGGTTAAGTGAATAATCAGAAGTCAGGAACGGAAACGGGCTGGCATGTGAAGTGGGCGTTGCCGATGCCGGAAAACCGGGCGCTGGCGGGTGTCATCCGCCGCTGGCGCGAACGGCGCGGGACGCGCAGGATCAAAAATAATTGTCTGAATTTTCCCCGCAGCGGCCATAATCCAACAAATGCGTGATTTCAGCGACATGGCGCTGGTGCGGGAATATGTCCGGGTCAATTCCGAGGCCGCCTTTGCGGAGCTGGTGGACCGGCACATCGCTCTCGTTTATTCGATGGCGTTCCGCCACGTCGGCAGCGCCGGTCACGCCGAGGAAATCACCCAGGCCGTCTTCATCATCCTCGCGCGCAAAGCCGCCGGCTTGCGCCCGGACACCATTTTGCCCGGCTGGCTGTGTGAAACCACCCGGCTGACCGCCTTGAGTTTTTTGCGCGGCGAACGGCGGCGTCAGTTCCGCGAACAGGAGGCCTATATGCAATCCACCCTTCAGGAATCGAACGAGACGGCGGCGTGGCATCAGTTGGCGCCGCTGCTGGACGAAGCCCTGGCGCGGTTGGGCAAAAAGGAGCGCGACGCCGTGGTGCTGCGGTTTTTCAAAGACCAGAACCTGCGCGAAGTCGCGGCGGCGTTGAACATCAATGAGCCGGCAGCGCAGCGGCGGGTGCATCGGGCGGTGGAGAAGCTGCGGCAGTTTTTCATGAAACGCGGCCTCGCGCTTTCCAGCAGAACCATCACCGGGGCGATTTCCGCCAACTCCGTGCAGGCCGCGCCTGCGGCGCTGGCGAAGACCGTGACGGCTGTCGCGGTAGCCAAAGGCGTGGCCGCCAGTGGTTCAACCTTAACCCTCATCAAAGGAGCATTGAAAATTATGGCCTGGACTAAAATGAAAACGGCGGTTGTGGTAGGTGTCGGGATATTACTTGCCGCTGGAACGACCACATTAACTGTAAACGAAATTCAAGAACATAAAACCTATCCGTGGGAAGTTCCTAAGGCAGATTACGGTATTTTTTATAAAATGCCACCGACAATCAAAATTGTGCCGACCAAGTTTGCCATAAATGGAGGTTTGTGCTGCGACGGTGGCAGAGGTGCGATGGGCATTGCCCAACCACTCAAGGACATCATCCAAATTGCCTATCAAAAAAACGGGCTCCGCACAGTTGTTGTTGCAGACTTGCCGACAAATAAATATGACTTCCTTGCCAAGCTTGTTCCGCCTCAAGAGCCTCATAAAAATCTTCCAATTGATGAAAGCTGGACAATTGGATTGCAGAAAGAAATTACAAGAAAGTTTGGAATCAAAGGCCGACTCGAAAAGCGAAATGCAGACGTTTTAGTCCTAAAACCAGGCATTGCTGGTGTGCATGGCTTTAAGGTTAGTCACGAGATGCCGAATGGTGAAGCAATGAAACCGATTTTTGAACCAAGTCAAAATGGTCTGCGAGTCGGCTACAGTTACCATGAACAGCCGGTTTCTACCTTAACCAGCTATTTTGAAAATGACCTTCAAATGCCAATTGTTGATGAGACTGGTTTGACCAATGATTATGATTTTTCATTATCTTGGATTCAAAGCCCGGACAAGCATGACTTGGAACTGCCAGGTTTGGATGAATTAAATCCAATTCTTCTTAACCAATTAGGCCTCGAACTCATTCCGACCAATATGCCGATTGAAATGCTGGTCGTGGAGAAAGTGAAATAACTCAAACAGGTCGCGACGCAAAGGAAAATCAATGGTTTGCCTACGCCGCCGGAAAGCGCCAGGGGACTGGCGCACTCCCGGACGCTTCACGCACGCGGGAGCCGTAGCAATCGCGCCAGCGTCTTGGACTGCGGCGGCCCTCCGCCGTTTTTGAAACTGCCTGGACATGCCCACCATCCTGATGCCGGGTGCTGGCGGGCCTTGTCCGGCGGCGGCGCGAAACCGGCGAAAATACTTTTCCAAATTGTAAAAATAGACTGTTACCTTTTCCATTTGGCGTCCATGTATTGGTGAATGATGAATGACGACATGGCACTTCTGCGGGATTATGCCGCCCGCCAGTCCGAACCCGCGTTTGAAACGCTGGTCAAGCGCCACGTCAATCTCGTCTATTCGGCGGCCCTGCGGCAGGTGCGCGACTCGTTGCTGCGCGGCATGATGACGCCGGTGATGACCGAAGATATGCTCGCCGAATACGAGGCGGGGCTGGAACAGGTAAAGCAGGAGCAACAGTTCACGACGGATACCGGGTTGTGGGTGGATGCCTTGCGAACGTCGGCCTTGTGGGTTGAGATGGAGGTGATTGGGAAAAGGGTGTGCCATGATATTAAGAATGAGATATTCGTTGAAGCGGCATTGACCGCCGGATGTCACACGATCATTGCCCGCGACCGCGATTTGACGGTGGTGAAAACCCCCTTTGGCATTAACCTATACACCCCGCAAGAATGGCTGGGCACATTGACCCGACCGCAGAAGCGACGGCTCCATTAAGATGCTGGGCAATGCACCCCAAACATCGACGAGCCGATGGCCGGAGTTAAACTTACAAAGAAGCTGAAACAATCATTGATTATTCCAGTCAGGAAAGCTCTAATGAACTGCTCCCTATTTTTGCGAAGCAGTGCAGCTTTTTAAGCGGTGCAGCTTTTTGTTGGAATGGCAATGAGCTATCAAAGACTCATATTTACAGCAAAAGCAGGTGGTTCGCCTTTGGTGGGCGAACTTCATCAGCGAGGCGTTGGTTTTACCCTCGTCAAATTACTGCTAACCGTATTGCTCTGTTCATGGTTTCAAATTACCACAATGGCCGGGGAATCCAGCGCGCTCATTGTCACAGGCCTCAGCCCGTCGGAGGATGACACGGCAAAATTCCTCGTGCTCGCCACGGAAACCAAACGGCTGCTGGTTGAACGAGGTTTGTCGGAAAGTCGCGTGGAAATTCTCCACGAAAATGTGACGCGTGACGTGGTGCTGCAAAAACTTCAGGGTGTCGTCCACTCCACCAACGATGAATTCTGGCTGGTGCTTTACGGCATCTCCGGCCGGGCGCGTGGCAACCAGCCGGCGTTTCAAGTCAGCGGGCCGCGATTGACGGCGGCGGATTTGAAGCTGGCGCTGGCCGCGATTCCGGCCCGGCAGTTTGTTTTCATCGGCACCGGCAACAGCGGCGGTTTTCTGCCGGTGCTGCAAGACGACCGGCGCACGGTGCTTTCGGCCACCCAAGAGGAAGGCGAGCCCGACCAACCGCGTTTTCCTGATGTGTGGTTGAAAATCTTTGGTGAAAATCCCAAGGTGGATTTTAAATTGATCGCCGCGAAGACGGCGGCAGCCGTTGACGCCGAATACACGGAAATGCACTTGGCGCAATCGGAGCATTCCCGGCTGGCCGACCCAGTGACTGGCAAAATCCTGAAACCACCGTTCGGCGTGAATCTGGAAGCGACCAATTTGCCGGCAGCCAATCCGAAGGAAAAATGATGAGTTGCTGATAATTTATTCAGGAAAATGTAACAGTCAGGAAAGCGATTTATTGAAACATTTAAGCGGTGGCGGTGTCACATGGACTATACAGCCACCAGAAAGGTTGAAGATTTTCGTCCAATTTGCCAGTTGGACGGACATTGATGGATGGAAAATTGATTAAACCAAGCAACCCTTCGGGGAATCAAAAATAATATATGAGCATGACAACCACGGTTGACGCGCCTGCTGCCACCCAAACCACCGATGCCGACGTGGCGCTACTGCGGGAAGCTCCAGCACGCTACCAGCAGCTTGCCGCGGAACTGGGCAAACGCATCATCGGCCAGGAAGAAGTCGTCCGTGACCTGTTTGTCGCGCTCGCCGTGCAAGGCCACGTGCTGATGATCGGCGTGCCGGGACTCGCCAAGACATTGCTCATCCGCAGCCTTGCAGAAATTTTGGACCTGCCATTTCAGCGCATCCAGTTCACGCCCGACCTCATGCCCGGCGACATCACCGGCACGGAAATCATCGAGGAGGCCGATGACGGCGGCCGGCAATTTCGTTTTGTGCGCGGGCCGATTTTCGCCAGCCTGCTGCTTGCCGATGAAATCAACCGCACGCCGCCGAAGACCCAGGCCGCGCTGCTCGAAGCCATGCAGGAACGGCGCGTCACCGTGGCCGGGCGCAGTTACGATCTGCCGTCGCCGTTTTTTGTTATGGCCACGCAAAATCCAATTGAACAGGAAGGCACTTATCCGCTGCCGGAGGCGCAACTGGACCGCTTCATGTTCAACCTGCGCGTGGATTATCCGTCGCACGACGAAGAAGTGCGCATCCTGCTCGAAACCACCGGCGAAGAATCCGCGCCTTTGGAAAAAATCTGGACCGGTGCGGAAATGCTGGCTTTCCAACGCATCATCCGCCGCGTGCCAGTCGCGCAATCCGTGGCCGATTACGCCGTCTCGCTGGTGCAGGCGACGCGGCCGGCAAATCCGAAGTCGCCTGACTTCATTCGCCGATATGTGCAATGGGGTGCCGGTCCGCGAGCGTCGCAATATCTGGCGCTGGCCGGAAAAGTTTTTGCCGTGCTTGACGGGCGGTTCAACGTGGCGAAGGAGGATATTCATTGCGCCGCGAAACTCGTGTTAAGGCACCGGCTGATTACCAACTATCGCGCTGAAGCCGACAGCCAAACGGTGGACGCGATCATTGACCGCCTGCTGGAAACTCTCAAATAGACATGTGATACTGTTATGCGTGCGCCGCCCATCCTTCACGTTCCGCCGATCATCGGCCGGGCGCCGCACCGTCAATCTCGTCCGCTGTCCGCGCCGCCGGCGGTTTCCAAACGGCTGCCGCCGCTGGACATGAAACTGCTGGCGGAATTGCCGTCGCTCGAACTCCAGGCGCGCTATCTCGTGGACGGTTTTCTGAACGGACGGCATCGGAGCCCGCAAAAAGGTTCGTCGGTTGAGTTTGCCGAATACCGCAATTACCAGTTCGGCGACGATCCGCGCCGCGTGGACTGGCGGTTGTTCGGCCGCACCGAGCGCCTGCACATCCGGCAATACGAGGAGGAAACACAACTCCGCATTTTTCTCGTGCTGGATGCCAGCGCGTCCATGGATTTCACATCGCGGCCGGCGGCGATGAACAAGATCCAGTTCGCGCGGCTGGCGGTCGCCGGCATCGCTGCGCTCGCGCAGCGGCAGGGCGACGCCTTCGGCCTCGGCCTGGCCATGATGGAATTGAAAGATTTTCTCCGCGCCCGCTCATCATTGCCGCATTGGAAATCTTTCATCGGCCGGTTGGAGGCGGTGATGCCGTCCGGCCCGACGGCGCTGGCGCGCGTGCTGGAATCGCTGGCCGAAGTCATCCCCGCGCGTTCGGTGATTTTTGTAGCCAGCGATTTTTACGAGGAACCGGAGCGGCTGCGGGCTGCACTGCAACGGTTGCGTTACGACCACCACGAAGTCATCGGCTTGCAGGTGCTGGATCCCTTCGAGCTGGATTTCGACATAGACCATGCCGGGACTTTTGTGGACGCGGAAACCGGACACCGGCTTAAATTGGATTCGCCGGCGGCACGCGAAGGTTATTTAAAACGGTTCCAGCATTTCTGCTCGGCGCTCGACGAAATGTTTCGCGTCGCAGGTGGCGACTTGGTGCGGATGTGCACGAATGAATCGCCGGTGGCCGCGCTGACGCGCTATCTCGCCGCCCGCTCACAACGATTGAAATGATTCCATGAACTGGCTATTTCCAGGATTTCTGGCGGGCGCAAGTTTGATCGCGCTCCCGGTGGTTCTGCATTTTCTGCGCCGGCGGCAGAATGTCGTCGTGCGCTTTCCGTCGCTGCGATTTCTTGGTGAAACCGCGCTGCGAGACACGCGGCGGCATGAATTGTTCCGCTGGCTCACGCTGCTGTTGCGCTGCCTCGCCATTGCGTTGATCGTCGGCGCATTTGCGAGGCCATTCTGGCAGAACGCCGCTGCCTCGCACCGGCAACTGATGGTCGTGGCCGTGGACAATTCCATGAGTATGCAGGCAAAGGGTCGCTGGGAAAATCTGCAAGCTTGGGCGCTCAAGCAACTGGACGAACTGAACCCCGGCGACCAGGCTGCGGTGTTGGTGATGAATCCCGCACCTTTCTGGCTCGTGCCGCTAACGGATGATTTGAACCGTGTGCGTTCAGTATTGAAAGACGCGCGGCCCGGCTACGAAAACACCCGTTACGCCGGCGCGCTGAAGATGGCGGGCGAGACGCTGGCGCTGCAGCCAGGCGCAACCAAGACCTTGGTCTGGCTAGCCGACGAACAACGCGCAGGCTGGCGTGGCGTGGATTTTGAGCAAACGCTGCCCGCTGGCGTGAAAATTCGCTTTGCTGATTCCATGCCCGAACCCGGCCGGCAGGCGGCGATCACTTCGCTGCAATGGTCCCTGAACAAGCCCGGTCTGGTCGCCACCGTGCGACTGTTCACGCCGTTGCAGGATCAGCGGCGAATCACCGTGAGCGCCGGAAAAAAAATTATCGCAGAACAAACCGTCTCACTCCATACCGGCGACAATCAAATCATCCTGCCGTTTTCGCCGCCGGAAAATGCCGATGGCTTTAGCGTGGCGATGGACGCGGATGATTTGCCGGCGGACGATGTCGCCTGGATTGTTCCGCCCAAACCGGCGGCGGATGCCGTGCTGCTTGACGCCGTGTCCGGCACGGATTTTCTCGCGCACGCCCTGCGCGCGACCGAGAATCTCGGTGCCGCCGCGCTGAAAGCCGGGCCGTTGCCGGAAAAAGACTGGCCGGCAAATTCGGTGGTCATCCTGCGCGGCGACTCCGCATTTAATCCGCCGCAACTCGAATTGCTCGACCGTTTTTTTGACGCGGGTGGCGCGCTGTGGATTTTCGCGGACGGTTCCGCCGCGCAGCTCGGTTGGCTGGAAAAACACGGCATTGATGCGACGGCACGGAAAAGTTCAGAGGCTCCGTGGCATTTGCAGGATTGGGATCCTGACCATCCGGTGCTCGCGGCTTTCGTCGGGCAAAGTTTGCTGCCGCTGCTGAGCGTGGAATTTCACCACGGCTTTGATCTAGCCGGCGGCCAGATTACGCCGGTGGCGGACTGGCCAGACGGGAAAATGGCGCTGGCGGAATGGAGCGGCGGCGGGCATCGCCTGTTGCTCGCCGGCTTCCCGCTGAATCGCGCGGCGACGGACTGGCCGGCGCAGCCGTCGTTCGTTCCGTTTGTGCATCAGACCGCACGCTGGCTCGGTTCGTTCACTGACTCGCATGATGACCGGCGCGTGGGCGATACAATTCCCCTGCCGGCTGCGACGGGAACCTGGCGCACGCTGGATGGCCCGATGCCGCAACCCGAACGCAATGTCGGTGGCAGCATCCGTCCCGACGCGCCGGGGCTTTATGAATTTACCGGCGGCGGCGTGCGGCAGGTTTTTGCCGTCAACACGCCCAGCGAGGAATCCGATCTGTCACCGTGGCCGAAACCGGAGCAGTTTGCCTCGCTGGAATCAAAAAATTTACCGGAAAGCACCGAACGCCGTGCGGCGACTCCACTCTTGAGCAGCGAAGCCGCCGAAAACCAGCAGCGCCTGTGGTGGTGGATCCTGGCCGGGTGCGGCTTGGTCATCCTCGCCGAACTGGCGCTCGCCAACCGAACCGCAACGTAATATGAACACGAACCAAGACACGGTGGAACATTTGCTGCGCCAGCAGCGCCGTTGGAATCAATACGCGTGGTCGTTGATTGTGATGGCCGCCGGTTTAGCCGCCACGCTGGCTTTTGAATGGCACCGGCATCCGTCGCTGGCGCGCATTGAAAAATGGGGGCACCTGCCGGAATGGTGGCTCGGCGGTCTGGCCGCTACGCTGGTGGCTTCCCTGACGATTTATTTTTTCCGGCGCAAAGGCGTTTTGCAGGCCGCGCAGGCGATGGACGCGCGCTGGAAGACAAAGAACCGGCTCGAAACCGCCGCCGCGCTTTCGTCCGCGCCGGACGCCCTCGCCCGCGCGCAACGCGAGGAGACGGCGGGCTTCGTCGAGCAGGCGCACCTCCGGCCGCGGGGAGTTTCGCTGCCTTGGCTCGGCGGTTTGGTGGCGTTTTTCACGTTGGCGCACCTGCTGGTGTTCGCCAGCTGGGCGCGTCCGTGGAATGGCATTATTAACGGCAGCCACCACAACCTTCCCGCCAAAAATGAGGCGGTAGTAAATCCAAAACTGGCAACGGACACCACGCCCGCCGCCCGCATTGAATGGAATTCGCCGGAGGAGGAAATCAAGGCCGCCGCCGTTGAAGAGGTGCCGCTCGAAGCCGTGGCGGATTCCGCCAGCGGTTTTCACGACGCGGTGCTGGAAATTTCCGTGAACGGTGAATCCAAGTCGCACACGCCGATCGAACTGGCGGAACTCAAAACAGCCGGCACCCACACCATCCAGACCTCGATCTACATGGACCAGCTTGGCGTGAAGCCTTACGACATCGTGTCCTACAGCCTGCACGCCCAGCGCAACGGCATCCAGAAGGCATCCGAGACGGTGTCCTCGGTGCAGTTTGTGGAAATCAAGCCGCTGCGCGAAGACGTGCATGAATGCCCGCCAACACAGAATCCCGGCAAATGTTTCAACTACATCACGGCCATCAAATCGGCGCAGTTGCGCGCGATGAAGGAAAATTTCGTCCTCGCGCACTCGGAGCTTTCGCACGACAAGGACGATTGGAAGGATGAAAACCAGCGCGTCGGCGGCGACCAGAAAACGATCGCGGAAAAAACCGGCGAAGTGATCGTGCTGCTGGCCAGCAACGGCGCGCCGGAGGAAATTCTCGGCCTGATCCGCCAGGCGAAACCGGAAATGGCCGATGCCGCGCAAAAAATCTCGGCGACGGAAAATGAACCGGCGCTGGCCCCGCAGGGCAAGGCGCTGGCGTTGATCACGCAGGTGGAAAAATATCTCGGCAAATCGGTCCGCCAGGGACCGTCGCTCGTTCAAAAAGTCCCCGATCCGTTTGACAAAAAAGCGCTTGAATTGAAACGCCGAGACATGACGCCAGCCGGCGAACTGGAGATTCTGGCGAAAGAACAGGCGCGGCTGGCCGACGACCTCGTGACGACCAATGCTGGCACCGAAATTTCCGCCGCCGATAGCAAACCTGATCCGGAAAAAATCACCGGCACGTCTGCCGAGCGTGAACACCAGATCAACCAGCGCGTCGGTACGCTGCTTGACGCGACGAATTTTCCCGCCGAGGTCACGCAACATCTGGCCGAGGGTCACAAACAAACACAGGTGTCGCTTTTGAGCCTAGACATGGATGACGTGGTCGCGGCGCGCGAACCTGCGGCGACGTCAGCGCGCGAACTGCGCCTTGCCGCCGATGCAATGAAACGCGCCGCCGAACAGGTGGCGAAGAATGAGTTGGCCGATGCGCTGCGGGCGTTGAGCGATGCCGCCGGCGGGGCGCGCATCACGCCGGCGCAAATTTCCGACGCAGCGGCGCGGCAACAGGCGACCAACGTGATGAACCAAGTTCAAAATGCTACGCGCAATTTGACCGAGGCGGCGCGGCAACAGCAGGAGACGGGATCGGCCCAGGCGGCGGCGCAGTTGAACGAGCTGGCGAAAGCGCTGGCAGCCGCCGATGTGCAAAAGGTGTTGCAGCAGCTTCGTGAACAGCCGCGCGATCCGGACGTGGCGCGGAACGCGGCGAACAAACTTCAGGACCTGGCCGACCGCGCCGGAATGATGCGTCACGCCGGCCCGTTGTCGCCGGCGGAACTGGTGCGGCTGGCCGACCGGTTGGAACGCGCCCACGCTAACATTCAACGGCTCGCCGCGCAAAATTCATCGGTTAAATCAACAGGAAGTTCGCCGGACAACATCAGCGGCGGCGGGCCGGGAAGTTTCCCGAGTGAAATCGTCAGCGACGTTCGGGAAAGCGCGCTCGAAGCCACGTCGGCACTGCCGCAGTCGCTTCAGCTTGGCGAATTACGCCAGCAACTTCGCGAGGCGCCCGTTCCCGACGCCGACGGAGGCAACGTGACGGTGTTTCTGGAAAAGATTGATCCGCCGCTGGAAGACGTCATCAAACTGCTGCGCGCGGAAATCGCCGGCAACCGGCGACCGTATCAGTTGACCGAGGAAGAAATAGCGCAGGCGCCGGCGGGTTACCGCCCGGCGGTGGCAGCTTATTTCGAGCAACTGTCGCGGGATTATCAGACCGCCGTGTCGACGGGCCATCAATGACCCCACTTTTTGAATGGCAGTTCGGCGGCTGGCTGCGCGGTTTGTCACCGGGCAGCGCGTGGGCCACTGTCGCGGTCGCCGCCGTCGCGGGTCTAGTAGTGGTGGTATGGCTTTACCGGCGCACATTGCGGCAACTGTCGCCGTCGGCGCGAAACACACTTACAATTTTTCGCATCGCCATTGTTTTGCTGCTGCTGTTGTGCCTCGCCAATCCGGTGCGCGTGGAAAAGGCCAAACCGGACGAAGCCGGCAAGAAGACCCTGGCCGTGGTGGTGGACCGTTCCGCCAGCATGAGCCAGCCGGACTATCGCCGAATGACGCGGCTGGCGGATGCCGTGCGGGTCTGGCAGCAGCACGGCGGCGAGGCGGCATCGGCATTTTCCGAAATTAAATACTACCGCTTCGCGACGGAACTGGCACCGGCGGCGAGTTTGGATGACGCGGTGGCCACCGCCGAACCCGGCCCGGAAACGCACTTGTATGCGGCGCTTCAACAGGCGCTCGACACCAATCCTGGCGCGATTGTCTGCCTGACGGACGGACTGGACACCACCGGGAAAGCCAATGACGATCTGGCGAATGGAGCGTTGAGCCGCAATGTGCCGCTCTATTTCGTCGCCGGGATGAACCGACTGACTCCGGCGCACGCCAATGAAGTTGCACGCCTCCGCGAAATGAAGATTCCGGCAAAAGTGCTGCGCCAAACTCAGTTTTCCGCGAGCGCGGTGTTTGAAGTGGCGTCGCCCAAGGAGGCGCAACTGCCAGTGGAACTCTGGCGCGGCGGTCAAAAGCTGGCCGCCACGCAACTGCCGGTCCGGCCCGGCTTGAACACGCTGCCCTGGACGGTGCCGGTCAATTCCGGCGAGGCAGGTATTCTGCCGCTGGAATTCCGGCTGGGTGCCGGCGCGACGGCCCAGAGCGCAGCCCGCACGGTGCAGGTGGCGAACGAGACCACTGTGAACCTGCTTTATTATCAGGGTGCGCTACAATGGGGATTCCGGTTTTTGCGCGGTGCGCTGGAGGGCGATCCCAGTTTTCACCTGACGGCGATTTTGAATCCGGCGCTGGGCGTCAAGCTCTCCGTCCAGGCGGCGGATCAAGACACGCTGCCGGATTTACCGGACGACGTGAACATGTTGAAACGTTTCCAGATCGTCGTGCTGGCGCATGTTTTTGCCGACCAGCTCACCGGCCGGCAACAGCAGGCGCTGACGGATTATGTAAGTGGCGGCGGCAGCGTGCTGTTCATTTCACCGGACACGGCGGCGACGCGGTCGTTCTCCGGCACGGCGCTGGAACAGATGCTGCCGGTGGTCTTCAAATCGCCATCAGGAGCGACGCCGGACACGGCGGCGGCGGCCGAGTTCCAGCAGCAGATGCTCGCGCTCGGCGGTTCGGCGGCGGACAACGAAACCGTTTTCGCCGACCAGTCCATCCGACAGCAGAAGATTCCGCCATTGACCCCATTTGTTTCCGGTCCCGACACGGCGGGGGCAAAATTATTTTTGCCCGGACCGGAAGCGCCGCAATTTTCCACCTTCGCCCAAGTGGAAACGGTGAAGCCCGGCGCGGACATCATCGCGGTGGCACCCGCTTCGCCGGCATACGGCACGGATCCGCTGCCGGTGCTGGTGGCGCGGCAGCGGTTTGGCGACGGCTTTGCGGCGGCGATGAACACGGATTTGCTCTGGCGCTGGAAACTGTCGCTGCCCAGCACCAGCCGGGCGGTGGAAATTTTCTGGCAGCAGTTCATGCTCTCGCTCTCGGGAAATTCCAACGTCACGGGACTCCAGTTGACCACCCAAACGGAAGCCCCGGAGACGCACCGCTCGGTGCATCTTGAGATTGATGCCGCCCCCGAAACCGCGCCTGTCGTTGAGGCGAAATCGCCGCACGGCGTGGTGCAGCGGCTGACACCGATCCGTTCAACGGACACCAATGGCCCGGCCTGGCAGGCCAGTTTTATCCCGGACGAAGAAGGATCCTGGCTGGCCCAAGCCTCCACCCCGGACGGCAGCGTGGCCAGCAGCAGCATCCTCGTGGCCAGCCACGCGCAAGCCCGGTTGACGTTGGAGATGATGAATTTGCCTCCAGATGTGGACGGACTGCGACGGCTGGCGGAAAGCACGGGCGGGGCGATGATCGGGGAGTCGCCGGTTTTTCAAACGCCTCCGCCGGTGGCCGGCGGTTTGCAGAAAATTGGCGTCGCCCGACCATTGTGGGACACACGCTGGCTGGCCGGGCTGTTGCTCGGCCTTTATGCTGTTGAATTGATTGTCCGGCGGATGTTCCGCCTGCTTTAACCCAATGCAATTATGAATGAGATCAACCGGAAAAAGTTTTTGAAGCTGCTGGCGGCTGGCGGCGCTTCATTCTTGGGATTAACGGCGGTGATGGCTGCCGGGCAGAACCGCGGCCCGCTGTCACCGTGGGCGCGGCTTCAGTTTCCATGTCGGGGTGGTGACACGGACGACTGGAATGTTCATCCGAATGGCGACCTGAATCTGATTGACGCCATTCGCGAGCAGTCCGACGCCAACGTGGAAAAGGTCTGGAAAGTGGCGGACATTTCCCGGCTGGAGATGATGACGCCGTTTCCGTTCCTTTTTATGCACGCGGAACTGGCCCCTGATCTGGAAGGGTCGCAATGTGCCAATGTGGGCGAGTATCTCAAGCGTGGCGGATTTTTATTCGCCGAGGATTGCGTGAACGGCAAGCACCGAAGCAACGGCAGCGGCGATGAATTTTTTCGGCGCATGGCGGAAACTGATTTTGGCCGGATCCTGCCCGGTGCCCGGCTGGAAAAATTGCCGCCGGATCATCCCGTGTTTCATTGCCTGTATCACCTAGACAACACCGCCATCCACATGCAGGGCGTCCCGCACGGCCTGCACGGATTGTTTCATGACGGAAGGATGGTCGCGCTGCTGTCGCCGTCAGATATTCACTGCGGATGGGCCAACGGTGACGCCTGGTTCGGCCACCAAAAACAGGTCGCTGCCCTACAGATGGGCATCAATATTTATCTCTACGCCATGCTGGGTGACCGCACGGTCTGATTTTTCCATGAATGGCATTTCACGAAAATATTTTCTCCGGCTGCTGCTGGCACGACCTTGAGGACCGGAATTACGGGCTGGAGCGCCGATTTTGAAAGGCTGCGAGGCGATCGCGTTGGCTGGGCGTCGCTGAAAACTCCCAGTCCGCACTGGAAGCGCCATGCGGGCGGTGATCCGGTGCTGATGAAGTTTTTTCGCGAGGAAACCACGCTCAATATTGATCCAACTTGGTATGTCGCCGATGCGGATGACCTCGCCGAGCAGTGCAAGTAACACGGAAGCCGTCTTGAGCGCTCTTTCATCTGGCAGGGTCGTTGAGGAATTGGCCGAGCCGGAAGCATAAACGACCAGCGGGCGACAGACAGAAATGCGGGCAACTCAAGTCATAACGATCATTACCAACGCCGTATTTGGAAAAAATATTACGAACAAAGACAGTGTGATGCTCACCAATAATAGTATCAATTATAAGACTGCGCAGATGGAAACGGGCCCATTTTGGATGTGGTTCCAAACGTCCTGCCTGCTGGAATGACGATCAATTTAAGGACGACAGCATCGCGGGTCGAGTTTTTGGGCTATGTAGCCATTCCAACCAATGCAACAGGACATTCGGTCACAAATTCTGCGGGTGAGCAGATTAATCTTCCCTTGGTTTGGCCGGCAATGCAAATCATCTGTGAATCTGCACATGTCAATCTGTATGACGGGCAGACGCTGGTCTTATCCCCAAATCCTCCTGAACAAATTCGTTTTGCAGCGTCAAATGAGCAGCGTGAAGCGATTGTGACCAAACATATCCGTGAAGGCACACATGAAAGATAAAAATGGCGAGAGAGAAACCATCGTCTTTGTCACCGCGACCTTGGTTGACTCGGCAGGCAACAGCATCCATTCCGACAAGGTTGTGCCTGCTGATAATTTTGAGGCTTCTAGGACTTCGGTTCCGTTACAATGAACTGATTTAGCTGGTTGAAAATTCCCACCGTTAAGCAGCTTTAAAAAATCGAATCTTGCGCCTAAAATTTGGTTGGTCTTAAAAATCTTCAGTCAAAAATGACGTAATAGCAAAGGCCATTTCCATCCAACATAAAGTCCGGCTCTTTGACTGACCGGCTTTCCTGTGACACTCAGAAGCCGGCCAGACAAAACGCCATGAAATAAAACCTAGACGGCAGCGCAGTCAGCATCCGTTCCCAAAATCTCCGCGACTCCACAGCCGTTCTGTCCGCTCCAATTTCAGAAACGGACGTTCACTGCGCCCAATTTCATCCAATTTGATACGTTCAGTCGAACGTGATTTCTGTCGGCTTTCTGGAATTGGAAAGCCGGTAATTTTGTTAGACACCATCCCCGAAGCATTCGCTTCGGAAAAATGCAGTCGCAATAACAGGCGTTGAGATTCGTTGATTTGCGTTGATGATTTCAACGCTGCTAAACGCTTTTCAACATTTGCCGTCAACACGGCTCAACACAGTTCAACGCATCGCATCAACGGGTTTCAACCAAATTCAACGCGGAAAAATCCATTGCCAAATCTATCCGGCCTAATCGTCCACCTTTGTTATTGAATCCGCAGATTATCCCATACCCACGTCAGCACAAAGCCGCCTAAACTCGATGTTGATGAATCCGGAAATCATCAACGACGACCTGCCGGCAAAGCGCCAACGCT
>Ga0182030_10009888_pt1 | contig 19462 bp, 20 predicted proteins | sample 812S3MmetaG_FD_121299 | JGI IMG/M metagenome (GOLD analysis project Ga0182030, IMG submission 121299) | Permafrost microbial communities from Stordalen Mire, Sweden - 812S3M metaG (Illumina Assembly) | ecosystem: Environmental > Terrestrial > Soil > Wetlands > Permafrost | place: Sweden... | reverse complement strand
ATCCTCCATTCCAAGTCCCTACTGACCCTCTTAGACCAATTTCCCCTCCTTCTCCAAACCCGTCTCCACTGTCCGCCGACGCTTTACCGACTTCGTCTTCCTCTACAAAACTCTCACTAGGGAATTCGCAGCATGTGCCGTCCCGCCTCTCCCGGACAAGCACAAGATGGAATATGTTCGCGGCGACCGTTTCGGTACAGACTTCACCCAACGCCGCGCCAACTCCTTGCACCGTTTCTTAACCCGTCTCTCTCTTCATCCTGTCCTCCGCCGCACAGCACTCCTTGTCGAATTCCTAGAGAGTAATGATTGGAATGCTACCATGCGGTTACGACCGCAAAGAGGATCGTCGGCCTCGGAACAAGGCGCTACGGGCGTTTTCGACAATTTTACGGATACATTCATTAATGCTTTCACAAAGGTCCACAAACCTGATAAGCGATTTATTGAAGTGAGAGAGAAGTCGGATAAGCTAGATGAAGATCTAGGTCATGTTGAAAAGATCGTTGCGCGGGTCGCACGCCGAGAAGGGGATCTTGAAACTGATTATAAAGACCTCGCCGAGCAATTCCAAAAACTCATCACTCTAGAACCAGGAGTGGAAGATAGTGTGCGATTCTTCGCAACCAGTGTCGAGGATACGAGTACGGGGATTCGAACACTGAAGGATCATACGGATCAGGATTACTTGGGCAGTCTGAGGGATATGCAGGCTTATAGTACGGCGGTGAAGAATCTTTTGAAAACGAGGGAGCAAAAACAGTTGGATTTCGAGCAATTGACTGAATATCTTACGAAATCGACTTCGGATCGGGATATCCTTGCTGCATCGCATGGGTCGTCGGGCTTGACAGGCGCGGGAGGCTTTATTCGGTCGAAGATTGAGGATGTGAGGGGTGTTGATCATGAGCAATCTCGACGAGACAGATTACGGAGATTGGAGATCCGGATCGAGGAGTTAACGAAGGAGGTTGAAGAGGCGAAGAAGACGACCGAAGCGTTTGATGAAGAGGTTGTGAGGGAAGTAGGAGATTTTGAACGGATTAAAAGGATTGAGTTCAAGGCACAGTTTGGAGCGCTTGCAGACGCTCACGTGGAGTTTTATGGAGCAACGATTGAGAATTGGGAGAAGTATGTTAGGGAGATGGAGGATTTGGGTGCTCCGCTCGCATAGAATTGTAATGTGGATATTTTGCTTGGGAGGATGGTATGCGGCAACATACCATGGTTTGAAACACTGGCGTTAGAATGGATGGTAAAGATATTATTATTTCCAAACGACTTTATTTTTGCAATGGAATTCTAATTCTGTTAGCGGATGCAACAGCTTCCTTCCACGTCTATTCGGTTTACCATTCCACAACTCGGGGATTGGAATGTTTAGATCAATGCTAAAAAATAAATAAAAATAAAAATCTACCATTAGATTAAACATCAAGCTAGTGCAGTCCTCAACCGTAGAAAGGGGGGTGGTTAATATTGGGCGCTAAAGTGTAGGTACCACTTCCCACACGTTGTTTTGGTATTTCATTCTGATCTTCTCTAAAGTACATCAATGGCGCTCTGAGAACTTCTAACTCGTCTTATATTGAGAACTCTCTCTGGACTCTAAATAGTACAAGCCATTTTATTCAGGATTGCGCGATAGTTCGCAGAGCGATGACTATCTACTTCCTTGATGTCATTTTCGCTCCACCGTCTCAACGTCACTCGATGACCAGAATTCTTCATAGCCATGAATGAAGGGAGGTTCTAAATCCCTCGGAGATTTTCTTTCAGTGACGTTCCTCGTTTTATGTCGATATACAGCTCAGTTCTCTTCTCTCCGCAGGCTTCCTAGCCTCCGCTGCAGCCCAGTCTAATTCCACCTCTTCCTCAAACAACAAACACAATCTCCATTCCCGCTCAAGATACATATCTCCTCCCTCCCCATTACCAGGGTAATATTACCGCAAACTTCTTTCAAACCAACAATCCCGATGCCATCTCCTCCTTCTACACTGCCCACTCCAAACCCTTCATCTCTTACAGCTCCGAGTTCCACTCCCTGCTCGGCCTCAACCCCCAACCCCAACTCATCAGCTACCACCCTGGCTCCTCCTTCGCCTTCGAAGGCGTTGTCTTGGTCCACCTAAAAACGAAGTCTGGTTCGCATCGAGCGTCGTCGCTAGACAAGCCTTCATAATAAGTCTGTTTTACCCTTTTCGAAATCATTCAAGAAGCCGAACTCTTGAATATGTTTTGAGAAGCCGCGGCTCCTTACTTTCAGAATTTCATACTAGCATCCCAGCATTCTATCCTCTCACCAACACCCTCCGTAAAGCTACCATCTCCCAATCCATCCCCAACCCCAACGGAGGCTACTTTTGCAATGGGCGAGTAACCCCAGCCCACTGGCCTCCCAAGCGTAGTATAGCGCTTCTCATCTACAGAGCACTTATTGCCAGCTGTGATTCCACGCAGCGATATCTTACAACTAAACAGTAACCGCGTTAATAAGAACCAAACGCTCATGCATATAACCGACGTCTCAGCGACACTTTCTCCATCCGCGCTGTCCGATGGCGTAGGTGTTGATTTCTCTTCGAGTGGTGGGCCGTATATCTATCCTTACAACCTCAATTCCTCGGGCTAACCAATAAATAAGCATTTGCGGAGAATAGCGAGACGCGGAATAGCGGATGGATTGCACGCAGATAATCGAGGATGAGTTTAGATAGGCGGGTATGAGGGTATGATGGTCAGGGATGGGGAGAAGGGACGGGTGTTGGGCGTTTTTAATGCGGACTTCTCAGCGGGGAGTGATGATGAGGGGCAGAAGATATCTAATTTTTCGTCAGTGGAGGATATGTTGTTTGTTTTGGCTACGAGTAGAGTATCGATTGTGAAGTTGGGGGAGGTGGCTCTTACACGGGGATGTCACTATCCTAGCGGGGTGTGAAAAGAGCTATGTATAACTAGGAGATGAGGGGTTGATAGTGAACGGTTATTTGAAGTTTTTGGGTTTGAATACGACCCCTTTGATAATGTAATTTGTAGATAGAAGGAAAAATAATAGAAGAGTTTTAATTGTCCCAAACTACATGGCATATTCAGAGAACGCTTTGCTTATGTCCAATAAATCACAAACGAGTTGCGGTCCATGGCAAATAGTATGTCTAGTAGAAGGCCCGGACAATCACGTCCTTGGAGAAGTCCAACTCACAATCATTGTCTTAATCAATAAGCTACATTAATTGTAATCATATCACCTACTTCCTCTAAATGCCCAAAGTATTTAGACACATTTAGAACTACGATGGACTAACTCAAGAAAAATTCACTACTCAAAGTCTGTATGATTGATTGTCTAGCGGATTTGGACACATTCAAAGTGACCATCCACTCACTACATTTGAATTTCTGCAGAACCTAGACACAATCAGAACCGTCACTAATTTCCAGGCATATTCACTGCCTGGCTTGTCTATGATTGTCTGGCAGGTTTAGACACATTCAAAGCGAAGTCTAAACTATTCAGACACCGAGATTGAGCATATGCAGATTTTCTGCCTGGGTGTGAATGTATATGCACATTGAGACCGCAGTGATACAGAAAATTACTACAGAACCAGCAGGCACAGCGGTGGTTCCAGGACTCCATGGGTAATTTTAGATAAGAGAACGTTTGTGGGAACAATTGGTGATGATTGAGTGGCGGGGACGGTGCATACTAAGGTACGACGAGATGTATGTTCCATGACCTTTAAAAAGAAGGCTTCAATGTACTGAGCATCTGCAGTGAGTAAAGTAGATGTATTCCAGGATAAGCATCATAGTTTCGATGTATGCTTGGGAGAATGGTTTCTTGAATAGAGAAGTCTTGTTCAGAACTAGTGTGAAAGAAACTTGTAGCCTCAGCGTGGCCGGCTGCCTAGGGGAAGGAGGTATATATTGACCTTGTATCACCTCTGAGAACCTGCTCTTGACAACTCTCCGCAACACCGGAATTTCATCAGCACTACAACATTACCATGAATCAACAAGGACCAAGAAGAGGGAACGGAAGAATCAGGCCAGCACATCAAGAGGCCTCTTCTTCCGACTTCGTAAAAGCCTTCACTACGGCTCCGATCATGGGCACTCCTTCCCTCCGGTAAATCTCCAACTTTCCTATAACCTTACCCAGTCCACTACTCACGGAAAATTGACAACCTTGCAGAGACCCACACGCAAAGATGGTAACTGTCAAAGTACAGAACGCAACTTTTGTTGTACACTACTCCTTCATTTACCACTACTGCCCCGACTTCTTCGCTAAAGCTTCCGACGAATCATGGGTGGAAGGCCGGTCGAAATGCGTCGTTCTTGAGAAGGAGACGACTCCTGAATGTTTTGGTCACTTCGTTGATTGGTTGTACCGGCAGACTCTGCTCGATTTCCAAAATCGTCCTCCGCCCATATCTATCCTCATCGATTTGTGTAAGTCTTCCTCTCTCAAAGTGAAATCGTGTGCGCGGATGGTATCGGATTCGCAGGAAACTCAAGCTTCCCCGCGAGTTTCTCAATCCTTATCTCATTCTTCATGTTGAAGAGATAATACTGATCTTGGAATAATCATGATTAGGGATTCTAGGAGATTTCCTTCGGATCCCCTCCTTGCAAAACCTCATCATCCGCGCCATCGACAAGCACCCACGTAAAACCTCCATCGAGCAGGAAGCAGATTTTCATTCCATCTGGCAGCGTACCAGCAATGACATGCAGGTGGTTTTACGCAAGTATTTGGTTGCTCAGGTTGCGCGTTCAGCAGGGGAGATAGATAGTTCTAGGATGGTGTTTCCCAATGAGATGTTCGGTCTGGTTTATAATAAGATGAGGAAGATGAGGGAGAACGCTGAGCGCGGGATTGAGGTTGTAGGTAGGGGTGCAGAGATGAAGGAACATATGTTGCTAGACTACTTTGTTCGAGAAAAGAAAGATGAAGCAAAGAAGGCTGAGGTACAGGCGGCTGAGGGGACGGATGATGAGGCAATGGAGGATTTCGACGGGGTGGGGGTGTAGGAGACGCCGCCATTATTCTTGAATTTCTGGGAAGGAGGGTGGGAAAGCATCTTGATGCGACGGATCATGGATATGTTTATGGTGATCTCGCCTCAACTTTGAGATTGGAATTGGTTGCAGCATAGTTTTTATCAGCCACCAGTCGCCGATAGGCCAGGAATTTAATATCTTCACAATGGTCAACTTAATGAAGCAACCACAAATTTCTCAACCCGCTTGAGACTTTGGATGAAGTTTCCCGGCACAATCTGATTCAGCGAATATATCATTCATCATTGTCTGGGTATCTCATGATCATGTGCCTCGTCTATTCATCCATCTCACACCGCAGCTAGCCGATTTGGTCCATCCATCCCCTTTACATTATCTCAATCCAGTTCTCTCTGCGTGCCGAGCTCTCTGAACCCATCCAACACGTCTTTGTCAACATTCACCATCCATGTGTTTTGGAAATTATCTTCCCCTCCAACCATTGCAACCACACTTCCTAGCCTCTCCTTCACAAAATCAAAGGTCCGTACAGTATGCACAGGGTCGCTGCCGCTATGCAACCTCTTTCTGACATCTGCTGAACCTTCGTATTCATTCCCCTCATTAGACAACCATACAAGATTATCCCCGCCATCGTCCCGCCCTGCAAGCATTTCCCCGACGACTTGCGTCCACATAGCAAAGTAATCCTGCAACTTTTCCAGGACGAGAGAGGTCGTTGGAGGCGGCAACTCTAGCATTCGAGTGAGAGCCAGGCACGACAGTTTTTGTCGGTCAATGTTGGCCATGCTGTCGAAGTGGCGGAACCACTCCGTACTGAGCCAGCCCCAGACCCCATTTGCATTGCCAACAGATGACAGTAAAGTGACGAAGACCGAGGGATCGGCGAGAGCTATGCGGGCCAGGATGGTGAAGTAGTCGGTCCTGACAACATCATCTACTTTAGGATATTTGCGATCTGGTCCGATAGTCTGATTTGCTTGCCATGCATCGTGTAGGCCCTCAAATATCTTCTCAGAATAGCCGCATTCATGAAGATCTTTCGCGATTAATGCCACGCCACTAGGTCCACCCAAAGCTTCAGCTACTCGGATCATGTTCTCAACAATTGTAGTAATTTGACCAGCAAGCTGTCTCTTCGAAACTCCTAGGAGGTTTGCCATATATGATAGTATTCTGAGTCTGACATTATTTGTAAGCATTGCCTCCGGAGCGAGTAGGATATAGGCATCAACAATGTTAAGGACCGCTCGAAGGTTGTCTGAGCCAATTTCCAGCAATGGAAATGCTGACTCCGCTAGCTCAATCAATTCCGGCGAGGCGGGAGAGGGAGTCTGATCAAGTATCGCAGACCACAATTCAAGTGCTTCTTCTAACAAATAGACTTGCATATCAGATCCTGGCTCAACTGCCCGCTTGATAAGAGGTAGCACCATTGCATGATAACGTTGTGACTGGTCCTTCATAGCTCCGACTAATGTCGTCAACAGTGTGAGAATAGCTTGTTTAAGCAGGTGTTCCTCGCCTGAAGCTTCCCAGAGCCCTGGTAGAATTGACACAATATCGTCAGAAAACGACGAAATATGGCTCTCCATCCGTACAGCAATCGCTCTAATTGTGTCAAGTATGGCCATCTTTGTAGCGGTGTTCTCGACCTCTTTAATCAAAGCCATGATCCGGTTGAGAATTTCCTGGGCGTAAGGCAGAAACACCTCGCCTTCGAAGCTAAAATCGTCAACAACAGCTTTGAATTGACGAGCTGCTGTCACGCGTACAACATGGTCATTGGTTTCATCTTCGGCCTTAAGAAGGTGCTGAAAGATTTGATAGACAAGAGGTTTATTAGCATCAGATATCTTAATTGTGACCCATTGACCTAGCAATATCGCAACCCGCCGACGGAGTACCTTGTACCCTGGTCCAGTTTGTTGGATATCATTGACCAGAGTGGACGTAAGAAAGGAATCAAAGTCAAAGCTCCGGAAGATAGCAGGTGCTGAGAGGCCCATCGCAGTGTATACGGCATCCTTCGTTACCACTGAACTCTGACTTGTACTATTAACAGACTGGAAGAAGGATAGAAGTGGCTGTATCAGAATGTGTTTGAAATTGATGACGAGGTCCATGAAAAGCTTTTCAGCACATGGTCGGATCTCGAATTCCCACGTATCGCCTCCCCCTTCCTCTCGGATCTCCCATTCGTCTCCGTCTTCTTCCCATGCTTCGAGGTCGACCTGTCGGAAAATGAAGAACTTCGTCACTATAACGTTGGCGATCTGGGAGACCAGTTCATCAGTGAGCAGTTGCGACTTGAGGAAATCCACAGCTTGTTTCTGCTCTTCTTTCACCTCAGGTGATCTATATTTGAATGATTGAGCAGGGCTGAACGACATCTTCATGCAGGCGCGTAGAAGAACCAAGCCTTTCAGACTCAGCTTCTCTAGTACAGGCCTCTCGTCCTTCATTTTATCCTCCTGCCTCAACGCCTTCGCACTGAAATCTTGGGTCTTTGAGCCATAGGAGTCTCCAAACTTGGATATCAGGCCCCAGTAAGCTACCACCAAGTCAAGGGAGGCAGGAAGCAGTGCAAATGCAGCAGGGTGCACTGTCACCATTTGGGCATGAAGTTTTGAAAGTTGAACGACGTGTTTTTCAACCAGTTCTTTTCCAGGAGATACCAAGACAGGAGGCTCTGCCGTGAGCATCTGAAGTAATTGTCCCAGAAGATCCTTATAGCTTGCCCAAATTTGTTGCACGTGGTTGTCATGGTTGGGGTATTCGTAGCCAACGATTAGCAATCGTCGAATGACCTTCAGAGCAAGCAAGCTATTCTCCATAGCATCCGAAGCTCCGCCCTCATCCTCGCCGCGCCCGCACAAGAAATCCATCCAGAAGGAAATCTTTCGATTGCATATCTCGTTGAGTAAGAAGACTAATTCTGGTGTAATCGACTGTAGACTTGTTTGGGATTTCCTTAAACGTGCCGTAGAGAGCTCCTTCACTACTTGTAGTTGTACTAAAAGGCCTCTCCGTAGGATAGCCTGGTTTGACTCATTCGCTGACCGCAGGATCTTGATCAAGTCCGTAAGAACATCCGGCCAATCTAGCGGATAGTCTATTCGAACCACCTTCGAAACGACCAAGGAGTTTTGTAGAGCAAGGAGTAAGTCAGCTTCTCCGACGCTCCCCTGCAGTAGTTGAGATCGTATTTTTTCTTTCTCATCCAGTTTGATAGCGCTCGTCGCTGTCTTTCGCCAATACTTATCAATGCCATTCTTAAGCTGTATAATAGCAAGATATCGAATTTCCGTGGGTAAGGACTTGTCAAGGTAGAGTGCCTGCGAATAACATAATTAGCAAGATTTTAAAAGCATGCCATATGCATGGTACCTGTAGCGTCGAGTAATAGCCATGCTGAGTCTCCCAAGCCTGTAGTTGCTTTGTGCCGGTTTGGATGCGGAGCTGCTGCGAAGAGCTCGCAGACTGGAGGGCGAGATAGACTTGTTGTGGCGTAAGGGGATTTGCCTCTCCAGGCACTTCAACAGAGAACTCCATGGCCAAAATACTTTGCCCAAGTAAGCCGAGAAATCTCAAGAGAAATGCTGCTCAAGGGCGCGTCGTCGTTGATCAGATCGACGAGACGTTCCGCATAAATTTTTGGCGGGGCTGAAGCGGCAGGTGAAGCCTAAAGTTGACTTCCGAGACGAGGTCCCTCCTGAATAGAGGGGAAGCTTCGTTGTCAAATGATATCAGTAATTCAAATGTACAAGTCTTTCTCTGTAAATAATATTTTCAGACTTCATTATAATGGCGCTTCCATCAGTCAGTAAGGCGCTCCGTTTCATAGGCGTAGGTGGCGATCTACAAGTCACAGAGAAAGAAGTACCCCCTCTGGCAGCGAACGAGGTTCTGGTGAAAGTAAATGCAGCTTCCATTAATCCAGTGGATATTCAATTATGGAGATCAGGCTTGCTAGCTGTTGTATCTGGAGACAAAGGCATGGGCCGCGACTTTTCTGGAATAGTGGTTGCCGTTGGCAATGACGTGAAAGGCTGGGCTGAGGGAGATGATATCTTTGGTCTATTGTTTGAAGCTGTGAGACACACTTAAATTCTAAGAAATGTGCTTATTCCTGTTCCAGCTTGGTCAAGGGACGTTCAGCCAGTACATCCACTTCAACCCAAGTTCAACGCCAGTTGCGAAGAAACCCGACTGTTTCTCGCATGAAGTGGCGGCATCCATTCCTTTGGTTGCTCTCACCGCCTATGCTTGCCTTGACTGGCTTCCGCCGCCAGCGACCTCCCAACGGAGGGTAATTGTTCGTGGAGCTTCAGGGGGGACGGGGTCATGGCTCGTTCAGTGTTAGTCTTGCCTCTGGTTTTGCACCTTGCCTCAACACAATCTCATCTGCAAGATCTTCCTTTCTTCTGAACATGGTAGCTAACTCCCTATACAGTAGCAAAGATTGCCTTCGATTGTCATGTGACGGCTATATGCTCTTCCAGAAACGCCGAGTACGTGAAAAAGCTGGGAGCAGACGAAGTGATCGACTATACGTCTCAGAACGTTCTTCAAACAATCTTATCAACTTATTCAGCTACAAAACAATATGACTTACTTGTCGACTGTGTTGGTGGAACAGAGCTATTGGGCTCCTATGTATTTCCCGCTACCCCTCATTCTCTTCCTGAACCTAACCCGTATTTTAGCACCAATTTCTGAACCCCAAAGGCGGATATATAACCATAGTCGGCGACAAAACAAACGTGAAGACCATCGGTGGTCCAATAACGTATGTCACGACCCCGGCACAAATCTTTCGATACATTAAGGGCTACATATGGGGACCTAGATACGCCTGCGTGTAGGTATCTCTGTGAACTAAGAATTTCCCCTTTGGGCTCTATGCATAGATTCAAGACGATCTTAATATTTTCTCGTGCTCCATGTAATGAGCTTGAACCATCGAACGAATCCAGAGTTGTTGAATCGGTCCGCTAACTTTGGTAGCGCTCTCTACACCAAATCCTCCTTATTAGAGAAAATTGTAGGCCTAGGCGAGCGAGGCAAGCTGCAAATAGAAATCCAAGAATTAATCAAAGACGCCTTCGACGAAGAAACACAAGGCTGGAAACGAGCCATCGAACTCATCGAAAGCGCCAGAATCCGCGGCAAAGTCGTGCTCACAATTCCCTAACTCACCACCTACCAGTGAAACTCCGCTTTCCCATAACGTATATGTTTGCCGTTTATAAGCATATAGGGTGTCTGAGGGCCATCGGAAACCTTCGAAATTGTTGTGCTGTTCTAGCGGTTATTGTGGTATTCAGCGAGCGCTTCAGCTACGGGTATTACAATGTTCGGGTATGCAAGCCGCATTTTCTCGCACTTTCGGCCAGTCAGATTGAAGGATTCGTAAGATGTGGACTCCGATGGGCCTCATTTAGAGTTTAGAGCGGGATCGAATGTGGTGGACCTTGTTTGTTTCTTCGTGCATTGCCTAGTTTTGGGAAATGGGTGGAGGGGAATGCCAAGCCCGTTTCTGCTGTTTTCACGTACAGAATTCCATACCTGAGAGTATATAGGAACGTCGGCTCCCGCTAAAAATCTTTTTAGAGGTTTGGTGTGTTCTAGTCCCTGCATTGAATTTGCTTTTCTGGATGTTTTATTTTTATTTCAGTACTCATTTGAAGCGGTGAAGTCGAGTTGCGGCTAAAGTTGGTCAGCGAATCACGCCTTTGCTACATTCTCATATTAATTTTAAGAGACTCAGTTCAGGAGATCTTGACAGTTGGAAAGAAGATATCTCTAAAGATTGTTGCCATTGCCATGTTCTTCCAGCTATTTCCTGTTGTTAAAACATTGGTTCCCCTAACCACCCTGTTGCAACTCCTTCCCTCCTTCCAGACTCCATCGTCAAATTTTTTCTCTCATGTATCTCATTGTTTCAATATTATCACCCAATCACGAAGCAGAAGTCACTTTTAACTCTGCACTCGACTCACATGCTCCAACATATTCAAATAATCCATACCACCACTCAAATCTTCAAACCCATTCATATTCTCCGTCCCAAGCATCTCAAAGCCACCAAGATCTCCTACCGGCGCCACATTCCTGCTGAAGGAAGAGCTGCCAGTATTCTGATCTATCCCCTGTCTCGGCATTGCAAACACATTCCTCGCGATCCTCTTCGTCTCCTTCTCCGTCCTCCGGCTCGTCGCCCACACTTCACCAAATTTCTTCAATCCCCCAAGACCAAGACGTATGCGGTCGCGCGTCCGGTACCATTCGGAGCCTGAGAGGATATATGCGCATGCGGAGAGGTTGGCGAGTGTGGACAGAGCGATGCCACTAATGCCTAAGGGAGAATGTTGGAGGATGGGTATAGGGAGGGCGTAGAGATTTATGGATGTTTCGGCTGCTTCGAGGGTTGTCTTAGTATGGAGCCAGTAGGTGCGGTCTTGTTGGCCGGTGGCATCGTGGGTGGGAGGTGGAGGAGCGTAGGGTGAGGTAGCTTCAATCGGAGAGTGGTAGAGGCGGGAGAGAGGGCGGTGGATATAAACGAGTAGACTACTGGGTGTTAGCGGAGCTCATGAAGAAGTGAGAAGTTATAAGGAGACCTTACAGGTGCAGTAGGTTATGGGCTTGGAACAGCAACTCGTCGGCTTCTTCATTCTTGTCTACTACGCCTTGTTTTTCTCGTGGCAGGTGTAATTTCCAATTTACGAGCATTGCGTCCGCGTTTGCGACTGCGGGCTCGACGTCTTTACCTCGAAGGTTCTCGAGACCGAGCAAGGAGCCTGAGATGCGAGACAGGTCTATAAGATAGGTGAAAGAAGAGAAGACCGTCTCTTCGTCTTCGAAGTCTCGCGCTTCATAGTCTGAAAGGGTTCGAGGACGGGGTATGATCCCATTATAGTCGCATTCCTCGCAAGGAAGCTCCACGTTGGCTTCGATGGTATACAATCTATTTCATTATCAGCTTGTGCTTCCAAAGGTATATTTTGAGGGCTTACAGAAAACTAGGAGCTCGGTGGATACCAGCAAACATCGAGTCTGTTACGTACAGTCCCCAATATGTTCTCCTCCAGCTCTCAGCCAGCACAGGGTCCCTCTCCATATTAGCGAACGTTCGCGAATTCATTCGGGTCTCAAGCGCCATATAGATAGCTCTGTCTAGGGTCACCCGCCCTTGCCGAAATTCGTCTTCGCTGTGGATCGCGATGGAAGTGAGCAGTAACGCCAACACTGTGAACCCATTTGGTGGTAGATTGGGCGAGTCGAGTTGGCTCAACGCCAGATCTCTAAGCTCTGAGGAAGATATGTCTGGTGCATAAAGTGAACCAATATATTGCATGACTGACAATACATACTTAAGAGATTCTGGATCGGAATCTAGTCGTGCTAGGAAGGAGTAACGTGGCAAGACGTATGGATGCGCTTTGTGGAAAAAACTGGCACGAGTTAGCAATCGCATTTTGCAAATCTCGTGCAGACTTTTCGGCGCCGCTCGACAGGGTCGAGTCCTTGGACATCTCTTAACGACTCGACAAGGGCATGATCAAGCATCACTGCGCTGTCTTCTATGACGAGACGGCATTATTGGAAACTCTCGACTATGAAATATTGGGAGCAGGCGTCTCCGATCAATGCCGGCTTGGAATTCTTTCTGGGTATCATACTTATAATAGAAATCTAAAAGCCTTCTAGGATCTGCTTGTCTCCCACTTATCCTCGAAGACGAGCTACGAGGGCTAACAGATGCATCGGAAGATGGCCCGGTGTAGGACTCGCTCGAAGAACCACCCACGGGATAAGCCATAGGATTGTTATCATAAATATTATGAGCCCCTGGAATGGGGCTAGCTTTTCCTGCTTCTCGCATTGAAACTCTCTTGCGAGGGGCATTTCTATCTCTCATGCCTCTCCGGGACTTGGCATAAAAACAAGGCTTGTCATCTTGAACACATCGACTACAGTTGGGTACTTCAGCTCCGCATTTCACATGGCGGCTTCGACACTGAGCGAAGATTAGTGATCTATCCAAATTATTCCCATGAACGAGCTTACTGGTATACAGGCCAGGGACACTCGGATCCCACCTCCTCTTGGCGTAGGCTCATGACCGTCTTGCGACGAAGAAGATTGCATTGCCTGAAACGTCGTTTGGCCATCCTGAGGAGGGTGTCCAAAGTCGAAGTACATAGATATGTTTTCCTCCCCATTACGTGGCGACGGTCTTGAAGATCCAGTGCCCCCGATAGGCCTGTTCATGATGGTTTCGGCGTTAATCGAATGCAACAAAACGGTGCGAGCGAACGGCGAAGTATGGGGTTCATAGGCTTTTGCAGCTGAGTAGCGCAACGAAAAGGCAAAAGGAAAAAACTCAACGATTTAAATTCGGAGATGGTATTTGTAAAAAAGAAGAAGTCTGACGATGATAAACGATGATTCTTACAGATGCAGAAAGACCTGACTTGAACTGGCCTCTGCAGTGCACTTTTCGAAATTCGAAATATGCTTGGGGGGCGAAGGGAGCTTACTTGATTGCGGAAATATCACAGCAATCACAGCCCTGGACTGGTGAATCAGCCCCGGCATCATGTCAGCATGAACCCAGACCTTTGAATTGGACATTCAATTCGACAACCCAAAATAACGTTTTCAAGAAATTTAGCTATTACTTGCGCAGCCCCGCTCCTATCCCGCTCTATTCCCGCACTATTGAAATAGAGTTAATTCTAAAGAACATCAGTACTCGCCATCTTAGAAGAGCAAGCTACGAATCTGTCAGAAACTCAGCCCTCACGAACCTAGAATTGATTGTAATTGGGCCCCTACTATTACTTCTTTCGGTCGGCTGAATAATCTCAGAGTTTTTAATCTGATAATGGGCGCCGGCCTTTACCGCCTCAATGCGAAAGGCGTGGCATCCAAGTAAAGTGTCATCGAGATCCTTCTTCCACACCACAAAACCTTCAAACGCCGCGGCGTTCGAAACTCATGTGAGTAATCAATACGGGAATTTGTGGGATGGAAAGCATCTCCCCATCAGAGATATGGACAAATGGTCTTCAGAATACATGACACATTTCGCATTTAATGACATAGCAGTTCGTGCGAGACTCTCGTTTGATGGTTGGAGAAGTTGTTACTAGTACCTTATGACGAATTGTGCAGTACCACCAAAACTCATGCTGCTTCAATCCAAGCTCTCAGGAAGGATTCTTCCAAGGGACGGGAGACGAATGCGAGATAAAAGGCTGTGTCAGCGGCTGTGGCACTCTACCAGACATCTTTAGCTGGTTCATGGAGGTGCACATGGAACCCCGGGCCCCCCGAATCTCCGGCCGCATTCCCCGTCTCCTGGAAGCATGAGTGAGTGCAATGGCATAACGACTTGGTTTGCCCTTGTGTGTTCATTCTGGTATTCGGTGGAGCTCATACGCATTCAGAGCGTGGTCTTCCCGCCCAATTGGCTACCTATAGCTCAGCCTCTCAGCACTGATACTACGGAATAGGACAGCGAGGTCGCATTTGGAGTCTGTCAGACTAAACTCGGTATCCAAAGTCAGACATCGGAAGAATGCTTCAGATCACCTTGAATTTTGAAAAGTACAAGTACTAGTGGTACTAACTAGTACATTGAAATAAGCTCACAGATCGCCGACCGGGAAGTGATTCTGCGTACCCCTCCTCGATGTGCCCTCTAGAGGCAGACATCGGAAAACCGCTTCATCCAGGTCATCTTCAACGTACGCGTACGAATGGTACATTGAAATAAACTCATGGATTGCGGACCGGCAAGTGACTGGGAGGTCCCGAAGCAGGAGGAAGATGCGAGCGTATGCAAAGCATGGACATTAGGATGGTTGTTCCCGCCCCGATCCTTGAATCTCGAAATTGATATTCAGGGGCAACACGTTCTGTACCCCGGAATGGCGGTCAGCCAGTTGCAGGTGGCTGGTTGGTAATGCGATTAGCAGCGATTAGGAGGAAGTCAGAGACACCAACCGATATTATCAGATAACTGCAGGATACAACCAACGCGTACAACTCAAGAGCCTTGCACGTCATCTCTCGTGATGTATGAAACGGAGTTGATTAATGATATTCCCTTTATCTTTGATATGGCAAGGCAATGCAATGGCCGTATTGGGTACGGGTATTCAATCGAGCTCGGTAGGGTATGCAGCTCCCTGGAATCCCTGCAGGACAAGGCTACCACTTGCCGAATTCCTATTCTATGCTACCATTTTGAATGATCTCTAAGCATCTTTGTAAGCGTCGGCAAGTGAAACATTGCCAATGACTAGAAGATGGCGAGGACAGCATGGAAGATCGAAAAGGATCAAGATGTAGGTCTGAGGCGCAGGTGAAGCTTAACCCAAAGTCTGTACCAAAGTACAACATTTAGAGTTAATGGGCTGGAGAGCGTTCCGGGAAGCGAAAGTGAAAAATCCTTCTAGAAGAAAGCCCAAGCGAGTCTAGTACCAGCAGGCCTCGGCTAGTCACATTCCTAAAACCTCGGCTCTCAGCCTTCAATAAACGCGTGATGATTCTACTACGACGGCTCTGCGCGCAGAGACTTCAAATGTTACCTCGATGACGAACAACGATTTTACCCTTGCTCAGCAGCGACTTGCAGCAAGACGACAAGCTCGAGAAATTGAAGCGCAATCTCGCATTGCCGCTCAGCAAGAAGCTTCACGAGCCACTGATCAACTGAGCCGATTACCTTTCCCTCTAGGGCGTTTAGGACAAGCCGGAGTATCAACATGGAACAACATAAGTGGGAGAGAAGGAACCAGACCTGCCTTCAGGGTCGGTCAGGTTGATGCGGAGCTTCTAGACGAAGAGTTGTTGGAGCTGCTGAAGGGGCAGGTTGGTGAGGGCCTCAAATATTTCGGAACACATGTTCAGGATGACTGGTCTGCGGAGATCATGCTCGCTTTGAGGGCTGTTCTATTCAAGCTCTCGGTCTGGGACCACGATGCCACATACGGTGCAGCTTTACAAAATTTAAAGTTCACGGATGCGAGGAAGAAGGGTTCGGATCTAGTTTCCCCTTCAAAGTGGCAGAAGGCGCTGTATGGGCTCTTCACAGTGGGTGGGAAATATACCTGGACAAAGTGGGAGAATTGGATGGTTGATAATGACAACGGCTACAATGAGCCAAGTCCTCTGATACGGAGACTATCGCGTTTCTCGGATACTGTTTCTACGGTCTATTCTACTGTGGCCTTCGCCTCCTTTTTGGTCTTCCTACTAAATGGTAGATATCGGACTATACTTGACAGGGTTCTCAGACTTCGTTTGGCGCCGCCAACGAGCCAAGTCAGTCGAGAGGTCTCTTTTGAATACTTGAATAGGCAATTGGTTTGGCATGCGTTTACAGAATTTTTGCTCTTCGTTCTACCTTTGGTCGGTATAAGTAGGTGGCGAAGATGGCTTGCTAGAGCATGGCGCAAGACAAAATCGGTAGTCAGGAGCAGTAGTGAGGATGAAGACGATATCAAATCTGGCGAGTTTGCATTCTTACCGGAAAGGACCTGCGCTATTTGCTGTCAAGACCAAAGCACTACGTCTGCGTCGGAAGCCGAAGTGATCGCCATTTCTGGAGCTTCTGGCGTCGTTGGATCTGCTCAAACCGATATCACAAATCCATATGAAACGATACCCTGCGGATGTATATATTGCTTTGTGTGTTTGGCAGGGCGACTGGAGGCTGAAGAAGGTGAAGGCTGGACATGTCTGCGGTGTGGAGAAGATGTAAAGGAATGCAAGCCGTGGAATGGGGACGTTATCGAGGAAATAGTCAAACCAGCTGGCTCTTCCAAGACCGTTGGCTTTTCAAACGGCCCTAGCGAAATGACCAAAATTGAGCCCAGTCCAGAGGTCGAGGAGACTGAATGGCAAGGATCTTCCGTTAAGGACGACTCATCCCCTGATGCGTCACAACTAGGAGAAGAGGAAGGTTTTGACGAAGAAGAAGAAGGCGAAATGGAAGACGATGATGATTGATTGAAATTCAATGCAGCGATCATATTCTAGGGTTTTCTTTTTGCAAAGATATCACGGCATCAAAACGGCGTTGAGTCGGAATAATATCAACAATTTTCTTGGCCCGCTCTCCCGATGAAGTATCGTGCGGCTAAGACATACCGAAGATCCTCGTCAATTACTATATCCAATTTACTAACCCAACAACATCAAACCATCAGGGAAGCTTTAGCAACACTAGTCTAGGTGGCCAGACTCGTAACTAGGTACTTCTACTGCTGAAAGTCACGTGTCTGTGACATCATGGACTAAGCTTCATTGGCACGCTACTATACTGTGAACGTTGCAGCTCCCTCAACCCCCTCGTCAGTTGGACATTGTACTAGATATATGTATGTCGTACTGACGTGTTATACTGTTGATGTTCCACAACAATCCATGACTTGAACGACCTTACAATCGCTTCCCCCGAACGCTCCACCTAGATACGCCTGACAACAATCCATAATGTGGGATCAATTGGAGCCCACGGCTCCGCATGTGGCATATTTAACATTATCTACCTTCCTTATAGTATACGCTCTCTTCTCTCTTTTCATTCGAAATCACCTTCACCTTAGCGAGCCACCACTCGCGGTCATCTACGGGATCATCCTTGGCCCTGCTGTTCTCCAATGGATTATACCACGAAAATGGGGTCTCCAGGATGACATTATGCAAGAGATCACTCGAATTATCGTTGGAGTTCAATGTTTTGCTGTGGGGATTGAGCTCCCAAAATTCTATTTCAAACGACACTGGAAGTCTGTCCTCTGGTTCCTTGGGCCTATCATGCTAGTTTCCTGGATCGTCACTTCTTTATTTGCAGGCTTGATCTTCCAGACAAGTATACCAACTGCGATGATAATCGGCGCCTGTCTTTCTCCCACCGATCCCGTTCTCGCGGCTTCCGTGTTAGCAAACTCGAGGTTTAGCCAGAGGGTGCCGAGAAGGTTGAAGCACCTGCTATCCGCAGAATCGGCTTGCAATGACGGAGTTTCCTTTCCGTTTCTTTATGCAGGGCTTATGGCACTTAAATTCCCAGGCTTTAGGACAGCCCTCAAAGAATGGTTCCTCATCACCGTGCTTTGGCAGGTACGTCTTATTTTAACCCTGACCTCCATAAATTACAAAAGCCGAGCTCTTGGAATATGCCGGGAGAGCGGGTCCAGCAGAATATGCCCAAATATGTCCGGTATTGAGAGCTCGGCTCCTCACTTCCTAAAGCATCTATTGAAAGTCCATCCTGATTTGCCCACAGTGCACATTTGGACTCTTCATTGGGGTACTCATTGGGCACTTTGCCAACAAAGCCCTTAGATTTTCGGAAACTAGGGGATATATTTCTCAACCGGCTTTCGTGGTTTTCTACCTCCTTTTGGCCATACTATGCGTAGGCGTAGGATCAACCTTGGGGTCTGACGACTTTCTCGTTGCATTCGGCGCTGGTGTAGGGTTTGGTCATGACGGCTGGTTCGCCAAGAAAACCAAAGAACTACCTTTCCCTACCATCATCGACATGGTTCTCAACTCATCCTTTTTCGTTATTTTTGGTTGTATCATCCCGTGGAATGCATTCGTTCCCAGAGATATAACTCCACATTGTGGCGTCTGGCAACTTTTCCTCTTCCTCATTCTTGTCCTCACCTTCCGCCGGATTCCCATCGTCTACGCTCTCAAGCGCTTCGTTCCAGATCTTCGAACTTATCGCGAAGCGCTCTTCTGCGGACATTTCGGACCCATGGGCGTCGGTGCACTGTTTCTAGCCATTGAAGCGAGAGCACAGTTGGAAACAGGGACTTCGCATCCATCATATGAGCCGCACTTTCCGAGGCCGCCCTATAGCGAGAGACAAATAGCCGCTCATATTATTTGGCCGGTGATTTGTTTTGTGGTGTTGGGAAGTACGATGGTACATGGATTGAGTGTTTTGTTTGTGAGCTTGTTGAGTCACTTCAAGAGACCGAAGGGGGAGAGGGATCCATTGTTAGGGGCTGAGACGGAAGGCTTGGATGGGATGGACCATGAAGGTGGAGGAGGGGAATCGGAGCCTGAAATTAGTGGGACTGATGAAGAGATGAATGAATAGGCAGTTTATGAGCTGTTCCTGTACAATTTTTAGGCTCGGGGGATTGGATAGATTGAAAAGACCCGTGGGAGTTATCATCTGAATAGACCAGACGCATGGAGCATACTCTTAGACATTATAAAGGGCTGGGGCTGTGAGAGGATCGAAGGCGTATATTTACATCATCTTGATGAAATATAAGCCATGTCCACAATTACTCCATTTTTCAATCCCACAATAATTCCACCTTCAAATTTCTCTTTCCAAAAATGCTTGTTTCACTTGCAGAGCTATTCTCACTGCGCGTCAGCAACT
>Ga0182030_10009887_pt1 | contig 19462 bp, 14 predicted proteins | sample 812S3MmetaG_FD_121299 | JGI IMG/M metagenome (GOLD analysis project Ga0182030, IMG submission 121299) | Permafrost microbial communities from Stordalen Mire, Sweden - 812S3M metaG (Illumina Assembly) | ecosystem: Environmental > Terrestrial > Soil > Wetlands > Permafrost | place: Sweden... | reverse complement strand
CGATGCCGATGCCGCCGACTTGGGCGGCCAGGGCGTCGCTGAGGTAATCGCCGTTGAGATTCAAGGTGGCGATGACGTCGAATTCTTCCGGGCGCGTGAGGACTTGCTGGAGGGCGATGTCGGCGATGGCGTCCTTGATGACGAGGCCGGCGCCGGGTTTGCCATCGGGGATTTTGCACCAGGGGCCGCCGTCAATTTCGACCGCGCCGAAGATATCCCTGGCGACTTTGTAGCCCCAATCGCGGAAGGCGCCTTCGGTGAACTTCATGATGTTGCCCTTGTGAACGAGGGTGACGGATTTGCGTTTCTTTTCGATGGCATACCGGATGGCAGCCACGACGAGGCGGGCCGTGCCGGGAGCGCTGACGGTCTTGAGGCCGACGCCGACTTGGACGCCGCCGCAACCTTCTTTAATGCCGGCCTTTTCCAGGAATTCGCGCGCGGCGGCTTCGGTGCCGAAACGGATTTTCTTGAAATCCTTGGGAAATTCCCTGGCGAAGAAGTCGAGGACTTTTTGCGCTTCGGGCGAGCCGGCGGGGTATTCGATGCCGGCGTAGATGTCCTCGGTGTTTTCGCGGAAGATGACCATGTCCACTTTTTCGGGGTGTTTGACCGGGGACGGGACGCCGGAGAAGTATTGGACGGGGCGGAGGCAGACGTAGAGATCGAGCATCTGGCGCAGGGCGACGTTGAGGGAACGGATGCCGCCGCCGATGGGGGTGGTCAGCGGGCCTTTGATGCCGACCAGGAACTCCTTGAAGGCGGCGACGGTATCGTCGGGGAGCCAGTTGTTGAATTTCCTGAAGGACTCCTCGCCGGCAAAGACCTCGAACCAGGCGATTTTGCGTTCGCCTCGATAGGCGGCCTGAACGGCGGCGTCGAAGACGCGGACGCTGGCAGCCCAGATGTCCGGGCCGGTGCCGTCGCCGCGAATGAAGGGGATGATGGGGTTGGGAGGCACGCTGAGGGTGCCGCTGGCGATGGTGATTTTGGCGCCGGGAGGAGGGGTGACGTTTGCGTAGGACATGGAATTAATCCTTGAATCAGTGAGTCAGTGGTTGGGGGTGGCGGACATGGTGAGGCGGGGGGTGGCTAAATTTGACCACTTGCCCAATATGCCCTAGCTCGAACACCCGGTCGGGGACATTGAGGGGTGTCGAATCGCAAAAAACACCTAGATTAGCCTTGATTAGGCTTGATCCATTAGGGCGATGGAATGGCGTGACGGGGCGATGCGGGGATGGGTGGCTAAATTTGACCACCTTCCCAATGCTCCATAACTCCAGCGCCCCGCCGGGGCCATTGAGGGATGTCGAATCACAAAAAATACCTTGATTAGGCTTGATTAGGCTTGATCCACTTGGGCCTCGGAATGGCGTGATGGGGTGATTTGGGGATGGGTGGCTAAATTTGACCATCTTCGCAATGCTCCATAACTCCAGCGCCCCGCAGGAGCCATTGAGGGATGTCGAATCACAAAAAATAGCTTGATTAGGCTTGATTGAGCTTGATTGAGCTTGATTGAGTTTGATTTTGGCGCTTTCCGGTCTGATGAACAGGAGGCTGGAGAGGCGGAGTAATGGAGTAATGGAGTGGCGGGTATGTTCAAAAAGGCTCCCCGACGTTTTGAGGGGAATGGCATGAGGATTGAAAGGACGTGGAGATGCAACCCTTACAGGGTTGATCAGCTCTGTTGTTACCACCCAGGGTAGGCCTCTTTGCATCGGCCAACCCTGGGCTGGATGATTCAATCCCTTTGGGATTTGACGGGCAATGGAATTGGTCCGGGGACTGCCGAAGCACTCGCTCCGGCGCAGCCTGATCCCGCCCGCCCATACCCTCATTGGCATTGCCATTCTCACTTGTGCCAAATTAGCTTTTAAAGGCGGAATGGTCAAGGGGAAAAAATGAATCCATGACGGCCGCTCATTCCGATTCAAAGCAGCGAGACGGGATATTGTCTAACGAGGGCGTCGGATGAAGCGAGAGTCGCAGGGGTCCAGCAGAATCCTCATTTGCCTTCAAACGTCTGTAATACGTCTTCGGACAAAGGGGCATTGAAGTCATCCGGCACGGTAAATTGGCCCTTTGCCAAACCGATTGGTCGCGGTTGGGAAAGTGGCCGCGGATTCAGAATGGTGAGCAGGCCGGACGCTTTCTCCGGCAGGGCTTCCGCGCCTTGCGGCACGAGACGCCCGTGGTCAATTTCGACTTCAAGTGTCAGAAAGCTCATGGCACGAAGTTACACTTGGATTGGGGTGGTCGCAAGAGTCTTATCGCGACAAAAGCGAATAGCGGGGGTGCTCTAAAGTATGGAGTGCGGGAGCTTGCTCCCGCTTTTGGATGCGGGACGCCACCTCAAGCGAAGCAAGCTCCTCTTGGAAAAGCGGCGGCAAGCCGCCGCACTCCATACTTTAGAGCGGCCCTGGCGAATAGTGGGGAACGGCAGGTTTGGAACTTCATGACGCAGCGATGGAACCGCCTCGGGGCGGGTTATTGTTGCCGGCGTTTAGCTTCACATAAAGGGCGTGCAAATCGTCGAGCATGGTTTGGAGGGAGAAGCGCGGGAGAACGAACTGGCGGCCGCGGGTTCCCAAGCGGCGGCACAATTGGGGGTCGCCGGCCAGTTGGAGCAAACGGCGGGAGAGGGTTTCGAGGGCGAATTCTGGAATAAGGAAGCCGGTTTCGTTGTCAATGCAAACTTCGCCCGCGCCGTCGCAATCGCGGGCAACAACCGGGCGGGCAGCGGCCATCGCCTGCGGCAGGGCGCGGGGCAGCCCCTCGCGGCGCGACCAGTGCGCCAGGGCGTCCATGACGCCCAGATGGCGGGGCACTTCGTCCGGGGGAACGAGGCCGGTGAAAATGAAGTGATTCTCCAGGCCGAGCGCGCGCGCGCGGGCCTCCAGACGCCCGCGCCAGGCCCCGCCGCCGACGAAGAGGAATTTGAGGCGGGGACACTGGCGGACGAGGCTTGGGGAAATGTCAATCAAATCGTCGTGGCCTTTGAGCTTGAAGAGTCGGGAGATGACGCCAACGACGAAATCGTCCGGCGCGAGGTTGAGGCGGGCGCGCCAGGCGGGGTCGTTTTGGGTGTCGAGAAAGGGCTGGAGGGGGAAACCGCTGAAGATGCGGGAATATTGGGTGGGGCGGCCAATGCCGGCGGCCAGATATTGGCGGGTCATGGCGTCCGCGACGCTGACGAAATGGGTTGTGAAGCGGGCGGCGAAGCGCTCGGCGGCGCGAAAGAGAGTGTTGGGCACGAAACCCTGAAACGGCCCGAAGGAGGGGCCGTGGATGGTGTGGACAATGATCGGAACGCCCGCGCGATGGGCAGCCCAGCGCCCCAGAATACCCGCCTTGCCGCTGTGCGTGTGGACGATGTCGGGCCGGGTCGAGCGGAATTCACGGGTCAGGGCAAGCAAGGCGCGAAGGTCGTTGAGAGGATGGACGGGGCGCACGAGGGAAGGGACGATGGAAAGAAGTTGAGGGAACGGCGCGAAGGAGGATTCGAGGGAACCTTCCGGCCCGCCGGTGGGGCCGGCGAGGAGGCGCATCTCGATGCCGGAGCCCTGATTGAGGCCCAAGACGGTGGCGACGGTGTTTTCCTGGGCGCCGCCAATGATCAAGCGTGTGATGACGTGGGTGACCCGCATTCGGAGGGGGAGGAATTCAATTCTCTGGATGGCTCCTGCCGGTGACAGGAATTTCAAGAATTCGGACGGCTCGATTGAGAATTGGTCATTGAGAATTGGTCATTGGTAATTGTCTCCAAACCGCCGGCCCGCGGCTGTTTTCTGCCCGCTTTGGCCGTCGCAATGGACTTTCCCAAGATGCGGCGAAGCTGGTCTGAGTTGCTGGGGCGTCATGCCTATTGTCTTTACATGACAAATGACAAATTCTCAATGACCAATTCTCAATCGTCTCAACCGCTCAACTTCAGACCATGACAGAAAAGCACCTCCGAAAAGTGAACCGCACTCTTTCGGGGGCTTCCGTGTCAATGGCTCTCCAATTTTAATTTGTGGAGTTGCGCGGAAACGTTGGTGAATTCGGCGGTGTTGGTCGGGGCGTTCTTTAGGTAAAGCTCGTCGTAGCGGATTTCGTCCTTTTTGTCGCCCTGCTTTTGGGCAATTTGGGCGAGGCCGAAAAAGACAATATGGGAAGGCCCATGGTTTTTCTCGAGGAACTGATAATCCGCCTTGGCGGCAGCGAGTTTGGCGGCGTTAGTTTGGCCGAGTTGGAGTTCGGAAATGGCGCGGTTGAGGATCGGGAGGGGGTTGGCAGGGTCCTGGTGAATGATGGCGGTGGAGGTGACGATGGCGTTGGAATAATCCTTGAGCATCATTTGCATTTCAGTCCTCTGGAGGTTGATGCGGAGAATCTCCGACTCGTGGGCGGTGGCATCCGAGAGGTTGGATCTCAAATTCAGGTCCTCGTCAAGGGCGGCCAGAGATTTCCGGAACCACCGGGCGGCGGCTTTCTCCCCGGCGGCGGGGTCCTTGCTTTCGTGCAAGGCGCTGTAGCCCATGAGGCGGTAAAAGCCGGCCATCATGTCGGGGAAACCACCGATCCTCGGATACTTGTTATGGGCATCTGTCAACACCTTGTCAACGCGCTCGAAATCGTTCATCTTGGCATAAGCCAGCGCCTCCACGCGCGCCCGGTCCAGCGGATCCAAAAGGGCTGCTTCGGGGATGTGATGGAGGATGTTGGTGGCAGCATCGAGAGCGCCCATGTCAATATAGGTCTTGGCCAGCGACAGTTCCGCCGGAGCGTTGCCTGGCACCAATTCAAGGCAGCGCTGAAACATCCGCGCCGATTGCCGGTAAAGCTCATATTCGGCGAAAAACCGGCCGACCTGCATGTTCAGCCTGAACACGTCCACCGTACCGTGCTGATTGAACATCCGTTCCAAATTGCTCATTTCATAGGCCCTCTGTTCTTCGGTGACCCCGGAGCCGGAAGGCTGGACACCGCGCAGACTCGCATTGTATTCCTGGTTGAGGCGGGCGATGGTGTTATTAGTATTGAGGCGAATCGCCCACGTGAACTGCTCGCTCGCGTCTTTGAGCATGTCACTCTTCACATTAGGAGCAAGGTTCTGTTCCGTGGCGCTTTTTTGCAATTCGACGCCCCAGCAATCCACCATTTGGGAATAATAGCCGGCGATGCGCACCGCATCGGCATTCCGCTCCGGCATGCCCTCGAGGTCAGTCCTGGCCAAATCCGGCAAGGAAGCCAGCGTTCCCCTTTCCAGAGCGTGCCAATATGCCTGGTTGGTGGCGACGCCGGACGGGTCGAGCACGAGCAAGCCGGTCCCGTTGGTCGCGTACGCGCGCACATAGCCGCCCATGCGATTCGGGAGCAAATAGACCTGCTCGAAGTAGGCCCCGAAACTGGGATGCAAATAATAAACCGGCCCACGCCTGGCGAGGGCGGCCAAGAGATCGGCCGGGGTGATCTTCTCGGGAGGGAGGCTGGCAAGTTCCCTGCGAATGGAGGGGTAGCGATCCGCCAGGTAGCGAAGGTATTCACGATGGGTCAACTCCCGGCTTTCCATGAAAATGTACTGGTTGGTCAGGGCAAGATGCTGGGCGGCTCCCATCGCCAGATACAAGCGAGCCGGCTCGTCCGCGAGCACAACGGCGGAGCTGGGCGGCAGCGATTTGGCCATCTCCTTTCCAAATTGGGCCACCACCGGGTTGTTGTAGTCTTGAATGTGGTAATGGAAGTTCCTGTAGAACAATATCGCGGGCAACACAACCGCCGCCGCCCAAAGCAATCCGGCCAGCGCCACGTTGGTCAGGTGCAAAAGACCGGTGGCCTGACCCCATCGGTATTCGACGTCCTTGCCGAACACCAGCAGGACGTACCCGCTGAAATACCCGACGCTCAACGCCGCCAGATAGTAGAAACTCAGAAAGCTCGGCGCTCCCGGCACCACTCCGAGGCCCATCTTCCGCGGGCTGACGCCCATTGCGATATCGAAGAACATCAAAACTCCGACCGCCAAAAAAACGATGTGCAATACGCGGAACAGCCCGCTGGTCAGGTCGCGCGCGCCGGGGTTCAATTCGCCCTCGCTCGAAGGCCAGTAGATGCCGGCAAAGATGAGGGGGACCAAGGAGGGCACGGCCGCGATGGCCGCAAAATACCGCGGCATCCGTGTCAAAAGTATATGCTGCTCCGCCAGTTTCTCATGGAAAATCTCCCAAAAGCCGCCGTCGTGATGGCCGGCGCCCAGGAGTGGCACCAGCGCGTAAAACAGCAGCCCCAGCGCGCCCCAAGTGGCCAGCCGCAGAGCGAATCTCCACTTGAAAAACGCAAGGCCCTTGATCCAGATGAGAGCCGCCAGGAAACAGGGGAAGAAACCGATCAGCCCCCAATTGTTCGCCATTCCAAGCCCGTAAACAAATGTGAACAGGCACAGCCACCCCTCGGCGCGGGTGTGGCGATATTCCAGCAGACAGAGAATCAGGAACGCGAAGACCATCAGATCAATCATTTCCCCGGTCCCTGAAACAGCGTTTTCCCAAAAGGTCAATTGCCCCGCGAGCAGTGCCACGGCGAACGCCGCGGGCAGGAATGACGCGCGCATGGGAAGCAAGGCATCCTTCCCCCCCACCCGCACCCGCTGCTCCTTGGTGCGGTCGTGGGCTAAGAGCTTGACCGAACGGGCGAGGATGGCGAGCGTCAATGCCGCGCACACGGCGGCGAGGACATTCAAGCCCGTGATCCGCCAGTCCAGGGGCATCCATCGCAATGGACAAGTCAACACCAAATAGAGCGGCTGGTACTCCGGATTGATTCGCCACGACAGCGGACCGGGATGCCAGTCCCAGCCCATGATTTGCGAGGCCAAAGGGAGGCTGCGGAAATTGACCCAGGGATTCAACGTGCAGCCGTACAGAGCGAGAGCGGCCAGGGCGACCAGCCACGGGCTAAGGTAAATGGGCCGTTTGGCCCGCGGACTGATCGGCTTCTCGATTTCTTCCGTCATGAATATTTTGATTTTGGGACGGCGAACCGCCTGTTGGCAAGCAAACTTTCCAGCTTAGGGACGGCGGGTCGGAAGGGCTTTCCTTCGCACGTCCGCCACGCATTCGACATGTTGGGTCTGAGGAAACATATCCAACGGAATGATGCTCGATAATTCAAAGACACCGTTGGAGCACAAAACGTTCAAGTCCCGCGCCAGGGTCGCGGGGTGGCACGACACATACAATATCTGCGCCGGCGGCGCCTCCGCGAGCAGTTGCAGCATTTCTGGCGGGCAGCCCGTCCGCGGCGGATCCAGCAGGAGCGTGGTGGCCCCCGGCTCAAATCGCGCCAGGAGCCGCGCCAGGAAGTCCTCCGTCCGGCCGGCGATGAACTCGCCGTTCGCCCTGCCCCGCGCGAGCGCGTTCTGGCGGGCCGCCTTGACAGCGGCGGTGTCCACCTCCACCCCGGCGAAGCGCTCGACCAGGTCGGCCAGCTCGATGCTGAAGAATCCAACGCCGCAATAGGCGTCAATCAAAAACCGCGATCCGCCGGCCCGGAGCCTGTCGCGCGCGGCATCCACGAGTTTTGGCAGGAGATGGAAATTGGTTTGAAAGAACGAATCGCGCGGGACAGTCCAGCCTTCGGCGGCGACGCGCAAGACCACCTTCAGCCCGCCCTTGGGCGGAGGATGGCGGCGGACCTCCTGGATTTGCGCGTTGAGGGCCGGCTCGGCGATTTTGCATTCCTGGATGTCCACCACCAGCCGGTTGTCCGCCCGGATGTAGCCGATGTTCAGCCCTTGTTTGAACTTGTCCCACTGGCTGCGGATCATGATGCGGTTGCGGTAGCCGTAGGGCTGCGGGCAGGGCGTGACCGGATCAATCAGCGCGCCGTCAAAACCACCGATGCGCTGGAACAAATCAGAGACCTGCTTGTGCTTGATGCGTAGCTGGGCGGGATAACCCAGGTGCTGGTACTGGCAGCCGCCGCATTCGCCAAAGTAGGGGCAGGCCGGCGCGACTCGCTCCGGGGATGGCTGGAGGACGCGGAGCAAGCGGGCGCGGGCGAAGCGCTTTTTGACCTCGGTACACTCGGCTTCGACCACTTCACCCGGCGCGACAAAGGGGACGAAGACCACAAAGTCATCCACCCTTCCGACGCCCTCGCCGCCGAAGGCGATGTCGTCAATCGTCAGTTTGAGTATGGCGCCGGGCGACACGGTTTAGTTGGTAATGGGTGGCGGAGATAAGGAGCATCCGCGGCCCGTTCTTAACATTGTGCCTGCTCTGCCGGCGGAAACAACCAAAAAACAATCGTCCTGAGCGCGGGGCGCATCTTGACACAACCACCATAAGAGCCTCCTCTCCCCGGCCCTCTCCTCCACAAGTATGTGGAGGAGAGGGAGGGAGATGCCGCGCGGGGGCGCAAAGCGCGTGGTGGTGGTTGCAAGATGCGCCCCTGAGCGCGTGGTCACCCATAACAACCTTGCATTCGCGACAGAATGGAGTACTGTCCGCCCATGCCGCTAACTAATTTAACGGTGGCCGAAGAAGCCTTGTCGTTGTCTCCGGAAGACAGGACGGCTCTGGCAAGGCTGTTGATTGAAAGCTTGGAAACCGACTCCCGCACGGATGCGGAGATTAAGGCCGACCTCAATTGCCGCCTGGAACAATTGCTGTCGAAGAAGGATGAGGGCCTGGCTTTCGAGGACGTTTTCGGTCGTGCGTCGTGAAAGCTGTTTTCAGCAGCCGATTCAAAGCTGATTTGGATGCTGAAGCGGGGAGGTATCGTTCCGTTTCCGAGCGATTGGCCAGCGCATTCATGGAACGCATCGCGGGGCAAGCCCGGGAAATCATCAAATGGAACGGCGGGGACCATGTCGGCCCGCACGGTTTTCCGTGTCGCCGCGCGACGCCATTCCCTTTCTATATCTGCTATTCTGTTGATGGCGATACGATTTATTTTCTCGGACTGGTTCACGAGCGCGGTCATCCAAACTTCCTGAAAGATCGGCTTGCCATCTGAACTGGTGTCATGGGTTGCAAATTGAGCGCGATTTTCCATCCACTCGTGTGTCAGCGTGGCTGAGTCGCGCGGAAAACGACTGCCGGAAAATTCCGCCGCATCCGCTAAAGTTTCAGCCGGGAATGCCGATGAACTGTGTAACTGAACAGGAGCAAATCTTGATGTTTGGAAGTTGGCGTCATTGGGCTGCGGTGGGGGCCGTCTTTGCGGGCCTCGCCTGTGGTGTCTTGGCCGCTCCCGGCTATTTGCCGGTGGTTGGCCCGGTTCCGTTGCGTTATCGTCCCGCCGCCCAACCGGCCACGAATCTGGTCTATATCCCCCTTCCGCCGCCTGATCCGCCTTCGACAACACCCGACCTGCCGCCCGCGCCGCCGGAGACGGCCGCCGTCGCGGACACTGAGACCAAAACGACTGCGTCCGCCGCGCCCGCACCCTCCACCGCCCAGACCAACGCGGTGTCGGGCGATCCGGCCGGCCAGAATGGAGCTTCGTCCGCGTCCGCGCCGTTGATTTCCCCGCAAATGCTGCTCCGCTTTTTCAACCGGCCAACCAACGGCGCGGCGAGCGGGATCATCGCGCCGGTGGACTTTGCGCCGCCCGCGCCGGCCACGCCGCCTTCCAGCACAGCGACTTATTCCACCGACGCCAAATAGGCCCGCCACCGCATGAAACGCCTCGCCTGTCATTTCCTTTTGTGCTGCGGAATCGCCGGTCTGGCGTCGGCGTGCGTGGCCGGAGAATCCAACACAAATTCAAACGCGGCGGCCAGCCCCGGCACAACCGAGACTGCAGTCAGTCCGGCCCCGCTCGCAAACACCAACGCCGACCCGGTCGCGAAGGCGGACACGAACTCCAGTCCGGCGGCACTGGCGGACACCAATTCCAGCGCGGTCACGGCAAACACCAATTCCAGTCCAGCCCCGCTCGCAAACACCAATTCCAGCCCGGTCGCACTGGCGGATATCAACTCGAGTCCACACCCGCCAGCGAACACCAACTCCGAGCCGGCGGCATTATCAAACACCAACTCCAGCCCGGTGGTCGGGACCGTTGAGCCTGCGCCAAAAACGGATTTTGAAATCGCTCTTGAGATGGGCCAGCAGCAGCGGCACGAAAATTGTCTGGCTGCCGCTGCGCGCACTCTGGAGGACCTCCTTAAAACCAACTCGCCCCCCGCCATCCAGCGCGCGGCCTTGTTCGAGTTGGCGCTGGTGATGCAGGATGACGGGCAATCGGCCAGAGCACAGCAAATTTGGTCGCAGTATATTCACCTTTACCCGGATGATCCGGCGGTGCCGGACGTATTGCTGCGGCAGGGGATCCTTTACCGCAAGATGGGCGCGGAGGATTTCTCCATCTCCAAGTTCTACGCAGTGATGTCCAGCGCCCTGAAATTGAGACTGGACAACATGGCGTCTTACAAGAGGGTCGTCGCGCAGGCGCAGACAGAGATAGCGGACACCTATTATCTGGAGGCCAAGTTCGACCAGGCAGCGGACTTCTACAACCGGATAATCAAGAGCGGCGACGGGGAGGAAAACCGGGAACAGTTGCAATGCAAACGAATCCGCGCCCTCTCCTATCTCACCAACCATACTGAGACGATCGCCATGGCCCAGGACTTCCTGACCCGGTTCCCAAAATCGTCCGATGTGCCCGAAGTCCGCTTCCTCCTCGCCAGCGCATTCGAGAACATGGAGCGCAACGCCGATGCGCTCGAACAGGTTCTCCTGCTCCTCCAGTCCCAACAGGAGAACGTGAGCAAGGAGCCTGAGGCCTGGGCTTACTGGCAGCGGCGCGCCGGAAACAAGATCGCCAACCAGCTCTACAAGCAGGGGGACTACGCGGACGCCCTGCAAATCTACCTCAGCCTAGTGAGCCTGGACGCGTCAGCGGACTGGCAGGGGCCGGTTTTGTATCAGGCCGGCATGGCTTACGAGCAACTGCAGCAGTGGAAGAAAGCCGATGAGATTTACAGCCGCATCCTCGACCGCCAAAAGGAACTGACCGCAACCAACACCACCCCGGCCCTCGCCTCCCTCATGGAGATGGCCCGGTGGCGCAAGGACTACATCGCCTGGATCCAGAAAGCCAAGCTGTCCGAACTGGCCCTGCATCCGCTCCAATCCACCAACACGCCCGGGACGGGGCCGCATTGAAATGGAACACATTGCCCGCAATTCCCACGCCGCCAACCCCATGAAAGAGGAGCTTGTCGAAGAACTGAACGCCCACTTGGCCCTCTGCCGCGAACTGCTCGCCATCGCTGAAGGGGAGGCGCGCGCCCTGAGCCGCGAAGACCAGCCATCGCTCTTTGAATTCTGCCAGCTAAAAAAGAACTTGCTTCCGCGCCTCAATCGGACGCTAGATAGTCTGCGAAAGCACCGTGTAGCATGGCAGAGCTTAAGTTCCGACGAACGGGCGCGGCACCCGGAGATCGGCCCGCTCCTGCGCAGAAACCAGGACGTGGCCATGAAGTTTATATTGCTTGACCGGGAAAACGAGCAGGGGTTGTTGCGCCGCGGGCTGGTCCCGCCGCGCCAACTGCCCTCGGTCAACCGCCAGCGCCCGCACTTCGTCGCGGAACTCTATCGCCGCCAATGCCCGTCGTGAGCTTTCTCCGACATGCCGATAGACAAGATTATCGTAGTGGAGGACGACCTGATCGTCCGCCGCAACCTGGAACAACAACTGCGCCAGCAGCGCTATGAGGTGGCCTCCACCGGCACTCTGGCCGGTGTGCGCGAGTTGATGGAGCGCGACACCTTCGACCTCATCTTCCTGGATGTCCGCCTCCCGGACGGCGAAGGCACCAGCCTTTTGTCCGAACTGCAGTCCCATCCCCAGAAACCGCTCGTGGTCATCATCACCGGTTTCGGCTCGGTCGAATCGGCCGTCGAATGCATGCGCAACGGGGCTTTCGACTACATGCTTAAGCCCTTCTCCTCCGACCAGTTGCAGGTCACGCTCAAAAAGGCGGAGAGCTTCAACCAGCTTCTCAAGGTCAACCAGTACTTCAACCGCGCCGAAGAGGACGAAGCCGGCTACGACCTGCTCGGTAAAAGCCAGGCGATGGAAAATCTGCGGCAGTTGATCCGCAAGGTCGCCCGCACCCAGGCGACCGTCCTGATCGCCGGCGAAAGCGGCACCGGCAAGGAACTCGTGGCGCGGGCGCTTTACCGGCAAAGTCCGCGGGCCAGCGCGCCGTTCATCCGCGTCAATTGCGCCGCCGTGCCGGAGAATCTGATTGAGAGCGAGTTTTTCGGCCATGAGCGCGGCGCGTTCACCGGGGCCGTTTCCAAGCGCGAAGGCCGCTTCGAGTTGGCCCACAACGGCACGATCCTCCTCGACGAAATCAGCGAAATCTCGCCCCAGGTCCAGGCCAAGCTGTTACGCGTCCTTCAGGAACGCGAACTGGAACGGGTCGGCGGCAACCGCACCATCAAGGTGGACGTCCGCGTCATCGCCACGACCAACCGCCGTCTGGAAGACAGCGTCCAACGCAAGGAATTTCGCCAGGACCTCTTCTTTCGCCTCAATGTCGTCCCCATTCATGTCGCCCCTTTGCGCGAGCACAAGGAGGACATCATCTTCCTGGCCCAACAATTCATGCCCCGCTTTGCCCGCAAACACGGCGCTCGAGTGCATGGCATTGCCGACGACACGCTGGCCGCCCTGGAGGCCCACGACTGGCCCGGCAACGTCCGCGAATTGCAGAACGTCATCGAGCGCGCCGTCATCCTCTGCGGCGACTCCGGCCTGCTGGAACCCGAACACCTCGGATTCTCCGGCCCTGGCGTCGCGGCCCAGCCGGTGACCGCGGCCTCCCCAGCTTTCTCCGCGCCCGCCCTCCCGGCATCCGATGCCGGCGGGATGGTATCCCTGGCCGAAGTGGAGAAGCGCCACATCCTGGCCGCGCTGGAAAAGAGCCATCAAAATCGCACGCACGCTGCCAAGGTCCTGGGCATCAGCATCCGCACCCTGCGCAACAAGCTGGCCGAATACGGGGTCAAGGGGAAGGACGCTGAAGCCGCGGAAGCCGGCGGCGCGGAAGAATAGCGCGCCTGCTTCACGGCTGGCGGACCTTACATTGCGCTGTAGAACATACTTATCTGCCGGGCATGCCGCCGCCCTTCTCCCACTGGCAGTCGCAGACAAATCGCGCGCCAACCAGCGAATTGGGTTCCTCATCTTCTCTGGAACATGGAGGACAGGAGGTTCGAGGTGTTGCAACCCGGGGCAAGTCAAAACTTATAGACATCTTTTCGATGCCTCACGCGCTGAATTTCAATGAGATTCAATTCAGTCACAACTTCATAAACAACACGATAGTCCCCAAGACGAATGCGATAGGCGTGTTGCGACCCGCTCAGTTTATCCACGCCGTGAGGAAAGGGATTTTCGGCCAGGTCTTCAACGGCCTCGACAACGCGATCCACCGTGTTTGAGGGCAATTTGCGAAGGTCTTTTCGCGTGGATTTCTTCCACTCAATGCGAAAAGGCATGGCGTTTCAGCCCTTTCTTGAACTCGGCGTGTGGAATGGTCTCTTCGGCGCGCCGTTCGGCAATGACGGCCAGATCATCCAGGTCTTCCAACAGCTTTTCGTAATCGTCAATGGGCAGAACAACGGCGGTCTTCCGCCCTTTTTCATTGGTTAAGAATTGAACTGTCGCGGTCATGGTTGGAAATTAGCTTCCGGCCCTGCCAAATGCAAATGTCTTTTCTTCTTCCAAGAACCCCCGTGTGAAGCGCGAAGCAATGCGCTTTGTTTTGAAAATACGACAAGAATCCAAGGTTGACAAATGTTGCGCGGAATACTACTTGTATAAGTAGTCTATGAAAGATCTGACCCGCGCCCAACGGCGCATCCTGGAGTTTATCCAAGGCGAAATCCGCGCCGGGAGGCCCGCGCCCACGCACCAAGAAATCGCGGAGCGTTTCGGCTTCCGCAGCACCCGGGCGGCGGCCTGCCATCTGGAGGCCCTCAAGCGCAAGGGCGTCGTCGAATCCGAGCCGGGCAAGGCGCGGGCGTTGCGGGTGGTCACACCCCTGCAAAAACTCCGCGCCCGCATCGCGGACATTCCGCTGTTCGGCTCCATCCCGGCGGGGTTTGCGCAGGAGCGCCAACAGGAACCGGCGGGCTGCGTCTCCATTGACATCGCCACCCTGGGCATCAAACCCTCGCCCCGCACCTTCGCCCTGGAAGTGCGCGGTGATTCCATGATTGGCCGGCATATTGTGGACGGCGACGTGGTGGTGGTCGAGCACGGCCAGACGCCGCGCCACGGCGACGTTGTGGCCGCCCTGATTGACGGCGAAAGCACGCTCAAAACATTCGTGGCCGACAAGGGCAAGCCGCATCTCCGCGCCGAAAACCCGAAATACCCCAAGCTCTTCCCCGCCGGCGAACTGGTCATTCAGGGGGTCATGGTGGCGCTGATACGGAAACGGAAGTGAAGAGAGTTATTTCGTGGCCATTTCAGAAATGCGCATGCAATCTCAGGGCCGCGCCGGTCAAGATTGTATTGGCATCAGAACGGACCGGCCGCCTGGAGGACTTTGTCAGGGTCCCAGCGCACCTGGGTGGCATCGGAACCGGGATGGCCCGCGAGGAATGCGTCCAGAATCGAAACCGCAAGCACGGCGCAACCCCGCCGGCTTGGATGCAGCCGGTCGTCTTGCAACAACGCCTTCGTTGTGCCGCGGGCGAGGGTCTGGCCATGAACGCTGATCGCCTCGTTGGCGACGACCGCGCACATGAATTGCGCCAGCGGCACGACTGTCACTTGCTTGTGCTGGGCGGCCCATTCTTTGAGACGGCGATTGGCCGCGACCAAAACATTGGTGCCGGGTACCTGGTCGGGGGACAACATGCCATTCGTCGCGGCCGATGCGTCTGGAATGTCGCCGAGGATGAGCGGGCAATCCACCTTCTCCAGCAACTTCAGCCCCTTCTCAAAGTGGTCCAGACGTTCCTGGCTGGTTTTGCCGTCGCCGTAGCAAAACCAAAAAAGAAAATCAATGCCTACCACCAGGGTCGGACGATTTGTCATGGCCTGGGTGATTTGCGAACTTCCTGATGCGTCCGGCATCATAAAGAACAATGCGTTGGCCAGGTTCCGCACCGGTTCATGCGGCGCGAGGAGGGCCGCCTTGAGGTAACGATCCAGAGCATAATCCTCATCATCGTCAATGGACGCCGTGAAACCGTCCGAAACACTGGCACCGACGATGACAATGCGCGTCCAAGGTGTTTTTTCCTGGGCGTGGACGGAACAGGTCGAAGCGGCGGCCACGCAGAACACGGACGCCAGGAACCGCGTGAGTGTCGCGGAACCAATACGAATTGAGTTTCTCATAGTGATTTACTTCTCCAATTTTGAGGTTTGTTCTGATGTATTGTCAAGTGCGGCGACCGGCCGGTCCATATGCCGGGCATTGACAGGCATGGCGCGGAATACTACTTTTACAAGTAGTATATGCCGCCGGTCAAATCCATCGTCCATCTGGACGCGGACGCCTTCTTCGCCTCCGTCGAGCAGGCGGCGGACCCGCGCCTGCGCGGCAAACCGATCGCGGTGGGCGGGGAGAAGCGCGGCATCATTGCCTCGGCCTCTTACGAAGCCCGCAAGTTCGGCGTCTATACTCCCATGCCGACGGTCCGGGCGCGCAAGCTGTGCCCCAGGCTGATTGTCCTGCCGGGGAATTATGACCGCTACGAACATTTTTCCACATGGATGTTCTCCTACGCCTACGATTTCACGCCCGACGTGGAGCAGACTTCCATTGACGAAGGCTATTTTGACTTGAGCGCCGCCCGGAAATCCCCGGCGGAGATCGCGCTTATTATTCGCAAGGCCATCGGCCAATCGCTGAAAATCTCTGTCAGCGAGGGGATCGCGGCAAACAAACTGGTCAGCCAGATTGCCTCCAAGCTCCACAAACCCGCCGCCTTTGCCGAAGTGCCGCCCGGGCGTGAAATCGCTTTTCTCCATCCGCTGCCAAATCAATGGCTGCCCGGCATCGGCCCCAAGACCGCCGTTCGATTGAACGCCGCCGGCCTGGCGCGCATTGGCCAGATCGCCGCCACGCCCCTGGACATGCTGCATCTCCTCATGGGCAACGCCGCCCGCGCACTCCGCGACTACGCCAACGGCATTGACAACCGCCCCATCATCCCCGCCCGCGAGCCGCAAAAATCGTTCAGCCAGCAGGAAACCTTCGCCCGCGATTTGACCGACGAGGAATACATCGAAGCCACCCTGAGGCGCATGGCCGACAACCTCTTCGCCACAGTCCGCGAGGAAGCCCGCAGCATCCGCACTCTCACCGTCAAGGTCCGATACAACGACATGGGCGAGGATCAGGCCGGCGAAAGCCTTCTGGAGCCAACCGACCTGGAAACGGATATTTATTCCCGTCTTCACTCCCTGCTCCGCGCCGCCTGGAAACGCCGGGTCAGCCTGCGCCTGGTGTCCCTGAAGTTGTCAAATGTATATGACGGCCGGTTCCGCGGCGAGCTGGCCCTGGATGCGCCGCCCGAACGCCAGGATGCCGGCGAACGCCTGGCCCTGGCCATTGACGCTTTGCGGCAGGCGCGGGGGCGTTCGGTCATTTTGCGAGGGCATGATTTTCGCCTGCGCGATGCCCCGCGCGAAGTTGTGGCAGACGCGCCCAATTGCGGATTGCGGATTGCGGATTGCGGATTGAAGAAGGATATCCAGCGCGAAGTTGTGGCAGCCGCGTTTCAATCCCCAATCCCCAATTCCCAATCTCCAATCCCCAATCCGCAATCTGCAATCCGCAATGATTACGTTCCCCTGCGCGTTCACAGCCATTACTCCTTTCTGGATTCCACGCTTTCCCCTTCGGCCATTGTCAATCTGGCCAAACAACACGGCATGTCCGCCGTCGCCCTCACGGACACCGGCAATCTGCACGGCGCGGTGGAATTCACGCTCGCGGCAAAACAGGCCGGCATCAAACCCGTTCTTGGCGTCGAGATCAGCCTGGACCAAAAGCCATTGCTCCTTTACGTCGAATCAGCGCCGGGCTACGCCAATCTCAACCGCCTCCTCTCCCGCCATGCGGAACTCGCGGCGGCCGGCGCGGACGAAGCCTCCGTTGCCAACCAGCAGCGCGGCCCGTTCAACCGCCGCGAATTGCACGGCCTCACCGAGGGTTTGATCGCCGTAAGCGCGGACGCCCGCCTGGCCGAACTGTTTCCCGGCCGTTTTTACAGCCTGGCCGGCGCTCAAACAACCCCGGCGCAATTCAAGCCCGCCGCCTGTCCCGCCATCCGCTGCGCAACGCCCGCCGACCGCTGGAAATTCGACATCGTGCAAAGCATCCGCACGCTGACTCTGCTGCGCGAGGAGCACCCCGAAAAGCGGCGCGGGCGCATTCACTTTCGCGCCCCCGCCGAAATGGCCGCCGCCTGCAAGGAACATCCCGAATGGTTGACACACACCGCCGAAATCGCGGAGCGGTGCCAGTTCGAAGTCCCCTTTGGCAAACCGCAATTCCCGGCCTTCCTCCCGCCCGACGGCTCGCCGCCCGGCGATTTCCTGCGCCGGCTCGTGTTGCGCGGCCTGCAAAAACGCTACGGCCCGCGCGCCGCACAATTCCAGCCGCAGGTCATGGAGGAGCTGGGCATCATCGCCGAAGTCGGCTACGAGGAGTATTTCCTCATCACCTGGGACTTTCTGCAAGACTGCCGGAAGCGCGGCATTGAATGGATCACGCGCGGCAGCGCCGCCGACTCGCTGGTCTGCTACTGCCTGGGCATCAGCGGCGTTTGCCCCATCCGCTTCGACCTCTACTTCCGCCGCTTTCTCAACAAGGAGCGCATGGCCATGCACAAGCTGCCGGACATTGACATTGATTTCGCCCACGACCGCAAGGACGACGTTGTCAAGTTGATCTTTGAAAAATACGGGCGCGAGCATTGCGCGGTCGTCGGCGGCTTTTCCACCTTCCAAGCCAAAAGCGCCTTTGCCGAAGTCGCCAAAGTCCTCGGCGTGGCCGAGCGCGAAGTCAGAAAATTCACCGACCATTTCCCCTGGAGCTTCGGCGGCGGCTGGGTTCCCGCCGAACACACCCCCAGCGGCGGATCGCGCCTGATCGAAATCCTCCGCGCCAGCCCCGAAAACCGCGACCTGCCGCTCGACGAGGAGCCTTACCGGACCGCCCTCCACATGGCCGAATTCCTGGACGGCGTGCCGCGCCACCCCAAGATGCACCCCTGCGGCCTGGTTCTCTCCCGCCAGCCGATGCATGAATTGACCCCCACCTTCATCTCCAACAAGGGTTATCCCACAACGCACTTCGACATGGACGCCGTGGAGGCCGTCGGCCTCGTCAAGATGGACATCCTCGCCCAGGGCGGCCTGGCCGCCATGCGCGATGTCAAACATACACTCTCGACGCGCGGAATTCATATTGACCTCGAAAGCCTGGAGCCGTGGAAGGACCCGCAAGTCTGGGAAATGATCGCCGGCGGCGGCGCGCGCGCGGTGCATCACATCGAATCCCCCGCCATGGTTTCACTTTGCCGCCAGTGCAACGTCCGCGAGATTGACGGCCTGGTCGCCATCGTCAGCGTCATCCGCCCCGGCGCAGCCAACGAAGGCAAAAAACAGGCCTTCACCCGCCGTTATCAGGGCCTCGAGCCGGTCGCTTATCCCCATCCCTCCCTCGAAAGCTGTTTGCGCAGCACCTTCGGGCTGGTGGTGTATGAGGAGCATATTCTCCAGATCAGCGAAGCCTTTGCCGGACTCAACCCCGGCCGGGCCGACGTGCTGCGGCGCGCGCTCAACAAGCAAAATCGTCCCATGATCGAAACAATCCGGGGCGAGTTCATTCAATCCGCGCTGGCCCGCGGCCATTCGCCGGAAAAGATTGCCGAAGTGTGGGGCCTGGTGACGGGCTTTGCCGGCTATGCCTTTTGCAAGGCCCATTCGACCGCTTACGGCGTCGAGGCTTATCAAGCCGCGTGGCTCAAAAAATACTATCCGGTTGAATTCATGGCGGCGGTGTTATCCAACGGCAAGGGATTTTACCATCCCATCGTCTATGTCCTCGAATGCCACCGGTTGGGCGCAACACTTCTGCCGCCGTCCGTCAACCGGCCCGGCCCGCTCTTCCAACCCGAAGGCAGGACCATCCGAGTCCCCATTCGTTCCATCAAAGGACTTTCAGAGCGGACCAACGAACGCATTCTGGCCGAACGCGAGCGCGCCCCGTTTCAAACGCTGCAAGATTTTTACCGCCGCGTTGCTCCATCGATGGAGGAGATGGAAGCCATGCTGCGCGTCGGCGCCTTTGATGAATTCGGCAAGCCCCGGACCGCGCAATTCTGGGAATGCCAGTCCCTGCAACGCGCTTTCAAAACAGCCGCCGATGGACGCCAGGGCCTGCTCCTGTCCGAAGCCAATTGTAGCGTCGGGCCTCCGG
>Ga0182030_10009885_pt1 | contig 19467 bp, 24 predicted proteins | sample 812S3MmetaG_FD_121299 | JGI IMG/M metagenome (GOLD analysis project Ga0182030, IMG submission 121299) | Permafrost microbial communities from Stordalen Mire, Sweden - 812S3M metaG (Illumina Assembly) | ecosystem: Environmental > Terrestrial > Soil > Wetlands > Permafrost | place: Sweden... | reverse complement strand
TGCCGCGGATGCTGCATCTGACCGTGCGAGGTCAATTGACGCCATACCGTCATCTTGTGGCGAAAAAACTCTGCGCTCTGCTGCGCGACCTCAAATTGACAAGAAGGCCACCACGTTTGGACTCCAATAAGGGAGTAACCGGATAGAGGTCCAATCCAAGAAGGGACGATCTTCGATCTGAAGGGGAAACTTACCCTCGGCGAAAAGAATCTATGTTTTCGAGGCGAGTTGGAAAAATGCGTCCAGGCGGGAAACACGCGCTTGGTGCTCAACCTGAACGGCGGGGACGAAATCGATTCTACGGGGTGAGCACGCTGCTCTGTGCTTCGGCGATCGCAAGAAGAACTTATGCAGGGTTGGCCCTGGTGAACGTGAAGCCATCCCACGCCGTCATGCTTGCCGAAGCTCGGCTGGCAGCGGTGTTCGCCGTATTCAAAACGGAGCAGGGCGCCGTCAATAGCATTTTCCCGCACCCGGAAATCCAGCGTTACGATCTCCTTGCATTCATCCGTTCGCTGCATCCCGAATCGGCGACACCTGTGGCAGCGCTCTAAACTGCAGTTCCAAATAGTGAGCCGACGCCGGCGGTGATAGCCATGGCCAGCGCACCCCAAAACGCGACCCGGGCCGCACCGACCGCGATTTCTGCACCGCCGGCGTGCGCGGCCAATCCTCCGAGCAGCGCCAGGAAGACCAGAGACGTACCCGAAACCAGGTAGAAGAGGTTCGCCGCTGAAGCAATGGCCGCGACCGCAAGCGGCATGGCCGCTCCTGCCGCGAAGCTCGCTGCCGAGGCTAGCGCGGCCTGAATGGGACGCGCGCGCAGAGCGCTCGAGATCCCGAGTTCATCCTGCGCATGTGCGCCGAGTGCGTCACGGGCCATCAACTGTCGGGCGACTTCTTTGGCCAGCGAAGGATCGAGTCCGCGGGCGACGTAAATCGCCGCCAGCTCTTTATGCTCTCCGGCGTCGTCCGTGATGAGTTCCTTGCGCTCCTGTTCAAGATCGGCATCTTCCGTGTCCGCCTGGGAGTGCACGGACACATACTCGCCGGCAGCCATCGACATGGATCCAGCGACCAACCCGGCAACTCCGGCAACCACTACGTTGCCGTGCGTGGCATGCGCGGCGGCGACTCCCAGCACGAGGCTCGCCGTGGATAGAATCCCATCGTTTGCGCCTAAAACAGCCGCGCGCAGCCACCCGATCCGGTTGGTGCGATGATGTTCACCGCCACTTGCCCGCATGATTCGCCAAACAGATTAGCGCCAGAAGCCCAGTAGATAGAATATGAGGATAATGATCAGGATGGTCCCCAATCCGATACCCGCTCCGCCACCAGCCCCCCAACGGCTGTGACCGTAGTAGCCGCCGCCTCCACCGAAAAGCAATATCAAAAGAATCAATAAAATCAGCATTCCAATCCCTTTCCCTTCCGTTCTCAATCAAGCCGTGAGGCAGCGGTCCGAAATTATTTCTCGAACACCTTTTCGATTTGGCCGACTTTCTTTTGCACTTTGCCGGCAATCTTCTGATCCTGCCCTTCGGCCTCCAGATTTGGGTTTTTCGTCACCTGCCCAACCTTCTCTTTCACTTTTCCATTAAATTCGTCGATCGTGCCTTTGAGCTGATCCTTGGTGCTAAGTTTCACAGTCTTTCTCCTTGTTTCTCATGAGTTGGTTAATCGGAGCCATGCGTCGCCCCTTGCTTGGAGGCACGCGAGCGGCCAATGCAGCGATGCACAAACGCATCGCCGTGACACTAAGCGCTATGAGCGCGCGACCGCAATTCTTCGGCGGCGCGGAACCAATCCTCATCGGATGAACCCTCGGGACAGCCTCTCGCCTTCCACAATTCGTGCGCGAGCGCCGCAATATCGTCATGTCCGAACGACCGGATTCCGTGGTTGTTCGCCGCAGTTATCGTGTGTTGATGCGCGTATTCCGAGTGCTCCAGGGCTTGACGCGAACGATCGTGCGCCGTCAGGTGATCCTCTTTCCCGTGAGCCTGCTCGGCGGCGCGATGGGCGTGCGCCGCGCTGTCGTGAAGCTCGGCTGCCCGTTGATGGTTTTCGTAGTGCGATCCGTTGTTGTAGCGTGTCGACATATGATTAATTTCCGATCCGCCCAGATTTGTTATGAGCTTCCTTTGCCAGTTTGTAGGCGTGATTCGAGTATTCCAGCGCACGCTCCGCGTGCCAGCGTCCGCCGTCGTCATCGCCTTTTTCGTTGTGCTCGGCGGCCGTGCGATGAGACTTGGCCGCTAATTCGTGTTGCGCGGCGGCCTCCAAATGCAAATCGTTCGGATGTGCGTCGTTCAGATGCCCGTCCTTGAGAGGGTCGCCGTGCGGATGTATGTCATGCTGACTTTTCCCGTTGTGCATATTAGGTCTCCTAGGTAGGATGCTGTCCCCTCATTTCATTGCACGATATGGACCAATCTTTTGGGTCGAAAGCGGCATGGGAGCCGTCCGCATATTGGCCGGTCACTTGCATAAGATTCTGTATGAAGCGTCCAACTACAAAAGGAATTCCAACCTACGATTCGGTCTTAAAGCAGGAAAAAGGACTCGGCCCGGATTCGGCCGGGCAGTCTGGTGATACGCAAGGATTACCGGACGAAGCGGAAGCGGGAGCCGAGAGCGTCCTCGAGCTGGTGGAGGAAGGGCAATTCTTCGAAGCCGATGCAACCGAAGGTGTCGAAGAAGCGGCTGACCCGGACGTCGCGGAAGTTCACACGAAACAGGTTTCCGAGGACGACGTTCCCGCCGAATACATAAACAATGGCGAGCAAGCCTAGCGAGCTCGCCTCAACCAGCTGGCGACGAATCGTGACGGTGCCTCGTCAAGTGACCGCTGGTCGTTAGGCACGCAGAACTCTCGTCAGGTTGGCGGTAACGCTGCCGGTCAGAGGCGTTGGGTCTCTCTCCTGCACTGAAAGGGACCGCAGAAATGCTGGATCCAATCCAACGCTGGGAAAACGAAGGGGGCAGCAGCAGCGGCGCAGCGATCGCCGGACTGCAGCGAACTATCGCAATGACCACGCCCAGACCGCTTTTAGAAAAGGCGCGCCTAGCGGCAAACCCAAGAATCGACCACCCACTAACAACACGGAAGAGGAGAACAAAATGCAAACGCAAGTAGAAGAACTAAAAGAGAAATCAGCCGCTTTAAAAGCGGGACAGAGGAATTCCGCTGTCGCCGTCTTCAACACTCACGAGGAAGCCGAAAGAGCGATTCGCGAGCTCCAGCGGACGGGATTCGACATGCAGAAGCTGTCGATCGTCGGCAAGGATTATCATACCGAAGAAGATGTCGTCGGATATTATTCGACCGGCGACCGTATGAAGTCGTGGGGCAAAACAGGAGCCTTCTGGGGAGGATTGTGGGGCATGTTGTTCGGCTCCGCGTTTTTCCTGGTTCCGGGTTTCGGACCATTGCTCGCCGCCGGACCGTTGGTCGGCTGGATTGTCGGAGCGCTCGAAGGCGCGGCCGTCGTCGGGGGATTGAGCGCGCTCGGGGCCGGCCTCTTCAGCATCGGGATCCCCAAGGATAGCGTGATCCAGTACGAGACACAGATCAAGGCTGGAAAATTCGTTGTGATCGTTCACGGTTCGGCAAGCGAAGTGAACGACGCCAAGAAGGCACTCACCAGCATGACGCAACAAAGCATCACTATTTATCCCTGCGCCACGTAAACACTTCCGCGACGATAGCGGCAATCTTAGATCGTCGCTATCGTTTCGCTCCGCCTTCATCTCCCGCAATTCCGGTTTTTCTTCATCGCCGGCGATCGCCCGCGAACAGCAGAACGGCCCCGCCGAAGAGTGCGATGCCGCCTACCATCGGCAACAGTAACAAGTTGTCCGATGGCTCGGTCACCCGACTCGGGCCGGCGACACCCTTCTTATCGCGGACGCCCTGGTAGGCAAAGATACTAATTCCTAAGCCGAATAGCAGAATTGCCGCGAGCTTCATCGTGTTCATGGTCGCCGGGTGCACTTTGGATAGGGTCATTTACTAACCCGGTAATTGCTGATCGGTCCCCACAATCCCGTCGATTGCAAAACCCACACGCATACGGCCACCACGACAACCACGTTCAAGATCGTCTTAATGCTGCCAGCCATCGGGATATAGCGATTGATCAAATACAATCCCACTCCCACTAGGATCAGCGCGATCACAATATTCAGTAAAGGCATTTTTGCTCCTCGCCTGACGAATAAGCAATCCAAGATCCAATGGCGTCAGACCGCCACGAACTTTATTTCCTTCTCCGACGTTCCCGCAAGTTATTGAAACGCGACCGCGCGCAGTCACGTGACCATATGTGGTCAATGATTTCATCGAAATCCTTGTTATATTTGGACAATCAGCGTAGACTTGACTTGACCGCCACTTCTCGGCGACCCACCGCTTGTCGAGCGTTCACGCGCTTCTCATCCTGTCGGCTTCCTGGATCGACGGGGCAAAGGAGAATAGCATTATGCCCTCCGCGGCCTCACCGTCAACAGCGACCCGCTGGCTCACGGAAAATGGACCCAGGGAGCTCGAGTCATTGTTCCGCGCGATATGCTTCCACACTTCGGCGCCGATTCTCATCGCCGACGATGATCGCCATAGCCAGGAAGCCAGCGTTGGAGCCGGCAAACTGCTGGGCATTCCGCGCGATAAGATCATCGGGCGCAGCCTGGATGATTTCGTCGCGCCCGAAGTCAAACCGGTTATTCCCAAGCTCTGGCAATCGTTTCTCCAGGAAGGCGAGCAGGTCGGCGTTCTCAAGCTCACCGCTCCCGATGGAACTCCGCGCGAGGTGGAATACACGGCAAAGGGAAACGTTCTGCCCGTGCGTCATCTCTTGGTGCTGCACGATAAGAGCAAGCCTGCCGATACGGACCCAACCCTAAAGCGAACGCCCTCCTGGGTCCAGGACTATGCACTCTTCCTGCTCGACGTGGATGGAAATATCGCTGCCTGGTATGGCGGCGCCGAGCGAATCTTCGGCCTCAACAGCGATGAGGTGATCGGCCTGCCGTTGACCATTCTCTATCCCTCCGATGACACTCTTCACCCGGGAATGCACGAGGAGTTAAAGAGAGCCGCGGCGGAAGGCCATTTTGGGAATGAAGGCTGGCGTGTCAAGAAGGATGGAACGCGCTTCTGGGCCAACGTCGTCACGATGGGGCTCAAGGACGAGAACGCAGATTTGCAGGGGTTCGCCCTAGTGGTTCGCGATTTCAGCGATCGTCACGAAAGAGACGAAAAACTGCGGCGCGACCGTTCCCGGCTCCGGCCCATCTCTCCCGAATCCACCATCGTCGGTGTGGTTTCCGGCGAGTATGACCGCATCCCCGAAGCGAACGACACATTTCTGGAGCTGCTCGGTTACTCTCGAGAAGACCTGAACGCCGGCCGCGTCGTGTGGCCGGATCTCACGCCGAAAGAATATGTGCCCCTGGATGAAGTGGCGCACGAAGAAGCGTTGCGTTTTGGCGCCTGCACGCCGTTCGAAAAAACGCTGATCCGCAAGGATGGGACGCGCGTTCCGGTGCTGGTGGCGACGGCCGTTCTGAAATTGTCGCCCTTTCGCTGGATTACCTTTGTCACGGATTTGCGGGAGCGCGACCGGGAAGAGAATATCGAACAGGACGTCGTCGAAGTCGAGCACAACTTCGTCGAAATTGTAGGAACCAGCGCCGCCATGAAGCGCGTGATGGCGCAAGTGGAATTGGTGGCGCCGACCGACGCCACGGTTTTGGTGCTGGGCGAAACGGGCACGGGAAAAGAATTGGTGGCGCGCGCAATCCATCGATTGAGCCCCCGCAGGAATCTTCCGTTCATCAGTCTGAACTGCGCGGCGATTCCCACCGGGCTGCTGGAAAGCGAATTGTTCGGTTACGAGCGGGGGGCTTTTACCGGAGCTTTGGGGCAAAAAATCGGCCGCTTTGAAATGGCGCATCGCGGCACGCTGTTCCTCGACGAGGTCGGCGACATTCCGTTGGACTTGCAGCCGAAGCTGCTACGCGCGTTGCAGGAGAAATCCTTCGAGAGACTCGGAGGCACACGCACGATTCCCATCGACGTGCGTTTGGTGGCGGCCACCAACCGGAATTTAACGCAGATGATGGGCGACAAGCTTTTTCGCAGCGATCTGTACTACCGTCTGAAAGTGTTTCCGATCATCACGCCGCCGCTGCGCGATCATGCCGAAGACATTCCGGCTCTGGCCCGCCACTTCACCAAGAAATATGCGGAGAAAATGGACCGGGTGATCGACAAAATCCCGGCGGAGACGATGAAAGCCCTGGTCGGTTGGTCCTGGCCAGGCAACGTTCGCGAGCTGGAAAACTTTATCGAGCGCTCGGTCATTTTGTCGAGCGGCGCCAGCCTGCGCGCGCCTTTGGCCGAATTACGCGCCGACGCCGCCGAATCCGGCGGCAGCTCCACGCTGGAAGATATTGAAAGAGATCATATCCTGCGCATCTTCCGCGAATGCGGTGGAGTGATCAGCGCCGCGGCCACGCGCCTCGGCATGCCGCGGACAACGCTGAACGCGATGATGAAAAAGCTCGGCATCTCGCGTAGCGACCTTTAGATCGGCACTTCAATCATGACGGCCAGCCGGACGCCCGGATGGTGCTGGTTACACAGGTAATATCCGTTGTCGTAGTCGACGTAGACATCATCGTCGGCCCACCAGTCATACGCCCAGCTTTCCGGAAAGGGATCCACCAGCAGGACCGAAAAGCCGTCGTATGTGAACTGCGGATAGCCCAGGTACATGGCCGGAAGAAGTCCGATGCGGAACAAGTGCCGACTGCCGAAGTCGAGTCCGAAGCGGTCCTGGGGAATGTAGTATCCGCCGTAGCCTCCGCGCTGCGCCCACGTTCGATGTTCGGAAGACCAATTTTGTGCCCGATCCTGCTGAAAGGTCGCGCGCCCTTGCCATCCACCCCCGTGCTGCCATCCTCTCTGCTGTTGCCAAACTTTCGCTTGTTGCTGCGAGCGTTGCGGTGGTTGTTGAGCGCGAGCCTGCTGCGCTGGTTGTCTCTTCTCCTGCTGTTGTGCCTGCTGAGTCCGCTGCGGTTGGGCTGGCTGTGGCTGCGCTTGCTGAGGGTGCGGCTGCGGCGCTTGAACATGCTGCTGCGGTGGCGGCTGTTGCTGCTGAGCGCGCCGGGGTTGTGCTTGTTGCGGTTGCGGAGCCTGTTGGGCACGTTGCGGTCCGCCCTTTTCCTCTTTTTTATCCCCACCGCCTTCATGTTGCGCGAAGACGGGTAGCGTCGCGCCCAACAGTAGTAATGCGAGGGCCGCGCTATTCATTCCGCAAGATCTCATATAGGGGACTCCTACTCGACAGGGGAGGCAGGTTGAGGGCCATCTGTTGGCGACCTGCTGCTGACTTATGTCCGGAGGCCGGACGTCGTTTATCGCATTTAGAAATGGCCCCCGGCGTGCTACTAGCAGAGCAAGCTAAAGGAGCTGCAAAATTTATGTTGTTATCCATTGCCGCCATCCTATTCATTCTGTGGGCGGTGGGACTTGCAACCGCCTATACAGTCGGTGGATTCATTCACATCCTGCTGGTGGTCGCCGTCGTGATCATTTTGATCCGCGTGCTTTAAGCACGGCGGACGAGGTCCTAGAGCACACCAATCGGGCAAGCTAAAGAAGAGTTTACGAGGCCAATCATGACCAAGATCGAACTGAAAAAATTCAAGGAAATACTGACAGTACGGCAGACTGAATTAATCGGACTGACTCGCAACCGCGAGGCGGTCGTGATCGAGACCAGTGCGGACGCATTGGATCAAATCCAGCACATGGTAGAACGCGAACTCGCGCTGCAAACGCTGGGCCGCGAGTCGGACTTCCTCCGCGAGACGCGAGCCGCATTGCGCCGCATCGATTCCGGCGCGTTCGGGCTGTGCCAGGACTGCGAAGAAGAGATCAATCCGAAGCGGCTTGCGGCAGTGCCGTGGGCGGCCCGTTGCATCGAATGCCAGGAACGTGCGGATCGCGAAGGCACCGCCGCAGAGAGCGGTGACGACTCCATGCTGGTGGAAGCGGCCTGACCTGCCTGAACGGCAGGCGCTTTTTGCCGGTGGCGCTTGGCCGTCACGTGACCGCAGGCGGTTGGAATATTCTACCGTTTCGTTGGAACCGACTCCAGCACCGGTAAGTGACATGAGCCCGGCCTGCCGTTATTGCCCGTGGCTGGAGTGCACTGTCAAACTCTTGTACACGCGCTCGATGTAATTGTTAGCTTTCGCGCCTTGGCCAATAGAGGACCACTCAGCCAGGACGTTTTCGCGCTCGAGCTGCTCCAGGTTCTTGCCTTGATTGATCCCGGCTTGAATCGCGCCGACGGTGCCGTTCAGCACCTCAAGATATTTCGCCAGATCGGCTTTGGTCCCGAGGTTTCCATGTCCGGGGATGATCTTCGCGTCCTCCGGCGCGTGGGCCAGCACGTACTCGCAGGCGGCCCGCATACCCTGCACGCCGCCGCTGCCGTCTCCTTCGAAATCGACGGCCGGAAAGTTGGGCGGAGTAAAGTTCGTGAATACATCTCCTGCGTGGACGACCTTCCCCCCCGGCATAAAGACAACCGTGTCGCTGGAGCTGTGTCCTTTGGCGAAATGCACGGCGTGGATGTCTCCTCCGCGCATGCGAAGGGTGAACTGGTCCGAGAAAGTAAGGACCGGAAGAGACACCGGCAAGTTCGTAATGCGGCCGAGCCGGTCGGTTTCGGTCTGCATGGTCTCGCGTACATCCTCTTGCGCAATCACGATAGCCGTCTTGCCGAAATACGCGTTGCCGCCCGTGTGATCTCCATGCCAGTGGGTGTTCAGAACATACTTCACCGGCTTGTCGGAGATGGTCTTGAGCGCGGCCTCAATCTTGGGCCCCAGCTGGACCTGTTCCGTATCGATCAGGACAATGCCGTCATCGCCCACATACGCGCCGATATTTCCCCCGAAGCCTTGCACCAAATATACGTAATTGTCCAGTTTTTCAAGCTTGATCTGAACTTTGTCCCAATCCGGCTGCGCCTGCTGCGTCAGCACGGGCAAGGCGGCAAAAAGAAGGAACGCGGCCAGCGAAGCGAATCTGCGCATCATATATTTCCATCCTTCCGGAACGATTCGTACTTCTAAGTAACAGCCGGCAAAACGGAGCGCGGCGGCCCATAGTTTGTTCTGAGGGTGCCGCCGCGCCCTGTGCCGGCTAGCTAGGGAGTTCGCGTGACAATGTGACTCTTATCTCTGGACTCACAAAAACTTTCCAGCAACCGGTCGTCCGCTCCACCCAGGAACCAATGCCGCGGCGTGAGCACCCACGGTTTGGTGAACATCGCCGGATCTTCCACGGTCGCTTCGTAGGTCAACAGGTTGCCGTGGCGGGTATAACGTTCCACCACGTGCTCCTGATCGCTGTGCATGAGAGCAAACCTCTCGACGATCTGGTGCCCGTATTTCTCGCCGAGAGCCGGAGGTTCCGTGTGTCCCTGACCTCCGCCCAGCCAGGTTTCGTCGTTCAGTCCGGTGACGTCGACCACCAACGTATCGCCCTCCCAGTGGCCGACGGAATCGCCCAGGAATGAGCTGTCGAAGTCTTTGGCATGCGGACGCCCATCCGTATAAATGATGCGGAACGTCTGGCCGATGAAATTGGATTCGTAGAGAATCACGGTCAGCTTGGGAGTCTGCACAATTTGAATGGCGTTCATCGACGCGCGTGGAACGCCCATGGGTTTGCAATCGTACTGCGGGTCCAAAGGCGTACTGGCGCCGGTCTGGCTGTCGACGATCGCTTTGACTTTCGCCGCGTATTCGGGTTTGTACGCAGGCTCGGTTGGCTCTGGATATTTGGGGGGCGGCGCGATCGAGTTGCGCGCTCCGCCGATGTTAAACGTGACCGAACCATCCGCGTCCTTCTCGGAGAGGGCGGCAAACGGGTTGACCCAGAGCCCGGAAAGATCGGGGTGCGAGTCCGCTTGGCGCGGTGTCCGCATCTTACCAATGGGAAGAGCCTGGTAGAGCTTCTGAAGTTCCTCGTTGCTCGCCACGCCTGGCTTTGCGGTTGGCGCCGCGCTCTGTGCACCGGCGGGAGCGGCCGCTATAATCAGCAACCACAATACAAACGCCGCTGCCATGGGCTGGAGGTGGGATTTCATCTGGATTCTCCTTGCGGGATCGTCACGCTCAATGGATTGGATCACTTGTGTTCCGAGCATGCAGCCGTCACGCCAGCAGCGCTACTCTCGCGCAATGCTCAACCGGATTTCGTGACCATCGGCATACTTGAATACTTTTCCGAACCCCAGGAGCTTTGTTCCGTCCTTGGCGGGCATCGCCGTCACCGTAACGGCCGCGCCAACCTTGAAAACATCCTTCGGCACACCGGCCCGGTGGAGAAGCCCTGGAGGATTGCCTTCGAAAGCCCAGGTCACCGTTTTCCCATCGTCATTCTTAACATCGACCCAGACGTAAATGTGCGGGTTCGTCCAGGCGACCTGGGTAATCACACCGCTGACGGTCACTTCCTTGCTTGGATCAAACTCCGCGGTAACGGAATGGTGCGCGACGGCAGGTACGGCTAACAGTACAAGAGTTGCCAACCAAACTATTCCCGAGTTGTGCTTCATCGGTCCAACCTTTCTCGACTGTTCATCCCAACGTCTGACGATGCAGCGGCCCCAGAGAGTTATCTTACGCGATTGACCTCAGGAGGCCAAGGGCGCTATTTGTTGCTGCGAAGGATCCGGATTTGAACTCTGGGCGGGAATCACCACCGGTCCTTGCTCACCGAGTTCAATCCTCACTCGCACCCTTCCCGCTTCTTTCGCAGCCCTCAATTTGTCGCCGAGCAAGTGGTACAACTGATGATCCAGCTCGCGCGCATGGAACTCGGCCCGCTTCGCGACGTCGAGCAGAATGGCGGGGTCCATCCACTCGAGGGCAAGCTCAAATTCGGTGGCCAGTTCCATCGCCTTTTGGACGGCAATTTCCAGAACCGCGAAGGGAGCGAGCGGCTCAAAAACATAAGTCTTGTCCAGGCTACTGAGAACCTGGGAACGAAAGCCCACTTCTTGGGGATCTTCGGGCCGGTCCTTGGGATTTACCCACCAATCGATCACGGCCTTGCTGGCCTCCGCCTTGTCGGAAATCTGCGCGAAGAACGGTTCGTATTGGAACCACGCCGCCGCGCTCGTCAGAATAACAATGCTCTGGCTGAAGTCCGCGATCTGGCCGCTACGCGCGTCCTGCAACTTTGCCTCGGTCAGCGTCTGGAGCAAGAGCGGCCGCGCCGACTTGTCGAATCTTTCGAAGTAATCCCAAACGATCACGCGGCGAGGATTTTCGATCACCGGGACGGTTACCCTGCCGCCGGGATGATTGCCGTAATATCCGGGCGGCAGTCCCGCAATCTTGAAAGGCGCCTCAAAATCTATCAGTTCCTCCCAGGGCAACTCGAGTCGCTTGTCCCGGTAAAGATATTGCGAGAGAGCTTCCGCCAGCATGGTCTTGCCGGTCGCCGGAGCGCCAAGGAAGCATAAGCTCGCGAGTGGCCGCCCAGCTCCGCTGGGCTGCCGCATTCGCTCCAGAAGAAACGGACAGAGATCATCCAGGATGCGATCTCGCCCTTTCACGACCGCTGCGAGGTCCGCCCTCATTCCGGCCAGGTCCATTTGCACCCCTCCAGAGATCTCATTCTAGACGACTCGGATCCAACTCGAGTGAATCGTTGGTTCGAATCTGCGAACATCCGTTTACGACGCGTCGGCGGATCGCGGATGCCTGTCGGCGCACGCCTGGAAGGGAGTTCTTGTCGCCCGCGAAACTCCTCAACGCCGCATCGCCGGCCATTCCTCAATCTTTATCCGCGCCACCAGACTTGCCCCGCCCTTCCCATCGAAACCAAACACGAGCGCCTCGCCATCCGCCAAGCCGGCTGCAGACTGCGCAAACGCAGCGGCGATGTTTGGCAAGTGGGTCACGATGATCGTGTTTGTACCCTTCGGAAACTGCGTCACTTTCTTCTGCAGCCACAGGGCTTGCGTTCCCGACGCGCCCTGCATGCTTTGACCGTTATCGCCCAGTTCGGCGAACGTCTTCGGATTGCCGAGCTGAGCAAGCCGCACGGTTTCCAAAGCCCGATAGGTTGGGCTCGAGAGCACCTCGCCGATGGGGATGTTCAACTCCCGGATCGCGTTGCCCATGGCCATCGCGGTGGTCCGTCCTGCTTCATCCAATTGACGCTCCAGGTTGACGTTATCGGCATTGGCCGTCTGCCGCGTGGGAACGTCACGCGGTGAACTCGCATGGCGCATCAACAAGATGTAACCGCCTTGTCGCAACGCGTTTTCAAGTGCTTCGCCGTGCAACGCTTGCGCGCTTGCAATTGCCGGCGGGGAAATGACGCCCACTACGCACGAGAATAAGGTCAGTGCACGCGCCACGCCGACGTGAAATTTCATGATGACGTCCCTCTGTTCGCACTAGGGCTGCCCAGATGGAGCAACGCTCTCTGAGCACCGTCTCCATTCTAATCCGGCGAAGATATTTCGGGTTCACCAGTTGCGTTACGTCATCCTGGCGAGAGCCGCGCGATCACCGGCCCGCGTTCGGTGAAAACTCCCGAGCGAGGCGTTGTGCTTCGGCGATTTCACTCGGCGTCATTTTGCGGGCAACCATGTCTCGATTCTTGACGCCGTTGCCATCGCCATTGGCACCCGCGAGATTGAACCACATGTGCGCCCTAATGTAATCTTGAGGCACGCCTTTGCCCTGTTCATACATGAGCCCAAGGTTCAGCTGGGCGACCACGTCCCCTTGCTCGGCTGCTAACTTATACCGCCGCGCAGCTTCTCTGTAGTTCTGCGGGACTCCCGGGCCTTGGGAGTAAGTTCGTTCGAGGTACTTCTGCGCGACAGCGTTTCCATCGTTCGCCGCCGCACGATACAAGCGCATGGCTTCCGCGTGATCGCAGGCGACACCAAAGCCGTGATCGTACATATAGGCAAGATTCGACCGCGCGTTTGCGTTTCCATCATCCGCCGCAAAACGATACCAAAACACGGCCCTCTCGTAATCCTGCGGGAGTCCTTGGCCGCGGGCATACATGAGACCCAGATTAAACTGCGCATCCGTGACGCCACGGGCCGCAGCCCTCAGGCACCACCGCGCTGCTTCGTTATAATCTCGCGGCCCACCGAGCCCATTTGCATAGAGGATGCAGAGGTTGGCCTGCGCAAGCGCAACGCCGCGACCTGCCGCTCGCCGGAACCACGGCCGGGCATTTTTGTAGTCCTGCGGAACTCCTTGGCCGCGGGCATACATGATGCCGAGGTTCAACTGCGCAGCCGTATTTCCCTGCCTTGCCAGGGACTGAAACTCCTGAAACGCCGCAGAAAAATCACCGCTCACGGCCGCTTCTTGACCGGTCATGAAGTCCGCGAGAATCGGCAAGGAAAGCGATAAGAATAGAATCACAACTCTCATGAACGGCCTTTCGAAGAAAACAAAGCCTTGACGGCGGCGTCCCAGCCGGGGAGCTTTCCCGGTGACTGCGTGCAGTTCGAACGAAGCCGCGCGGCGTCGCGATAACGAACATCATAGCTGGCGCGTTTTTCGGGATCGCTCAGGATCTCGTGCGCCTGGCACAGGCGGATAAATTTTTCGTGATTCCCGGTTACGGCGTTATCCGGATGGTAACGGGAAGCGAGCTTTCGGTAAGCGCGAGCAACCGCTTCCCTGTCGGCGCTGGGGCTGAGTTGCATTACTTCATAACAATCAAGCGCGTCGCAGTTCGGGTCCGGTTGGGAAGAGCCGCGCTGCTTCTCATCCGACTCAAAAGTTAGGAATTCCAGCCCCGCGCGGAAGATGCCCTCGGGCTTTTTCATGCACCATCGCACCGCCGCTCGAAGATGCTGCTCGATGCCGTCTTTGGACCACGTCCCACGCACGACGACAATGGAGCCGGGCCGCAACGGCGTCGTCAACGTCAAGCCGAAGCCACCGGCGATGCTGTCGACGACCTCGGCGGTCAACCATTGCGAGCTTCCTGAACCGTCATTGGTTAGAATGCGGACCACAGAGGGCCCCGAGGTTCTTTGTCGCTCTATCCTGCGTGGTGTGGCAGCCGCGGCGTTCATTCGTTCCACCGATTTGTTTATCGCATTCGACCCATTCTGGCCGGAATCGGCCATTAGTACCGAATCGTTGTGTTCGGAAGTACTGGTATACCGTCGCTTCAGGCTCAGTCAGCGGGGTGTCAGCGTCAGTCCGAGAACCAGATTCAAGTCAATGGAGGGTATCAGCAAGGGAAAATACGTTTGGTCCTAAACCACGAACCAGCGATCGAGCTCCCGAAGGACTTCGCAGGGCGGTTGCCTCCCTGGCGGGTAGACTCGCGCTTCTGCCGGGTGCTGGCGATTCAGTCTTAGAGAAGAGGGCGCCGGGCCTTCCACGAGCTCCGTGAAAGGCGTCCCATCGATGCAGGTTACTTCGGCGAAAGGGCCGCAAACTTTAGTGCTACCGGAGAGGAAGAGTCCATTGAGGTTCACGAGAAGCGCGGGCTGGGCGGCGCGGGCGATCCCTGACGCCGTTTGCACGGATTTTCTCGAACAACTTGCTGCTTTGCCATCACTCCTCACTGGCCATCACGGGCCCCTTGTCTGCTTTGGCGAGACCTCCAGGCCACCAGTTCCAATCGCCTGCTATACGAAGAAGCGCTGGACCGATCACAATTCGAACGAGTGTAGCGTCAATAAGGACGGCCACGGCCAGCGTAAATCCGATCATCTTCACCACTAGAAAATTTCCGAACGTGAATGCGGCGAATACCACGATCATGATCGCGGCGGCGCTGGTAATCAGGCCCGCGGTTCTGGCCAACCCCTCCGGGATGGCGTCCAGTTCACCGAGGCCGCTCCTCCTGGCTTCGAGGACGCGTGCGACCAAAAACACTTCGTAATCCATGCTGAGCCCGAAGACGATGGCGAAAGTGACGATCGGAACAAGCGGGAACACGCTGCCCGTTCCGTCATGAACTCCCAGGAAGCGAACTCCGTGCCCGTCCTGGAACACTAAAACCAATGCCCCAAAGGAGGCCGCCACCGAGAACAGGTTCAGCAAGATCGCCTTTATTGCCGCGAACAGCGAGCGGAACCCGGCCAGCAACGCCAGGAGCGTCCCTCCCACAACGAGCGCCATTACCGACGGAAAGCGTTTTTCAATAATCGTTTCATAATCGGCGTTGAGGGACGGGATGCCTCCAATGCGCAGCGTGGCGCCGGGCACTCCGGTGAGCGCCACTGCGCCGGTCTTGCGGAGCTCCCGCACCCAATTGACTTGCTCGCGCAGGGAAACCGAAGTCTTGGGCAACACCTCAAGTAGGGTCGCGTGTCCGTCGCTACTCAGAAACGATCGACGCGTTTCTCGCGAGAGTTCGCTGAGGGCGGCGCGGTTGCCCTCGGCGATGGTTGTAATCGAAATCACGCGATCGCAACGAGGATCGCTCGCGAGGCGCTTGGTGAGACGATCGACTGCATTCCATCCCGCGTCGGTTTGCGTAATGGAATCCGCTGGCAGCTCGACGATCACGCGCAAAGATTGAACAATGCCGGCGCGATCCATGTGCTCCAGAGTGTGCAGCGCGTGCACCGATTCCGCCGCCGGCGGAAGCCAATCCCCTCTAGGAAGACTGGTATCGAGCCGCGTGGCCTGCCAGGCGAGCAGCAGCAACGGGGCGCCTGCCAGCAAGATCGCAAGCCAGGGATGGGCGACAATCACGTGCCCCCACTTCCTCCAGCGATTGCCGGTGAGCTCGGTCCGCTGCGCATCCAGCTTCGGAGTAAACGGCAAGCGGCCCGCATCAATGCGCCGGCCGAGCAACCCCAGCACTGCCGGAACGACCGTATTTGTAAGCAACACGCAAATGCCCGCCACCAGGAATCCCGCGACACCGATCGAACGGATTTCGCTGATGGGAACCGTCAAGAGCGCGAGAAATCCAATGGCGACCGTCGAGGCGGAAATCAAGAGCGTGCGACCAGCCTGACGCGCCGCGATGACCGAGGCAGCGGGCCCGTCGTTCCCGGCGGAAATCGCTTCCCGGAACCGGCTGACCATGAGGAGCGCGTAATCGATTCCCAATCCCAACCCAAGCATGGTGGCCAAATTCTGAACGAGGATCGACAAATGCAAACGCGAGGCCAGCAATCCGGCAATCGCCAGCGTGGTCGCGATGGCGAGTTGGCCCACCGCCAGGGGAATCAAAGCAGCGACAACGCTGCCGAAAGCTAATATGAGAAGTGCGAGGGTTGCAGGAATCACCAGACTTTCGCCGCGTGCGACGTCATCGGCGCTGGCTTTGCGGATATCGAAGTTCAGCGGAATTTCGCCCGTGAGTTCGAGCTTCGCCGCCGGATAGCGGCTCTGCAATTGCTTTTGCAGAGAGGCCGCGCGCTCGTGCAGCTGCGGAACGAGCGACTCCACGGGTCCCTCGGTCGACGAGAGCCCCACGAGAACAAACGTTCCGCCTCCCTTGCCGAGGAAGATGGGATCGCGCAACTCAATGTGGGAAACCACTCCGGACACGCCAGGCTCGTCTTTCAGCGCCGCGACGATGATTGCTAGCGCCTGCTCGCCTTCCTCCGAATCCGCGGGCGGGAGTCCCTGAACCACCAGGACCACGCGGTCGACGAAGGGCGAATGAAAGCGGGTGGTCAACTCCTCCGACACAACTTCCGCTTCGCTGCCTTCGACGCGCGTTGCCGTTTCCAGATGGCGTTCGGCGTGAAACGAAAAGGGAAGAACAGCAAGGACCGCGACCAGGACGACCCCGGCCAGCCAGAAACGGCGCAGATGCACAAGATTCATAAGTCTGTTGTGAAAAAAGTCTGTCGTGAAAAAAGTGTGATGTGAAATTCTCGCCAGTCAGGTTCCATCCCGAGCTCCGCCCGGCCGCGGAACACGCGATCTCTGCGTACGCGCCTCTAAGAACTCGCCTATAAAAGGTAAGGATACAACGCATTACATTGGTTTGACCATCCGCGATTTGACCATCCGCTTGAATCTGCGAAAATTGGTGGAAGCTTCTGTCAGTCGAGTCGGTTGATTTTGTTAAGGAGGATGAATGCGTAGATTCTGGTTGCTGGGGCTGATCGCCGCCGTTCCGCTGCTGGTTCCAGTGAATGCCGCGGACCCCCGCATTGGCTCCTGGACGCTCACCTCCGCGATGTCAACCCTGGAGCCGCCCAACAAGCTCTCCATCACCGCAATGCACGAGGGAGTGCACGTCGTGATGTCAGGCGAAACCCACCTGGATTTCACGGCGAAGTGGGACGGACATGAAGCGCCCGTTCCCAGCAATCCGGCGTTCAATCAAATCGAGCTGCGCAGGATCGATAAGAATCAAGCCGAGGTCAAAGAGAAGAAGGACGGAGTTCTGGTATCAACGGCTCGCGACAAGCTTTCGGCCGACGGCGAGGAGCTCACAACCACGACCACCGATAAAGGCCGCCCCAGCAAGATCACTGTGTGGACGCGGACCGGAGGCGCGAAGGTCGCCGACAACCGCTTCGCCGGCGAGTGGTCCCAGGATATGAGTAAGACTCGTTTGCGGCAAGGATTAGTGCTGAAGATCGAGGCAAGTGGGAACGACAGCGTCCGTTTCGCGGGTGAGTTCAGCTATACGGCGCGCTTTGACGGCAAACCGTACGATCTCAAGAACTCCGTCAACGATACCGTGACGCTGGAACTTGTGGATCCTCACACCGTCGATGCGATTTACCAGCGCGACGATAAGGTAGCGCAAAAAGATCGCTGGGTGGTTTCTGCCGATGGACAACAAATGACGCTCACGACGACAGGCACGCTCGAAAGCGGCCAGCGCGTGAGCGAAACCATCGTGTTTCGCAAACAGCCGTAACGCCGCGGAGCCCCATGCGTCAGCTTGGGGCTTACACCGTCGAGATCCTAAGCACCACGCTCACGCATGGGGCTCAACGAACGGTCTAGCGGGCTGACACAACCGCGTTCAGTTCACGCGGCGCCACCGAAATAATTCCCTTGCGGTGCATGAATTTCAGGATGCCGTTGACGGTGTCTTCGAGAGAGGGATCCGCAACGCCCCAGGCTGACGCATTCCGCGCCGCTTGGTAAGTGCTGTTCTCGTAGCGCTTGAACTCCATCGCGGAAATGTTCTCCACGGAGCCCACTAGGAAGTCCAGCAGCGGGAAGAGCAGATCTTCCTTCCTGCATCTGCGGATCAGCTCCGGAACGAAGTTGGGAACGTTGAAAATGTCAAATTGCCGTCCGGTGGATTTGGTAATCAGATTGGTAATGTCCATCATGTTGGCGTAATCGTCGCGCACCACATGGTAGGTCTGATTCGCCGTACCGGCAGTCGTGGAGATCGCGACGATATTGTTCGCCACAACGTCGGCGGGAACGAAACTCACCTGGTTCAGGGCGTCGACCCCGATGCCGTGATTCACCATGAACGCAACCAACCGAACCGCGATATCGAAATTGTTGCCACCGCCGGTAACGGAGGGGCTCACCAGAGCGGGACGGAAAATCCGCGTCTCCAGGCCTTTACTGCGCGCGTCGGCAACCACCTGTTCCGCGACCCATTTAGACTGGCTGTATCCGAAATCGAGAAGCTCCATATCCTCGTTGAAGTCAGTCTCATTCAGGACACTCTTGACAGCCCAGCCGAATACGAATGTGGTGGAGACGTAATTGAAGGCCTTGGGCCGTCCCTCGAACGCCATTCTGAGGATTTCGTTCGTACCCATCACGTTCGCATCGCGCATGCGGTCGTAATTAAAAAGGTAGTTGACGGTGGCGCCGTTGTGAAACACGGTATCGATTTCGCCTGCCAGGAAATCCCACGCCTTGGGGGTTAGGCCGAGATTCGGCTGTCCCAGATCGCCGCAAACGGGAACGACACGCTCCTCGAACATCTGCATCAACCCAAGCGGGCACGGCCCCATGGACTCCATTGCCGCCCGCAGCCGCAGCCTGCCCTGCTGTTCGTCGGAAGCTCTGACCAGAACGTGGATCGTCGCACGCGTCTGCTCCAGAAGACTCTTCACCAGGAACGGTCCAATGAATCCCGTGCCGCCCGTGAGCAGGACCTGATTCAGGATCGGAATCTCCGGTAGTAACGCCGGCGTGGGAGGCACGAAAACGAGCTTGCGGTCCTCGCTCATCATCTGCTTTTCCGCGACGCGCTGCTCTTCGCGAAAAACCGCCAGGGAATGCCGCAGGAGAGTCAATGCCTCCTCCGGAGCGCTCTCCAATTGTTCGGCGAGCTGAAAGATCTCGGCCACACTCACACGCTGAATGAGGCTGATATCCACCTGCCTCGCCAGCAGTTCGGCGCCCTTGTTTTTTAAGAGCTCCTTGATTTCGTGCATGAACACGACCAGATCCAGAGAATCCAGTCCAGCCTCG
>Ga0182030_10009884_pt1 | contig 19469 bp, 10 predicted proteins | sample 812S3MmetaG_FD_121299 | JGI IMG/M metagenome (GOLD analysis project Ga0182030, IMG submission 121299) | Permafrost microbial communities from Stordalen Mire, Sweden - 812S3M metaG (Illumina Assembly) | ecosystem: Environmental > Terrestrial > Soil > Wetlands > Permafrost | place: Sweden... | reverse complement strand
GTACTCGGGTTGCGGGGGCGGTTATCTGATGGTGGTCTCCGAGCAGGCGGTGCCTGGCGCTTTCAAGGTCAATGTTCGGGTTGCCCCCCAATGATACCGCTTAAACAAGTGATCGTCTCCGGCGGGTTTGATGACCTCAAATCGCGCGACCTGCGATTCCTTGAGGAGGCGGCCAAGCTTGGCGAAGTGACGGTGTTGCTCTGGCCGGATGCGGTTTTGGAAAAGCTCAACGCCCCGGCGCCCAGGTTTCCGCTGGCCGAGCGGCTCTATTTCCTGAAGGCCGTTCGCCATGTCAAAGAGGTGGTGATAGCCGACGATTCGACGAATTTTAATGCGCTGCCGAAAAACTTGAAACCTCGCATTTGGGCAGACTATGAGCCGAGCCTCCGGGGAGACCGGGAAAGATTTTGCATCGCCAACCAAATTGAGTATCGTTTCATTACAGCGGCGGAATTGGCGGGTTTTCCTGAACCATTACCGATGGCATCCCCGCCCGGTCGGAAGAAGATTGTGGCCACCGGCTGCTATGACTGGTTTCACTCCGGCCATGTCCGTTTCACGGAAGAAGTCAGTGCCTACGGCGATTTGTATGTGATCGTGGGCCACGATGCCAACATCCGGTTGCTGAAGGGCGGAGGCCATCCACTGTTGTCGCAGGAAGAGCGGCGCTATGTGGTCGGTTCCATCAAGTATGTGAAACAGGCTTTGATCTCCAGCGGTCACGGCTGGCTGGATGCGGATCCGGAAATCAAGATGTTGAAGCCTGATATGTATGCGGTGAATGATGATGGCGACCAGGGTGGCAAGCGCGAGTATTGCGAAAAGCTGGGCATCGAATATCTGGTGCTCAAGCGGGCGCCCGCGCCTGGCTTGGTTCAACGCCGCAGCACCGACCTGCGCGGCTTCTGAACCAAAAAATTTAAAACGGTCGCGCGAGCCGCACAGCGAATTTGAAAAGCGGGTTCCGCAGGCCATTGGGCTGATCTGCATGTGATGCGACGCAATACGCCAACATTATTTTGGAAAGCGCCTGAGATTGGGGTTTTTGCGCTGGCAACCCTTCAAGCAAGATTATGATGTTCAAAAACAGTCTGGCGAAATGGGGCCTCTTTGGGGCGATCGTTGCCACTTCTTTGGTGGCGAAGGCTGCCGGGCCCGGCGGCAATGCCGAATTGAGCCTGCCCATCGCGGCGGGCAAATTCGCCGGCACGTGGGAATCCCTGACCAACTACGCCTGCCCGGAATGGTTCCGCGACGCCAAATTTGGCATCTGGGCGCATTGGGGACCCCAGGCGGTGCCGATGGAGGGTGACTGGTATGCGCGCCAGATGTATCAGCAAGGTTCGCCGGATTACAACGACCACTTGGCGCGCTATGGCCATCCTTCCACGAATGGTTGGAAGGACATCATCCCGCTTTGGAAGGCCGAAAAATGGGACCCCGAAAGGCTCATGGAACTCTATAAGAGGGCCGGGGCGAGATACTTCGTCAGCATGGGGACCCATCACGACGATTTCTTTCTCTGGAATTCTCCTTTGCACCAGTGGAATGCGGTGAACTACGGGCCGCGCCGCGACGTGGTGGGCGAATGGCAGAAAGCCGCGAGGAAAAACGGCCTGCCTTTCGGCGTCTCCGAACACTTGGGCGCCAGTTTCACCTGGTTTCAGGATGCGCATGGGGCGGACAAGTCGGGACCGTTCGCCGGCGTGCCGTATGATGGCGCCAATTCCAATAACTGGGATCTTTACCATTTTCCCGCCGAACCGGGTGACACCGGATGGTATTCCAACAATCCCCGCTGGCAGCAGCAGTGGTATGATGAAATCAAAGAACTCGTGGATAACTATCATCCGGACCTGCTGTACAGCGATGGTGGCGTGGCATTTGGCAACGTTGTCGGCCTGAGTCAAATTGCGAACTTCTACAATGACAATATCCAACAACACCACGGCAAGCTGACCGCCGTTTACAACTGCAAGCAGCCATCCGCGGGCCGCTGGGTGCAGGATTACGAGCGCGGCGGCGGCAGCGGCATAGATCCGTATCCGTGGCAGAACGACACGTCGATCGGGGACTGGTTTTACAACCGGCACTGGAAATACCAGCCCTTGAGCTGGACCGTGCACATGCTGGTGGACATCACCAGCAAGAACGGGAATCTCCTGCTCAACGTGGTGCTGCGTCCGGACGGCACGCTTGATCCCGAGGTGGAGGCGATGCTGCACGATCTTGCCGATTGGACAGCGGTCAACGGGGAGGCGATCTACGGCACTCGCCCGTGGCTGATTTACGGTGAAGGGTCGGCGAAGGTGGAAAAGAGCGGCAGTTTTAATGACACGAAAGTCGCCTATAGTGCCAAGGACATCCGCTTCACGACCAAAGGCAAAACGCTCTACGCGATTGCGCTCGGCTGGCCGGGGGAGAACCAATTGACCATTCGCGCCCTCGCCAAGACGGATGACCCGGGCGCCAACCACATCGAGCGCGTTGAATTGCTCGGATACAAAGGCCGGTTGAGCTTCACCCAGACCACCGATGGTTTGGTGGTTAAATTGCCGGACAAAAAGGTCAGTGACCTGACGTGCGCGCTGAAAATCACGGCGCGCCATCTTAAGCCGGCAGCGGCGCGACCTTTAAATTAAGAATCTATCTCCCGTGCGCTTGAAAATGGGCTCAAAACCAGCCGCGACCAAACCAACCACATGACACCGATCCCACAATCCGGAGCATTAACCAAATCCGGCGGCAGTCTCTTCAAGACGGCCGCGGGCAAGAACCTCTTCCTCACCTTTGCGCTGGTCACCTCGCTCTTTTTGCTGTGGGGCTTCTGCAATGGAATGATTGATATCCTGAACAAGCATTTTCAGGACTCGCTGCATATCAACAAGCAACAGTCGGGGCTGGTGCAATTTGCCAATTATTTGGGCTATTTCCTGATGGCGATACCCGCCGGCTTGATCGCGCGGAGATTTGGCTATAAGGGCGGCATTCTCACCGGCCTGGTGTTGATTGCCGCGGGCGCATTTTGGCTCATTCACGCGGCGAGCCTCGGCACCTACTCGGCGTTCCTGCTGGGCTTGTTTGTCGTCGCGGCGGGCATGACCTGCCTGGAAAGCATTGCCAATCCCTACACCACCGTGCTCGGTGCGCCGGAACATGGCGCCACCCGCATCAACATCGCCCAAACGTTCAACGGCGTGGGCTGGATTCTCGGCCCGATTGTCGGCGGTTATTTCGTCTTCTCCGGTCAGGCTGGTGCGAATGCCAACGCCGGCTTGTCCACCCCCTACCTGGGCATCGGAATTTTTGCGGCGGTGTGGGTGCTTGTGTTTGTGTTTGCGCCCGTGCCGGACTTGCATGCCGAGGATGAAAGTTCGAAATCCGCCGGACAAAAAGCCAGCTCCAAACCTGCCGGTGGCCAATTGGCGGGCATCGGCATCGCCCTGCTGGTGGTCTGGGGCCTCTTGTATTTTTTCATCGCGCCGATTTTAGGATTGGTGTGGGCGCTGGTGAATTTACCCGACAATTTGCTCGGTCCGAGCAAATACGGTTTGGTCGTGGTCGCCTACCTCGCCTCCTTCATTGTGGTGGTAAAAAACTGGGACATGTTCCGGCGCAAACATTTTACGCTAGGCGTTGTCACGCAATTCCTGTACGTCGCGGCGCAGACGGGCATTTTCAGTTTCTGCGTCAATTATGTGATTGAAAACGACCCCGGGGTGACGCCGGCGAATGCCGCCAAGATGCTGGGAGCCATCGGTTTTGTGTTATTCACGCTGGGACGCTTTTGCGGCAGCGGGGTTATCAGCCAGTTCAAGCCCCATCTGGTGCTGGCGGCTTACGCGGCCGTCAACGTAGCGCTGACAGCCGTGTGCATGGGGGGCGGCAAGCTGGGCATGTATGCGATGTTTGGCACGTTCTTCTTCATGTCCGTCATGTTCCCAACGATCTTCGCGCTGGGCATCCGCGGCTTGGGCGACCACACCAAGCTGGGCGCGTCCCTCATCGTCATGTCCATCGTGGGCGGGGCGATTGCGCCGCCGTTCATGGGACATATCGCGGACGAGCATTCCATGCGCACCGGCTTCATCGTGCCGCTGGTCTGCTTCGTATTCATCGCCATCTATGGGTTGGTGTGGCAGAAACTGGAAGCGAAGGATGGTGCCAACTGAATCAAGGGTCTTCAGGGAGGATCTGATTGGGTCGCTGGCTGGCCAGGCCAGGAAGCTGAGTTAGTCTGTAGCGACTGCAGGTATCGAATTGCGATCGGATTCGTTGATCCCACCTTTTCAAATTCACGCAATGCCTCCTCTCGACGTCCTGCATCGGCCAGTAAAACTCCCAGGTTCAATCGTGCCGTCATGAGATTTGGCGAGCCAGGCCAAAGACTTGCGGGCGGGACTTCGGTTGCAGCCCCCAAGCGGGGGGCCGTCTCAACTTGATGCGCCCAGGATTGAAGGTTTTGTTCCGCTTCGGCGTATAGTCTGGCATCGCCGGGGTTTAATTTGAGGGCATTTTCATAGCAAACGGAGGCGCCGTCGAACCAACCGCGATTTTGATAAAAATGCGCCAAAATCATCAAGTTTGGCATGAGTTGAACCCGATAGGTTAAGGCTTTCCGGAAACAGTTCGTGGCTTCCTCACCGCGTCCGGTTTGTTCCAGCACCGTGCCCAACCCCAGCCAGGCGGGGCCGTAATGCGGGCTTAACTCCAGCGCCCGGTGGAAGTCCTGTATGGCCGCCTTGCGGTCCCCCAACATGACTTCAGCAAGGGCAAAATTGCGCAGGAACAGAACATTCATTGGATCCAATTGCACCGCCTGACGCAAAGCGGCAGATGCCTCTTTCGCCTTTGATGCTTGCGCCTGCATCACGCCCAGTGCGGCCCAGGCCTCGGCATAGCCGGGCAGCAACGCAACGGCCTGTTTCACTTCCGCGATCGCTTCGTTTAGATCGCCGGTTTGCTGGTCCAATAACGCCAATTGTTGATGTAAGAAGGCATCGTCTGGATTCTCCTGCAAAGCCTGTTCGCAAATCCGGCGGGCCTCTTCTGTTCCGGCCGGCCCGCTCCCGTGAGTCAAACCATCCATCGCTTCCTTAATCTCACGCAATTGAGCCTTGTGATTTGATTGCGCGGTAAATGGCGGGGCCGCCAGGCGGCCATAGATCTCGGATAAGCCGCGAAGTTGAGCATTATCCGACCAGCCCAACCGCCTGGCGCAATCACTTTCCGAAGGCCAGGTGCTCTGGGCATTGGCGCGGGCAACGACTTTCTGTGGCAATAGTTGTTGGACCTGCGTGGCGATGGTGGTTGCCAGCAAATAATTGCCGTGGAAATTTGGATGGACGTGTTCGTAAAAACAGTCATTGCCGGGCACGCCGCCCGGACTCGCTTGCGCAAAGACTTCCTCTGAATCGGCCAGCAAGATTCGTTTGTCTCCTTGGTCAGAGACCGTGCGCCGGATTAACTCATTCAACGTGCTGTCACACCGAAAACGCAGAACGTCCAAATCCCGGGCCAAGCCAAACTCATTCCGGGCGGATTGTGTGTGGTTGAGCAGCCGTTCGCATTTTGCCTTCAAGAAATGGACTTCGGCGAACGTGCCGTCAATTTGTTCGGCGTGGTCAAGCGCTTCCCAGGCAGACGGCAGGTTTCCGGCCTCAAGCGCTTGTGAGCCAAGTTCGCAGAGCCGTTCCAACTCTTCTCTTTGAGCCAAGGGGACAGTGGGTTTGTAGGAAGAGGCAAAGGGAGCGCAGTCCTTCAAATTGACGGCCACTGTGCTGATCACGATTCCGACGCCCTTTCTTTGCCCGACTGCAATCATATCCGATAGATTTCTCTGGAAATGAGAGTAAACAACGCCCATGCGCGGGTCATCCGCCCGGACGTGCTGATGGACAAACATGGCCATTCCCGCCCATTCACTCCGACCGTCAGCCGGTTCTTTAATCCAGCGGCTGGCCGAACCCAGCAACTGCCCGATTTTGGTTTCCTGAATGGCAATACTCATGCGAATCATCGGCCAGGGAGCCGTCTGGCGTCCAAAGACAGTGCCCGAGCCGAACGGACCGACGACTTCGTTATTGCCCATGTAGATGACCCAAATATCGCCGTCTGCCAAGGAACAGTCGTTCGCAATGGGGAGGATGACATTGGAATTGATGGCGGTCATGGCGGCGTTCACGACCTCAAAGTGCACGCCGGGATAGCGCAGGCTCAAGAGAACTTGCAGCATCCGCGGCAGGCCGAAATCCGGCAGCGGGTCGCCAAACGCGGCTGATTCGCCAAAAACAAAAATTCGCACGGTATCTGAAGATTTTGACTTCGGAATGCAGGTTGGATAAGGCAATCGGGCCAGTTGAGGCCCGAAAAAACGCCAGCCAAACCGGTTGTTTTGCAGGTAAAACGTTTCTCCGTTCTTTTGGCTTGGCAAAAGGAAGCCTGCCGGATAGCCATAATTCGCAAGCCGAAGGGCCAACTCAACCATAGCCAGAACGAGCATTGGAATGCCCACCGCGACAAGCAGTCGCATTCGCCATAGCAGCCAACCGGTCCGGGGGGCTACCTTGAGAGCCGACACTTCTGCCTGGGCACCATTCGGTGAAGAGCATTTCTTCCTCCCCCGCTGCTTGGCTGAGGCGTTCATGGAAGCATGCGAGCGGTCAAGGTTTCGTGTGCCATAGCTGACTTTTCCACTTTTTCGCGCAACCGAATATCCCCCAATTGGCGTACGGCTTGATTACGTTTGCTTATCTTGTGGATATTTTAATAACTTGGCAAACGATTGCAATCGCCAATATTTGCGTTGAACCTCACCAAAAAATACGCCATTCAGGGGATGGTAAATCGGACCGCCACGAAATAAAGTCATACCTTACGACCCTTTCTTTTTTCGCATTGCTGGAATGTGAATAAAATACGTCATTCAGGGGATAGTAAATCGGGCCGAAACAAAATAGTCTTTTTGTCATGACCACTTTATTACCCAGGACAAACTCTTTTACGGCCGAGAACCCGGCCGACGGCGCCCGTCGCAAGCTGGGGGGCTTCACGCTAATCGAATTGCTGGTGGTGATAGCCATCATTGCCATCCTGGCGGCGATGCTGCTTCCGGTCTTGAGCAAAGCCAAGGCCCGAGCGCAAGGGGCGCAGTGCATGTCAAATCAGAAGCAAATCATGTTGGGCTGGAAAATGTATCCGGATGACAACAACGATTTGCTTCCGCCGAACGATGAAATTGTCGGAGACACGGCGTCTCCAACCACGCGCAACTGGGTGGCCGGCCGAATGGACCTCTATTATGAGAGCACTAATTCAGGGCTCGAGGGTGGTACTTATACGTTAGGAAGTCAAAACTATAGGAATTGCACTTCGTTGGCACCGTATGTCCCCAACCCTGGAGTTTACAAATGCCCGGCTGATCCCAGCACCCAAAACTGGGACAATAATTATAGTTTCCCCGGTGTTCCCAGGGTACGCAGCTATTCCATGAGCTGCGCCGTGGGCACGGTGTATAACCAACCAACCGCAGGAGGCGGGGTCGGTTCGCCGGTGCCGGGCGGCTGGCTGCAGGGGCCAAACGGCAACTCACCGAATACAACCTGGCTGACGTATGGGAAGGCGGGCGGAATAATCACGCCGGGTTCCGCTGATCTTTGGGTCTTAATCGAGGAGCATTGTGATTCTATTAATGACGGGTCATTTGCCGTGGAGATGACGGGTGCAAACGGCGCTGATGGCAGCGCTTTGGTGGATATGCCGGGGAGTTACCATAATGGTTCAACCGCGATCGCGTTTGCCGACGGGCACGTCGAGTTTCATCACTGGATCGATAGCCGCACGAAGCCACCGATTAGCGGCAGATACTCTGAGCGCCCGCTCGTGACGCAGAGCCCCGCCAATCCGGATTCTAGCTGGCTGCAGATGCATACTTCTGCCCACCGGTAAGGGCAAAATCTGTACAACTCACTTGCAACAACCTGCGATGGCATCAATTTGGCTCCTAATAAAACCAAAAGAAAAGACCACATATAGCAACCTGAAACTGAAACCTATGAAATTAATTCAAATACACAAAAGCGCATGTCTGCTGGCTATGATGGCAGGCTTGGCGATGCAAAGCCATGCGCAGACAAATTATATCGTGGATCAATTTGACACGGACATCAACGGGTGGGGGGACGCAGGATGGGGGCCGCCGGAGTCGATGCTGGCGTGGGATGACACCCAAAATGCCACGACCACCATTGCCCCGAATAATCCCGGTTCCGGCTCCATGAATGTGGAGGTGGATTGGGGCGGATCCAGCGGAGCCCAAGCCCTGTTCAACCGGAACTTCAATAACGGAACCATACTCAATCTTAATGACTACGCAACCGTGAGCTTTGACGTCAAGTTCGACCCATCGTCCGCAACCAACGGGGCGCTGGGCACGAGTTACGGCTCGCTTGAGCTGGGCGCAATCCCGACCGTTGACGGATGGGATTCGACCACCTTGGGTGTTTACAGTTCCGCCATTACCAATGGGAACGGATGGATTCACGTGACCATGCTGCTGGCATCAGCTTTGGGGACTTATACAAAGCTCGACGCGGTGGAGGGAATATACTTTAAGGTGCAGCAAAACTACACCGGTGCCAACTTGGTTGGGCTGAGCGATTTTTGGATTGACAATATCATCTTCCAAACCGTAAGCGGACCCACGCCGAAGACGACTCTGGCGATCCGCCCGGTCACAACGCCAGCCGGCTTGATGCTGGTCAATCCAGGCGGCGGCAATGGTTACGTTCGGGCGATAATGTTGGCGATGGATGCGGTGAACGGGACCCGGAATTTCTCATGGGTCGGTCAGGGCAGCACCCCGGTCACTTATTCACAAACCCTGGTGCAATATCCCACCAACCAGCCCTTCATGCAGAACGTCATCTTTCTCGCCCAAAATAGCCAGGCGCAGGACTCCGGTCCGGATTACGATCTCGCCAACGTAGCCCAGCTTTCCATGTATGCCAACACCAACGGAACGGCCACCGCTTCTTTCCAATTTAAAACCAATCAACCTGGCGGCAATTCGCAGTTCGTTCCGAACACCCTCGCCACCCTGACGGCACCGAGCGCATTGGGGACTTGGAGTTTGACATTCTCAAACGACCTGTATGTCACCATGAGTTATCTTCCGCTGACGGGCGGCCCGGCGCTGAGCACGAACTTTGTTTTTGCCGATGAATATACGGTTTCAACCTACTTCGGCAATCCGCTCGGTGTTTTTATGGGAAATCAATTGAATGTGGGCACGCCGGGCGAATCCACCACCTATTCGGAATTCAAGATTAGCGGGGTCACCGCCTCGCCCGCCATCGATTCCGTTTGGAAGAGCATGGCGTCCCTGGATACCACCAACTGGTCTCCGACTACTTATACCAGTGATATGTTCCTGGTTCATCCCACGGATAAATATTGGATTACGTGGACTTTGCCTGATCCTGGATTCATATTACAAGCCAATACCAACCTCGCAAATGTGGCGGGATGGGCGCCGGTGGGGGCGGCCAAGATCACGACCACGGCCGGAGATATGGCGCTGATTCCCGGCAGCTCGACCAATTTGCCCGCCGGCAACGACGTCTTCTTTTTGATGACCCAGACGAACGGGGTGCCGTGACGGATTTGAACCGTTAGCCTCGAGCTCGAAATTTGCACGCTGAGCACCGGCAAAGGAGCCGGGGCTCAGTTTTTTATGTGGGCCAATCTGGTATGGCTTGAATTTGAAAAATCCGACGACTACAGTACCTGAATGAAGGCCAGTTATTTTGGTTCATCATGGCCGACGTATTTGATTTTGTCTGGTTGCCTGGTTTTTGCGCCGGCATTGGCTTTGGAAGCCGCGGCGCCTGCCATTACTAACGTAATGCAATTTGACCAGTGGGCCGCCTTGTCGGAGCAGAGCAATTGCCTCGTCAGACTGGATGGAATTGTGTGCTGGTCGGATTCGACCCGCGAGAGGATCATTTTACAGGACGCCTCGGGCGCTTTGCTGGTCGAAATGGATCCGCAAAATTCAGAGATTCTGCCGGGGCAACACCTCATGGTGTCGGGCAAAGCATTGAAAGCGCGTGCGGGGGCCTGTTTGCATATTGGCACGCTGGGCCTTACCAATGGATACCCCCGGGAGGAAGAGGAACAATTTGGATCAATTTCTTTAACGAATGGCAGATATCCGATCGCCGCCACCTGGTTTGGCGGGAACAATTCCTCTGGTTTCAATGTGTATTACGAGGGGCCAGGCCTCCCAAGACAGACCATACCGGATTCGGCATTGTGTCGTCCCGAGATTTCCAAGAACGGTGAAACCAACTGGCTCGGAGGACTAAACTACCGGATATATGAGGGCAAATGGGCGACCTTGCCGGATTTTCAGAAATTGGAGCCGGGCAGCCGGGGGGACCGGGCCAATTTCAATTTTTCGATGAGGCCTGACGGGGAAGATGCCGGGATTGCGTTTGACGGGGACTTGAACATCGAACGGAACGGGGTTTACAGTTTCTCTTTGGCTTTGGACAATCGCCGCCAGCCTTTTATTGAAAATGCTTTGATTGAAACCGTTGGCTGGTCAAATGCGCCCCAGGCGCAACACCTGGTTTTGGGGCAGATCTTATCGCAAACGGGGCCGTCCTTTTGGGGCGAGGCCGAAGGGACAGTGACTTTTGTTGGTCGAAAAGCCTACGGTCTGGAAATGGAGTTGACGTCCGAGAATGGAAGCATGCGAGCAGAGATAGCTGATGTCTCGCGGGGAATGTCGGCTTTGCTGATGGGTAGCCGCATTCAACTGACCGGAATCTGTCGGGGCGCTTATGGATTAAACGGCCAGATCGTTCCCGGCACAGTCTGGCTGCCTGATTTTAGCGGCATCAAAATCCTGGAAATGGCTTCCGACGTTTGGGCTTCCCATCCGGTTTCCACGATTCACGCTTTGCTAGCTGCCAACCCCGCGACCGGAACCATTGTCCAAGTCAAGGGCCAGGTAAATTCGGTCAATAATGGTGCAATCATCGTGATTCATGACCCAACGGGTGATATCGCCTCAAGGGTGATGAATTCGGCGGCACCCGCGGTCGGTGATTTCGTCAACGTGGTGGGCCGGTGGGATAAACTGGGCACGAATGTAATCTTGGACAATGGGTTTAGTCGCAAGATAACGCGCCCAAGTGAAGCCAGTAATCCGCTCCCCATTTTGACCACGGCGGAGGCGATCAAAAGATTGCAGCGGGACGAGGCTTTGCGCGGCTATCCGGTCAAACTCCAGGGCGTGGTCACCTGGGTGGGCGGGAGCGGCTTTGTAATTCAAGATTCAACGATGGGAATTTTTTCGGAGGCCGTCAGTTCGGAGAGTGCGCAGGGAGTGCATGCCGGCGAATATTTGGAAGTCGAAGGGGTCACCACGGCGCAATTCTCGCCGATGGTACTGGCCCGACGCATCGTTCATATGGGATTGGGGACGTTTCCGGATCCAATTCGTCCGACTTGGGATCAATTAATGAATGGGACGCTTGATACGCAATACGCGGAAATTCAAGGAATTGTGACTGCGGTGGAAGGGCGCACAATGACGTTGCTCACGCATGACGGCAAATTGCAGGTGGATTTGCCGGAACAGCAAAACAATGAACTGAGAGGGTACGCCGACGCTTTGATTCGCCTTCGGGGTTGCTTGTGGGCAGTCAAGGACGAGGACACCCACAAACTCGTCCCCGGTGAAGTTCAAATGCACAACGCCTCGATCAGCGTGGATCAGGCGGCACCCGACGATTTTTTCGATGCCCCCCTGAAACAAGTGTCTGAGCTGTTGCTGTTCGACGCCAAGGCCAGCGCGCTTCAGCGCGTGGCCGTCGTCGGCCAAATGATCCATCAACGGGAGGATGAGTATTTCTTGATGGATGGAGTCAACGGCATGCGGTTTATTACGAGGTCTCCGGTTTCATTGCAAATTGGCGACTTGGTGAAGGTGGTTGGCTTTCCGGTCTTGGGCGGACCCGCGCCGGTATTGCGGGAAGCGGTCGCCCGACGAATCAACAACACGAATTTGCCGGCCCCCCGCAAGTTGACGGAGAACACCCTGCTGGATGGAAGTTTTGATTCCACGCTGGTCAAAGTTGACGCCCAATTGATGAATATCAGCGAGGACCACCGGAATCGCTTTCTCGGGCTGCAATTGGGCAAGCATATGTTCGTCGCCTGCCTCTCCCGAAAGTGGGGGCCAATACGCGCGCCCATTGGCAGCAGCTTGGAGGTGGCGGGGGTATACGCGGGCCAGGGCCAGGACCGGGTTTCTGGCCGAGGCATTGATTCGTTTGAATTATTGCTCAACTCTCCGGATGACATTCGGGTGCTGTCCCGGCCTTCCTGGTGGACCCTCCGCAGGATGTTGGCAGTGGTGGGAGTCATGGCAGGAATACTAACGGTTGCGTTGATGTGGATTGGCCTGCTGCGCAGACAAGTGGAGCAGCGAACCGGCCAGCTCCGGGAGGAAATTCTGGTGCGTCAACGCTCCGAACAACTGCGGGTGGTGGAAGAGGAGCGGTCGAGAATCGCCCGCGATTTGCATGACGACTTGGGGGCAAGTCTGACCGAGATCAGCATGCTGGCCGACGCGGGCGGCGGTGCGCCGCCAACCATCGAAAAGGCCGATTCGCGTTTTGCATCCATTGGCGAGAAGGCGCGGGCCATCGTCAATGCCTTGGATGTGATCGTCTGGCTCGTGAACCCCAGCAAGGATTTGCTCCCTTTTTCGGTCAGTTATCTCGGCAGCTATTCGGAAGAATATTTGTGCGCTGCGGGAATTGCCTGCCGGCTTAAAGTTCCCTCAAATATTCCCTCGCTGCGATTGGCCGCCGATTTGCGGCATAATCTTTTTCTGGCCATCAAGGAAACTTTGAATAATATTGTCCGTCATTCCAGAGCCACGGAAGTAAACATGGAAATCATGCTTGCTGAAGGCCGATTGAAAATTGGCATAACCGATAACGGGAAGGGATTCAGCCCCGTTGCCACCGCCGACGGGAATGGCTTGGTGAACCTGGAACATCGTCTGGCACAGGTGGGTGGCGAATGTCAGGTGACCTCCAGTCCCGAGACCGGAACCAGTGTGGTATTGAGCATTCCACTGCCAGCCAACTAGAATTTAATGATCACCGTCGCAATTGTTGAAGATAATGAAACCGTTCGTCAGATGTTGCGGGAATTGATTGACGCCACTCCCCGGTTAAGTTGTGTTGGCACCTTCGCCACCGCGAAGGAGGCCATGGTTGGAATTCCCAAATTGCGTCCGGACGTGACGTTGATGGACATCCATCTGCCTGGCGAATCCGGAATTGCCTGCACTGCCAAATTGAAGGCGCGGCTGCCTGATTTGCAGGTAATCATTTGGACGGTCTACAAGGACATTGAACTGATTTTTCGGGCACTTAAAGCCGGGGCCTGCGGTTATCTGCTGAAACGGGCGCCGAGCGAAGAGGTATTGCGGGCCATCATCGACGTGCATTCCGGCGGCGCGCCCATGACCAGTGAAATCGCCCGCCTGGTGGTTCAGTCTTTTCAATCATCGCCGGTTGCGAGCATTCAAGAACAGCGCCTGTCGCCGCGCGAATTCGAAATCCTTGCATTGTTGTCCGAGGGAATTACCAACAAGGAAATTGCCGTACGGCTGGGCATCAGTTCCGAAACGGTGCGCACGCATCTGGGCCATATCTACGAAAAGTTGCACGTTCAAGGCCGGACGGAAGCCGTTAGCAAATATCTTAACTCCAGCAGTCGCGCCTGAAGGTCCGGCCAAATACGCCGTTTAGGGGATGGCATGGCCCCGGGGACGTGTGGTAACTTATTGTCAGTTTCACGAATTGACCACACGTTAAAAGCCTTATGATTTCAGGACCTTTTCGGCTCCGCGGGCGACCGTGGTTGCTCTTTTGGGCGCTGACAATGGAGCTGGCAATTTTCGCGTCCGTCTCCCAAGCGCAGGTCACCAACTATATCCTGGATCAGTTTGACACGAATACTGCCGGTCTCTATATCAACGAGCACTGGGGCACGGCCACGCCAAGCGTCACTTGGAATGGCAGTGTCAATGCCCTCAGCACCATTGTTTCCAACCACCTCGACTCCGGTTCCAGCGAGTGGGTCGTTCCGTGGGTGACAAAAAGCGATCAAATCGAAGTCGAGCGCCTGTTCAACAATGGGGCCATTTTGAATTTGAACGATTTCGTCTCCATCAGTTTTGACATCATGTTCGCAAGCAACTCGGCCACCGATGGGCTTGGAAGCCATGGCGCGGTTGAAGTGGATGTGGTACCCCAAAACGTTGGCTGGCCCAATACCGCATTGGCTATCTATACCTCCGCAGTGACCAATGGCAATGGCTGGATTCAGGTGAATCTGCCGGTGAATGCAGCTGGAAACACCAACCTGAATGCAGTCACGGGAATTGGAATCAAGATCCAGCAGAAGCAAACCGGCTCAAACCTGGCCGGAACCACAACCTTCTGGCTGGATAACCTTGTTTTTAGTGGCTACACGGCTCCAACCCCGACCGGACCCCCAGCCATCATTCAGCTGACTCCGGCGCAAGGTTGGCGGCGGGTGGAGTTCCAAATTACCAACGTGCCGGTAACTTCGAACCCATTTGACCCGGACGTGATCCGATTGGACGGCACGTTTACGTTCCCTTCTGGAGCAACGATGGTTGTGCCTGCCTTCTGGTATCAAGGATATGTGAGAAATCTGTCAGGCGGTTCGGAGCTGGACTCGGAAACGGGCCCGCCGCAATGGCGGCTGCGGTTTACTCCGCCGGCGGCCGGCAATTACTCGCTCGCTCTGACTATTGAGACGAACGACCAGATATCGGCGGTTGTGGCCACCAATTTTCTGGTCGTTTCCAATAGTTCTCCGACACGTTTTGGCAATGTTGGCGTGGCGTCGAACAACCAATATTTTCAGACCGGAGACGGCCAGGCGCTGGCCTTGAATGGAGAAAACGTAGCCTGGTATGACGCGGGCACGTATGACTATGACAATTGGTTTGGAGCCATGCAAACCAACGGCGAGAACTTCGCCCGGGTTTGGATGTCGCCGTGGTGCTTCGGAATTGAAGGCAGTGCCGGCACCTTGACCAATTATGATTTAGACCCGGCTTGGCAATTGGATTACGTCCTGCAATTGGCGGAACAAGAGGGAATTTACATTCAATTAACGCTGGATGATTATCGTGAGTATTCAAGTGCTTCCGGGAGTGACGGCCAGTGGGTTTACAATCCATACAATGTTTCCAACGGCGGTCCCTGCATCAACCAGAACGCATTCTTCACCAATGGCACAGCCCTGCTGCTATATGAAAAGCGGTTGCGCTATGTGATCGGCCGTTACGGCTATAGTCAGAATTTGCTCGCCTGGGAGTTTTTCAATGAAATAGACCATGATTACGGTTACCTGGAACAATCTAATGTCGATGCCTGGCACTCGGTGATGGGCAGTTGGCTGCACACGAACGATCCTTTTAAACACTTGGTCACGACCAGCCTGTCATACGCCAGCGCCGATCCGGCGCTTTGGTCGGTTCCCCAATTGGATTACCTTTCGTGGCATACTTATTTTTCACCAGGCTACCAACTCAACCCGGCGGCCACGATGGCCAGCGACGCGGCCTATTATCGACAGCGATATCAGAAAGCAGTCCAAATCGGGGAGTATGGGACTGACTGGGAGAGTTGGCAGGCGAGCATGGCGGTTGACCCGTATCTGCGCGGCCTGCGGCAGGGGATTTGGGGCGGCGCTCTGGGCGGTTCCACGGGAACAGCAATGACTTGGTGGTGGGACAGTCTGGCACCGGCGAACGATTATTGGCTCTTCTCCTCGCTAAAAAACATTCTCGGCCCCACGGACTGGGGACGGGGACTTTGGACCAACGTGGTATTTGGCGCCGGCCAGACAATCACAGCCGTCGGCCAGCGTGGCGCTTACGACGCCTTGGTCTATTTGGTTCCCGCGAACGCGGCCTGGCCAACCGGGGCGACGAACACTTCTCTCCCATTGCAGCATGGGCAGGTTTTGGTCTTGACGAATTGGCCGGGTGGCCCCTTCTACGCCGAATGGTACAATCCCACCAATGGTTTGCTCGCGGGCACAAGTCAGGCGACGGCTACCAACGGCGGCCTCACCTTGCCACTGCCAGATTTTACGGCCGATCTTGCGGGAATCATCTTTCCACCTCCGACGCTGAGGTTGCCGGGCGTCGCCGCTGCCGGTTCTTTTCATTTTGAATTTGATTCTGAGGCTGGAGGAATTTACGCACTCCAGCGGTCCTGGGATTGCGTAAACTGGGTGACGTTTCTGTGGGTGACCAACACGCAAGGCAGAATCAGCCTCGCGGACACGCAATCCGTTGGCAGCGCCGCGGCTTTTTACCGCGCCGTAAAGCCAAACTAGAGTCAATCCGGGCAGTTTTCACGAATATACGTCATATGGGGGATACAGCTTCGTGGCGATTAAAGCCAAGATTTGGCTTGTGACTGCACTTTCATACCATGCGATTCGCCGGCTTTCCACATTAGCGCTGGTGTTTATACTGGTGGCACGTGTGAGCCAGGGTTGGGCTGAAGTTCCGGGGGAATTTCGTCCCAAACCCGTTGACGATCCGACGGAGAGGGTTGGGGCGACGGGCGTGAAAATACAGCCGCCGGATACTTTGCCACGGTCGCGTTCAGCCGCCGATCCGGATCCAGCCCAGGCAAAGCCCGCCCATCCCGGCGGGCCGCTTTTGCGCCATAATGAACTGGTGCTAATCGGCGGCTGGCAATTGATTGAAGCGAATCGCCTTAAGACCCCGGACGGGAGACTGCTCAGCGAAGCAGGAACGGATACCCGCGATTGGCACGATGCCGTTGTTCCCGGAACAGTTTTGACGTCCCTCGTGGCCGATGGCATATGCCCCGATCCGTATTTTGGTTTGAACAATCTTGCCATCCCGGAGGAATTGAATAAGCAGGATTATTGGTACCGAACGGAATTTATCGTGCCCGCCGCTTTCGCCGATCACTGCCTGCAACTGGATTTCAACGGCATCAATTATTATGCCGAGATCTGGTTCAATGGGGTTTATCTCGGCCATATCACCGGCGCTTTTAACCGGGGGCAATTTGATGTCTCTCAAGTTGCGAAACCCGCCGCCACGAATGTCCTTGCAGTCATGATCATGCCTCCCCCGGACCCGGGGATCCCCAGTGAACAATCCGTTCAATTTGGGCCGGGTGACAATGGCGGCAAGGAATGTCTCGACGGCCCGACCTTCATTTGTACCGAAGGATGGGACTGGATTCCGGCGATTCGCGATCGTGACGCAGGGATCTGGCAGGACGTGGTTTTGCGCGCCACCGGGGCGGTAACCATCGGTGATCCCCACGTCATTACCGTCCTGCCCTTGCCCGATATTTCGCGCGCAGACGTGACCGTGCAAGTGGATTTGCACAATGCCTCGGATAAAGTCCAAAATGGTGTTTTAGAGGGCGCATTTGAAGGAGTGAAAGTTGAACAACCCGTGATGCTGCAACCCGACGAGACCAAGTCGTTCTGTTTTGCTCCACAGGGATTTCCTCAACTGGCGGTCAAGCGACCGCGTTTATGGTGGCCTAATGGCTATGGCAGACCCGAACTTTATCAGCTGCAGCTCCAATTTGTCACCAGTGACAAACGGATTTCCGATACCCAGCAATTGCGTTTTGGCATTCGCGAACTGAGCTACGAATTGGGGGCGAATACGCCGGACGGGAACCTCCGGCGTGTGGAATTCCGGCCGGCCTTGGCAGGAGGCGGCCACCGAATCATTGATAACCGGGTTGAATCCATGAACCGACATCGCCAGGGAGACGACAGCCCGGCGCAAGTGGGTATTTGGCCGGGAGAAGAGAATTCGCCCTCGCTGAAATCAGTTGCTGGCCAGGGCGAAGGGTCGGATCTGGTGATAAAGGTGAATGGACAGAAGATCTTCTGCAACGGCGGCAATTGGGGCATGGACGACGCGCTCAAGCGCATTTCGCGCGAGCGCCTCGAACCTTATGTTCGATTGGAACGGGATGCCAATCTAACCATGATTCGCAACTGGTGCGGGCAAAGCACTTCCGAAACGTTTTACGACCTGTGCGATGAGTACGGCATCCTGGTCTGGAATGATTTTTGGATGTCCACCCAAGGCTGGAATTATTCGCCGTATGACCACCGCCTTTTCCTGGCGAATGTGGCGGACACGGTCAAGCGCTATCGCAACCATCCTTGTATTGCGATTTGGTGCGCCCAAAACGAAGGAGTTCCGCCCAATGACATCAACGAGGAGAACGACCGCTTGATTCGCGAGTTGGACGGCACGCGCTATTATCAGCCCAGCTCGCGTCTCGTGAACTTGCGCCAGAGCGGTCCCTGGTCCAACCTGTCCCCGGACAAATACTTCGAAGATCTCAACCATGGATTCAGCACGGAAATGGGAGCGAGTTCTGTTCCGTCGATCGACGCCCTCGATAATATGATGGCTTCGGCTGATCTCTGGCCACCGGGAGACGTTTGGGCTTATCATGATTTTCACAGCCGGGGTGGGGGCAGCCGAAGCGATCTGTTTCGCATGATTTCCCAGCGTTATGGTGAGGCCACGAACTTGGACGATTTCTGTCGCAAGGCCCAGCTGGTGAATTACGAGACGCATCGGGCCATTTACGAAGGTTTTTAAAGCCGGCTGTGGCACGATTGCAGCGGGGTCCTGTTGTGGATGAGCCACCCGTCCTGGCCGAGCGTTGTCTGGCAATTGTACTCCTGGGATTATGAGCCCAATGCCTCCTATTTCGGTGCCCAGAAAGCCGGCGAGCCGATCCATGTCCAAATGAACCTGCCGGAATGCAAGGTTGCCGTGATCAATCATCACTCCCAGCCGCTGGAGCAGGCAACGGTCGTGGCCACAATTTTTGATCTGTCGGGACAGAAGGTGCAGGAGTGCCGCGTCAATTTTACGGCGGCAGCCAACGCCTGCACCAATCTCTGCACGATTGATTGGCCCGCTCATGGCGCCCATTTCGCCCAGCTCAAATTGTTCGACAAAAGCGGCAATCTGATTTCCCAGAATTTCTACTGGCATGCCCGCGAGGAAAGTGACCTCCGGGAATTGGCCACCCTTCCCAATGTGAATCTGTTTGCCAAATCACGACGCACGGGAAATTCAACGGGAACGATTATCAAGGCCAGAATCACCAATGCGACCAAGGTGCCGGCCTTGTCGATCAAACTCTCATTGCGCGACAGCCAAACGGGGAAGCGAATCTTGCCGGCATATTATGACGACAACTATTTTTCGCTCATGCCGGGGGAGTCACGCGAAATTTCCGTCAATTGCGGGGCTTCGGGGAACAAAATGCATCTGGAGTTGGCGGGCTGGAATATCGTGCATT
>Ga0182030_10009883_pt1 | contig 19470 bp, 19 predicted proteins | sample 812S3MmetaG_FD_121299 | JGI IMG/M metagenome (GOLD analysis project Ga0182030, IMG submission 121299) | Permafrost microbial communities from Stordalen Mire, Sweden - 812S3M metaG (Illumina Assembly) | ecosystem: Environmental > Terrestrial > Soil > Wetlands > Permafrost | place: Sweden... | reverse complement strand
TCTGGGGCGGCGCCGGTCTCTTCGCCAGAGACGGCCAGCTCATCGGCGTCGGCTCGCTGCACGTCGAAAGCGCCGGCGGCCAAGACGTTCCGACCGACGTCAACATGATCGTGCCGATCGACCTATTGCCGCCGCTGATCGAGCAAGTGCGCGCCAGGGACCGCGTCGATAGACCGGCGCGACCGTGGATGGGCGTCTATTCTGCGGAAAGCGACGGTCGGGTCGTCATCGCCGGGGTCGCCGACCGCGGCCCGGCCGCCGCCGCGGGGCTTCGCCGCGGCGACATTGTCGCCGCCGTCGGCGAGGCGCCGGTGGGCTCGCTCGCAGATTTCTACCGCGGCATGTGGGCTCGCGGCGCAGCCGGCGTCGAAATCCCGATCGAAGTGGTGCGCGACGGCCGCAGCGTCTGGCTACGCGTGCGGTCCGTCGATCGTAGCGCCAATTTCAAGAGACCGCGCCTCCATTGACTCCTCCACTTCGAGCCGGCCTGCGCCGCTCCCCACATCCAATCGAAATCTCGCCGTTCGCGGCGCGCCTTGCCGGGGTCGCCGCTTGAGTCGCATCCTGATTGTCACGGACTCCTGGCTGCCGCAGGTCAATGGCGTCGTGCGCTCGATCGAGGCGCTGCTGCACGAAGCGCCGGCGCTGGGCGTAAAGATCGAGGTGCTTGATTCGACCGGCTTCCGCACCGCGCCGATCCCCACCTACCCCTCGATGCGCTTCGCCGTGACCCGGCCGGGCGCGGTGGCGCGACGGATCGAGGCCGCCGATCCTGACTTCGTCCATATCGCCACCGAAGGCCCGCTCGGCCTCTGCGCGTGGATCGCCTGCCGCCGCGCCGGGCGACCCTTCACCACTTGCTACCACACGCGCTTTCCCGAATATCTGGCGATGCGCCGGGTCGCGCCGCGCCGCGCCGTCTATTGGTTGCTGCGGCGGTTCCACAACGCCGGCCTCGGCATGATGGTCGCCACCCAGTCTTTGGAGCGCGAATTGCGCGCACGCGGCTTCGACCGTCTGATGCGCTGGTCGCGCGGCGTCGACAGCGAGCTATTCCGCCCCTGCCAGACCAGCGTCCTCGACCTGCCGCGGCCAATCTTTCTCACTTGCGCGCGCCTTGCGGTGGAGAAGAATCTCGACGCTTTCCTGTCGCTCGACCTGCCTGGCTCGAAGGTCGTTGTCGGCGACGGCCCCGATCGAGCCCGCCTGGTGGCGCGCTTTGCCGACGCGCGCTTTCTCGGCGAGCTGCAGGGGCCGGCGCTTTCCGCCGCCTACGCCAGCGCTGACGCTTTCGTTTTTCCCAGCCTTTCCGACACTTTCGGCCTGGTTCTGCTCGAGGCGCTCGCCTCCGGCGTGCCGATCGCCGCGTTTCCCATCCCCGGTCCGCTCGATGTGATCGGCGACAGCGGCGCCGGCGCGCTCGATTGGGACCTCAGGCGCGCTGCGTTGGCGGCGTTGTCGATTCCTCGCGAAGCGGCGCGCGCCCACGCGCTCACCTTCAGCATCGCCGCCTCGGCGCGGCAGTTCGTCGACAACATCTTCCGCGCCCACGCTGCGCCGAGCGCGGAGGCCGGCTATGCCGGTTGAGCCGCCTGCGACGCCGCCGCGCCACAATTTTGAACGAATTGACGTTGCAGATGGCTATACTCGCTGCCTGGCGAATAATCGGCGACACATGCTGGAGGGTTTCACGGATTCCGGGGATCGTCGACGGTCAGGCTGGGACCGGCTGGCGGTCGTCGATTGGCCGATCGCGCGCGCCATGGCGCTGAGCGGCGATTGGCGCGCGCCGCTCGTCGCCGCCAAGGCGTTGTCGCGGCTCGGAAACGGCCCGATCTACTTCGTCATCCTCGTCGCGCTGGTGTACTTTCAACCCCAGGACGCCACGGCCGTCGCGTTGAGCGCTGCGGGGAGCATACTGCTGCTGCACTGCGTCTATCCGACGATCAAGCGTTCGGCGGCGCGTCCACGCCCGCGCGATCTCGGCCTCGCCTGCCCCGGCGCGCCGCCGCCGCTTGACCGATATTCCTTCCCCAGCGGACACGTGATGACCCTGACGGCGGCTTTGTTGCCAATCGTCCTCGCCGCCCCGCGCGTCTGGCCCTATGGCGTAGCGACCTGGGCGGCGATGGCGTGGGCGCGGCTCGCGGTCGGCGATCACTTTGCTTCCGACGTCGCCGCCGGAACCTTGATCGGCGCGGGCGTCTCCGGGCTAATCGCTTATTGGGTCGTGACATGAACGGTCGCCGGCGGCCGGCCGCGCCGTCGCGCGTGGCGCGTCCCTCGTCAATTCGCTGAGGGAAAGGGCGGCCTCCCCATGTCGACACTAGCTCAGTTCGCCGCCGGCTACGCCATCGTCGCAACGGGTCTGCAAGTCGCGAGCATCGCGCTGGCGACGCGCAAGTGTCGCAAGCCGCGCCGCCGCTTCGCCCCTGCCCCAGACGCGCCGCCGGTGACCCTGATCCAGCCATTGTGCGGCGTGGAGGCTTTCTCCGAGACGACGTTGGAGGCGGCCTTCGCGCTCGACTTTCCCGACTACGAGCTGATCTTTTGCGTCGCGCGCGCCGACGACCGCGCCGCGGCGCTGGCGCGCCGGACGATGGAGCGCCATCCCGAACGCAAAGCGCGCTTGCTCGTCGGCGACGAACGCCCGTCGGCCAACCCCAAGCTCAACAACGTCGTGAAGGGATGGAAGGCGGCGCGCAACACCTGGATCATTATCGCCGATTCCAACGTGCTGATGCCGCCCGACTATATCCAGCGCATGATGGCGAGCTGGCGGCGCGGCGTCGGAATCGTTTGCGCGCCGCCGATCGGCTCGGCCCCGGAGTCGCTGGCGGCTGAAGTCGAGTGCGCGTTTCTCAACACTTACGAAGCGCGCTGGCAATACGCGGCCGACGCCTGCGGCGTCGGTTTTGCGCAAGGCAAATCGATGCTGTGGCGGCGCGACGTCCTCGAGGCGGGGGGCGGCATCGAGCGGCTCGGCGACGAGATCGCCGAGGACGCCGCGGCCACCAAACTGGTGCGCCGCGCCCACTTGCGGCCGCGCCTCGCCGCCGGCCCGTTCGATCAACCGCTCGGCCGAAGAGCGTGGTCAGAAGTCTGGGGTCGGCAGGCGCGCTGGGCGCGCCTCCGCCGCGCCACCTTCCCCCTGTTCTTCGCGCCGGAGCTGTTCACTTCGGGGCTGCTGGCGATCGCCGCGGCCGCCTTCGGCGCAGCGGCGTTCGGTTTCGCGCCAGTACGGTTCGCGGGCGCGATCGCATTGATCTGGTACGGAAGCGAGGCGGCGCTTGCGCTCCTCGCAGGTTGGCGGTTGACGCCGGCGACGCTCGTCGCCTTCCTGTTGCGCGACGCGACGCTGCCATGGCTATGGCTGCAAGCTTGGATCATCGACGATTTCGAGTGGCGCGGGCACACGATGTCGACCGCCGACGAAGGGGCGCCGCCGGCCCGCTGACTTTCGCCTGACGTTTTGAGGTTTCTCATCGCGCCCGCCCCCTGTAAGGTCGCCGCGCGAGACGAGCGCGGCAAAGGGGGAATTGATGCGCATTGAGCCGGTCTTCCTGTTCGATCTCGACGGCACCTTGGTCGACAGCGTCTACCAGCACGTGCTCGCATGGAAGCAGGCGCTCGATAGCGAGGGCATCGAGCTTTCCGTCTGGCGTATCCACCGCAAGATCGGCATGAGCGGCGGTCTGTTCGCCGACCAGTTGGTGCGCGAGACCGGGCGGCCGATCGACGACGAGCGACTCGACCGCCTGCGACGCAAGCACGCCGGAGCTTACAGGGGCATGGCGGACGCGATCAGACCGTTGCCCGGGGCCAAGGATCTGCTTGCCTTCCTCTCTGCGGCCGGCATTCCGTGGGCGATTGCGACCAGCGGCCGCATGGAGACGGCGGCGGTCAATCTCGCCGCGCTCGGCGTCGATCCGGCGCGGGTTCCGGTGGTGACCCGCGACCAGGTCAAATACGCCAAGCCCGACCCGGACCTTTTCCTTGCCGCCGCCGAACGGCTCGGCGCGCCGATCGAGACCGCGGTGGTCGTCGGCGACAGCATCTGGGACATGCTCGCCGCCGCACGTTGCCGGGCGCTTGGCGTCGGCCTGCTGTGCGGCGGTTACGGCGCAAGCGAGCTGCAGCAAGCCACGGCGTTTCGCGTCTACGACGACCCAGCCGACTTGCTCGTCCACATCGACGAACTCGGCGGACGGCGCTGACAGGGGGAGCACGGCGTGAAGATCTCTTTCCACGGCGCCAATCGCGACGTCACCGGCTCGTGCCATCTCGTCGAGGCCGCCAGCAAGCGCATTCTCGTCGATTGCGGCTTCTTCCAGGGCAGCAGCGAGCTCGACGACGAAAACGCGGCGCCGTTCGGCTTCGACGCCGCGTCGATCGACGCGCTGCTGCTGACCCACGCTCATCTCGACCATTGCGGGCGCATCCCGCTACTTCACAAACGCGGCTTCCGCGGCGAGATCATCGCGACCGGCGCGACGCGCGAACTCGCGCGGCTCGTGATGCTCGACGCCGCCCACCTGCAGGAAGAGGATGCGCGCCAGCGGATGCGGCGCAACGCGCGCGGACGGGATTCCGCCGGCGGCGCGCCGCTCTATGGGACGCTCGACGCGCTCAACGCCTGCGACCGCTTTGGCCGCGTCGCCGCCTACGGCCAGCCGACCACGATCGCGCCGGGCGTCGTCGTCACCTTCATCGACGCCGGACACATTCTGGGCTCGGCGAGCATCCTGCTCGAGCTTGAGGAAGGCGGGCGCAAGCGACGGGCGCTGTTCTCCGGCGACCTCGGCAATGCCGGCCGGCCGCTGCTGCGCCCGCCAGCCGACCCGCCGCAAGTCGACGCCGTCATCATGGAGACGACCTACGGCGACCGCCTGCACAAGCCGCTCGCGCCGTCGATCGAAGAACTCTACCAAGCCATCGGCGCGACGTTCCAGCGCGGCGGCAATGTCGTCATCCCGACTTTCGCGCTCGAACGCGCCCAGGAACTGCTCTACGTCCTGCGCCAGGGGCGCGAACGCAATCAACTGCCGCCGGCGATGCAGGTTTTCCTCGATTCGCCGATGGCGATCTCGGCGACCGAAATCTTCGAGCGCCATCCCGAAGGCTACGAGCCGGCCGTCGCCGAATTGTTCCGCGACGGGCGGGATCCGTTCGGCCTGCCGGGGCTCCATTTCGCCCGTGAGACCGCCGACTCGGCGGCGATCAACCGCATCACCGGCGGCGGCGTGATCATGGCCGGCTCAGGCATGTGCACCGGCGGCCGCGTCCGCCATCACCTGCGCCACAACCTGTGGCGACCGCAAGCTTCCGTCGTCTTCGTCGGCTACGCCGCTCAGGGCACGCTCGCCCGCACAATTATCGACGGCGCGAAGGAGGTCGAGATCTTCGGCGAAACCATCGCCGTGCGCGCCGAGATCCACACGATCAACGGCTTCTCGGCCCACGCCGACCAAGCCGAGCTCCTCGCCTGGCAAGCTCAGACCCACGCTGACCGCACCATCCTGGTCCACGGCGAAGCGGATGCGATGCGCGCCTTCGCCGCCAAGCTCGGCGGCGCTAAGGTCGAGATTCCGGCGCTCGGCGACACGATCGAATTGTGAGGCGGCGCGTCGCGACCAGCGGCGTTCAGGAGCAGAGCCTGAGCGCGACGCCGAGCGCGGCGGCGAGGCGGTCGATCACCGGTTCCGCGGTCCAGCGGTCGGAGAACAGCGCCAAATCGAGCGCCAGCAACACGGCGATTGGCGAGGCCCGCGCCAACATCTGCGGCGTAACGGACAGGCGGCGGGGCGCGCCGCGCAGCGCCACGAACATCGCAGCCGCCACCGCGCCAATCAGCAGTCCGCAGATGGCCTCGGCGACGCTATGGGCCCCCAACTCGACTCGTCCATAGGCGACCGCCAACGACGCGCATGTGGCGGCGACATAGAGCGCCAGTCGCACGCCGAGGCGCCGGCCGCCGGCGAGAAGCGCCGCCAGGGAACCGTAAAACGCCATGGCGAGCGCTGCGTGGCCGCTCGGGCTCTCGACGTTTAAGCGCAGCGCGAAGCCGCAGGCGGCGAAAGCGAGCTTGGCCAGCAAGGTGAGCGCCATGCACGCCAGCATGACGGCGGCGAACGCAGCGGCGTCCCGCCTCGCGCCGAACCAAAAAAGGCCGACGACCACCGCCGCCGACGCGGGCGCCACCACCGCGACGTCGCCCAGACCGCTGAGCAAATCCATCCGCGCTCCGTTGAGTGAGGCGGCCGGGCCCAGTCCGAACCGGCCGAACGCGTCGGCGCTCGCCGACGGACTGGTTCTAGCGGAGGGCCCCGCCTCCCCGCAATCGTCACGCGATTTGCGGCGCAGAATGCAACTTGCGGGTAAATCTTCACAAGCTGTCGCGAAGCGGTTGTCGCGGACTTTCGTGATCGAATTCCGGCCCGTTCGAGCGTCTGCAGACTTTTCCGAACGCGACCATGTCTGCGCTGTCTCGCGCCTCTTTCCTGCCCTTGGCGCTCACGTCGGCGCTCGGGGGCCGCTCGGCTTCGCCCCCTGGCCGCGGTCGCCTTGGCGCTCGGGCGAAACGGCGACAACGTCGCCGGTCGGAACAGACTTCACAATCGCGCCGTTTAAGCAGAAATTAGCCGCTGGATGGTCTCATCGCCGCGGCGGCGGTCCGCTGCGGACGGAAGGACGGGAACGCAATGGCGCCGATGCTGGACGGCCTGTGGGGAGCGGCCATGCTGATCGGCTCGTTCCTGCTCGTACTCGGCGCCGTCGTATTCATCCACGAATTCGGCCATTTCTTCGTTGCGCGACGCTGCGGGGTCAAGATCGAAGTCTTCTCGATCGGCATGGGCCCCGAAGTCATCGGCCGCACCGACAAGCGCGGCGCGCGCTGGCGGCTGTCGGCGATCCCGGTCGGCGGTTACGTGCGTTTCGCCGGCGACCGCGACGCGGCGAGCGCGCCCGACGAAGACGCGCTGTCGGCGATGTCGCCGGCCGAGCGGCGCCAGACTCTCGCCGGTCAACCCGTGCTCGCGCGGGCGGCGATCGTCGCCGCCGGCCCGTTCGCCAATCTGGCGATGGCTGTCATCGTCCTTGCCGGCGTGGCCTACGCCTATGGCGAGCGCTTCCTGCCGCCGCGCGTCGACGCCGTCGTCGCCGGCAGCCCGGCCGAACAGGCGGGCTTCGCCCCCGGCGACGTGATCGATAGTGTCAACGGCCGGCCGATCGCCTCGTTCGACGACATTATCGACATCGTCACCCTGCGGGCCGGCGAGTCGCTCAACTTCGTCGTCGACCGCGGCGGCAGTGAAATGAACCTGACCGCGACGCCGGCGCTGACCTCGATCGACACGCCGGCAGGGTCGCAACGCGCCGGACGGCTCGGCCTCGCCGCCAACGCCACGAGCGTGCAGGTCATCTATCCGACGCCGCTCGGCGCCCTCAAGGACGGCCTATCAGATTCCTGGCGCCTCGCCGCCGTCACCGGCGATTACGTGTCGCGCGTCGTCATTGGCCGCTCGTCGCCCGACCAGCTCTCCGGCCCGGTGCGCATCGCCAAGATGTCGGGCGCGGCGGCCTCGCTCGGCTTCGTCGCGCTGCTGAAGCTGACGGCGATCCTGTCGCTGTCGCTCGGGCTGACCAATCTCGTGCCGATCCCGATGCTCGACGGCGGCCACCTGCTGTTCTATGCCATCGAGGCGGCGCGCGGCCGCCCGCTGAGCCGCGCCGCCCAGGCGTTCGGGCTGCGCGTCGGCGCGGCGCTAGTCGTTTCGCTGATGCTCTTCGTCACCTTCAACGACATCCGCAGCTTGTTCGCCGGCTGAGACGAAAACGCTCAAGCCTCGCCGGCGCGGTCGCGCGACAGCGCGACGCCCTTGACCTGCGCATGCACGCTCACGCCTTCGCTGAGACCGAGGCGTTCCCACGAACGGCGGGTGACGCGCGCGAGGATGCGGTCGCCGGCGCCGTCGGCGCCGAGGCCGAGGACGACGACGAGTTCGTTGACGTCGACCGTCTTGAACGACAGCACGCGCGCTTGAAGCACGTTGAGGATCGAACTCGGTCCAGGAGGCGCCGGCGCCAAGCTGACGTCGCCGGCGAGGACTCGCAGCCGCCGTCGCGCGCCGACCGGGCCCCATCGGCCCGGCGCGACGAATGCGCCGCCGCGAACCGCGACCGTAGTCAGGCCGTAGGCGTCGTCGATCGCCACGATCGTACCTGTGAGCGTCACCGCCGCTCCGCGCGCGGCGGCGAGTGGCGCCGCCGGATCGCTCTGCATCTCGGCGAGCGGTCCCGCCGCGATGACGCGACCACGATCGATCAGCGCGAGGTGGTCGGCCAGTCGCTCAACCTCCGCCATGTCGTGAGTGACATAGAGCGCCGGCAGCGACAGGCGGTCGCGAAGCCGCTCGAGGAACGGCAGGATCTCGGCTTTGGCGCCCTCGTCGAGCGCCGACAGCGGCTCGTCCATCAGCAACAGCCGCGGTTGCGACAGCAGCGCGCGGCCGAGCGCGACGCGCTGGCGCTCGCCGCCGGAGAGATCGCGCGGCGCACGGTCGAGAAGCGGCGCGAGGCTGCAGAGATCGACCACCTCGTCCCAGCCGATCGCCGGCGTTGGCGGCGGGCCGGCCGGCGACGCGCCGAAGCGCAGATTGGCTTTGACCGACAAATGGGGAAAGAGGCTCGCCTCCTGAAAGACGTAGCCGAGCGCGCGGCGATGGGTCGGCGCGAACAGGCGCGCGCCGTCCTGCCACAGTTCGCCGTTGACGCGGCAATGGCCTTCCCGGACACGATTCAATCCGGCGATGCAGCGCAACAGCGTGGTCTTGCCGCAGCCGGAGGGGCCGTAGAGCGCGGTCACGCCGCGCGGCGGTGCATTGAGCGCGAAGTCGAATGCGAATGCGCCGAGCCGACCGGCGAAACGAGCTTCGATGCCGTCGGCGGCGCTCATGGCCGCCGGTGCGCAAAGCGCTTCTCGATCGCGATCATCGCCAGGATGACGACGAAGGCGAAGACCACCATGCCGGCGGCGAGCGCATTCGCCGCGCCCCATTCGCCCGTCTCGACGTAATCGAAGATCGTCGTCGACACGACCGCGGTGCGGCCAGGAATCGCGCCGCCGATCATCAGTACGACGCCGAATTCGCCGACGGTATGGGCGAAGCCGAGCACCGCGCCGGTCAGTAGGCCGGGGCTGGCGAGCGGCAGCGCGACGGCGAAGAACGCGCGCGACGGCGAAGCGCGCAACGTGGCGGCGACTTCGAGCGGCCTGTCGCCGACCGCGGCGAAGGCGTTGCGGATCGGCTGAACGACGAACGGCAGCGAATAGACCACCGAACCGACGACGAGACCGCCGAACGTGAAGGCCAGAGTCTGGGCCCCCCACAGCCGCGCAAGCGCGCCGCCGGGCCCGTGCGGGCCGAGGACGACCAGCAGATAGAAACCGATCACGGTCGGCGGCAGCACGATCGGCAGCGACACGACCGCCGCGATTCCCTCCTTCCACCACGCGCGCGAACGCGCCAGCCACCAGGCGAGCGGCGTGGCGATGATGACGAGCGCGATCGTCGCGACGGTCGCGAGTTCGATCGTCAGCGCGATGGGTTGCAGCAGGCCGGTCGTCAAGCGCGGCGCTTTCGGTTCACTCGAGGGTGTAGCCGTATTTCTCGATGATCGCGCGCGCCTCCGGGCCCTTGAGGAAGGCGAGAAACGCCTTGGACGCTTCGTCGTCGGCGGCGGTCTTCAGCAGCACCGCGTCCTGCCGGATCGGCGCGTAGAGGGCGGCAGGCACGAGCCAGCGCGATCCCGCCGTGACATTGGCCAATTGCGACAAGGCGACAAATCCGAGTTCGGCGTTGCCGGTGTCGACGAATTCGAACGCCTGGGCGATGCTGGCGCCCTGGACGATCTTCGGCTGGATCGGGTCGTAGACGCCGAGCTTGATCATCGCCTCGATCGCCGCCGCGCCGTAAGGGGCGGACTTCGGATTGGCGATCGAGAGCTTGGCGAAGGCGTTGGCCTTCAGTGTCTCGTCGCCTTTGGCCAGGTCGAGGCTCTTGCTCCACAGAACGAGCTTGCCGATCGCATAGGTGAAGCGGCTGTCGGCGACCGCGAGGCCGGCGTCGACTGCGGCTTTAGGCCGATCGGCGTCGGCCGACAGAAACACTTGATAGGGCGCGCCCTGCTGGATTTGCGCGTAAAACTGGCCAGAGGCGCCGAAGCTCAGCGCCGCTTCTTCGCCGGTCTTGTCCTTGAAGGCGGCGGCGATCTCCTTCGCCGGCGCGGTGAAGTTGGCCGCGACTGCGACCTGGGTCTGACCAGCCAGCGCCGGGCTCCCCGCTGCAGCCAACAGACCGGCCAGGATGAGCAGAAGGTTTCGGCGGGCCATTTTCGCGCTCCACGATTTCGGCGAGAACTCATTCTACGCGATCGCCCGTGAAGTCCAACCGACGCAGCGACGCGCCTATTCGAGCATAATCGGCTGGCGCTCCCAGACGAGCAACACGAGGCAGCCCTCCTCGCTGAAGACGTCGTGCTCGGTGCCGGGCGCATTGAGCGCGACGTCGCCCGCCTCGAGCAGGCCCTGCGCGTCGGACTGGCTACCGCTGATCAGAATCACCCGCTCCCAACCGGCGTGGCGATGGCGCGGCGAGCGCGCGCCCGGCTGATAGCGCAGAACCGCCGCCGCCGGCCCTCCGTCGGGATCGCGATGCAGCCACGCCGCCTCGATTCCCTCGCGAAACGGCTCGAAACGCAGCGCCGACGGGTTCGTCAGCAGATCGCGGATGATCAGTTGATCGCCTCCAGATTGGCCCCGACTGGAGCGGTCCAGCCGACGACGCCGCCTTGGGCGACGATCATCTCAGGCGCCGCCTGCTTGAATCTGGGGAAATAGCTTGCCGTCGCGTCGTCGGCAAGCGGGCGCTCAAAACCGCGGTCGTTGGCGATGGTCGGCGCCAGCGCCTCCTTCAATGTCCGGCCATGGCTCGGCCAATCGCGGTGCGGTCGGCCGCTGCGGCGGTCGTCTCCAGCACGACGCGGCCATCCGACATGACGAGCAGGCGGTCGGACAGGTCGAGCAGTTCGTCGAGATCCTCGCTGACCAGCAGCACCGCCGCGCCGCGATTGCGCGCGGCGACGATCTGGCTGTGGATGTCGGCGACCGCGGCGAAGTCCAGGCCGAACACTGGGTTGGCGGCGACAAGGATACGCACCTCGCCGCCAAGCTCGCGCGCCAGCACCGCGCGCTGGACATTGCCGCCGGAGAGCGACGCGATCGGCGCGTCAGGCCCCGGCGTCTTGACGCGGTAGCGCGCGATCAGGCCCCGCGCCGCCTCGCGCATCGCGCCGGCCGACAGCCAGAATCCGCTCGCCATCGGCGGGCGGTCGAAATTGCGGATCGCCATGTTCTCGGCGACGCTCATTCGACCGACGCAAGCGTTGCGCAGCGGCTCCTCCGGCAGCAGCGCGAGATGGTGTCGCTGCGTCTCGGCGCGCCGTGCGGCGTAAAGTTCGCCCTCGACCATCATGCGACCGCCGGTCGGGTCGCGTTGGCCGGCGAGCACCTCGACCAGTTCGCTCTGGCCGTTTCCCGACACGCCGGCGATGCCGACGATCTCGCCGGCGCGCACCGCCAGCGTCACGCCGCGCACCGCCTCGGCGCCATCGGCGTCGTCGGCGGTCAAGTCTTCGACCGCGAGCCGCACCGCGCCGGGTGCGACGTCGGCGCGCGCAACCGGCGCGGCGGGGCGCTCCTCGCCGATCATCAGCGCCGCCATCTTGTCGACGGTGAGGTCGGAGACTTTGCCGGCGCCGGCGAGCTTGCCCTTGCGCAACACCGTCACCGCGTCGGCGTAGGCGAGCACTTCGCGGAACTTGTGGGTGATGAGCAGCGCGGTCAGCCGATTTTCGCGCGCCATGTCGCGGATCGTCCCCAGCATCTGATCCGCTTCCTGAGGGGTCAGCACGGAAGTCGGCTCGTCGAGGATGAGGAAGCGCGCGCCGAGATAGAGCTGTTTGAGGATTTCCGCCTTCTGCTTTTCGCCGGCGGCGAGGCCGTGCACCGGCGTGTCGAGCGGTGCGGCGAACGGCATGGCGGCGATGAACTCGGCGAGCCGCTCCCGTTCGCGCCCCCAGTTGATCACCTCGGGCGTGTCGGCGCGCGCCATCACCAAGTTCTCCAGCACCGTCATCGACGGCGCCAAGGTGAAGTGCTGGTAGACCATGCCGAGGCCGAGCCGCGCGGCGTCGCGGGGATTGCGCACGTCGACTTCGCGGCCGTCAAGCAGCAGCGAGCCTTGGTCGGCGCGGTAGAAGCCCATGACGCATTTGACCAGCGTCGACTTGCCGGCGCCGTTCTCGCCGAGCAGCGCGTGGACGCTGCCGGCCTCGACCCGCATCGAAACGTCGTCGAGCGCCGCCAACGCGCCGAAGCGCTTCGACACGCCCGCCGCTTCGAGGGAGAAGGCGCCGGTCATGGCAACGCGGCGATGACGCCGTCGGCGTTGGAGACCGCGCCGAACACGCCGCCCTGCATCTTGATCATCTTGATCGCGGCGTCGTGATTGCCGCGGTCGGTGGCGCCGCAGCAATCCTCGAGCAAAATGCATTCGAAACCGCGGTCGTTGGCCTCGCGCATAGTGGTGTGGACGCAGACGTCGGTGGTGATGCCAGTCAGCACGAGGTTGCGAACGCCGCGGCTGCGCAGGATCAGCTCGAGGTCGGTGGCGCAGAACGAGCCCTTACCGGGCTTGTCGATGATCGGCTCGCCGGCGGCAGGCGCGAGGTCGGAAACGATCTCCCAGCCGGGCTCGCCGCGCACCAGAATGCGGCCGCAAGGACCGGCGTCGCCGATGCCGGCGCCGATGCGTCGCGAGCGCCAGCGCTTGTTGTCCGGCAGATCGGCGAGATCGGGCCGATGGCCCTCGCGGGTATGGATCACGTGATAGCCTTTGGCGCGGAAAGCGGCGAGCGCGCGCTTAATCGGCTCGATCGGCGCGCGGGTCAGCGACAGGTCGTAGCCCATCTTGTCGACATAACCGCCGACGCCGCAGAAGTCGGTCTGCATGTCGATGACGATCAGCGCGGTGTCGGCGGCGTTCCAGCGGCCGTCGAACGGCCAGGGGTAGGGATCGGCGGCGACGAAGGACATGGCGCGTTCCTTTGGTGTGGTCGGCTACTTGGTGACGCTGAGCTCGCCCGGCGCGCCGGCGATGCGATGGCGCGACGACGACGACAGAACCAGAATGATCAGAGTTAGGATGTAGGGCGCAGCGTTGAGAAGGTAGGTGCCGGAAGTGACGCCGACCGCCTGCAGCGCGGGGCCGAGCGCGCCGGCTCCGCCGAACAGCAGTGAGGCGCCGAAGCAGGCGATCGGGTTCCAGCGCGCAAAGATGACCAGAGCGACCGCGGTGACGCCTTGGCCGCTCGATAGCCCCTCGTTCCAACTGCCCGGATAATAGAGCGACAGGAACGAGCCGCCGACGCCGGCCATGAAACCGCCGAAGCAGGTCGCGTAGAGCCTGACGCGAAGCGGCGAGTAGCCGAGCGCGCGCGCGGCTTCGGCTGAATCGCCGACCATGCGCACGATCAGCCCCCAGCGGGTGTTGGCGAGCGCCCAGCGCAGCAGCGGCGTCATCACGACGCCGACGATGAAGAGGCCGTTGACCTCCAAAGCCGCGCGCACCTGCGGAATGTCGCTCCAGAAACCGAGCGGCAGCGCCGGCAGGGTCGGCGCTCGGGGCTGGACCAGCGGCTTGCCGAGATAGAAAGCGAGTCCGGCGCCGAACAGCATCAACGCGATGCCGACGGCGATGTCGTTGACGCGGGGCAGCGAGCAGACGCCGGCGTGCAGCGCGCCGAGCGCCATGCCGACCACGCCCGCCGCCAACACGCCCAGCCACGGCGAGCCGGAAAGATAGGCGACGCCAAAGCCGCTCATCGCCCCCATGATCAGCGTGCCTTCGAGGCCGAGGTTGATGCGGCCGCTCTTCTCGGTCACCAGCTCGCCGAGGCTGACGAACAGAAACGGCGTCGAAACGCGGATCGCGCCGCCGAGCACGGCGATCGGCACGGTCCACAGGCCGAGACTGCCGGTGGTCATCGGCTGATCCTCGCTTTCCATGCTCTCAGCGGCGGCAGCCCCTCGCCGGCGAGCAACGCGACGAACAGAATGCCTTGCAGCACCAGCACCGCGGCGTCGGGCAGATCGAGGCGGCGCTGCAACAGGCCGCCGCTCGCGCCGATGCCGCCGAGCAGGATCGCGACCGGAACGACGGCGAGCGGGTGTTGGCGCGCCAAGAAGGCGACGAGGATGCCGGAAAGACCGTAGCCGGCGGCGATGTTGGCGTTGGCGCTGCCCTGCACCGCGGCGACCTCGACCATGCCGGCAAGGCCGGCGGCGGCGCCGGCGATCGCTGTGACGATCACTGTCATGCGGCCGACCGGCAGGCCGGCCATGCGCGCGGCGCGGGCATTGCCGCCGACGATGCGGGAGGCGAAGCCGAAGGTGGTGCGGCGCATCAGCAGCCAAGCGAGCACGCAGGCGATCAGGCCGAGAGCCAGGCCCCAGTGGACGTCCATGCCCGGCAGATTGCCGATCAGGTCGGCGTCGGGCAGCGGTCGCGTCGACGGCTTGTTGAGGCTGGCGGGGTCGCGCATTGGCCCCTCCACCACCTGGTTCATCACCGCAATGGCGATCGACGACAGCAGCAGCGAGGAAATGGTCTCGTTGACGCCGCGCCAGTGTCGCAGCGCGCCGGCCAAAGCGATCAGCGCGCCCCCAGCCGCCATTCCGGCGATCGCCATGACGACCTGCACGACGATCGCCGGCGCGCCGTGGTCGGCGAGCGGTAGCCCCGCCGCCATCGCCGCGAGGCCGCCGAGGACAAACGCGCCCTCGCCGCCGATGATCACCAGCCCCATCTGCGCCGGCAAAGCGGTGCAGAGCGCGGTGAGCAACAGCGGCGAAGCCCTGAGCAGCGTATTCTGCCAGGAGAACCAGGAGCCGAAAGCGCCGATCGCCATCAGTTGGTAGACTTCGAGCGGATTCTTTCCCGCCGCGGCGACGAACAGTCCGAACAGCGCCAGCGTCGCGACCCCTGCCGCGAGCGGCGCTGCGAGGGGGTCGAGAAAGGCGGCCAGAGCGGCGCCAGGCGGCGGTTCGGCGTCCACGCCCGCCGTCCCTTAGCTGGTCGAGCCGATGACGCCTTCGACGAGGTAGCCCATCTTCTCGAGCTCGATGTCGGTCTGGCCGCGCACGGCGCCCGCGTCGATGACCGTGGCCCCCTTGTTGTCCTTGATCGGCCCGGCGAAGATGGCGAAGCCGTCGCCCATGAACTTCGCCTTGATGGCGTCGGCTTTCGCCTTGGCCGCGTCGGGGACCAGCGCCGAATAGGCCGAGGTCTTGACGATGCCGGCCTTGAGGCCGCCGCGCACCAGGCCGGGGATTTTCTTGCCGGCCTTGAAATCGTCGATCAGTGAGGGATAGAGCGCTTCCCAGTTCCACTCGGCGCCGGTGAGGTAGCCCTTCGGCGCCAGCGCCGCCTGGCTCGCATGATAGCCGGTGGTGAACAAGCCCCGCTTCTCGGCCGTCTCGATCACCACCTTAGGGCTGTCGACGTGGCAGGTGACGACGTCGACGCCCTGGTCGGCGAGACTGTTGGTCGCTTCCGCCTCCTTGACCGGCATCGACCAGTCGCCGGTGAAGATCACCTGGCAAGTGATGGTCGGGTCGACCGACCGCGCGCCAAGGGTGAAGGCGTTGATGTTGCGCAGCACCTGCGGGATCGGCTTGGCCGCGACGAAGCCGAACTTCTTGGTCTTGGTGACATGGGCGGCGACGATGCCGGAGAGGTATTCGGCTTCGTCGATGTAGCCGAAATAGCTGTGGACGTTGTCCGGCAGGCCTTCGTGCCACAGGCCGCCGCAATGGAGGAAAGTGACGTTCGGGTACTTCTTCGCTTCCTTGAGGATGTGCGGGTCGAAGTAGCCGAACGAAGTGGGAAAGAGCAGCGTCGCGCCGTCGAGGTTGATCATACTCTCCATGGTCTTCTCGACGTCGATCGTCTCGGGCACCCGCTCTTCCTCGACGACCTTGACCCCCATCGCCTTGACCGCCGCGGCGCCGGCGGCGTGCGCCTGGTTGTAGCCGTAGTCGTCCTTCGGACCGACATAGATGAAACCGACTGTCAGCGAACCGGCCGCCCGCGCCGCGCCGAGTGGCAACGCCGAAAACACGGCGCCGGCGGACATGCCGGCGAGGACTGCGCGGCGCGAGATCCGAAAATCCTGGGTCATGCTGGAGCCTTTCCTTGGCTGCGGGACGGCGATCAAATGCGCCGGGCGGCGTCCGCCTCTTGCATGCAAGAAACAAATTGCGTGCCACTCATCCATCAATCGACATTATTACTTATATTACTGTCGGTTATGAGAAATATAGCTGCATTCGACGGCCTAGTGGCCGCGACCGGCGCCCAAAATTTGTGACTGCTTAGCAGGCAATGCATAAATCGTGGTCATATATTTGTGCTGAATCGCCGCAACATGGCCGCAAAGAATCTGACCCGCATAAATATCCCTTATATTGAAGATATTAGGTTGACACGAGTTCGGCCAATGCGCATACGATCTTGCATGCACGTTGCGAATCTGCCGTTTCTTTCGCGACTCGGCGCAGGAGCGGCGAACCCGCAGCGCCAGACTCGCGCCGCCGAACTCGCCGCGGCCCTCGCCGACGAAATCCTGCGCAGTCGCCTCGCTCCGGGCCAGCGGCTCGACGAGCAGGAGCTCGCCCAGCGTTTCGGCGTTTCACGCACGCCGGTGCGCGAAGCGCTGGGCCAGCTCGCGGCGACCGGCCTTGTCGAGCACCGGCCGCGCCGCGGCGTGACCGTCGCCGTCGTCTCGCCGCAACGGCTGCAGGACATGTTCGTCGTCATGGCCGAACTCGAAGCTTCCGCCTCGCGACTTGCCGCCGCGGCGATGACGCCCGAAGAGCGCCAGGATCTCGAGGCCTTCCACCGCGCGTCGCAAGCGGCGGTGCGGGACGGGCGCATCGACGAATACGAGCGCTTCAATCAGGACTTCCATTCGCGCCTGTACGCCGGGTGCCACAACACCTATCTGCGCGACTTGCTCAACGCCACCCGCGCGCGCCTGGCGCCGTTCCGACGCGCTCAGTTCAATCTGCGCGGCCGTCTCGCCGCTTCGTGGCGCGAGCACGACGCCGTGGTCGAAGCGATCCTGCGCGGCGACGGCGACGGCGCGGCGCGGGCGATGCGCGAACACCTGGCGACGGTGAGCGGCGCGGCGGCAGAATACGTCGCTATTCAGTCCCATCAGCCCAGCGCCTAGCGCGAGCGCCAGGAGAACCGCCTTGGACTTTCCCGTCCATTCGATCGCCGCTTTGCGCAGGGGCTACGCCGACGGGCGTTGGAGCGTGAAAGCCGTCGCCGAAACGGTTCTCGCGCGCGCGGGCGCCGCCGAGGCGGTCGATCCGGCGATCTGGATCGCGCGCGTCGCGCCCGAACGGCTGCTCGCGGACGCAGCGGCGCTCGACGCCAAGGGCCCCGCCGGCCTACCGCTGTTCGGCGTTCCGTTCGCGGTCAAGGACAACATCGACGCCGCCGGACTGCCGACCACCGCCGCGTGCCCCGCTTTCGCCTATCAGCCGGAGCGTTCGGCGACCGTGGTCGAGCGCCTGCGCGCAGCCGGCGCGCTGCTGGTCGGCAAGACCAACCTCGACCAGTTCGCCACCGGCCTCGTCGGCGTGCGCTCGCCTTACGGCGCGCCGCGCAGCCCATTCGACGCGCGCTATGTCTCCGGCGGTTCGAGCTCCGGGTCGGCGGTCGCGGTGTCGCGCGGCCTCGTCAGTTTCGCGCTCGGCACCGACACCGCCGGTTCGGGCCGCGTCCCGGCGGCGTTCTGCAATTTGATCGGCCTCAAGCCGAGCCACGGATTGATCAGCACCGCCGGCGTCGTGCCGGCCTGCCAGTCGCTCGACTGCGTTTCGATCTTCGCCACCAACGCCGACGACGCGGCGGCGGCGCTGTCGGCGGCGGCAGGCTTCGACGCGGCCGACCCATACAGCCGCTCGCCGCTGACGCCGATCGACGGGCCGTTGCCGCCCGCGCCGCTGCGCTTTCGCTTCGGCTTGCCCCGCGCCGCCGATCTGACGTTCTTCGGCGATGCGGAGGTCGAGGCGCTGTTCGCTAAGGCCGCAGAGCGGCTCGCGCGCCTCGGCGGCGAAGCGGTCGAGGTCGACCTCACGCCCTTCTTCGCAGTCGCGCGCCTGCTCTACGACGGACCGTGGGTGGCCGAGCGCACCGCGGCCGTGGGCGACTTCATCGCCGCCCATCCCGGCGCCGCCGACCCGACCGTCGAAAACATCATCATGAAGGGCCGCGAGGTCGCGGCGCCGGCGGCGTTCGATGCGTTGCATCGGCTCGAAGCGCTCAGGCGCGAATGCGAATCGGCATGGCAGGCGATCGACGTCCTGCTCGAGCCGACGACTCCGACCGCCTACACGGTGGAGGCTGTGCGCGGCGATCCACTGAAGCTCAACGCCAACCTCGGCCTCTACACCAACTTCGTCAATCTGCTCGACCTCGCCGCGGTGGCGGTTCCCGCCGGCTTCGGCGCGAGCGGCCGGCCCGCCGGCGTCACCCTGATCGGCCCGACCCATTCCGACCGCGCGCTGCTTGCACTCGGCGACGCGCTGCATCGCGCCGGCGACGCCACCGTCGGCGCGCTCGGCTTGCCATTGCCTCCGCCCGGCCCGCGCGCCGGTTTGTGGAACGGCGGCGGCGGCGTCGATCTCGTCGTCGTCGGCGCGCACATGCGCGGCCTGCCGCTCAACCGGCAGCTCGCCGACGTCGGCGGCCGCTGCGTCGGGGTCGTGCGCACCGCGCCGATCTATCGGCTCGTCGCGCTCTCGGATCTCGATCCGCCGAAACCGGGCATGGTGCGCGTCGAAAAGGGCGGCGCCGCGATCGAATGCGAAATCTGGCGCCTGCCGACCGCGGCCTTCGGCGCCTTCGTCGCCAGCGTCGAACCGCCGCACGCGATCGGCAAGGTCGCGCTCGACGACGGCCGCTGGCTGCCGGGCTTCCTTTGCGACGCGGTCGCGGCCGCCGGGCAGATCGACATCGGGGCCTATGGCGGCTGGCGCAACTGGCTCGCCGCTGAGGCCGAGCGCAGCCCGCTGGCGCGCGCCGCGCGCTGAGACGCGCCAAGCGAATGGGCGCGACGCGGCCGCGACGAGCGGACCGAGCGGGCGCGATTCGCCGCGCGGAGAGATTGCAACGTCAGACTTGACTCGAGTTGTCGATCAACGTCCCACGCGCCAGGGACGACGGGCCGCGCCGGAGCGCGGAACCGGTAGTGATGGTGGAGCCAGACGGAATCGAACCGACGACCTCTTCAATGCCATTGAAGCGCTCTCCCAACTGAGCTATGGCCCCGAATTCT
>Ga0182030_10009879_pt1 | contig 19476 bp, 11 predicted proteins | sample 812S3MmetaG_FD_121299 | JGI IMG/M metagenome (GOLD analysis project Ga0182030, IMG submission 121299) | Permafrost microbial communities from Stordalen Mire, Sweden - 812S3M metaG (Illumina Assembly) | ecosystem: Environmental > Terrestrial > Soil > Wetlands > Permafrost | place: Sweden... | reverse complement strand
TGGTCACGCCGCCTCAGCAAAGATTACGAGCTCCGACAAACATCGGCTGAAACCATGATCTACATCGCTTTCGCCCATCAAATGCTCAGAAGATCCAACTAGTTTTTAAACAGGTTCTTAGATGCTGAATCCACCCCAACCCGATCATGCCGCACCGCCGCACCGCCCCACGCCGCGCTCGATCGCCTACCTGGCGAGCACGTATCCAACGTTGTCGATGACGTTCGTGCAGCGCGAGGTACTCGGCCTGCGCGCGCTCGGTTTCCGCATTGAGACCGCGTCCATCAACCCTCCTGACCGGCCGCCGGATAGGCTGACCAAAGCGGAGCGCGAGGAGGCTGCACGCACATACTGCGTCAAATCGCACGGAATCACGGGCGCACTGGCCGCGCACGGCAAAACCCTGGCTCTCAACTTCGCCGGCTACTGTCGCGGTGCCACGCTTGCCATTCGCCTGGGCGGGATGAACCCCGCCCGGGTGTTCCTGCACTGGATGTACTTCACTGAGGCGTTGATGGTGGGGCAATGGATGCGGGGCAACGGCCAGCGTCATCTGCATGTGCACCTGGCCTCGCAGGCCGCCACCGTGGGGTTGTTTGTGCAGAGCGTCTTCCGCGTGGGCTTCTCGCTTTCCGTGCACGGGCCCGACGAGTTTTACGATATTGCGGGCCAGCATCTGGGCGAGAAGATCGCCGCGGCAGATTTCCTGGTCTGCATCAGCAGCTACACGCGCAGCCAGCTGATGAATCTCTCTCCGCATGAGCATTGGAACAAGCTGTTTGTGGTTCCGCTCGGCGTCGATCCCGCGCTCTTTTCCCGGCAGCCTGCAACCCCCGCAACAGATCCATTTCAGATCCTATGCGTGGGCCGTCTGACACCGGCCAAAGGGCAGCATCTGCTGCTTGACGCTGTCGACCGAATTGCCGCTGAGGGCCGTCCGGTGCGCCTGCACCTCGTCGGCAGCGGTCCCGACGAAGCATCACTGCGCGGACACGCGACGCGCCTCGCCCATCCTGATTCCGTCGTCTTCGAAGGCGCGGTCAACCAGGACCGTATTCGCAGCCTTTACGCACAGGCGCATGTCTTCTGCCTGCCGAGCTTCGCCGAGGGCGTGCCCGTGGTCCTGATGGAAGCAATGGCGATGGGCATTCCCTGCGTGTCGACCTGCATCACCGGCATTCCGGAGCTGATCCGCAACAACATTGACGGGCTGCTGGTGGCACCGGGCGACAGTGTTGCCTTGTCTGAGGCACTGGCGACGCTGATGGACGACCGCGAACTCTCCGAACGGCTGGCCAACAGTGGCCGCGCGCGTGTTCTCGAGCACTATAACCTCGCGCGCAATGTGGAATCGCTGGCCGCACTTTTCGCCGAACGCATGACTCCCTGAGCGGGCAGCCGGACCGCATCGTTCCCGTAATCAGGCCGGCCGCGAGTTTTGTTGGAGCCTCTTCGCAAACTCCGCCCACACACCCCTCAGACCAAACACGAAGTAACATTCCACGATCAGCAAGTCAATCCCAACAATCGCAACCGCAGCATTCATCCCCAACGACCGCTGCATCGCATAGTGCAGTGCCTCCATGCAGACGGGCAGCGAGACCAGCATGACCAGGCCGAGTTTGAGGACCGGCACAAAAGTAATGGATGGGTCGTGATCGAACAGCTTCTTGTTCTCGATATAGATAAAGCCCATCTGCAGCACTTCGGAGGCAAGCCAGACCGACATGAATCCGATCAAACCGTATTTGATGGTGAACGGCAGGCTCACGCAGATCATCAAGATATTGCCGAAGAAGACGATGACAGAAAGCCGCTTATGCATGTTGGTGGAGAATTGGAAGAACTGCTTGTGGTCGCGCATGCTCATAGCGGCCGAGATGAGCGCCATGAGCGCATAGATGGGGGAATCAAACAGCGACGGCCGGTGCAGCCAGACACGCACCAGGATAGGCGCAAATAGATAAGCTCCAAGATTGGCAACCGGGATTCCGGCAAAAACAATCTTCTCGGAATGATGGAAGATATAGAGCATCTTCTTCATATCCCGCGTGGCAAAGCTGAAGGTAACTTCAGGAGCGACGGCATTGGTGATTGGACTTAGTAACTGCCGGGCGCTGGATAGAATGGTCCGGCTGGTGCTGAACAGCACCACCACGGACGGACCCAGAATCCATTGCAGCATGTTAACAGGAACCTGGAAGACCAAGAACTGCTGCGCGAAGATCATGGCAAACATGCCGCTCGGCTTGAGTGTAGCTTTCGCCGTCTTCCAGTTAGCGTCTCTAAGTCCCAGGGGCAATTCACCTAACTTGGCTTTGAGATCATAGATTGAGAGCACCGTAATGACGGCAACGGCAGTCAACTGGCCCAGGGCAAGAATCGGGAACGAGAGATGGAACAGCGCCAGGACAAAGCACGCGCACGTTCCGCCGAAGGCACGCGCATTGCCCCAGGACACCCCCCGGTGGGTTTTCTCTACCACCATGAACAGGCCGTTGTAATAGCCGGCAAGGATGTTCACCAGCATCTGCAGGCCCAGGAAGAACGCGGTCCAGGCCACGTCTGACGGGGTGATGGTGGACAGGTGCAACAAGCTCGCAAGTGGAAGGAGGAAGACGGTCGATGTGAGCGCGAGTCCGATCAAGACCATGCACAATAACAGTGCGAGAGTACTGGCCTGCAGTTCCCGATACTCATGCATTTGCTGCCGTTTGTGAAGCATGGTGAGCTCATTGCTGGCATAAGTGGTGATTCCAAAGTTCAAGGTGGCCAGATAACTCAGCGTGCCGGAGAGAACAATCCACTCGCCGTACATCTTTACGCCATAGGAGTGGAGGAACGCTGGCGGCAACAGCAACTGCGTGGCAACCATCAGGCCCATACTCGTTCCGAGTGCACCGAGCATCTTGAGGATTCGCTGAATCATCGTCACCTGAGCAGTTAGGGAGTTACCGCGGCTTATCGCTGCCGGGCTTCGTGAGCCACATGGTCAACCACATCCAGTGCCTTCTTGGCTGTCACTTCATAGTTGAATAACTCGTCGAAGCACCTGCGGCTGCGCACGCGCAGCACCTCGCGTTCCTGCAAGCTAAGAGACTGCCAGCGCAGAAGACAGGTCCGCGTTCCTTCCACCGTGTCGTCGCAAACCAGACCTGCCCGGTAATTGGTCACCTCGCGCCAGATGTTTACTTTGTCGGAGATGATGACCGGCAAACGGCATACCATGGCCTCGGCAACCACGATGCCGAAATTTTCCTGGTGCGAGGGCAGAACAAACACCTCCGAGGCCGTGAAGGCGCCCCACTTGAGTGTGCCCTGCAGCATGCCGGTCCAGGTGATCCTGTCGCTGACTCCGAGTCGCAATGCGAGCGCCTCAAGCTGCTGGCGCAGGCCAATCTGATCTGGCCCTGCGATCACCAGGCGCCACTCCGGATCCCGCGCCAGCGATGCGGCGAACGCCTCGATCAGGATGTCCGTTCCCTTCTTGGGATGAATTCTGCCAATCGAAATGGCCAGCCGCTTCCCGCGCAGTTCGGGCCAGCGCGAGAGAAACTCTTCAGCGGCAACTTTACAGTCGCAATCCGGACCGAAGATGCCGTAAGGCACCACCGTTTCGCGTACCTGATAGCGCGGAAACGACTGCCGGGCGAGGATCTTCTCCTCTTCGCAGGTAAACATCACAGTGTTGGCGTGGCGAAGTATGCGTTGCAAGAACAGATGCCAATAGATGGTCTTCTTGATGTGCTTGAGGGGAAAGTTACCCTTGAAATAGGGGTCGAGCATGCCGTGCGTGAAGACCCCATACGGCGTTTTTGTGCCGGCCAGCGCGCGATACGCGGCCAGCGTGTTGTACTGCCAGATGCAGTTGATAAAAACAACGTCATAACTGGCGATGTTCTGCTTGAACCAGCCTGCGGCGCGCGGGGAGTATCCATAGAGGCCCCAACCCGGACCCAGCGCAATGACAGGAGCGGGAAAGTTATACTGCGGAATCGACGCGGGCGAGTCCACCGATGCGACATGCACTTCGTGGCCTCCCATGCGATGGATCTGGCAAAGCTGCCTGAGGCCCTCCGCGGGGCCGCCGCTGGCCGGATTCACCGATGGGATTACGTGGAGGATTCTCACGCGTGAACCTCGCACAGGCCGCTATCTGGACGATCTGCAGGTGCGGAAGAAAGCGCTGGCTCACTGCTCATGAAGGGGCCATGTTCATTCGGCTTCGAGCGTCGGATTGACCCTGATTTACTCACTCTTGGTCGGCCTCGCGCGCAGGACTTTGAGCGGGTTTCCCGCGCAGATCATCATTGGTGGAACATCCTTGAGCGCCACGCTGCATGCGCCCACGATCGCACCGCGGCCGACGGTCACTCCTGGGCCGATGAAGACATGCGCTGCGATCCAGGACTCTGATTCCACGCGGATCGGCTGTGCGTAAATGTCAAATGTAGGGCGCTTGTGGTCATGTGACCCCGTGCATAGATAAGAGTGCTGCGAAACCACCGCATTTTCACCGATCGAAATCTCACCGAGCGAGTAGAGAGTTACCTGGTCGCCCACCCAACTCCAGTCTCCAATGCTTAGCTTCCATGGATATGTCACCGTAACCGACGGCCGGATAAGTACACCTTTACCGATACGGGCGCCGAAAGCACGAAGAAGGAAACGCCGCCAGCCGTAACATATCTGCGGAGACGGATGGAAGAACAGCGCTTCCACGAACCACCAAAGCTGCACAAACCACGCCGGGCGCCCGCGGAAACCAGGCGGGACGTGAGCGTGAGATAAATCCTGGATACGCTCGACCATGTTAGCTTGCCTCGTGCGGCTGCATGTTATATCGACTTAGCAGTTCGCGGTAAATTGACTGCACTCGTTCTCCGTAGCTATCCCACCCGCCTAACTGCTTGACCCGCTCCAAAGCGGCCGCAGCCATCTGGTCGCGCAGAGCAGGGTTATCCATCATCCACTCAAGTTTCTCGCGGATCGCCTCCGGACTACGGATGGGAACGATAAAACCCTCCACCGAATCGGTGAACAGGTCTTCCGCGCCGGTGTTGGTGGTGGCAATCACCGGCAGCCCGCAGGCCATGGCTTGCGCCTGCACCAGGGCCAGGCCCTCTTCCACTGAAGCTAACACCAGAGCCGACGCCTGAGAATAGAGCTTCCGCAACTCCGGACGCGGGGATACTCCTTTGTAAACGAAGACGCCCTTGTATCGGTCGAGCAGCGGGCGCATGCGCTCGTCGATCTCACCCACCAGCCATAACTCGCACTGCTGTTTCTTGACCAGCGGCTCAACGGCCTGCAACAGGTAGCCGATACCCTTCCGCACAGTAATCTGGCCAACGTAGATAATACGGAAGACTTGATCCTCTTTAACGCCCGGCCGAAACTCCTTGAGATTCACTCCGTATGGAGTGACAAAGACCCTTTCCGCCGCGATGCCCTGCGCGAGAAACGATCGGCGCGCGAACTGCGATGGAACGGTGACAGCGTGGGCCTCCTCATATTCGGCAACGCAGCGCTCGATGCGATCGGGCGCGAACTGCGGAGGGGACACATTCCAGAGCTTGTATTCGTCGAGCAGAATCTCTCGCTGGCTGAGGACGTGAGAGCAGCCGCGATCGCAGATCCATAACTTGCCGGCATCCTTCACGCGCCGGCCGGCGCCGGGCCCCACGCCATCCAGCGCGTGGAACACATCAGTCCAATCCAGATCGAGCGAGCGCGCCAGCCAGCGGCCCAGGTCCTTGAGCAGCAGTTCGTCGAGCCAATAGAGATGCGCGGCGAAGCCGAGCCGACCGCCGACGGCAAAGGGGATGCGCAAGATGGGGTGGGTCTTTGCGTATGGCGACAGGTCGGAGTCTACCCGGTTCCGCGGATTGCTGGTGAAGAGCGCAAGCCGCTGGCGAAGCCGCAGCATCTGACGCGCCAGGTCGAAGTGGTGAAACCGGCCGATGGTGAACACGGAGACATTCATGGCCGACTTCCCTCTGCGGTCAGCGGATTGCACGGATTCGATGCGGCCTGCACGTCGAGTGTCTCCAAACCGGCTGCCCGTCTTAAAGGGCGGCCGCGATTTCAGCTTAGCGGCTTCCGACCACCTGTTGCCAGGACTGTTCCATTGCATGCGCCACAACCGCGTTGCCGCGGTCATTGAAGTGGACGCCATTGTCGAGCGTGATCTCTCCCACAGAGTACGGAAGCTCGGCAGAAGTCAGATCGAACATGGGGACATGATGCGCATCGGCCCAGGCCTTGAAGCTGGCTTCAGCAGCGCTCGCCGGCTGGGGAATATCTCTTCGGAACGGTAGATACGCGATGACCAGGCGAGCGCGCTGCGCGGCTGCCAGTTGCTGGATTTCGTCGAGATCGGCCAGGTTTTTGCGCGTGACTCGATCGGCATTCGCCGCCATGGCATCGCCGGCATCGCCGTGCCGCAGCCAGTGCATCATGCGGGGACGAAGATAGCGGGAACAGAACTCGCCGATCGCCGTTGCCGGCCGCTTGAGTGGTAAGTCATCTCCAACTTCCGCTACTGTTGCACGGGGCTGGGTGAGATCGCCATTGTTCAAGACCAGCACAACAAGGTCGGCATGGAAGAGACCGCGCGAGCGAAGATAAGACAGTTCGTTGTCCGGGGCCCAGGCTCCAGCCGATGCGTTCAGAATCTCGACGGGCTGCTTGACGACGGCGGGCAGATCGCGGTGCAGAATCTCCGTAAAAATGCCGCGCTGATCCACGCGCGTGGTGCCGTAGGGAATGGAATCGCCGACAAAAAGAATGCGCAGAGTGCCGGCCGGGTGCGCAGCCGGAAACGGGTCAGAGCGCATTCCATATTGATTCGTGCGGGTGTGAACGAAGAAGCGGAAGACATTCTGATCGGGCTTGAGAATGTATTCGCACTCCGGGTCGGCCTGGATCAGGATGGGATTGCCGAGTCCAACCACAAAGCGCAACACGAATTCGGCGCCGGCGGTGCAAAGCAGAAGCACAGCAAGCACCGAAGCCACGACGCGCACGAACCTATGGCTGCTGCGCATGGACCTCGGGCTTGTTGTTGCCCGCCCTGCATTTCCTTGTCCGCTCACGAGCCCAATGCTCCGTCGAGTGTTCCCGGATTGTGGAGGCGCGTCTGGTCGCCTTGGACGGGAATCATGCGCACGATCACGCCGATGAAATAAGACATGAGAAGAATGGCGAGCGGCGAACGAATGGCCAGTGTCATCATTCCACCCATGCTGACCTGCGAGAACTGGAAGCAGAAGGCGCAGGTGGCCACGATGCCCCAGGGCTTGCGCATGTCAAACATGCTTTCGTAGAGAATGAAGATGGTGGGAAATGCGAAGAGGGAGACTACGACGACGCCGAGCCAGCCGAAGGCTCCAAAGCTGTCGCTGACCGCGGTGATGAGGAACTCGCCGTTTTCAACTTCGTCGCCATTGATGCCCGTCACGCGGCCGGTAAAGGCGGCGCCGTCAGAGTCGGGCTTGTTTTTCGCGAGGAAGCGCGGCAGGGCGCGGAGTACGTCGATCCTGAGGGCGGTAAAGCCATAGCGATAACCGCCGGCGCAGGCGTTGATCATGTTGCTGTCAGCACGGATGGCGGACAGGCGGCTCAGCACAAAGGTTCCGGTGCGCTCATAATACTCTTCTCGCGACCCGGAACCGACGCCGGCGCTGCTTGGTTCCTCCACGACCGACCAGTCGGGAATGGTGGTGATGAGGCGGAAGCTTTCTGAAACCCGGTCGCGAAACTCCAGCTGTCGGATAGGGCCGCGGGAATATATCTCAAAGGGTGAGATCACGAGGACGAATGCAATGACACCGGCGAATGCGGCAAGATAGTGCTTTTTTCGGAACTGATATCCGCTTACATAACAAGTAAAGAGATAGATTACCGTCGAGAGCATCATGTGGCTGCGCGAGGTTTCGATCAATCCAAAGAAGACGTTGGCCGCCCAGGGAATGAAAGCCTTGTAGCCGAAGCTGTGCCGGCCGTCTGTGGCTCGTATGTGGCTCTGGACGGCGAGGACAAGCGAGAAGAGCAGCAACACTGAGAAGGCGAGCCCGATGCTGTGCGCCGAGGACGCCCGCTGATCCGGATTTGGGGCCGACTCATAGATCTCATAGATAAGGCTGGCTACGAGGCCAACAGAAACGGAGATTCCGTATTGTAGATCTGCCTGGGCAAAGGTTCCAGGTTCCAACGGCTTGGGTAACCTGATGCGCAGGCTCTTATAGACAAAGCAGCCGATCATGGCGCAGAAGTAAAACACGAAGTAGACCTTGATGGTCAGCTCAGGTGACTCCAGGGTCTTGTCCGCCGCTTCCATAAAGAAGACCTTGGCAAACTGGGAGATGACGATGGTGCTGGCCGCGAAGCTCGCGAAGGCCATGCCGCCGATGGAACTGACTCCGCCGAGCACGTTGTAGGTGATGCCGATGCAAGTGAGTGTCCCCGCCACGAAAAAGGCAAACAGAGGCTGGGTGCCGGTGAGTATCTCCCCGAGCGCCAACAGCGCTACTGTAACGAACAGCAGCGTGACGGGAATTTTGTACGGCTTGAGCATCGGCGCTCCTCATTGCATTGGGCCTGTCTTTGCTGCTTCGCGGCAGGCTTCCAGAGCAGTTCTCCAATTCATGTGACCCGTTTGGTTGCGTGCAAGGTGGTCTTTTCTTAAGGAAAAGGCCACTTTTCATCCTGCTTTCGGAGTACAGCAATTGGAGAACGGCTATAACTCATGTGCGCGCTGAGTTACTTGAAGATGGTTGCCGTATCGCTGACGCCATAGAGCAGCGATGCGGCGACGCCTGCTCCGCCGGCCGCCATGCCGGCCTTGAACGCGTTGCCGGGCACGAGCAGCACGTCATTGGAGAGCAGCGCAACGTCCTGCTGCTTGCCGAACATGATCTTGCGCAGGTCAAGCCGGATTTCGACCTGCTGGTTATCGCCGGTGGTGCGGATAATTCTGGCTTTTGAAAGCCCGGCGCCATAATTGACGCCGCCAGCCATGGCCAGCGCGCGCAGCACGGTGATGGGTGCATTGCTGGAGAGCGGAATCGCGGACGGCGTCTTGACATAGCCGAGCACAAAAACGCTGCCGACCTTGGGAATGATGATGGTGTCGCCGGGAAACAAAGCGATATTGCTGACGCCGGCGTTGGCCGGGTCGGTGCCAAGATCGACAGTGATTGGGTCTGCCTCTGCTACGCGGCGAATGGTGATGCGATGACTGGCAAGGGGCGTGAGGCCGCCGCAAGCGGAGATCGCATCCAGCAGGCGCATCTTCCCGAAGGCGGGGATGGGCGAGGGCTTGAGCACTTCGCCGACGACGGTGATGGCGCTGGTGGGCGAGTCAACCAACTGGACGCTCACCTGCGGATCGACGAGGAAGCCGCCTTCCTTCAGTTGACGGGCGAGAGAGGCAGCCGCTTCCGACGGAGTAAGTCCTGCAACTTTGACCGAGCCGAGATAGGGCAGTGAGATTTCGCCCTTCGCGCCCACCTTGATTCCCTGCAGAACGGGGGTTGTGGCGCCTAGAATGGTTGAGCCTGGGGTAGTCTGCGTTGTGGTGGTCAGCTCGGGCGCGCCATAGGTCGAAATAGAGATCACATCGCCGGGCGCAATCTTGATCTCGCGCGGCTCGGAGTTACTAGCCGAAGACGGTGTGCTGGCCGGTGTGGGCGGCGAGGTTACGGCCGGCCCCTGATACTGGGCATGGGCATTCACGCTGCCGGCGCCAAGCGCAGCAGCGGCCAGAATGAGCGCTCTCCCTTCTTTCGCCAATCTAAGTTGCATAACTCCTCCACTTACCCTGCTTACTTACTCTTATAGTCATAGGAGTAATAGCCGAGATAGCCGTAGTATTCGGGAAGGCTCGCGTCCACGCCGTTCAAAACGAAGCCATAGACCTTTACGCCGACATCGCGGAAGATCTCGGCAGCGCGGGCGAGCATGCCGCGGGTGCAATAGCCCTGGCGGATGACCAGCACCAGGCCGTCGGAGAGCGAGGCGACAATCAAGGGATCAGTGACCGACAGGGCCGGGGGCGAATCGAAGATCACGTAGTCGTAGCGCTCGCGCAGCACTGCGACAAACTTCTTCATCTGGTCGGAGGCGAGCAGGTCGGCCGGCAAGGGCGGGCAGATGCCCGAGGCAATCACATCCAGGCTGCTGAGAGTCTTGTGCGTCTGGATGACAGCTTCAAAAGGCTCGAGGCCGGTGAGGAACTCGGACAGGCCTTTCTTGTCGCTCAGGCCCAAACGCCAGTAGACGCTGGGGCGGCGCATATCGGTGTCGACAAGGACAACTTTCTTGCCGCCTTGTGCGAGCGCGGCGGCGAGGTTCATCGACAGGGTCGACTTCCCTTCCCCGGGCTGGCAGCTGGTAATGGCGATCACGCGGGACTGGCGCGATGTGCTTGAAAGCTGGATCGAGGTGCGGAAGACGCGCATGGATTCGGCAAAGGGTGAGCGCGCATCCCACAGAATCTCCGGGCCTGAGCTGGCTTCCGGCTCGGGGCCTTTGCCCTTCCAGTTGGTTTGCGGAACGATGGCGATAGCCGGCACGCCGAGCAGTTCCTGAATCTGCCGCGAGTCGCGCATGCGCGTGTCCATGCGCTCGAGCAGCAGAGCCAGAGCCAGGCCGCCGAAGATTCCAAAGATCAGGCCGAGCTCGCCGAGCGTGACCGCGGACATGCTGGAGGGCTGAACGGGCAGGGCCGCGAGATCGACCACGCTGATGTCGGCCGAGTCCAGGCCCGCATCGACGGCCGCCTCGCGCAGGCGGGCCAGGATGCTCTCGTACATGTGGCGATTGGATTCGTACTCTTCTGTCAGCAGCTCATAGCGCACGATGTCGTCGCGCTGGCCGTAGATATCCTTCACCCGGTCGTTCAGAACGCTCTTGGCTTTATCCTCGGCCGAGTGAGCGATGCCGTAGGCGTCTTTGGCCTTGTTGACGACGGCCTGTTCCTCGTCGGCAATCTCGCGGTCGAGCTCCTTGAGCTGGCCGTTGAGCTTCTTGATCTCTGGATAATTCGGCCCATAGAAGGTCTGATCGTGGGCCAGCTGCGCGGCCAGCGTGGCGCGCTGGGAGCGAAGATTTTCAAGCATCCCCTGAGTGCCGTCCATGCTCACCGGCGAGGGGCCGTCCTGGATGCGATTGGGCGGGAGCGACTGGAGAATGTGGTAGCGGGCTTCTTCCAGGACACGCTGCTCGGTGGCGTCGGCTGCGCCTTTTTCGAGATCGGTAATCTCCTGCACGATCATGGAGTGGCTGGGGTCGAGCGCCGAGATTCCCAGCTTCTTCTGCAGGTCTACCATGCGGTCCTGCGAGCCCTGCACGATGGTGCGCAGATCGTCGATCTGCCCGGTGAGCCAGTTGGTGACCTGTTGGGTGCTGTTGTAGTGGGCGATGAAGTTGTTCTTGATGAACTCGCTCTCGAGTGCATTCACAATGTCTGCGGACAGCTGCGGCGAGCGGCTGACGTAGGAGATGGTGATCATCTGCGTGCGTGGGATGCGGGCGATGGTCAGGTGCGCGCGCAGATTGCCAACGATGCCGCTGCTCACAAAAGGGTCGTCGAGATTGCCGTTGAGCAGCGGGGACGTCTTTCTGCCGAAAAACGCCGCATCGAACGGATTCTGGGTGCCCAGGAAACGGGGATCGTTCTGGAGCTTGAGGGTTTTGGCAACGGTGGTGAGCAGCTTGTCACTTTGGAGGATGCGGCTGTCGCTTTCAATCACCACGTCGAGCGTGCTGCCGCCGCCCAACACGGTGATGGACTGCTTGAGGTCTGCGGCCGAACCCGGCTGAATCTGAATCTCCCCGGTCGCCGTATACATTTTTCCGCGAGACAGGCCGATCGCAGCGGCCAGCAGCGCCAGGCCAACCGCAACCGTGGCGATCAGCCAGCGGCGTTTGCGCACGATGAGCCATAGGTCCGTCAGGACTAGATCTTCCTTGGCATGGACCGGAGAAGCATTCGTGGCGCGCGTGGACTGTTGCAAACAAACCTCTCAGAAAACATTGGGCAAATAAACCTGCAGCCCATGGCTACGCGGGCCGAGGCCTGGCGAGCGCCAGCTCGCCGATCGCCAGGCTCTTGAGCCGCTCCCCCCGAACACTCCGCCAGCAAATGCTGAAACTGATGATAAAGCCGGAGGAATGAAACGCTTGCGGCGCGAAGGGGATTATTTCGCCCGCGGACTCAGAAAAGATACGCGCGCAGGAACACGTTCAAACTGGGCCGAAGATCACCTAACCCATAGAATCTAATGTTACAGGTCAAGCGGCAATACACCTTAAGTCGCACCGGGTTGGACGGTGGTGGCAAGGGGCACGGCGGGATGGTAAGCGCGGGGCGTTTGGGACCCGCAGGACCTGTGGGAAAGCGGCTCGCAATGAGCTCAAAATTGCGGATTTTCGCTCCGGCTCCGGCTATTTTTGTCCAACTCGAATTCCGGCCTCCCTTATCCACAAAAACGCAGTCTTCCTCCGTTGACCGCACCCTCCCGGCTGCTTAGAGTCTGTAATCGGGTGGGAGATTTTCCCGCCCCCTTTTTTAGACGCGGATCAGGCCCGTTGGCCGCCCCGCCTGAATCACGAACGAGCCCCACCATCCTGGAGTGAAAATGTTGAAACTAAAGAAGATCCACATCCTCGGCTTCAAAAGCTTTTGTGACCGCACGGAATTGACCGTGCCGGGCACCGGCATTGCCGTGGTGGTGGGGCCGAACGGCTGCGGCAAGTCTAACATTCTGGACGGGGTGAGCTGGGTGCTGGGCGAGCAGAGCGCCAAGTCATTGCGCGGCACGCACATGCAGGATGTGATCTTTGCCGGCACGCGCGACCGCAAGCCGCTGGGCATGGCCGAGGTGACGCTGACCCTGGTCGATCCCGAGGCTTATGAAGGGCCGGTGCCGGTGGAGCCGGAGGTGACGGTCGAGCCGGAAGTGCCCACCGATTGGGACGAAGAAGAGGCGCGTCGGGAGCGGGCGTCAGAGGCCGAGGAGATCATTGCCGCCGAGCAGCCGGGCCAGGTGCTTGAGGACGACGACGCAGAGACCCCCGCCGCGGTGCAGGCGGCTGAGGGGACGGGCCCACAGGCTGTTGTGCTCAAGATTCGCCGCCGCAAGTTCCAGCGCACGCCGCAGAAGGGCGAGATCGTGATCACGCGGCGGCTGTTCCGCACCGGCGAGAGCGAATATCTGCTGAATGGCAAGCTGTGCCGGCTGCGCGACATCCAGGACATCTTCATGGGCACGGGTCTGGGGCCGGAGAGCTACGCGATCATCGGCCAGGAGCGCATTGGGCAACTGCTCAGCTCGAAACCCCACGACCGGCGGGCGATCATCGAGGAAGCGGCCGGGATTACGCGCTTCAAGAACAAGAAGCGGCTGGCCGAACTGCGTCTTGAGAGCGCCAAGCAGAACCTGGCCCGCGTGGACGACATTTTTGAAGAGGTGACGCGGCAGATGAACAGCCTGAAGCGGCAGGCGGCCAAGGCGGAGCGGTTTGCTGCGCTCCGCGACGAGCTGCGCGGACGGCTGCGCGTGGTGCTGGCCAGCCGCATGGGGCTGATAGACGCCGAGCAGGCGCGGCTGGATGAAGAAATTGCCGCGCTGACCGAGAAGATCAATGGCTCGGCGACGGAGATTGGTGCGCTCGAAACCAATCAGCACAGCCTGACCGAGCGCGGCTATGAGCTGGACCGCGAGGGCCAGGAGGCGCAGGGCCGGGCCAACGAGGCAGCGGTCGAGCTGGAGCGGGCCACAGCGCGGGAGCGGGCCAACACCGAGCGGGTAGCCGACCTCGAAGGACGGATTGCCGCGGCTGCGGCAGAGCTGGAAGTGACGCGGACGCAGCTGGGCGGCATTGCCGAGGAACGGGCGCAGCAGCATGCGTTCCTGGAGACCGCGGCCGGGGAAGCGCGGGCATTCCGCCAGCAGGTGGAAGCGCGCCAGCAGGAAGCGCGCACGGCCGCCGAAGAGGTGTTTGCGGCGGAGCGGCAATTGGAGACGACGCGGCGGCATGCCATGCATCTGCTCACGCTGGCCGGCAATGCGCGCAACCACACGGCACAGGCGGAAGAGAGCCTGGCCGCTCTCGAGCGTGAGGCGGAGCGCCTGGAAGCGGAGATGACGCAGGCGCGCAACGAGCGCGAGAACCTGGGCGTGGAGAGCGGCCAGGTGCGGATGCGGTTTGAGTCGGCTGCCGATGCGCTGAAGCGCCTGGAGAGCGAGATTGCCACGCTGCGCGAGTCGCTGCAGGCAAGGCGCTCGGAGGAGAATGCGTTGCGTGCGCGCATCAACCAGCTGCGCGGCGAGCAGGCGGCGGTGGCCGGGCGGCGCGACTCGCTGCAGGCGCTCATTCGCAACCACGGCTACTCGACCGACACGGTGCGGCGGCTGCTGAAGCCCGGCGCGCTGGCCCCGGGCATGGCGCCGGTGGGCACGCTGGCGGATTTCCTCGAGGTCAGCGGCGAGCACGAAGGAGTGGTGGACGAGTTTCTGCGCGAAGAGCTGAACTTTGTTGTGGTCAAGAGCTGGGGCGCGGCAGAAGAGGGCGTGCGGCTGCTCAAGTCGGGCGTGGACGGTCGCGCGACTTTCCTGATTCACGACGGGGCGCAGGGCGTGCTTTTTGAAGAGAATGTGCAGACGGTGAACGTGCCGGGCGCGACACCGCTGAAGGACGCCATTCGGGTGCAGGAGGGATTTGCGCGATCGCTGGAGACGATTCTGCCCAAGCTGCGGCACGGGTACCTGGTGGACGACGCGATTCGCGCCAAGACCCTGGCCGGCGAGTTTGGATTTGCGTTCTTCCTGACGCCGGAGGGCGAGTGCTTCCACAACGGGACGGTGACCGGCGGCAAGCCGGCCAGTGAGGGTCCGCTGGCTCTGAAGCGCGAGCTGCGCGAGGCGGAGAACCGGCTGGGCAAGATGGAGGCCGCGCTGGCGCAGGCGGAGAGCGAAGCCGCAACGCTGACGCGGACGATTGAGGAGATGACGGCGCAACTCGAAGCCAGCAGCGCGGAGCGGCGCCAGGTGGAGACCGAAGCAGCCAACCAGGGCGCGGCGCTGAAGCAGATGGAAGCCGAGGTACAACGCGTGGAGCGGCGGCTTCAGGAGTGGACCCTGCAGGCGGCGCGCAACAAGGATGCGCGCGAGGCCAAGCATGCGTCCATTGAACAGAAGCGCGAAGAGACTTCGCGCCTCGAAGAAGAGAACCGCCAGGCCGAGGCGTCGCTGGACGAGTTGCAGGCGCAGCTCGCCCTGCTGCGCCAGACCCGCGAGGGATTGCAGCAGGAGGCCGCGCAGGTGACCGCGGAGCTGGCCGGCCTGGAAGAGCGGCGGCGCGGCGCCGAGGCGGCCTTCCAGCGCATCGACCGGCTGCATGCGGACCTGGAGCGGCGGGTGCTGGGCATCGAGCAGCAGCGCGCGGCGGCCGAGGCCGAGCGCGAGCATCGCATCGGCGACACCACGGCGCTGGCAGGCCGCATGGAAGAGCTGGCCAACACGCGGACTGAAGCCATCGTACTGGCGCAGACGCTGGTTGCGCGGTCGCAGGAGCTGCGCCAGCACCTGAGCGCGATCGAGGCGCAGTTGAAGACCGACCGCGCGGCAATTGACCAGCTGCGCGACGACCGCGCCAACCGTTCCAGTCAGGTGGCCAAGCTGCGCTCCGATCTCGAGCATCTGGAGGCAAGCTGCCTGGCCGAAGTCAACGTCGAAGCCCAGGTGCTGCGCGAGGATGCCCTCATCGAGCGGCTAGCCGAGGAAGCGCTGGCTGCCGGGGAAGAGACCTGCCGCGAGCTGCGTCAGCGCATCGAGCAGATGGGTCCGGTGAACATGATGGCTCTGGATGAATACAAGGAGACGGCGGAGCGGCACCTGTTCCTGGAAACCCAGCGCAAGGATTTGATGGAGTCAATCGAAAACACACAGGAGACCATCAAGGAGATCGACCAGATCTCGCGCACCAGGTTCGACGAGGCCTTTGCGCGCATCAACGAGAACTTCGCCCAGGTGTTCTCGCGGCTCTTCCAGGGCGGTCAGGCCTTCCTGCGCCTGACCGACGTGGAAAATCAGGCGGAGAGCGGCCTGGAGATTGTGGCCTCGCCGCCGGGCAAGAAGCTGCAGAATGTGCTGCTGCTCTCCGGCGGTGAAAAGGCGCTCACCGCGCTGGCGCTGCTGGTGGGCATCTTCCAGTTCCAGCCCAGCCCCTTCTGCGTGCTCGACGAAGTGGATGCGCCGCTGGACGAGACCAACGTGGGCCGGCTCGCCGACCTGCTGCACTCGCTGAGCCGCGAGACGCAGTTCCTGCTGGTCACCCACTCCAAGCGCATGATGCAGTCGGCCGATCTGATCTATGGGGTGACCATGCAGGAGCCGGGCGTTTCCAAGGTGGTGAGCGTGCGGCTGGGGCACCAGGAGCAGCAGCGGGCGACGGCGTAAGCCGGCGCGTAAGTCCTTTGCTTTGACGGGTCAAATGGGTCTTTTTTGAAGTAACACGCCTTTTTCCATGGGGATGGGGAAAAAAGGGGGGAGGGGTGGGGGTCTGTATGGAGATCCGGAGCCTGCCGGGGTAATTGGATTGCGGCTAGGCTGGGGAGAGCGGTTGTTCGTCGCTGATCCTTTTCCAGCCTTAGTGTGCGCCTTCGGCGCGAAATGATCTGCAAATGCGCTGAGGAACAAAATGGCCCCGCGCATCCCAACGCGGGCCCAAACCGCTGCGTATGTTTCCTGATCAGGCGATGCTGGAAATATCGGTTGACCTGGTTGCGCCAACTACCGGCTCCAATCCCAATCTGCATAGTAACAATCTGCTCTGAAGCCGAGACTGGATGGGATATGAACCCGAAACAAAAACGTACAATCGAGCGCGACGTTGAGACGCTCTTCTCAGTTCGGGCTTTTTCCGCCCCTCCGTCGATCGAAGCTTGGATGAAGCTCGGGCCCTTTCATCCCACGATTAAGACAGGCAACGGTGAACTTCCTTTGTCGCCGTTGGGTATTGCAGCACTGCACCGACTGGCGACTCTTGTCGCAGGGATGACCGAACTGCGGGATTCGTGCTCACCTGGAGAAATCGCAAATGAAGTGATGGAGCGCTATAACGGGTGGGTTCGGAAGCTCTTGCAACCAACGGGGCAGGAGTTCACGGACGATGTGGTGCAAGCTCTTCTTGCGAAGGTGAAGACGCACGAACTCTTAACTGTGATTGAAGGTGTGGATCTCGTCGATCAAGACACTATAGCTCTCGGAAACATGAAGATCTGTCGGGCTGATAGAAGGATTTTGGAGGGAGTGCAACTGAGAGGGCTCCTAGGTCCCGACTTGGTGTATGAGAAATTCAAGGGTAAATTCTGGCTAACCGGTACGAGCGTGGGCAGTCCCAAAGTGGCGTTGCAGCGGTTCGAGCACCTTGCCGCCCTTACGGTTGGACTCCTGGCTGTTTGCGGCGCCGTTCTGTACAAAGGAGCGATCTGGCGATCTCACATTCGGGTTGCTTCGTCCGCGTCTCACCTGAAGTCACTTTCCATACTCCGCTGGGAGCAAGGTGGCGAAAATCCTAATTTGATCTCAAGTGGGCAAGGAGTGCAGCCGCTGCCCCTGAACGCCGAGTTGGTTGCATATCTGCGGAATGAGTGCTTTCTTGATCAACTTGTGGGTATACTCGAGGTGAAACAGCGAACTGAGATTCAGGATGCCATCGTTCGGTCCTTGTATTGGTTCGGAGATGCCCACGGCGATAGCAACCTCACCATGCGGTTTATCAAACTCTGGTCGTGCGCAGAATGTTTCTTCTCGATAGACAAAACCGATATTACAGAAGCAAACGCACGCGGAATTGCGGCCATTTTGACGTTCGCCGGTTACAGGATTCTTGAGCCAAAAGAATACCCAGAATTCAAGCGGCGACTCAAATCTCTCTATGATTTGCGATCAAGGTCGATTCACTGTGCGGAGTTCGGTCTAGTAGAAAACTCAGATTTAGAGGACTTTTCACAGTGGGTCGCCTGGCTGATCATTTCCATGGCGGCACTCGCGGAGAGGGGCTACAAGACGTTAGCTAGCGTGAATAAGCAAGCTCTGCGCCTTGATTCAATGGGCATTCAGTTTTCCACCAAATTAGAAAGGCCAGCTCTCAATTGATGCCAAATCGCCGAGGCGCTAACCGAGTGCCTGGGATACAAATTCCCGGAGTCCGGATGTATCACCACCAGCGAAGATCAGAAACGCCTGACGCGCGTTGCGGAAGAATGGCGAGTTGCTGTTGCGGGGCGTTTTCGATCCTGGCTGGCGGTTATCGGGCAGATTCTTGGAACCTGTCCAATAACCGAGCTCGTGTAGGGCCGTTTGGGGTTTATGGTCTCCCACCCATTCGCAAAAAGCGCGAATGGATGGGGCACTCAGCGTTTGTGGCGGGTTGACGGTGGGCGAATTCGAGTTCTTGGACAGATTCTCTGGGGAGGTGTGCCGGGGTGGGGTTCGCCAGGAGTGTTAGAGACGAAAAAACACCCCCGAAGGAACTCTTCGCTTCGGAGGCGCTTGCTTTCACAAGTGAACTGAACTGACGGGGACCAGTAGCCGACGCTGGAGGTCGGTAGCGTGCGGCTACTGGTGATCCCTGCACTAACGAGACGAGCCGCGGCTTCCCCTTTCCACTGCTGTCTCGTGTCGCCGGGCTCGAAGAGGGCGTTCTTGCGTGCTCCCTGAACCCTGTTGACAAGAGGAGTTTCTCGCATCTGGAATGGCCGCACCGTGACGGCCATCACACGGCATTGTGGAAAAATCAGACCCCTGCCCTGCGCTGGACACTTCCTCCTTTTCCGTACCTCCGGAGGCAGAGATGGCGGTCCCTTGGCCAGTCCGCACCCCCGCATTGACAAACGCCGCCGGGGCCTCGAAAATCGGAGATTCAATTCCCTCTGCTGGAAGGCCTTTCTGTGATAGCTCTGCTGACAACCAACTTGGGTGAGATACCGCTGCTCGGGCGCGGCAAGGTCCGGGATCTGTATGCCGTGGACGAAGCTTTGCTGCTGGTTGCTACCGATCGCATCTCGGCTTTCGACCATGTGCTGGGAACGGGGATTCCGGGCAAGGGAAAGATTCTGACGCAGATTTCGCTGTTCTGGTTTGACCTGCTGAAGAGCCTGGCGCCGAACCACCTGATCACGGCGGATGTGAGCGAGTTTCCTGCCGCGCTGCAACCCTATTCCGACCAGCTGGAAGGCCGGTCGATGCTGGTGAAGCGGGCCGCGATGTTCCCGGTCGAGTGCGTGGCGCGCGGCTACCTGGCCGGGTCGGGGTGGAAGGAGTACAGGACAAGCGGAACCGTCTGCGGCATCGCGCTGCCGGCAGGGTTAGAGGACGGCTCGCGGCTGCCCGAGCCGATGTTCACGCCGGCCACCAAGAGCCAGGACGGGGCGCACGACGAGAACATCACCTACGCCGCGACCGA